>Ga0256828_1000145_pt1 | contig 47696 bp, 46 predicted proteins | sample CV88metaG_FD_185993 | JGI IMG/M metagenome (GOLD analysis project Ga0256828, IMG submission 185993) | Hydrothermal vent microbial communities from East Pacific Rise, Pacific Ocean - CV88 | ecosystem: Environmental > Aquatic > Marine > Hydrothermal vents | place: Pacific Ocean: East Pacific Rise...
TCTCCTCATCATCATTTGAGGGCGAACTCTATAAATTTCAAAACAGTTCCGTTCCTTTAGAAAATCATCTTCTATTAAAACCATTGACCTATATGAATCTCTCCGGAAATTCTGTTGTAAAAGTGAAAAATTTTTACAAAATAGAGGATGTTGTTGTAATACATGATGATTTAGACCTTCCCTTTGGTGCTCTGCGTTTTAAAAAAGGAGGTGGACACGGTGGGCATAACGGGCTTAAATCTATTGACACTACAATAGGGCGTGAGTATATTCGTGTTCGTATGGGTATAGGTAAACCCGAACATAAAGGTGAAGTAGCCTCTTATGTTTTAAGTGAATTTTGTACTGAACATAAAAAATGTTTGGATGAATTTATAGGGAGTGCAGTAAGTGCTATAGAGTTTCTATTTAAACATACTTTGGATGAAACACGTTCTAAATATTCCAAAAAAGGCATAGAGTGTTAGCCTTCCGATATATATCAGTACATTATTTAAAATATTTTCTTATTATTCTTGGAGCACTTATGCTTTTTGTAGTTGGATTTGATTATATGGATAATGCTGATAAACTTTCTAAATCAGCCAATCTTTTACTTATATATTTAGTTTACAAAGCATTTTATGCTATTGATCTTCTCTTGCCTTTATCTCTTGTCTTTGCAATGATATCTACAAAAATTTTTCTTATTCGATCCAATGCACTGGTCTCATTTTTTTCATTAGGCTATTCTCGAGTTGATATACTTAAACCTTTTGTTATTATCTCTACAACCATTATTATGCTTTTTATTTCTCTTCATACATGGTCAAGTTTTGCAAGAGCACAAGAGTTCTCACGCAATATTGTAAAACATGCGCAATATCTTAATCCAACGCGTGACCTTTTCTTCGCATATAAGGGAAAATATGTCTATTTTTCTAAACTTTTACCTCTACAAGAACGGGCTGAAGGAGTAAGGGTATTTAGTGTTAAAGACAACTCTTTAAAAGAGGTTGTTATGGCAAAATCAGCTGAGTATAGAGATGGCTTTTGGCATATTAAAAAAGGTGATGTGATTACAAAACCAGATGATCTAACTCTCGCATCATCTGGTATTGATGTGAGTGCTGCACAGGATTTGAAGATTCTTGAAGGTTTCCGTCCAAAGATGCTAGATCAAGTATATGAAGGAAAAGTAAATTTTACAATTGGGGATGGTCTTGATGCTATTGCATTGCTTGATTCTCAAGGAATAGATACACGGACGATAAAAGGAGCTCTTTATAAGATATTTATTTATCCGTTTTTTGTACCTTTTTTAATTGTTATTATCTTCTTTTTTGTTCCAATATCTGTACGTTTTTTAAATGTTTCACTTTTTAGTTTTGCAGCAATTCTAGCTACTTTATTGACTTGGGGAATCATTATGATGTTAATGGAACTCTCTAAAAATAAAACAATTCCTAGTGAAGTTGGTATTATTGGTCCAGTTCTTATTCTCTTTTTTATAGCCATAAGGCAATGGAAAAAATATAGACTAGCTACCTCATAAGAGACTCTTAGGCACATATAAGCACATTTTGGGTAAAATCATCTAAAAAATATTTGGAATTTTTATGATTGATTTTAAAAAATTGGCAAAAGAGTATGGGACGCCTCTTTATGTTTATGATTTTGACTATATGAAAACACAGTATGAAGAGCTAAAAGAGGCTTTTCGTGGTAGAAAATCAATAGTCGCATATGCAGTAAAAGCAAACTCAAATCTCAGTGTTATTAAACATTTTGCAAAGATGGGAAGTGGTGCGGATTGCGTGAGTATCGGTGAAGTTCGTCGTGCATTTTTAGCAGGTATCCCAGCATATAAAATTATTTTTAGCGGTGTTGGTAAAAGTGATGATGAGATACGTGAGGCAATTGAGCTTGATATCCTCTACATCAATGTTGAGAGTGAAGCAGAACTTGGTCGTGTAGAGCTCATTGCTAAAGAGTTAAATGTTGCAGCACGTATTAGTATTAGAGTGAACCCTAATATTGATCCAAAAACACATCCTTATATTTCAACAGGATTGCATGATAATAAATTTGGGGTGGACCTTTCTACAGCAAAAAGAATGTATATACGAGCTAATAATTCTGAAAATTTGGATCCGGTGGGTATCCATTTTCATATTGGGTCTCAACTTACAGAGCTTGAACCTATTCGTGAAGCGGCTGTCATTGTTGCCGACCTGGTACGTTCACTTGAAGCGATAGATATTGAACTTAAATTCTTTGATGTAGGTGGAGGTCTTGGAATCAAATATGATAATGAGACGACAATCAGACCATACGATTATGCACAGGCTATTCTTTCTACTCTTACAGCTCTTGATATGACAATTTTGTGTGAACCGGGACGTTTTTTAACAGCAAATGCAGGATACTTCGTGACAAAAGTTCTCTATGAAAAACAAAATGGAGAGAAAAAATTCGTTGTTGTAGATGGTGCTATGAATGATCTGCTTCGTCCCTCTCTTTATAATGCCTACCATGAGATCGAAGCAGTTACTGACAATAGTGGTGAAGAACGTGCAGTAGATATTGTTGGACCAGTGTGTGAGAGTGGTGATTTCTTTGCAAAAGATTATAAACTGCCACCACTTAATCATAATGACCTTCTTGTTATTAAGAGTGCTGGAGCATATGGTTTTGGTATGGGAAGTAATTACAATACTCGTGGAAGAAGTGCTGAGGTTGCTGTTGAGAATGGAAAAGTAAGACTTATCCGCAGACGTGAGAGCTTTGAAGATCTCATTGCCTTAGAGCAAGAGTTTTTAGAGGACTAAAATGTACTTTATAGATGTTCAAGGTACGCTTATCAGTGATGAAGACAAATCTCCAATAGCAGGTTCACGAGAGTTTATTGACTATCTCAATAAAGAGAATCTGCCATACATGGTGATAACAAACAATACAAAAAAAGCTTCATCTGATTTTTATAACTACCTGACATCTATCGGTTTTGATTTTACATTTGATAAATATCTTGATCCACTAATGCTTTTAGAGTCTCGTCTTTCAAAAGAGGCGGTGGCTGCTTATGGTGCAGAGGAGTTTTTACAAACTTTACAAAATATGGGTTATAAACTTGACTATGAAGATCCAAAAACCGTTCTTATAGCTATAAAAGAGAATTTTTTTGCAGATGAATATGCCGCGATGATAGATTTTTTGCTTAATGGTGCACAACTTGTCGGTATGCATGAGACATCTATTTATGCAAAGAACAATAAACGCTATCCGGGTGTAGGCGCGATTTTAAAGATGTTAGAGTTTGCAACAAGTTCTACTTATGAAGTTGTTGGCAAGCCAAGTGTCGCTTTTTATAAGGAGGCTCTTAAAAGATTGCAAGTTCAAGATAGCAAAGCTTCATTTGAAAATATTACTATTATTAGTGATGATGTCAAAGGGGATCTTGGTGGTGCAAAAGAGCTCGGAATGAAGACAGTTTTTGTAACAAGTGGAAAGTACCGAAGTGCTGATGAAATAGTGCCATTTTTAGATGCACATTTAAAACCTGATCTAATTTTAGCTCATATGCAGGCTGTTTTGGAGAGTTTAGAGGGGGAGAAGTGATGAAAACACTAGATGATTGTAGAATTGCTATAGATACTATAGATAATGAGATGCTTAAACTACTTAACAAAAGAATGCAGGTAGTAGAACGTGTTGGTGAAATTAAAAAAGAAAGTGGAGGGGCTATCTATCGGCCTGAGCGTGAAAAAGCCATTATTGAACGTCTTATTAAATTGAATGAAAAAGAAAATGGACTTTTAAATAAAAGTGCAATTGAAGCTATCTTCCTAGAAATTTTTGCAGTTGCACGTAATTTGGAACTTCCTGAAAAGATCGCCTACCTTGGTCCTGAAGGTACTTTTACTCATCAAGCTGCAGAGAGCCGTTTTGGAGCGATGAGTAACTATCTCTCACTCAACTCTATCGAAGCTGTTTTTAAAGAGCTTGAAGCAGGGCGTGCAAAATTTGGTGTTGTTCCTATTGAAAACTCACGTGACGGTGTTGTTGGTGAGACACTTGATCTGCTTTCAAAAAGCTCTGTAAAAATTGTATCTGAACTCTATATGCCAATTCATATCTCTTTTGCTACAAAATCCGATTCTTTAAAAAAGATAAAAAGAATCTACTCAAAAGATAAAGGTTTTGGTGAATGTCGTGAGTTCTTAAATGAGTATGATCTAATGAATATTGAACATATTCCGGTCGAATCAACTGCAAAAGCGGCAATTCTTGCTGCAGAAGATGAAGAGTCTGCAGCAATATGTTCTCATATTGCTGCAAAACTTTACGGAGTACCTGTAATGTTTGAAAATATTGAAGATGTTCATGATAATGCAACACGTTTTGTCATACTGAGTGATTTTAAAAATGCAATCAGTGGAGATGATAAAACAAGTATTCTTGCAAAACTCAAAGATGCAAATGAAGCAGGTTCCTTGGTACATTTCTTAAGTGATTTTGATGATGCGAAGATCAATCTTTCTAAAATTGAGTCACGTCCTTCAAAAGAGAGTGGAGGTTTTGGATATTGGTTTTATATTGATTTTTATGGACATATCGATGAACAGAGAGTACAAAAAGTCATACAAAAACATAAAGATGAAGTAACATGGCTTGGAAGCTATGTAAAGGGTGAAGATTGAAATTTAATAAAAAACTAGAAAATATTCAAACATACGAGGCCGGAAAACCAATAGAACTTGTTGTACGTGAGTTCGGTATTGAGTCAAAAGATATTGTAAAACTGGCATCAAATGAGAATCCTTACGGATGTTCAATAAAAGTGCAACATGCAGTAAGTGAGATATTGCCAAATATGGCAATGTATCCTGATGATAGCATGATGAAGTTAAAAAAGGGTTTGACGAAACGTTTTGAAGTTGCAGATGAAAATGTGATTATAGGAAGTGGAAGTGATCAGATTATTGAATTTTTAATGCATGCAAAAGCGAATGATAACGCAAAGGTACTCATTAATTCTGTTACTTTTGCAATGTATGAGATCTATGCAAAGCATGTTGGTGCTGAGATAATAAGAACAAGTTCGCAAAAACATGATCTTGATGAATTTTACACGCTTTATAAAGAACAAAATCCAGATATTATCTTCCTCTGTACTCCAAATAATCCGACAGGTGATGCCATAGATGTATATGAAATGATGGAGTTTATTGCTAAGATTGACAATGATACACTTGTTGTTGTTGATGGTGCATATATGGAATATGCAGAGTATAAGGATAAGAGTAAAAAGGTAACACCAAAAGAGTTAATTGAGAAGTTTAGAAATGTTATCTATTTAGGTACTTTTTCAAAAGCTTATGGACTTGGTGGTATGCGTGTTGGGTATGGGATTTCTCATGCTAACATCATTCAAGAGCTTTATAAATTACGTCCTCCTTTTAATATTACGACACTTTCACTTGAAGCAGCTTCAGTTGCATTGGAAGATAAAGTATTTGTAGATGAGAGTATTACGCTTAATTTTAAAGAGATGAAACGTTATGAAGAGTTTGCAAAAAAACAAAAAATCGATATAATAGAGAGTTATACAAATTTTGTTACTTTATGCTTTAATGATAACAGAAATTCCACAGAAATATCAGATGCACTTTTACATCGTGGAATGATTGTGAGAAATTTGAGTGGTTATGGTATGAATGCTATTCGTGTAACGGTTGGAACGAAAGAACAGAATGATCGTTTTTTTGAACTTCTATCTGAGTTATTATAAATTTTAAAATGAGAGATTAATGGATTTTAAAGCGCTTTTTTCGCAGTTATCAGTTTTATATGCAAAACTGAGTAAGCAACAAAAAATGATTATTGCAACAGCTGTAATAGGGATTGTTGGATTTATCATATTTCTGGTTGTTTATACAGCAAGTAAAAGCACAAAAGAATCTTATGTTGTTCTTTTTGAGACACTTAGCGATAGTGATGCTGCAAAAGTTGTACAGCAACTTGACAAAGATGGTATTAAATATGAAATAGGTGAAAATAATGTCATTAAAGTACCAAGAGACGTCGTTTATAAAGAGCGTATAACAATTGCAGCACAAGGAATTCCAAAAAACAGTGGTGTAGGGTTTGAGCTTTTTGATAAGCAGGAGTTTGGTGCAACACATTTTGATCAGCAGATCAAACGTTTGCGTGCACTTGAAGGTGAACTTGCTCGCACTATTACAGCACTATCGCCGGTGGAACGAGCAACTGTTTCACTTGCTCTTCCAAAAGAGACACTCTTTGTTGCAAAAAAGATTGATCCAACAGCTTCGGTCATGGTAGAGTTAGTGGAAGGCAGAGCTTTGTCTTCTAAGCAAATAAGAGGAATAAAAAATCTTGTAGCTGCAGCAGTACCCCGTTTAAAACCATCAAATGTTATGCTTGTCAGCAGTGATGGTGTTACACTCGGAGATGATGATGAGGGTGCTCAGATGAGTGAACTCTCAATTGTGCAGCAACGCTATAAACTTAAAGAAGAGAAGAAACTTCAAAATAAAATTATTGATATGATTGCTCCTTTTGTGGGTGGTGATGATAAGGTTGTTGCTCAAGTTACGGTGGATTATGATTTTTCTCAAAAAAGTTCAACAAGTGAGACTTATGATCCTGAAAATGTAGTAAGAAGTGAACAAGTTAGCGAAGAGAAGCGTGAAGGTTCACAGCCTGAGCAATCAGGAGGCGTTCCAGGTACGGTCAGTAATATTGGTCCTGTAAAGGGTTTGAAATCTCAAAAAGTTGTCAATAAATATACCAAAAACACCGGAACAACTAACTATGAAGTAGGCAAAACGGTCAGCACGACAAAAAGTCAATTTGCCCGTATTAAAAGAATTACTGCCGCAGTTGTAGTTGATGGTAAATATAAACATAAACTAGATAAAGATGGAAAACCAACAGATGAGTTAGAGTATGCACCTTTAGATGAAGCAGATTTAAAAGCATTGACCTCACTTGCCAGTCGCTCTATTGGTATTGACAAGCAAAGAGGTGATCAAATAAGTGTACAAAATCTTCAGTTTGAAAGAACAGAGGATACTACTCCTGATGGTGTTAGTAAAGCAGTGACATTTACGCAAACATATATTGCACCTTTTGCAGAACTCTTTAAGTATATTTTTGTGCTTATTCTTTTACTTGTTCTTTATAAAAAAGTTATTGCACCATTTGCAGATAAAATGCTTGAAGTATCACGTGAAGATGAAGAGTTAGAAGCTCCAAAACTTGAACTTGAAGAAGATGAAGATGATAATTTAGTTGAAAAAGTTCAGCAGATGCGTAAAAAAGTTGAAGAACAACTTGGAATGTCTAGCAATTTTAATGAAGATGAACTAAAACATGAAGTTATTCTAGAGAAAGTTAAAACCATGGCAGAAGATTCTCCTGAAGAGGTTGCTTCTCTCTTGCAAGCGCTGCTTAGTGAAGAGGCTGAGATTCCAAAACAACAAGAAAAAGGCTCGTAAATGGCAAATATGACGCAACAACAACAAGCTGTTTTTGACGAAATGAGTATGGCTGAAAAGATTGCTATTTTACTACTACAACTTGGAGAAGATGCAACAGCAGAGATATTTTCTAATATGTCAGTGGATGCCATAACTGAAATATCAAAATATATTGCTACAAATACAACAATTGACAGAGCAATTGCTACAGCAGTTTTAGAAGAGTTTCATGCCATTTTTCAATCAGGTCAATATCTTACTTCTGGTGGTATGGAATATGCAAGAGAGCTACTTTACAGAACTTTAGGCTCAGAAGAGGCAAAAAAAGTACTCGATAAGCTTTCTAAAAGTATGCAAAATACTCAAAATTTTGCTTATCTCTCCAAGATCAAGCCGCAACAGCTTTCAGATTTTATCATCAATGAACATCCTCAAACTATTGCTCTGATTTTGGCACATATGGACGCGACGGAAGCAGCAGATACTCTACAGTATTTTCCTGATGATCTTAGAAGTGAAGTGGCAATGCGTATGGCGAAACTAGGGGATATTTCACCTTCTGTTATCAAACGTGTATCAGCAGTTCTGGAGTCAAAACTTGAATCACTTGCTTCTTATAAAGTTGAAGTTGGTGGTACACGTGCAGTTGCAGATATTTTTAATCGTCTTGGTGCAAAAAATGCCAAAGCAACACTTTCGACCATTGAACAGGTAGATGAAGAACTTGCAACACAGATAAAAGAGATGATGTTTACATTTGAGGATATGGTTTCGTTGGATAAAATGGCGATTACTGAAGTTCTTAAAGCTGTTGATAAAGCAGATCTGATGTTGGCACTCAAATCTGCTCCTGAAGAGTTAAAAGAAAAATTCTTCTCTGCAATGAGTGAGAGAGCAAGAGAAGCATTTGAAGAAGAGATGCAGTTCCTTGGTGCAGTTAAAATGAAAGATGTTGAAACAGCACAGAGAAAAATTGTCGAGGTTGTAAATCAACTTGCAGAAGCTGGAACAATTCAAATGGGATCATCAGAAGAGATGATAGAGTAAATGTAATATGGCAACAGTAATTTCCAGTAGTAAAATTGAAAAACACAATATAGATAAATATAATTTTAAAGTAATAGCTTTTGGCAGTAATCAAGAAGGCAGTTCTTTGGTAGAAAGTACACCTGAATATACTCCTGAAAATAATCCTCAGCAAAGATCAACAGATATAGATTCGAGCGCATTAACTACGAAATCAAAAGATTCTTTAATTGAATCATTGATGAAAAAAACTGATGAGATGTCTTCTAATTTCATTAAATTACAGATGAAACTAGAGGCTAAAGAAGAAGAGTTTAAAGAGGAACTTAAAAAGGCAAAAGAAGAGGCCTTTGCCGAGGGAATGAAAGCAGGACATGCAAAAGCTTTAGAAGAGATAGACAGTAATCTTAATCAGAAATTAGAGTTATTTAGTAGCTCAATTGCAAAATTGGAGTCGAGTGCAAGTGAATTTGAAAGTTCACTGGAAAGTTTAAAGAGTGAACTTGTTCATGCTGCAATTGATATTGCACAAGAAGTTATTAAGATAGAGTTAGATACAAATTCGTCAGAAGTTGCAAAAGTTTTGGCAAATGAGTTAATTAATGATTTACAGGGTGCTTCAAAAATCACTTTGAAAGTAAACCCTAAAAACCATGCATACATTTCTGAACACCTTGGTCAATTGACACATGTGACAGTTTTGGCAGATAGTGCAGTGAATGAGGGCGGCGTCATTGTTATTAGTGATGCGGGTAATATAGATGCACAGATAGAAAAAAGATTTCAAAGAGTAAAGAAAGCGGCTTTAAGTGAATAGAGAAAATTTACAAAACAAGAGTATAGATGAGTTAGAGACTCTATGTGAGAATATCAGACAAAGAATTTTAGAAGTTGTAAGTAAAAATGGTGGACATTTGAGCTCAACACTTGGTGCAACAGAATTAATCGTTGCTATGCACAGGGTATTTGATTCTAAAAAAGATCCTTTTATATTTGATGTAAGTCATCAGGCTTATGCCCATAAACTGCTTACTGGTAGATGGGAAACATTTGACACACTGCGCCAGTTTAATGGTACATGTGGTTATACAAAGCCCAGCGAGAGCGAAGATGACTATTTTGTTGCTGGGCACAGCTCAACTTCTATATCTTTAGGTGTTGGTGCTGCAAAAGCCATAGCTCTTAAAGGGGAACAAGATGAACGTATCCCCATTGTTATGATTGGCGATGGTTCTATGACTGCTGGAATGGTTTATGAAGCACTCAATGAACTTGGGGATAGAAAATATCCAATGATTATAATCCTTAATGATAATGAGATGTCTATTGCTAAGCCCATAGGAGCAGTAAGTAGAATGCTCTCTTCTGCTATGGCTTCACCATTTTATCAGCGCTTTAAAAAGACAACAGAGAGTTTTGTCGATAATTTTGGGGAAGGTGCTCGCTATATCGCTAAGAGAATGGAAGAATCCCTAAAACTTGTAACACCCGGAATGCTTTTTGAGGAAATGGGAATTGATTATATTGGCCCGGTTGATGGGCATAATTTAATGCAGCTGATTGAGATATTTGAAACAGCAAAAAAACTGAAAAAACCTGTACTTATTCATGCTCAAACGATTAAAGGTAAAGGCTATGAGATAGCCGAAGGTAAAGAAGAAAAGTGGCATGGGGTAGGCCCTTTTGCTTTAGAAGATGGGCACTCTCTTAAAAAGGCTTCTGCAAAGAGTGCAACTCAGATATATTCTGAAATACTTTTAGATTTAGCTCAGAAGGATGAAAAAGTAGTAGGTGCAACAGCCGCAATGCCAAGTGGAACTGGACTTTCACCACTTTTGGAAAAATATCCTAATCGTTTTTGGGATGTAGCTATTGCAGAGCAGCATGCCGTAACATCTATGGCCGCGTTGGCACGTGAGGGCTTTAAACCTTTTTGTACAATATATTCTACATTTATGCAAAGAGCTTATGATCAGGTTATTCACGATACCTGCCTCATGGATCTGCCGGTTGTTTTTGCACTCGATCGTGCAGGTATTGTTGGTGAAGATGGAGAGACACATCAGGGTGTGTTTGATGTTTCATTTTTAAGAGCTATTCCAAATATGACACTTTTTGCACCTCGTGATGAAAAGAGCTTTCATCAAGCTATGGGATTTGCTCATAAATATGAACATCCATGTTCACTACGTTATCCTCGTGGTTCATTTATTGAGTGTGATAATTTACCAGAGTCTCAGCCATTTGAATTGGCAAAGGCACAACTTTTAAAAAATACTGAGAGTGATATTTTACTTATTGGTTATGGTAATGGTGTAGGTCGTGCTGCACAAACTGCAAAATTACTTGATGAAAATGTTTCTCTTTTGGATCTGCGTTTTGTAAAACCTTTGGATATTGATATGTTGCAGGGCATGGCTAAATTACATAAAAGATGGTTCGTCTTTTCAGATACTTCTAGAATGGGGGGAGTTGCTTCTGCACTTTTAGAGTTCTTAGCCGATGAAAAGATTACAGATGTTATTGTTGAAAGTTTTGAGTATGATGACTGTTTTATTACTCACGGTAATACTAAGCTTGTAGAAGAATCATTAGGACTTTCACCGGAGCAACTTGCGCAAAAGATAAACTCTTCTTTAATGTAGTATTATCACTCCTGCAAACCGACCACAATTTTTATCTTCACGATAGGAAAAAAAATCACTGTGGCATCTACTGCAGTTTGTCGCTATCTCACAGTTTATCTCTTTTATTCCGGCCTCACGCAGCTGTTTTTGAAGTATTGCCAAAATATTGAGATGATACTTTTCTCCTTTTTTACTAAGGGCATACTCCATTTGTAGTTTTTTTGCCTCTTGGTATATCTCTTTTCCTACTTCATAGCACTCTACGCAGATTGCAGGACCTACAGTGACAACAATATCTTCTACTTTTGAATGAAACTTTTGTGTAAATATATCAAGGACATTTTGAATGATATTTGAAAATGCTCCGGCGCGTCCTGCGTGAGCGACGGCAATTACTTCTTTTTTGGGATCATAAAAGAGAATGGGTGAGCAGTCTGCTACCATTACCATCAGGGGAATATTTTTTTTATCTGTAATGAGGGCATCGCAGGTGAGTGGGTTTTTGAAGTTATCTTCCTTAGTAACTATTTTTATAATATCGGAGTGAATCTGTTTCATATGAACAAGTGTTTCTAGTTTATAGTGTAGTTTTTTTGCGAGTTTTTGGTGGTTATGAAGGACTTCTTTTTCATCATCACCGACATGAAAGGCAAGGTTACCGTCGTTTATAGTTGTAAAGGTATGTGTGAGATTTGGAAATTTATTTAATAATTGACTATGAAAAGTTTGCATATAATGATTATAACATATTGGTTTTAAGGTACTAAAGCCGTCTATTTATGAAGAGTATTACGAGGGCAAATCCTCCCCGCGGTCTGAGCCTCTACATACTCTTCATAAATAGACTATAAAAAACCAATAAAATCAAAATTATTAAATAAGTGGAGCGTGATGTGAGTAGAATAAGTATGTACCCAATAACACTAGATGGCACAAGCCTAGAAGCAAAACGTAAAGAGATAAAGGCTTACTTTAATAACACCTATGAGCTTTTTGAAAAGGCGTTTGAGCTTTTGCGTGAGGAGTCTGTCTTTTATAAAAAGAGTGAGCCGACACGTCATCCTATGATATTTTACTACGGACATACGGCAACTTTCTTTGTAAACAAGCTTGTCAATATGAAGATCATCAAAGAGCGGATAAATCCTCACTTTGAGTCGGTTTTTGCTGTGGGTGTGGATGAGATGGATTGGGATGATACCGAAGAGTCTCGTTATGAGTGGCCGCTTGTGGCTGAGGTAAAGGCGTATCGTGATGCGGTGCGTGAGCTTGTAAATAACTTGATAGATAGCTTGGAGTTCAGTCTGCCGATACGAGATGATTCACCTATGTGGATAATTTTGATGGGCATCGAGCATGAGCGCATTCACATAGAGACTTCACTTGTATTACATCGTCAGATGCCCATAGAGGATGTAAAAGCGGTGGATGATTTTGTACTCTGTGCTCACGCAGGTGATGCTGTGCAAAATGAGATGGTAAAGATAAAAGGCGGACTTATGGAGCTTGGCAAATCAAAAGAGCACCATCTCTATGGTTGGGACAATGAGTATGGTAAGTACCGTGAGCAAATCGATGATTTTGAAGCAAGTAAATATCTTGTAAGTAATGGCGAGTTTATGGAGTTTGTGCTTGATGTGGGCTATGAGAGAGAGGAGTTTTGGAGTGATGAAGGGCGAGTATTTTTAGCGCAAAGCGGGGCAAAGCATCCGCACTTTTGGGTAAGAGATGGTGATGGTTTTAAATACAGAGCACTTTACAAGATAATCGATATGCCGCTTAACTGGCCGGTCGATGTCAATGCACTCGAAGCTGAGGCTTTTTGTGCTTACAAAAGTAAAAAAGAGAAGAGAGAATACAAGCTTCCAAGCGAAGCAGAATACGCAGCTATCTATAAACACTCAGGGTTAAGAGATATCCCAGAGTTACATGAGAGCAGAGCAAATATTAACTTCTATCACTACGCATCTTCTTGCCCTGTCGATGAGTTTGGTTTTAATGGTATCTATGATGTCATCGGGAATGTCTGGCAGTGGAGTAGAACGCCCATTCGTGGCTTTAAGGGCTTTGAAGTACATGCGGCTTATGATGACTTCTCTACACCTACCTTTGATGAGAAGCATGCCCTTATTCTTGGTGCTTCATGGGCAAGCAGCGGCAATTTGATTATGCAACACTCTCGCTATGCATTTCGTCGTCACTTCTTTCAAAATGCAGGCTTTCGTTATGTTCTCTCACGCAATGAAGAGAGCAGTGAAGATATCTATGAGAGTGATGCGCTTGTGTCGCAGTATTGTGAGTTTCAGTATGGCGATACACACTTTGGGGTAGAGAACTTTGCCATCAAGTGTGCTCACATTGCTGCCTCATTTGCTAAGCAAAAGCACAAAGCACTCGATCTTGGCTGTGCAACCGGGCGGGCAAGTTTTGAGTTGGCAAAGGTTTTTGATGCAGTGGAGGGTGTTGACTTTTCTGTGCGCTTTATCGGGGTTGGCTCAAAGCTTAAAAATGATGGTTATGTCGCTTTTCATGTCAAAGAGGAGGGTGACATAGAGCGTGAGAGAAAAGTGACGCTGCGTGAGCTAGGATATGAAGAGTCTGCTAAAAAGGTGCACTTTTGGCAGGGAGATGCCTGTAATCTCAAGCCAAATTTAAGTGGGTATGATTTGATTTTGGCAAAAAATCTTATAGACAGGCTCTACAACCCTTATCTCTTTTTAGAGACCATTCATGAGCGTATGAATGATGATGGAGTCTTGGTACTGACATCACCATACACATGGCAGGAAGAGTCCACACCAAAAGAGCTCTGGCTTGGCGGATACTATGTTGAAAATGGCAAGGAGGTGCGAACATTTGAGCGCCTCAAAGAGATACTAGGTGAGCATTTTGAGTTTGTCTACAGAGAGGATGTGGAGTTTGTTATTCAAGAGACAGCCAGAAAGTATCAACATACAGTATCAGAGCTGAGTGTATGGAGAAAAAAGAGTGTATGATTTTAGAAAAGTTGCTTCGCGTGAGCAGACAAATGCAGAGAAATATACCTTAAGAGAAGAGCTCTTTGGCACGGAAGATGTGCTGCCTGCGTGGGTGGCTGATATGGATATAGAGACACCGCCTTTTGTGCTGGATGCTGTTAAAAAACGGCTTGAACATCCAATAATTGGCTATGAAGAAGTACCAAACTCTGCATTTGAAGCGCAACTGGAGTGGATGCAGAGGCAGCATGGAGTGGAGTTTGCACTTGATGATATGTTCTACTCTCACTCTGTAGTTGCTTCGATGGCTGTGGCTATTGAAGCTTTTAGCAAAGAGGGTGAGGGGGTGATAGTACAAACACCTGTTTACTCTCCATTCTTTCATACCGTTAAAAAACTTGGTCGTAAAGTTATTAAAAATCCTTTAGCGCTGCGTGAGGATGGAAGCTACACTTTTGACATCGAAGATCTAAAAAAGAAGATAGATAAAAACACAAAACTGCTGCTGCTCTGCTCACCGCATAACCCTGTTGGACGTGTCTGGAAGCGTGAGGAGCTTGAAGCGATTGCCAAGATTTGCTATGAGAGAGATGTTGTTGTCTTTGCCGATGAGATTCACTCTGACTTGGTCTATGCACCAAACAAGCACATCCCCTTTGCTTCACTCAACGCTCACGCACGAGAGATCTCTCTGACTGCCATAGGGGTTGGCAAGACATTTAATATGGCCGGTTTTGCTATGAGCAGTGTTGCTGTGCCAAATGCCAAGCTGCGTGAGCAGTTCCGCAAGGCTTATGAAAAAGTACACTTTGCACAAGGCTCAGTGCTCTCTCACGTGGCATTTGAAGCAGCCTACAGAGAGGGTGAAGTGTGGTTGCGTGAGCTAAAAGCGCATCTGCAATCTAACTATAGCATGCTTAAAGAGATGCTGCGTGAGCATAGTGAGCTTATAAAACTCACACCAATTGAGGGAACTTACCTTGCCTGGCTTGATTGTCGAGGTATGGGTTTGCGTGAGAGGGAGCTACGGGAGTGGTTTGTTAAAGAGGCGAAACTTGGTTTAAATGCCGGTCTTAGTTTTGGCAGAGAGGGGAGTGGTTGTATGCGCTTGAATTTTGCCGTGCCATCTGATACAATGCGTGAGATAGTTACAAGATTACAAAGGGCTTTAGAGAAGTATGATAAAAATTAACTGGGACGAGTATAAAGAGCATAAAAAATATAGTGTTCGAAATGATAATTTTGAGATTCTTTTGGAGTTTATGAAAAGTTTTTATAATATGACATCACCTACTGATATGTTTGAAATTTTTTCTCAGGATGATATTGCATCGATGATGTTAGAAAAACGAAATATTAAAGAACCAGAAGATCTGGAAAATTTTCTTTTTAAACTCTGATGGATACAAACCTAGATAGAATTACCGATTTCATAGAAGGACATCATGTCTTGACACTTGCTACTACAGTAGCAAATGATGTGAATGCCTGCTCACTATTTTATGCGTATGATGCACTTAGTAGAAGTTTTATAGTAGCTAGTGCTGAGGATACCCAGCATATAAAAAATATAAAAATAAATCCAAAAATTGCCGGTAATATTTTGCTTGAAACAAATGAAATTGGTAAAATTCAAGGTCTACAGTTTAAGGGAGAGTTCTTAGTTTTGCGTGAGAGAAAACTCAAGGCACTTTACTTTAAAACTTTCCCTTATGCTTTGGCTTTGGCTCCAAAACTTTGGCAGATAAAAATAGAGTTTTTTAAACTGACTGATAATCGTTTAGGCTTTGGAAAAAAGCTTCTTTGGAGTTCTTCTTGAGAGTAATTGTGTTATAATATAGTATCTTAAAATATTTGGATTTTACAATGAATAGTACACGTGATGAGAGTGTAAAGACAGCCATTGAAATAGCTGTGAAATTAGGTGTTTTGGCAATTGTTCTTGTCATATCTTTTTTAATTGTTAAACCGTTTATAGCCATTGTCCTTTGGTCAATTATTTTAGCGGTTGCCTTGTCTCCTTTAATTCAAAAACTTGCATCAAGGTTACGTGTAAAAAAGACAAAAGTTTTGACGGCCTTGAGCATAGTCTCTGTTCTTACTTTATCTGTACCAACTTATATGCTCTCAGATAAGGCTATTGATTCTATTGCAACGTTGAGTGAAGTTGTAAAAGATGGTTCTTTTGAAATTCCACCTCCGCAGGAGAAAGTAAAAGAGTGGCCTATTATTGGGAAAAAATCATATGCTTTATGGAATTCTGCTTCGAAGAACTTAGTACAAACTCTACAGCCTTTTAACAATGATATTAAAAATATTGCAAAAAAACTCATTGGGGCAATTGGAGGTGTTTTAAAGCTCATCCTTTTTTCTATCGTAGCGATCGTTATTGCTTCGTTTTTGATTAAAGATGAGGAACGGTATGTTCGTATTTATAAAAATATTTCAAAACGTCTTATTGGTGAAAAGGGTGATGAGTGGGCGACACTTTCTGCACTAACCATTCGAAGTGTAGCAACAGGTATTATAGGTGTTGCATTTATTCAGGCAATGGCAGTTTTACCGGCACTTTTAATCATGGACGTTCCTTTTTCTATCTTAATTGCCATCGCTGTTATGTTCTTAACCATTGTACAACTTCCACCTACTATTGTTTTGATCCCTGTAATTGCCTATGTTTTTTCCTATGCCGATGGAACAGGAGCTACTGTATTTGCAGTGTATACTCTTGTAGTAGGAGCTAGCGATGGTGTTTTAAAACCGTTGATGATGGGGCGGGGTGTAGATATTCCAATGTTGGTTATTTTAATTGGTGCTATTGGCGGTATGATATTAATGGGAATGATAGGTCTTTTTGTTGGTGCTGTTATCTTTGCGCTTGCATATAAACTTTTTAAATTATGGATAGCTGAGGTTGAATCTGCAAACTAAACTGATTTCAGCGCTTAATGCTTCTTTTGCTGTAACGCTTGCATATTTGCTTTGCATCTATCTTGGCATGGGTGATGATGCTACTACGGCTGCAACAACCGTGATGTTAATTGCAACTGCTGAGAATTTTCGTAGTTCTTTACAAAGAGGATTCTATAGAGTTTTGGGAACTTTGCTTGGTGGTGTTGCTGGAATGGCTCTTATTGCATTATTTCCTCAAGACAGAATGCTTTATCTCTTTTTACTCTCTGTTTTTGCAACATTTTTTCTTTACCTTGCCAGAGCATACAGGGGGGATAAAACAGTTTTTATGCTGACTGCAGTTACTATGATGATGGTCTTTCAAGAGGGGCAGGTGGATGATGTCTTTTTGTATGGGGCCAATCGAGTTGTGATGACAATATTTGGTATAGTTATCTATACTGCTGTAGTGCTTTATCTTTTCCCTCAAAAAATTAAAAAACGCCAGATCAAACAAGAACAAAAAGCACAGTTTATATGGTTTGATATAGAAGATATAAAAGCAAGTTTGGTGACTTTTTTGATTTTTTGGGCCGGAGTATATGTTTGGGTAGTTTATCATCCCCCACAGGGCTTTTATGTAGTGGCTTTAGCGACAGCACTTTCACTTTATACGACATTTTCACTGATTAGCTCTATGGTTCTGATTATACTTTTTAGTGTCTCTTTTATCTTTGCAACATTTTCTTATATCTTTATTCTCCCAAATTTACATACTGCTTGGGAATTGGGGATTTTTTTATTTCTTTATAGTTTTTTAGGCTTTTATTTTCTTAATCCAAAAATAAGTATATTTTTTCTTTTAGGACTGGCAACTTTTTTAATTGACAATGAAATGGTTTATAATTTTCAAATATTCATGATCGTTTTGTTGATCTTTTATATGTTTTTGTTTTTACTGCTTTTGTTCGATTATATACCTTTTAATGCTAAACCGCAGGCAATGTTCCTCCGGCTCACGCAACGTTATTTTACATTTGTGAAAAGTATCTTAGAACAAAATTATCTTTTCCCTTATGCAAAACGATTTTTATCAATTACTTTGGAAAAAATGCAACTCTATATGGCAGCAATTGATTTTAAATATTATAATGAACTCAGTAAAGATGAGTTGGCAGCTTTTGTACGTGAATGTCAACAGCTTTGTGAATCTCTTGAAATTCATATGGCAAGTGGTAATAAAGTTCCTCCAAAGACACTTTTGCTACAATATAGAAAGCTTTCAAGCAAAAAATTCGATATCCTAAAAGAGAGTAAATTTTGAAATTTTTAGTGCCTTTTATTCTATTAATACTCTTTATCTCCGGATGTACGAAGCTTGGTCCTGATTTTACAACTATCCCTGCACAGCCAAAGATACCTCAAAAATGGCAAAATGACAATAATGTATCTGATAAAGAGATTCGGGAGTGGTGGACACAGTTTAATGATCCGATCCTTAATTCACTGATAGAAAAAGCTTATAAGCAAAACCTAGATTTAAAAAGTGCCGGGCTTAGAATTTTACAAGCACGTGCAGCTTTGGGAATTTCTGAAGCACTTATTTATCCGCAGGTACAAAAATTATCAGGAAATTTAGCAAGTTCTTATAAGAAGGGACGAAACATAAATGCTGGTGGACTTAATTTTGATATGGGCTGGGAGATTGATTTTTGGGGAAAATATGCAAGAGGTATTGAGGCAAGTCAAGCTAATCTCTATCTCAGTGTAGCATCCTACAGAAGTATTTTAACAACGCTCATAGCTGAGGTAGCACGTAACTACATTAACTACAGAACAGCTCAGCAGCGAATTATTTATGCAAAAAGAAATGTTGCCATTCAAGAACGTGTAGCTAAGATGACAGAAGTACAGTTTAATTCTGGAAATGTGAGTGAACTTGATATGCAACAGGCTAGAACACAACTTTATAATACTCGAGCAGTATTGCCCGGTATTGAGCTCTCTAGACTTAAAGCAAAAAATGCACTTGCAGTATTGTTGGCAATACCAAGTTCTCAGGTAGAAAAACTGTTAGATACAAAAAGTATTCAAGAGAAAAAATATTTTTCTTTTGATGGTAATGTGGTTCAATTAGAAGGAGTTGAAGAGTTTTTTGATTCTGGGGTTATTCCTGTTGCTTTATTTGATCCACATAAAAAGATAGATGCATCTCTACTTAAACGTAGACCTGATCTTCAAGTTGCTGAGTTTAAAGCACGTGCAGCCAGTGCAAAAATAGGTAAAGATGAAACACTTTTATATCCAAGTTTTTCTCTTTTAGGTAATATTGGCTATAACACGAATGATGCATCAGGTGGATGGGTAAGTGTAGGCGATGCTGTAGGTATCAGTGCCGGTCCGACATTTTCTTGGAATATCTTTCAATATGATCGTATAAAAAATCAAATACGTATTACAGATGCTGCATTTGAAGAAACTATATTCAATTATAATAAAACGGTTTTGGATGCAATTCGTGATGTAGATGATTCTTTGAACGGGTATATCCTGACGAACAGACAATTACTGGAGAATGAAAAAGCTCTCAAAGCAAACTTACGTGCTTTTAATCTTTCTGCTGTGCAATATAACAATGGATTGGTAACTTATCAGCGCCTTCTTAGTACAGTTGAAAAGTTGACAACTATACAAGACGCCTACGCACAGTTAAAAGGTTTGACAAGTCTTAATGCTGTATTACTTTATAAAGCACTTGGTGGTGGTTGGCAAATTAGTCAGGGAGATACTTATATCTCCAAAGAGACAAAAAAACGTATGCAGGATCGTGGTGTAGATTGGGGAGTTTATCTTGATGATGATATGACACACTTTTCGAAGGATATAAAAGGTGAATAAAAGTTATCCTCATGAATTAGCTATAGGAGATATCTACTTTACCCCTTTTCTTGCTGTATTCGCGCTCTCTTTTTTTGCAACACTTGTAACAGTTGTAATTTTAAACAGATTTAAGTTTAGTAGGTACTTTTATGCTCCACAGTATGTCTTTTTGGCCATTATGGTACTTTATGCACTTTTAATTGATAGATATATAATAAGGTTTTAAATGATGAAAACAGGTATGAAACTTCTACTAACAGTAACTCTTTTAGTTTTAGCAGCTTATTTTGGATATGAAAAATACAAAGAGTATTTTCAAAATCCATGGACTCGTGATGGACAGGTTCGTACGCAGGTTATTCAAGTTGCTCCGAGAGTCTCCGGAATGGTAACAAAAATCTATGTCAAAGATAATCAGTATGTAAAAAAGGGAGATATGCTTTTTGAAATAGATGATTCAAAGTATAAATTTCAACTTGCACAGGCTCAAGCCAGACTTAAGCGTGCACAAGAAGTCAGTAAAGGTGCAAAAGTTGAGTATGATCGCGTAAAGAATATTTTTAAATATGACAAGGGAGCTGTATCTCAAAAAGATTTGATTAGAAATGAAGTTAATTATTATAAATCACTTGCTGATATTGATGCACAGATAGAGCAGATTAATATTGCAAAACTGAATCTTTCATTTACAAAGGTTTCTGCTGAAGTAGATGGCTGGGTGTCAAATATCAATTTTCAATTAGGTACACAAGCTGTGGCGAATAAACCAATTTTAGCTCTTGTTGATAAAAACTCTTTTTGGATCTTTGGATTTTTTCGTGAAGATATGATCAAAGATATAAAAGAGGGTGATCGAGCAACTGTAATTTTGATGGCATATCCAAATAAACCACTCAAAGGTAGAGTTGAGTCTATAGCATGGGGAATTTATAATACTGATGCAAATCCTGGGAAGAACCTTCTACCAAATGTAAAACCTGTTTTTCAATGGATCCGTCTAGCACAGAGAATTCCTATTAGAATTGAACTTGATGCACCTTTACGTGATGATGTAGTACTTCGTTATGGGATGAGTGCATCTGTTATGGTAGAGACAAAAAAATCAGATAAAAAGAATAAATGATGTTTTCAAAGATCATAGGTATTGTTATTTTAATCTTTATTTGTGAAGAAATCATATTTGCAAAAAAAATAGAATCAGAAACAACAACTTTTAAAATAGTTCCTGTTGTTTCATCAAATCCGACAGCCGGGAGTGGTGTTGGATTTATGGGAAGTTTAACATACCAAGCTGATGCTCAATCCTCACCGTCACAGGCAATAGTGTCTGCACAATATACTAATACAGACAGTTACAGTCTTTTTGTTATAAATAAACTTTTCTTTGCAGAAGATAAATGGCAGTCAAATAGTATTTATGCTCATATTTATAATCGTTCCAGTTTTTCAATCGATATGCCGACAGACTTGCCGATTAATGTAATGGAACCAAATTTTGATGTAAAAATAGATGCAATATTACAGCAAACCATGTATTTGTTACAAGATAATTTTTATATAGGTGGACAAATTTTTTATATTGCACAAGATTTTACAGCCAAAAATGAAGCAGGACGGCTTTTTTTATTAACAAATGGTATAGAATCGGTTAACCGTGGTGGAGTAGGAATCATACTTTCATATGATACTCGAGGAAAAAATGAAAAATTTTATCCTACAAATTCTCTCTTTATTAATGGGAGTTTTAATTATTTTCCTAAATTTATGGGTTCCAAAGACTCTTTTTACAATGTCTTGATAAATGCTAGAAAATATATGCCAGGATTTACTAAGAATGATGTCCTTGCTGTACAGTTTTTAGGGCAGTATTGTAGTCAAAATACACCTGATGGTGCACTTGCGGCACTAGGTGCTAGAAATGTCATTCGTGGGTTTCCTATTGGAAAGTATAAAACACGCTATCTTAATGCATTTCAAGCTGAATATAGATACTCTATTGAAGAGACACGTTTTCGGATAGCTCCATTTGTAGGATATGCAAATCTAAGTGGTGGTTCAAAGGGGACGATTACTGGAAATAGAGAAAAAAACAACGGAAATTATTATAGTGGGGGATGTGGTGTACATTATATCTTGGATAAAAAGCATCAACTTGACTACAGAGTTGATGTAGCTTACAGTAGCGATAAAGAAACATCTGTATATGCAAGCATTAATCAAGCCTTCTAAATCTGTTAACTAAAAGATTGAAAAAAACCGATAAAATGCATTCATACTTACACAATGAAGGAGTGAATATATGAAAAAGATTATAGCAGGTTTAACATTAGCAGCAATGACAGCATTTGCAATGCCAAATAATGAGGGTGATTTAGTTCTAATTGCTAAAATGGCTGAAAAAAAAGCAGTAGTTCTTGCAACAATGGAGCTTAGTGGTGATAAAAAAAATCACTTTGGAACACTCTATGATGAGTATCAAGGAAAAATGGCTGAAATTGTGACAAAGAAACTTGACATTATCGCTGAGTATGCTAAACATTATCAAAATCTTGATAATAAGACAGCATCATCATTAATGAAAAAATGGGCAAGTGTACAAGAAGAGGCATTGAAATTACAAGAGACTTATGCGAAAAAATTTGAGAAGTTTCTATCACCTGTAGAAGTACTTCGTTATATGCAAATTGAGAACAGATTTAAAATAGCACGTGAGTTTAGTGTGGCACAGCTCGTCCCTTTAGCATCACCAAAAGCTAAGTAAAATATAAATAAGAAGAGTCTAACTCTTCTTATTTTCTTCGAACTCTCTTAATTTCTAATCCTCTCTTTTATGGTATAATAGTGTAAATAAGATGATGAAAGGATTTGTGATGCAAGTAGATGGTTCACTCAATAATTATTCGAATTTGTTACAATATCAACGTCCTTCAATCCCTGAAAAACCACAAGAATCTCCTATTACTATCCCTGAATTTGGTGATCAAGAGATCATAGATACCATTAAAGATGTGGTAGATGGAATTAAAACAGATATTAAAGAAAATATACAAGATAAAGTAGCTAAATATCAAGAAGATACACAATCTCAAAAAGATGATACTCGTGCTTTTTTAGCAGGATATGCAGGGGTACAATCTAAAAAAAATCAATGGGATATATATATGAGTGTAATGACTCAAAGTGATGTAGATACATCAAATGATCATTCAATTGATTTTTTGAAAAATCTAAGAGATGTACAGGAACAAAATAATAGAGTTGAAGCTTACGCCCTGTATCAAGAGATGGGATTAGAGTAAAAGCTTATGAATACAAAGCTCTTGGATTTAGTTAGTAAAAAGACTTCTTTAGATAATTTTGAAGAAGTCAAGGATAATATTGCTTCTATGATATGTACAGAAGGTAGCGTCTCTTTGAACGAAGATATTCTTTGTGATGCTTTAAGTGGGGAGGGGGAGTTTTTTTTACTAAAAGCAAGATATGAAGATTTTCATCTTGAAAAAGAGCATAGACTTCTAGAAAAAAAACTTAAAGAAGCTTTACATATAACTATTTGTTTTGAGGACAATGGAGACTTCTATACAGAGATAGAGAGATTTGTCAAATATATTTTTGAACATACAACAAAAGAACAAAAATTTTATTTCGGTGTTAAGCAAGTCAAAAAATTAGGTGAGTACCCTGTAAAAATTCTTTTAAGTGAGATCTATCCGATAAATCAGCTTCAAATACATCTTGGAGAATGGATTTATGATTTTATTAGCTCTGATACAGACTATTTTCAAGAACGTTTTGCACAGGCTCGTGCAAAAATTTCACATGAATTAGGCATTACAATTTTACCACTTGATGTTATCGTTAATGATGATTTAGCTCCAAATGATGTTGTTTTACTTGATAGTCTGACAAAAGAGAAGATAGTTGCATTTAGTATTGAAAAGAGTGCAGATAAAAAAGCTTTGGATATTTATCTCTTAAAACTTTACTATGTATTTTTAAAGCTGGGTGTGAAATACAAACATTAAAGAGCTATTTGTGCTTTTCCTGAAATAAAGAACACTCTTTACCGCTACTTCTAAAAACAACCATAGACGGGATCTGAGCTGATTTAAATCCATATGCTCTACATCCATGTGCTTGTCTTGCTTCCCATGTTACATAATAGTATTTACATCGTCTACAATTAATTCTTTTTTCCATAATTGAGAGTTTAACATATTTAGATAAAATACATAAAAGGAAAAAGTATGAATAGTAAAATTTTATTGATGTTGCAACTACAAAATCAACTCAATGATGCCACGAATGGTGAAAATTGGGTAAAGGGTATAACAAAAAATAAGAAAACAATCAATTGGCAACGCTGTATATATATGGAATGTGCGGAGATGATAGACTCATTTCCTTGGAAACATTGGAAAAACATAGAAGTTGCTCCTGATTGGGATAATCTTCAAATTGAAGTGGTTGATGTCTGGCATTTTATAATGAGTTTAGCAATTGAGAATTATTCACAAAATATGCGTGGTGGCATTGAAGATTTGGCAATTAATATCTCTGAACTAGAATCTTTTTTAAAGATAGATACTGCATCTATGGAGTTTGCCGAACAAAATACAGTAATTGAGAAAGTGGAAAATTTAATGCGTATAGCTCTGAGTAAAGAGAAGTTAGATTTGGAAAGACTTGTCTCAGAATTTTTTGATTTGGTAGTTATGAGTGGATTAAATCTCAATACTTTGTACCGCCTTTATGTAGGAAAAAATATTTTAAATCAATTTCGTCAGGATCATGGATATAAAGATGGTTCCTACATTAAAATATGGGATGGTGAAGAAGATAATGTTGTTATGAAGCGTATTTGGGAAGAGAATGGAGAACTTACTCCTGAGAAACTTTCTCACGAACTTACGAAGTATTATTTTGCTTTGACAAAGAGTGAGTAGTTGCAAAAAGTTTTAGAGTTAAAGAGCATAACATTTGGATATACAAAAAACAGATTACTGTTTGAAAATCTCTCTATCTCTTTACAAAAAGGTGAACTCAAAGCTATAGTAGGAGCTAGTGGCGCAGGTAAAAGTACACTTTTTGAACTTATACTTGGAAATTTAGATCCTTTGGAAGGTAAGATAGAAGTGATGCGTTGTTCTGAAGTTTTTCAAGATCCTTACAGCTCTTTTCACCCTAGTTATACATTAATTAATCAAATAGAAGATGTTGCATCATTGAGAGATTTAGAGTTTTACCTCAAACATGTGAATCTTGATAAAAAGCTTCTTTATAAATTACCTCATGAACTTTCGGGTGGTCAATTGCAACGAGCTTCTATTTTGCGAGCAATGCTAATGAAACCAGATCTATTACTTCTTGATGAACCGACATCAGCACTTGATAATGTTGTGCAACTTGATGTTATGAAAATGCTTATGGAACATCTTGAAAATATGGGAATGCTTTTGATCACGCATGATATGGATTTGGCAAAATGGTGTGCTGATGAGATAATTGAACTTTAATCTTATGTTTTGTAAAGCATTTCTATATCAGAGAGATTTGTAACTTGCTGCTCTTGAAGATTAACGGTTGTTACCTTATAGCTAAGTGAGTGTTGCTGTAAAAACTCATCTAAAACACTAAGTAGGCCTTTTATTTGAATTTCTCTTTGACTCATTACAACAAAATCATCTCCAAAGACTCTAAAAATAAGTTCTTCTTCAAGATGAACAGATAATATATTTGCAAATTCTTTGAGAAGTTCATCACCTTTTGCCCAGCTATGTTGTTTATTATATTTGGAAAAATGTCGGATTGAAAAGATAATCATTTTATTGTAATCAAAATTATAGTTATTTTTAATGAGGATAACATCTAAATAACTTTGGTTGTAGAGTTGTGTTAAAGTGTCTTTATAAAAGTAGGCAAATCGTTCTTCTTCAAGTGTTGTTTTTGGAAGTTGATTAATGCCATCTTCAATAGTGATTTCTGCTAAAACGATAATGGCACTCTGAATAACAGCAGGATGAAATTGTTTTTCACTGAGATATTTTAGCTCTTGAATAGCTTCTTCTATAGTTTTACGAGCTTTATATATACGATTTGTCGTCATCGCATCAAAGGCATCTGCAACTATCATTATTCTTGCAAATTGATCAATTTCATCGGCTTTTAGACCTTTAGGATAACCTAAGCCATCATGCCTTTCATGATGTTGGTGAACAATTTTTGCTAAAGATTGAAACATAGGAATATTATCTAAAAGTTTATATCCAACAGTTACATGCTCTTGAATAAGTTTATATTCAATATCATTAAGAGGTTTTGGATTAAGAAGAACTGCATCTGGTGTTTCTATTTTGCCAATATCATGAAGAATTGCCGCTTGATGTAAAAGTGTACATTCATCTTCACTATAACCCATCTCCTTAGCGATAAGGTTACAATAATATGCTACTCTTTTAGAATGTCCTGCAGTGTATGTATCTCGCTGTTCAATTAGATCAACCATAGAGTATATTGTTTTTTCATAATTTTCGCTCATCTCTTTAGTTTTTTGTGCAAGCATATCTTTGAGATGTTCTTTGTACTCTTCATTTTCCCTAAATTTTTGTATTTTTTGAGATATTTTAAAAAGCTCAAAATTTAGTTCGGTATAATCAAAAGGTTTTAAAATATAGCCATCAATATGTGATTTGATAGCTCCTAAAAGAAAATTTGATTCTCCATGTGCTGTTGTAATGATTATTGCCTGATTTTCATCTACTTCCTTGATCTTATGTATCATATCAATACCATTGATCTTTGGCATAGATAAATCAGTGATGATGAGATCGTATTTAGATTTTTCATAGAGCATTAAGGCTTCTTCTCCATCATTTGCAAGATCAACTGTGGCAAAGAACTTCTTTAGATATTTATCCATTGTTTTTTGGATAGCAGAGTCATCCTCAACATAAAGTACTTTCAGAGATGATGTAAGTGCTTTAAGTTCTTGAATTGTAACCATTATTGCTTAGTCCCCTTTAGTATCTATTGGGAATTTTATTTTAAAACAGGTACCTTCTTCTGCATTTTGAGCTACAATTGTACCATTAAAATGTTTTTCTATAATGGTTTTACTCATATATAAACCAAGACCGGTTCCGTTGATCTCATCTTTTGTTGTAAAGTAAGGGTCAAATATTTTATTGATTATCTCTTGATCAATTCCTCCTGCATTGTCGCATATTAAAATGATAATATTATTCTCTTGTTCATATATTTTATTTACTATTTTTCTACTATCTGTTCTCTCTTCAATCAATGCTTCTTTTGCATTTTTTAAGATATTTATAAATACCTGTAGGAGTTCCCTTGAGTAGATAAAGACTTTTGTACCCGTGTTAAAATGGTTTTGTACATCAATATTATGGTTCTGTAAACTTTTAGAAATAACCAAGAATGATTCATTGAAAACATCACTGACGAGGACTTCATCTTTTAATTTTGTAGGTTTGAAGAAGTTCCTAAAATCATCAATTGTTTTTGAGAGGTACTTTGTTTGATCAACTATATCTATTAAGTCTGTTTTTAATGAATCTACTTCAATACTCTCAAGTTCTATATCAACTAAGATATTATTTGCATCCATAGCAATTACACTAATAGGCTGTCTCCATTGATGAGCAATCATACTAATCATCTCACCCATAGCTGCATGTCGAGATTGTGCTATCATGATCTCTTCTCGATCTTTTAGTTCCTGTCGAAGATGTATTTTGTCACTTATTTCTAATTTAAAAGATATATAACCGTCAATATTTCCTTCGTTATCAAAAGAGGGCATAATTGTTGAATCTTCCCAAAATTCACTGCCATCTTTTGCTCTGTTTTTTATCTCACTGTTCCAGATACGTCCATTCGTGAGTTCATCCCACATCTTTTGATATGTCTCATCAGAAATATATCCGGATTTTACAATTCTTGGATTTTGTCCAATAAGTTCTTCCTTGGAATAACCTGTAATTTTGCACCAACTTGCATTTACATACTCAATAGTACCAGCTAGATCTGTCATTACAACAGAGATATTACTTCTTTCAAAAGCAGATAAAACTCTTGAAACCTCCCTATTGGCATGATATTCATTTGTAATATCTATAGCAGCTATACCAAGTTTTGTATTATTATTATTATTATACATCACAAAAGACATACTTCTAAATACTTTTTTTTCATTGTTATTATTTACTATTTCAAGTATTTCTTCATGAAAACCGTTTTTGTATGTTTTTTCTTCAATGGTTTTTATTTTTTCTAAACTTTTTTGTGAAAAGAGCTCATCAGCTGTTTTTCCTGTAATGTTATTTAGATTGAAAAATTGTGTTGCAGCAGAGTTCGCATAAATAATTTTATCATCTTCCTTAATTATAATATTAGCTGGCATATACTCCATGAATTGTTCAAACTGCTGTTTCAAATTTAGTATTTTTTCTTCAAGAAGCTTTTGTTTTGTAATATCTGTATGGAAACCTACCATTCTTACAGGTTTGTTGTTTTCATCAAAAATGGTTTTTCCACGATCCCATATCCATACCCAAGAACCATCCTTGTGGCGTAATCTATGAATTATGTTATACTCAATAGAAGGATCATTATGTGCTTGTTCTATTTTTTTAAGGGCATAATCCAGATCATCTGGATGTACTCTGCTTTGCCATGTATCGAATTCATTTGCTAATTCATCATCTTTGTATCCGAGCATCTCTTTCCATCTTGGAGAAAAATATATGCTTCCTTCTTTTACATTCCAGTCCCAAAGACCATCATTTGTACCTTCTATAGCTAGTTTAAATTGTTCATTAAGTTCTTTTATCTGTTCTCTGTTTTGTAGTAAAGAATGGACATAGTGCTGTATTTTACGTCGAACATACAATGTGAAAAATGTGAAAAAAATTAGTGTTATAAATAATAATATAAGATCTACTTGTCTAAATTTTATAAATGTATTATGTGCTTTTTTTTGAAAGCCATCAGCCTTTTTTTGAGCGTATTGTTTGAGAACTTTTGTAGAGTCTTCTAAATGGCGAACATGCAGTGCTCCCTGGTTTTTTGTAATTGCTATAGCCGCTTTTATTTTTTTGATCTTCATTAAATAAATAACATGGTCACGGATACTTTTCCATTGTTTAAATAATTGATATGTATGTTGATAAAGTTCCAAGCCTTTACGACCTAAGATATTTTGTTTAATGACTTCTAAATTTTTATAAACGTTTTTTTCTTCCTTATCAACTTGTTTTGTAAAGTATGTTAATTCTTTTGCAGAGGAAGATAGAACAACATCTTTCATATCTCTGTGTATTTTAAGAATATCTTTTTGTACTTCTAATGCAGCATTAGAAACTTTTAGAGGATGATGATAAATATTTTCTGTAATTGTGTGAAGTGTATTGATATAATAAAGACTCATAATACTAATGGTAAAAACTAGTAAAATCGTTACAATTGAAAAAATTGTTATTATATGTATCTGCTTCGAAGAATTTGAAATTAACACTAAAAGTCCTTAATATAATTCATCTATGATATCACTGCCACACTGTAAGTTTTCGAGCCATTCTAAGAAGAGTATTACATTTTCATCTTTAAAGACAAAGCCATGCTGTGGAGCGATCATAGCAATATCAAGTTTTTTGACCTTTGATACCCATGAACGACAAAATTTGTTTGAAGCCATATATCTTTTATGGAAACCTTCCAAGTGAACTTTATGTTCATTAAAGTTTGCAACCATTTTAAAACCATCGGGAGAACTTATAACAGCAGCACCAATATCTCCTGAGAAAAGAATTTTTGATTTTGAATCATAAAGTGTAAAATTTCCGGGAGAGTGTAAGAAGTGCGCTGGAATAAATTTAATGAACTCGTCACCGAGTTGCAATTTGGCACCATGATCCTTAAGAGACATTACTCTACTCATATCCATAAAACCATAATGACTCATAAATCTAATCCACAGTTCACTTAAGATGAATTTTGCATTTGTACTTATTGACCATTGTAAAATTGAGCCTGCAACATCAGGATCTTGATGTGAAAAAAAGATATATTTTATATTCTCTGGTTTTATATATTTATTTACAGCATCATAAAGTTCATCAAAGATAACTTCACTTCCTGGGTCTACAAGTATACCCGCTCCATGTGTTACAATCAGATACTGATTTACAGATAAATATGAATCTTCATGTGTTTCATCATCAAAACTAAACATAATACATTTATGTTTGCCATCATCATATAAAATTTTTTCTTTCTCATACATTTTGAAGTCCTTTAAATTCTCTAATTATTGCCATTTGGCGTTTTGTTATATATTTTATAAGCATACTTTTTTTTATCTGGGTAAACATAAAAACTATTTCAAAATAGTCCTGTGATTCTATTTTTTTAAATATTACGGCATCTATAGTGATATTGAGTGGTTTTTTATCAATCATTAGATTTAACTCCAGTGTAACTTCAACATCTTTTTCTAAACCAGCAGGAAGTGTTTGAAGTTTCAGACGAACAGAGTTTAATGAAATATCTTCTATCGTAATGCCCTCTTTAAAAATATGCTCTTTTAAAGAAATTGTTGCACTATAATTTTCTTCTGGCACAACTCTTACTGTTTTCCTGTCTATAGGAGAAGTTTGTACAAAATGCAGATCTTCGAGTGTAACACTTTTCTTTTCAAAACTGATTTGAGATATATGCTGACACTCAAGTACATTTGGAAACGCTTCTGAATAAAGAAATGTTTTCATCTCATACTGCATTGCTTTTTGTTGTGTATAATTTGTTGTCAGTGTGATGGATTTGTTCTTAGATATAAATGATACAAAAGCATCATTTGTAATATTTAAACCTTTGTAAAAATTATAGGCTTCAAGTTTTGCATTATTTCTATAAACTGCTTCAAATAAATCAAAAATTATGCTGTCGTCATATTCTTGATTTTCTTTGTTGCTATCGCCTGTAGAAGGATGTAAATATTTTGATAAATTGAGTTGTGTTATATCATCAAAAGATAAAATACCATAGTTCTCTTTTTGTGGAATTGTTTGAAATTTAAGTAAAAAATGTTTGATTTCTCCATTATGGTTTTTCATTTTGACTTGAAAAAGTTTTTTTTCATTACTCTGTAAAATATTTAAACATTTTGTATTCTCATTTTCATATAAAAAACCATTTTCGTGTATAAAATAAGAACAGATATCATGATTTTCTTTTGAAAATTCTTTTATATCTTCAATATTGAAAAACTCTAAGAATATTTGATTTGCCATAATGGGTTGCGTGTCGTTAAGCATAACAATCATAGAACTTTGATAATGGAGCATATTTTGAAGTTGTTGATGAAAAAGTTTTGTTTTACGTTCATGTTTAATGGCCGTTATCGCTTCTAACAAAGCCTCTGCAAGTTCATTAATCTCTACAGGTTTTGTTAAAAATCTAAATATTCCTATTTCTATTCCTTGCAGAAGTAGATTTTTGTCATCAAAAGCAGACATAATAATAATTTTTGTATCGGGATTGATATGTTTTATTTTTTTTGCTAAAACCATACCACCCATATTTGGCATTTTAATATCGGTGATAACAATTGGATAATGATTTTTTTTAAAAATCTCAAGCCCATTTTTACCATCTTCAGCGAGATCAACCTGTTTAAAAAATTTACTTAATAATTTAGCAGCCTTTGTACGTAAAACCAGATTATCTTCGACATAAAGTATAGTGAAATTTTTTGCACTCTCTTGCAGGTGCTGTAAAATACTCATAATTACCTTTTGATTTTTTTTTGCTCTTGATAAAGTGTATCATTAATTTTTTTAAAGTAACTATAAATTACAAGATCACAGGAGCGAATTGTAGAAGATTAAATATAAAGTTTTTTAAAGAGCATGATTGCTAGAAATGTTGCAAAAAGTGTTAATGTTACATTTAAAAATATATTGAGTGCAACTTTCGTGATTTCTCCATCTTGAAGCATTGTTATATTCTCTAAAGAAAATGTAGAAAATGTAGTGAGTGCACCTAAAAATCCTGTTATAACAAAAGCTTTGTATTCAGGTTGTACTGTTTGTGCAAAAAACATAGCTGCAAAACCGATAATAAAGCTTCCTAAAATGTTTACACTTAAAGTTCCAATGGGAAAAAATGTGTCAAACATTCTTTGTATATTGCTTGCAATGAGGTAACGTGAGATTGCACCAAAAAATCCACCTGCACCTATAAAAAGTAAAAGTGTTAAATTCATTTTAAAGTATCTTTTTCAAAATTTTCATGTTTATATTTGATAACTTGAGTATCTGTTAGTGTTATAAGCCCATTGTCAATCATACCATCAATATGATCAATAAAAGTAGCTATCTTTTCATCATCATCGATAATCTCAATCACAAGAGGTAAATCCTGTGCTAATGCCCAAACTTTAAAACTACGTACTTCTGAAAAAGCACCAATACCTGCAACACCTTTATATACAGTAGCACCGGCAAGCTTTTCTTTTTTTACTTCTTCAAGAAGTGCCTCCCATAATGGCATCTTATTATATTTATCCATAGTATCGATAAAAATTTTGAGTACTTTCTTCTTTCCTAAGTATCGTTTCACTTTATTCTCCTTGAAACTCTTTATCATAGACTGTTTGCATTGTTTCACGTAGCTTATTTAACCAATTTTCATCATTCTTATCAGCTATGAAAGAGTCTAGATATATGACTTTAATAGTTTTTGGCATATAATAAAATCTTTTAATATCATAACACTCGGCAGTCGCAATTAAAACAACGGGTTGTACACGAAGTTGATATCTATCTGCTACAACTTTTGCACCACTTTTAAAAGGTAAAATTCTCCCATCGCGTGAGCGTGTACCTTCTGGAAACATAGTGATAACACGGCCTTTATTAAGTCTGTCTTTTGCATTTTTAAGTAATTTTATAAGGGATGTCTTACTTTTTCTTTCTATAGGAATATCTTCTGGCATACTCATTGCCAGTCCGAAAAAAGGTACATCAAAGAGCTCCTTTTTCGCTACCCAGGCTAAATCTTTTTTAGAGACTGTTTCCATTACCCCAATATCGAGATCACTTTGATGATTGATAAGAAACATTTGGGTTGCAGGATCCTCTTCTCCTTTTAGTGTTGTTTTCCAAAAAGTTGTTAAGCGTACAAACCAGGCCGCTATTTTTCTTCCATATGGACGAGGTAAAATAGGGTAAGTAATAATAGTAAAAGTTAATCCTGTAAAGATAATTAGGGTAGAAAAGAACCAATTAATATGCGCAAGTATCTTCATTCTTTACCCAACCTATTTTATCATTTTGGAGTTTTACTTTTGTAAAGTCTTTTACACTTCCCTCTTTTGGTAAGTGATACTCCGTTTGTGTAGTCTCAAAAACTGTCCCATTTTTAACTGGTAAAAGATAAATATTTGCTCCCTTTTTTATGCAAACATCTTTTTGTGGGATATTAAGGTATATAATGTATACAAGAGGTATGATAATTAAAACAAGATATATATATTTTCGTCTTATAAGTACAACCATAAAACCTAAAAGAGCAATTGCTGATGCTATATACATTTTTATTGTGTCGTGTGATTGATCTCTTGGTCTTAAATCACTCTGTGTTGTGACACTGTCATCATCTACAACTATGGGAATGCTTAGTTTTACATAATGGTTATTTATAAGATTAAAATAAGAAAATGTAAAATACTCTAAACGTTTGTCAATAACTACAAAGTAGGTGATCTTAGAATCATTATAGGATTCTGTTACAGATTCCATTCCCTGTTTATATACATTGTTAAATTTCATATTTTTGATATTTGAATTTGTAGCTGTAGCCACAAATACAACAATATTATGTCTATTGTCATAACTTGTTGTCTTATACTCTTGAAGTTCCAAAGAGTTGGCAATTATATTAGAAAAATTCTTTTTTGGATTAAGAGTGATAACATTTAATTTTTGACCTTTGACAATTGTTGTATTGTACTCTTTTGAAGCTATTAATGAAGCAATAATATCTGGAAGCTTCGCCTGACTTCGTGTAACAAGCATATGAAAAGAGTCATAGAGAAATTTTCCTTTTTGTTCTCTAATAGGAGTTTTATCCAAGATTTTTATACCAGGATGATTGGAAAAAGTATAATCAATACTATCAAAGTCTTGAACAATAGAGAGGGTCTTGAGCGTTGCTGTGAAAATCTCACCTTTAATTACTCTTTTTGGTACTTCATCATAACTTACATACAGGACCTTCTGTGCAAAGAGTGATATTGTAAAAAGAAGAGTAAGAAAAAGTAATCGAATCACGACTCTAAAAATCCTTGAAGCATTGCTACACCATCAGCACTGCCTAAAATTGCTTCCATTGCACGTTCAGGGTGAGGCATAAGACCAAATACATTTTTTTCTATATTGCAAACGCCTGCAATCGATTCCACTGAACCATTTGGATTTTGGATATTACCATTTTCATCCGTATATCTTAGAAGGATTTGACCATTTGCTTCAAGTTCTTTAAGACCTTCTTCATTAATGTAGTAGTTCCCGTCATGGTGAGCAATTGGAATGTTTACAATATCGCCATTATTCAATTTTTTCAAAAAGACATTATCATTATTTTCAACTTTTAAGTGGTGATGTTTAGATATAAAGTGAAGTCCTTCATTACGTTTGAGTGCACCAGGAAGAAGTCTTGCTTCTGTAAGGACTTGAAAACCATTACAGATCCCTAAAACTTTTCCGCCCTCGTTTGCATACGCAGCAACTACTTTCATTACAGGTGAAAATTTTGCAATAGCACCACTACGAAGATAATCTCCATACGAAAATCCTCCTGCAACGACTAAAAGGTCCGTGTCACTTGGAATTGATTCTGATTTATGCCAAATTATTTCAGTAGAACAGCCAAGTTTTTCAAATGCATATTGTGTATCATATTCACAGTTCGTTCCCGGAAATTGAAGAATTGAAACTTTCATTATACTAGCTCTATATTATAATCTTCAATTACAGTGTTCGCTAAAAGCTCTTCGCACATTTTTGTAACATCGGCCATTGCTTGTTCTTTATCTTGTGTATCAAGTTGGAGTACTATCTGTTTTCCAATACGTACATCTTTAACATTATTAAAGTGTAGGGAGTCCAGTGCGTGATGAACTGCTTTACCTTGAGAATCTAATACACCTGCTTTTAAAAATACGTTTACTATTGCTTTCATTATTACTTTCCTAAAATTCTATTTAAAACTTGCTCATAGGCAACTGTGAGTCCACCAAGACCTTGACGAAATCTGTCTTTATCCATCTTCTCACCACTTTCTATATCCCAAAAACGGCAATTGTCAGGTGAAATCTCATCAATTAAGATGATATTCCCATCACTATCTTTTCCAAATTCCAATTTAAAGTCTACTAAATTAAGACCTTTCTCTTGAAAATAAGGTTTTAAGATGTCATTTACTTGACGAGCCATTCTTCGAAGTTTATCTAACTCATCTTGAAAATCAACAAGACCTAAGATAAGAGCATGTTGGTCATTAAGTTTTGGATCACCCAATTCGTCATTTTTATAATCGAACTCAACAAGAGTAAATGGTAAAACTTTTCCATCTTCAATGCCTAAGTTGCGTGAGAGTGAGCCTGTTGCAATGTTTCTTACAATTACTTCGATTAAGATTACATCAGCTTTTTTATGGAGCATATGGTTGTCATCTAACATCTTTATAAAATGTGTAGGAATGCCGTTTGCATCAAGAAGTTTGAAAAGCTCAGTAGAAATTTTATTATTTAGTGCACCTTTACCCGCTTCACTTGATTTCTTCTCACCGTTAAATGCAGTCAGATCATCTTTAAACTCTGAAATAACCAAATTTTCATCATCAGTAGACCAGATCTTTTTTGCTTTACCTTCGTAGAGTAATTCTCTCTTTTCCATATGACTTTCTATCCTTTTGTAATAATAAGTGCTTTGATAATATCAACGCCCTCTTTTAGTTGTACATCTTTTTGTAACATTTTTGGCGTAATTATATCTTTTTTATCTTTTTTATCTTCTTTAGTTATTGATTTTTTTCCATCAACTTTATCAAGCTCTTTTTGAAGATGTTGTTTTAGATCAGCTTCTTTAAGTGCAAATTCATTTTTAAAGGTTTTTAATTCTCCTGGAAGTACTTCAATGTCCGGAGTTACACCAAGAGCTTGAATAGTTCTTCCACTTGGTAGATAGTAACGTGCTATTGTAAGTTTAATAGCTTCTTTTTTTGTAATAGGAAGTACAACCTGCACGCTTCCTTTACCAAATGTTTTTTCACCTACAAGTACAGCACGTTTATGATCTTGAAGTGCACCACTGACAATTTCACTGGCACTAGCACTACCTCCGTTAATTAATACAACGACAGGAACATCCGTAATAGTATTGCTTATGTGGGCAGAATACTCTTTTGTTTCAACTTCACGTCGACCCTTTTGTGAAACGATAACTCCTTTGTTGACAAAAAGGTCTACAAGGCCTACCGCTTGATCTAAAAGCCCACCAGGATTATTTCTTAAATCTAAAATTATTCCTTTTGTTGTCGTTTTTTTCTTTTTAATGGCTTTTTTTACGTCATTGACTACTTTTTGATCAAAGCTAGATACTCTAATGTACAAAATCTCTTTATCAATAGTTTTGCTATGAACAGATTCAATTTTTATAGTATCTCTGATAATATGTACTGCAAGCGGTTTACTTTCACCCTCACGTACAATTGTTAAATCAATAGGAGTTCCAACTTTTCCACGCATAATGGACACAGCTTCATCAATAGTCATTCCAAGTGTTGATTTATCATTTATTTTTAGAATAATATCACTTGCTTTTAAGCCTGCTTTATCTGCAGGTGTTCCGTCAATTGGGGATATAACAGTGAGTGCACCATCTTTCATACCTACTGTAATACCAAGACCACCAAACTCTCCGCTTGTTTGTACTTTAAGACGTTTATAGTCTTTTTCTGTAAGATAATTGGAATGTGCATCAAGATTTTCCATCATTCCTTTGAGTGCTTTGTCAATAAGCTCTTCAATAGTCACTTCATCTACATCATACTCTTCTACAATTCCTAAAACTTTTGTAAATTTTGAAAGTGCCTCAAGTCGAGATGCTTCAGTTGTCTCTTTTTTCGTTGCTGTCGTCTTTGCAAAGAGTGTTGTTGAGAGCACAAGGCTAAGAGAAAGTGCTACGGAAAAAAATCCTAAGGTAATAAACTTTTTGTTCTTCATACTATGTAAACCTGTTTGTTGAGATTATTCGTCATTTTAGTGGAGATATTATACCTATTGTTGTTAAACGCATGTTTATAATATAGTAAGATTTAAAAATATATGCGTAATTTATTTTATTTCAATATAATTACGAAAAAATTAGCAGGATTGAAATATGAGTAGTATCAAAGAATATTTGACGAATGATCATAGAAGATGTGATGATGTTTTTGCACAAATGGAAGAAAAAGCCAATAATTCCCTTAGTGATGCAAAAGAGCTAACAAAAACATTTATAGCAGATATGGAGAGACATTTTCAAAGAGAGGAACGTGTGATGTTCCCCGAATTTGAGGCAAAGACAGGTATGCTTAATGGCCCTACAGAGATGATGCGACAAGAGCACTCTCAAATGAGAAATCTTATGAAGCAGCTACTTGAAGCAATAGATAATGATAATAAAGATAAATTTTTTGGACTCTCTGAAACACTGATGATTCTTTTACAACAACATAATATGAAAGAAGAACAAATGCTCTATACAATGGCACAGCAACATTTGAGTGCAGATGCAGATCGTATTGTAGAGATGATGGATTCTCTTATAGTAGAGTAAGGAAGAAGTATTGGATTTTAATGGCTTATCTATTGATCAAGCACCTCCTATTTCTGGACCGCTACGCTTTTTTATAACGGCACCGCTTTTTGGAGTTTTGGCTGGGATATTGTTGCTTTTTAGTGATTCTGCATCTTTAATGAGCCGTTATTCAATTGATGCCATTGTAATTGCACACTTAATTACTATTGGTGTTTTTGGATTTATTATGCTTGGTGCCCTCACGCAGATGCTACCGGTTTTGGCAAGTGCAAATATTCCAAAAGTTAAAATAGTGTCATCTCTTTCTCATATACTTATATTAATTGGATTAGTTCTTATGGTATTGGGACTAAAGGCAAGTAATAGTTTAGCCTTGTCTTTTGCTTCTTTGCTCTTAGGTAGTGGTTTCTTGTTGATAATACTCAGTATGCTCTATGCTATCCGAGGTGTGGAACATTTTACTGCAAGTGTCAAAGGGATGCTTGTTAGTTTGATATTTGCTTTTATGATTATACTTATGGGGGCTTATCTTTTATATGGTTATGCTGTAAATGATATTACAGAATTTCACTATATAGTTGCAAATATCCACAGTGTGTGGGCTGTTTTTGGTTTTGCTGGTGTTTTGATCATTGGTGTGGCATTTCAAGTTCTTCCAATGTTCTATGTAGCACCAAGATTTAAAAAGTTCTGTAAAAAAAGAGTAGTCTTACTTATCAGTATAGGACTTCTAATATGGATGATATTAAGCCTTTATGCTGAAGGATATGCACTTTATGCAAAGCTTTGGATCGCAACATTTTTCTGGGCTTTTGCAACAACAGTATGGATCAAATTCAATAAACGCAAACGTCCTATATCGGATGTGACGGTATGGTACTGGAGAGCTGCTAGTATCTTTTTGACATTGGGTTCATTTTTATGGATCTTTGATGAATTCTTTAAACATCAGTATATTGTAATGGTAGGAATTTTGATAGGAGGAGGATTTATCCTCTCTATTATGCTTGGAATGCTCTATAAAATTGTTCCATTTTTAGTATGGTTTCACCTTAATGCACAAGGCTATATGACAATCCCTACTATGAATGAGATGATAGATAAGAATCTTTCTCGTGCACAATTTATTCTTTTTATAACAGCACTTATAGGCTTTGTCTTTGCTTTTTATATGCCAGTGGTACTGTTGCCTTCAGCTGTTGCCTTTATCATTAGTATGATATTGTTGGAGTATAATGTCTTAGCACCGGTAAGGATTTATATTCAGACAAAAAAGAGAAAACCTGATTTTGATATGAGTGCATTTAGTATGCAAAATTAAAGAGAGTAGAAGATGAAAAATATAGTGTTAATTGGATTTATGGGTGTAGGTAAGGGGAGTGTTGCGCGTGAGCTGATAAAGCACTCTGATTTTATTGCTATTGATACAGATGATTTGATAGAGTCTATGGAAAATCGTAAGGTAAAAGCGATTTTTGAAGCTGAAGGTGAAAAGTATTTTAGAAAACTTGAAAAACGTATTGCGAAATGGCTTGAATCGAGTGTGCAAAATACACTTATTTCTACTGGTGGTGGTTTTTATAAACAGGAGAATTTAAAAAAAATTGGTACAATTGTGCTTTTAGATTCTCCTTTTGATGCTATTATTAAGAGAATAAAGGAACATCCAAATGCTGTTAAAAAGTTGAAAAAAAGGCCACTTCTGGCAGACTTGAAAGCTGCAAAAAAACTTTATGATCAACGTCGACCTGAGTATTTAAAGCTTGCTGACATTATCATAGATGTTACAGATAAGAGCGCTAAAGAGTGTTCAAAAGAATTATTAAAAAAGGTAAAAAAACATGTTTAAAAAAATAGTATTAACACTGCTTCTCGGAGCTACACTTTTTGGTGCTGATGTCCATTGGGCAAAAGATTATAAGTCAGGTATCGCTCAAGCGATCAAAGAGAATAAACCGGTTTTATTTATTATTTCACGTGATACATGTAAATATTGTGTATTATTAGATAATACCACATTGAAAAATGATGAAGTTGTTAAAGTATTAAATAAAAATTTTGTTGCAATTCGCTCATGGACCAATGAAGGTGATTATATACCAAGAGAGATAGCTCAAAGGACACCGGGGTTACCTGGTATTTGGTTTTTATACTCTGATGGAACACCAATGTATCAACCACTTTTAGGATATATGAAAGCAAATGAGTTTTTAAATGCTTTAAATATAGTTGAAACAGAATTTGCAAAAAGTTCGAATAAGAAGGTGAAAAAATAATGATATTTGTAAAATCAACAGATAGTGATTTTAATGAAAAATTTGATGAACTTCTGGGTCGGGGAAAGATGGATATTGCCCATGTCTCTGGAATTGTTGGTGGTATAATTGATGAGATAAAAAAAGATAAGAATAAGGCTCTCTTTTCTCATATTTCAAAATTTGACAATTGGACACCAAAGAGTGATACCGATCTGAAAATTTCACAAGAATCTATGAGCAAAGCCTATGATAATTTAGATAAAGCGCTTAAAGATTCACTGCATCTTGCATATGATAGAATAAAAGTTTATCATGAAAAACAAAAACCACAATCATGGTTTGATACAGAAATTAACGGAACGATTTTGGGACAGAAGGTAACTCCTGTTGATTCCGCAGGTTTATATATTCCCGGTGGGAAAGCAGCATACCCATCATCACTTTTGATGAATGTTATCCCTGCACAGGTTGCAGGCGTTGAAAATATAGTTGTCTGTACACCGACACCGGACAATGAACCAAATGAGCTTCTTTTGGCCGCATGTCATTTGTGTGGTGTGGATCAGGTCTATAAAGTTGGTGGTGCTTCTGCAATCGCTGCTATGGCTTACGGAACTGAAAATATTCCAAAAGTCGATGTTATTACAGGTCCGGGAAATATCTTTGTAGCAACAGCTAAAAAGATGGTTTTTGGTGATGTTAATATCGATATGATTGCAGGACCGAGTGAGATCGGTGTTTTAGCAGATGATAGTGCAAACCCTAATCACATGGCAATCGATCTGCTCTCTCAGGCTGAGCATGATGAGATGGCAAGTTCTATTTTAATTACTCCATCACAAAAACTTGCAGATGCTGTAAAAGTTGAGATAGAGAACTGGCTGCAAAAATTGCCTCGTCAAGAGATAGCAAGAAAGTCTATTGAAGAGCGTGGAGCTATTATTGTCACGCAAGATATGGATGAAGCGGTAAAATTGATGAACGAGATAGCACCAGAACACTTAGAAGTTGCTACTATGAGCCCGTTTGAACTGCTTCCGTTTATTAAACATGCTGGAGCCATCTTTTTAGGACATAACACTCCTGAAGCAATAGGAGACTATGTAGCAGGACCAAACCATACACTTCCAACTGGCGGAACTGCAAAATTTTACTCACCACTGAGTGTTGAAGATTTTATGAAGAAAAGCTCTATTATCTCTTTTAGCTCAAATGCTATTAATGAGATCGGTGAAGAGTGTGCACTCATTGCAAATACTGAAGGTCTTACTGCTCATGAACAATCGGTTAGGGTAAGACTACAAAAATAAGATTTTTTCATTGATTTAGTTAAAAATACTAGTTATAAAACTTCAATTTATAACTAGTATAACCCTTCGAAATATAATTTTTTTAAATATACACATTCCCACAATTCTATTACAAAATTATCACGTTTTTATACGTTCTTTAAGTTTTCTTGGCTACACTAGTTACAGTAAAAAAAGCCTGAAGTGCCGTGCATAAGGGCTTCTTTTAAAGCTAATAAGTCGTAGTTATAAATCTTAAATTTGCCGTTTATAAGGCTAAAGGAGAATATATGCAATTAGGTTTCCTAGTTGATTTACATCTGTGTATGGGATGTAAAGGTTGTGAGATCGCATGTAAAGTGGAAAATGAAGTTCCACTAAGTACATGGAGACTTCGTGTCAAATATGTGGATGTGGGTACATTCCCAGAAACTAAGAGAACATTTACACCTCTTAGATGTAATCACTGTGAGAATGCTCCATGTGAGAGAATCTGTCCGGTATCTGCTCTACATTATATTGAAAATGGAATTGTAAATATTGACAAGGAGAGATGTATCGGTTGTGCAGGTTGTGTAATGGCATGCCCTTATGGTGCTATCTATATTGACCCTGAAACACAAACTGCTGACAAATGTACATATTGTGCACACCGTATTGCTTCATCTATGATGCCAGCATGTGTTGTTGCATGTCCTGTAGAAGCAAATATTTTTGGTGACCTTGATGATCCAACTTCGAATATCTCTCAATATATTCAAGATCATAGAGATGTTCAAGTGCGTAAACCTGAAAAAGGTACAAATCCTCATCATTTCTATGTTGGAGCAGGGCAAGTCAATCTTAATCCTCTTGCATCAAGAAGAGAAGAAGGTTACAATCTATTTAATAAAATTACAAAACTTCCTTTAGGAGGGCATGAATAATGGTAGAACATACTTTAGCAGCAACAAATGCTGTAGTAACTTTAGATGTACCATTACCAGATATATTTTGGGGCTGGTATGTTACTATGAATATGTGGGCAAAAAGTATTGGTACTGGTTTAGTATTTATGCTTTTCTTATTGTTGAGACGTAATGCTGAAGAGATGAAGGGTTTACGTACATCTGCGATGATCGTTTCATTTATAATGATGAATGTGTTCTTACTGTTTACATTGGCTGATTTACATCAACCATTTAGAATGTGGCATATTTTCTTTTACCCACATTTAACATCAGCAATTACAATTGGTGCATGGATGGCAACTATATTTGTTGGTTTAGAGTCTTTAATGATTGTAACTATGATTTTGAAAAAAGATACAGTTGCATATGATAAACTACTTTTTTGGACAACGCTTTTAGCTATTCCTGTAACACTTTATACTGCTGGAATTATGGCAGAAGCTACTGCTCGTGAATTATGGCAAATGCCTACTGAAGCGGTACAAATGATTTTAGCAGCAACGCTCTCAGGTTCAGCTGCAATAATTTTACTTGGTGGAAATAAGTTAAGTGATGAAACAAAAGGTTTCTTCGCAAGTATTTTAGGTTTAAGTGCTTTAATGGCATTTATTATTTATATGTCAGAGTATATTTTTGGTGCAATGAAAGCAGAAGAAGTGGCAGCAATTCTTCATTATGTAAAAGGTGATGGCGAATATGCGACAATGTTCTGGATTGGTCAGTGGGTAGCATATATCTTACCAATGTTGTTAGTTGCTCTATACAGAGTAAGTAGAAGTAGTTCTATGTTAAACCTTGCTGCTATTTTAGCAATCGTAGGTCTGTGGGTAGTAAAACATGTTTGGCTTGTTATTCCACAATTATTACCACTGAGTTAAGGAGAAAATATAAATGTATTTACAAAGTAGAAGAACATTTTTAAAAGGTGCTGCATTTAGTGTTGCTGGTGTAGCAATAGCTAAAGGTGTATTTACAACGGATGCTGCGGCTGAATCAGTTACTGACAGTAAGTTTACAAATACGCCTGATTCATTATCATTTTATCCTGATCAATCTGAGTGGGATAGCTTTAAAGAGCTTGATGGAACAGATTGGAAACGTGGTGGTATTGAACGTCACGGTGTTCGTTCAGAGGAAAATCCTGATGGTATCCAAGTAAATGATTACACAATCGTTCCTACAGTTTGTTCAAACTGTGAAGCGGGTTGTGGTCTTACTGCATGGGTGAAAACAAATGATTATAAAAACGGAAAACTTACAGTAAGAAAGTATATGGGTAACCCACTACATACTGGTTCTCGTGGTAGAAACTGTGCAAAAGGGTATGCTGTTACTTCTCAAATGTATGATCCAGATCGTATTCCATTCCCAATTAAACGTGCACCAGGTTCTAAACGTGGTGAAGGTAAATGGGTTCGTATTACGTGGGATGAGGCAATGTCTGCAATTGGTAAGAAAATGCATGATACGCTTAAAAAAGGTGATGAGATCTCTAAAAAATCTATTCTTTACCATGTTGGTCGTCCAAATGAGAATGGTTTTGGTCCTCGTGTTCCACAATCTTTAGGTATTGATGGATATGATTCTCATACGAACATATGTTCTGCAGGTGCACGTGAGGGGACAATTCAATGGGCCAATGATGATAGAAATTCACCAGATTGGGCAAATGCAAAATTGGTATTTTTACAATCATCTCATGCAGCGGATGCAGGACACTATTTCCAGCAATCAGCAGGACTTATTGCTGAAGCACGTAAAAATGGTGCAAAAATGGTTGTTATCGATCCCCGTATGTCAAACTCAGCTGGTATGGCAGATCTTTGGATCCCATGTTGGCCAGGTACAGAGGCAGCACTTTATCTTTACCTTACAAATCGTATCTTAAATGAGAAGAAAAAAGATGGTGAAGATATTGTCAATCATGAATTTGTAAGAGAGTGGATTAACTGGGATCGTCTGATGGCGAATAAAGAATATCTTCAAAAAATGATTGGTTATGGATATATATCTAAAATGCCAAAAGATGACTCTTATGAGTCATTTATAGAGCTAGCAAAAGAGCTATATGCACCATATACAAAAGAGTTTGTAGTAAAAGAGTGTAAACTTGAAGGTATGGAGTATAAGCTGGATGAGCTTTGGGAACTTTTTGTTCCTGCAGGTGCTAAAGTTGCTACATATCTATGGCGTGCAGGGCCAATTGGTCATCGTGGTGGTTGGATGAACACACGTGCAGGTTTCTTACCACTCGCACTTGTAGGTGCTATGCGTGGTGATATTGGTGGTGTTGGTATGCACCATTGGCATGAGATTTCTGTCGCTGGTAAAGGTGATAAGGCTACAGTTGCGGGTGAACACCCTAAACCGACAGATGCATGGAATGAACTTGCATGGCCGCCTGAGTATCCAATCTCTACTTATGAAATGGGTTATATGCTTCCACAGATCATGATGGATGATGAGTGGCATGCAAAATGGACAAAACGAGGATTGAAAATTCCTAAGTCTATGTCTGTATATATTCCAAGAATGCACAATCCAATGTGGATCAATCCAGATGGTTTTAGATGGGTTGAAGCGATGAAGCGTGAAGATAAATTTGAACTTTCAATGCACTTGACACCAACATGGTCTGAGACAAGTTGGTATTGTGACTATGTTCTTCCTGTTGGTCTTGCAGGTGAGAGAAATGACCAACAGTCAACGCCTTCTAAACCAGAACAGCGTATTGAGTTCCGTCAGGCAGTGTTGCGTGTGGCAGCTGAAAAAGCTGGTTGGAAACCAAAAGATCCGACTCGTGCAACACTTGAAGCACACATGAAGTTCGGTCTTGGTGAAGTTTGGGAAGAGAGTGAATTTTGGCCGAATCTTATTTACCATTATGTTGATCCAGACGGCAGTCTCGGTATTCAAAAATATTGGGCAAGTAAAAAAGATCCGTCTCGCTGTGTAACGGTACCGGAATATTTCGATGCGGCACTCAGCTTAATTCCTAAATTGAATGAAACAGCTCGTAAACTTTATAAAGATGAAGAGTTTCCTGTATATAGCTATATTAGAGATCACGGTGCTTGGACAGAGAAAACTGATGTTTACAAACCACAAGAAGAAGAGCTTGAATTTGATGGTACATACTATCATGCACATGGTCATAAATATAATAAATCTGAAGTTACTAAAGATGAATTTGGTGCATTATGGGTTGATAATGGAAACTTTAAAAAATCAATTGGTGTAGAGATTGATGGTGAGTTGCATGAAGGATTCCATACATTAAGTAAAAAATTAGAGTTCTTCTCTGAATGGTTAGCGGATGAGTGGAAATGGCCTGAATACGCTATTCCAATCTATCCAAGAAATGAGAAAGAGAATGATAAAATGGTGCATCTTGTAACACAAGTACACCATAAACATATGAAAGCTAATAATGAGTTTGCATTAAATACGATTTATCGTCTTCCATATAATATTCATACACGTTCAGTGAACTCGAAACATCTTATGGAAATTTCGGTCAATCATAATCCAGTTTGGATCTATACAAAAGATGCAGAAGAGTTAGGTATTAAACGTGGTGATGCAATTAAGGTGCAGATCGAAGATACATTAACAGGTATCAAATCTGGTTATTTTATTGCGATGGCTGTACCAACAGAAGCTACGCGTCCGGGTGTACTTGCTTGTTCACACCATGCTGGTCGTTGGAAACTCAAAGATTCTGTAGAGATTCCTGGATTTGAGCATAAACTAGGTGTAATGGGTGTTGGTTCTCCTGAATATACAATGACAAACGATGGTAAAATCGGTACACTCAAACCGAAAGAGGGTATCAAAGAGGGTGTTGAAAAACGTATTGCTGCTGGTGATATTTGGCAGTTTAAAGAGTATAATAGAGACCTTAAAGATATTTGGTGGGATGGATTAAGTGGTGCATGGCAAAATGCTGTTGCTCCTTGTCATCCCGATCCAATTGCGGGTAACCATGGTTGGCATCAAAAAGTTATTATTACAAAAGCAGGTCCTGAAGATAAAATCGGTGATATCTATGTAAATTATGAAAATAACTTTAAAGTTTATCAAGGATGGAGAAATCAATTGACTCGTCCATTGACTGCGGCAGATAAATTACGCCGTCCATATCATATTAAACGTCCTGTAAAACCAAGTCAAAAAGCTTACGAGTTTCACATTAAAGATGTTTAATAACACTATTAAAGCCCACATCAAGTGAGGCTTTAATATACTTTCAACAATACTATTCCCATTAAGGTTAACAATCAATGAATAATGATTTAAAGCAACAACAGATTGCACGTATAAATATCTATGCACTTCTTTCAAGACTTCTTATGAGTGAACTTGATGAAGGGCTATTAAAATCAATCGAAAAAGATGAAAATATGCTTGCTTTTTTCCCAACTTACAAAGATTGGAAAAGACGAGAAGAGTTTGATACAAAAGAATTAATTGAACAGTTCTTAAATGTTGATTTTACTAACCTTTTTCTACTGCACCTTATTCCTTATGAGTCTTTTTATATGAGAGAAGATCAGATGATGGAGACGGGTGGAGAGAATCCCGTTCAGGCTATTTTTAATGCTTTTGAATTTAATGTAGCCCTCGATAAAGCCCGTGTTATGGCAGCAGATCATATTGCTATTGAGTTAGAGTTTATGTATGAACTCTGTAAGGCAGAGTTAAAAGCACTTGAAGAGGGTAACAGTAAAATAGCAACAGAGCTTGCACAACTGCAACATGGATTTATGAAAGATCACATTGTTGAGTGGGCTCCTATGTATCTGATGAATGTTAAGAGTGAGTCAGCAACAGCTTTTTATTATGATTTGGCAGATTTTGCGATTGAATTTATATTGAGTGATTTTGAATACCTTGATGAACTTGATAAAAATGAATATAAATATGAACTCTAAAATGTTACCAAGGGAGCAGTAAAATGGATATGAAAGATTTAAACGAACTACGAGGTGAGTTTGAGGCAATGCAGCAACGAGCTATGCAAGATGCCTGTGTTGATGGTGGTTGTATGGAAGATGATGATTATGAAGATTATCCGGACTATTTAAGAGCAATCTATTCTGAGATTATGCCACCTGTAAAGAGTGGTGTCTATTTTTCTCGTTGGGATCTAAAACGTATGGCAGAGCAGCTTGATGAATCTTTTGCTTTGGATGTACGAGAGCGAATGTTTAAAAACTTTATGCAGTGGATCGCAACACCTGAAGATATGCTACGTGTCATTGGTGTCTTTAAAGAGCTTATGGATCTTAAATGTGACGAGTATCGCAAATACTCTGAAAGATACCCTTCAAGCAAAGAGATATTTGATGCAAAAATTCAAAAAGCCGAGAAAGCAAAAAAATATCTCGATAAAGTCTATACAGAGTTCTTTACATAAGAACG
>Ga0256828_1000146_pt1 | contig 47667 bp, 46 predicted proteins | sample CV88metaG_FD_185993 | JGI IMG/M metagenome (GOLD analysis project Ga0256828, IMG submission 185993) | Hydrothermal vent microbial communities from East Pacific Rise, Pacific Ocean - CV88 | ecosystem: Environmental > Aquatic > Marine > Hydrothermal vents | place: Pacific Ocean: East Pacific Rise...
ATCTGAATCCGAATCGCTATCGCTGTCCGAATCTGAGTCCGAATCACTGTCGCTATCACTGTCAGAATCTGAATCACTGTCTGAGTCGCTATCGCTATCTGAGTCCGAATCACTGTCGCTATCACTGTCAGAATCTGAATCACTGTCTGAATCGCTATCGCTATCTGAGTCTGAATCTGAATCTGAGTCTGAATCGCTATCACTATCTGAGTCGCTGTCCGAATCACTGTCGCTATCACTGTCAGAATCTGAATCACTGTCTGAATCGCTGTCCGAATCGCTATCGCTATCTGAGTCTGAATCTGAGTCTGAGTCACTATCAGAATCTGAATCCGAATCGCTGTCGCTATCACTGTCAGAATCTGAATCACTGTCTGAATCGCTGTCTGAATCCGAATCGCTATCGCTGTCCGAATCTGAGTCTGAATCACTGTCAGAGTCGCTATCTGAGTCACTATCGCTATCGCTGTCAGAATCTGAATCCGAATCGCTGTCTGAATCTGAGTCCGAATCACTGTCGCTATCACTGTCAGAATCTGAATCCGAATCGCTGTCGCTATCTGAGTCACTATCAGAATCTGAATCGCTGTCTGTATCAGTATCTGAATCAGAATCACTATCAGATGTAGTATGAACATCTTCTGTATCAGTTAATGGTGTTCCATCGTTTGCTGTTGTAGTAGCACTAGCATTATATACATTATCAGCAAGTTTTTGAACTTCTGAAACAGGAACTTCTACTTTAAAAGTTCCATCACCACTTACAGTTGTAGTATATTGTTGACCATTAAAAGTTACAGTTACAACTGCACCTGGTTGTACATTTTCAGTAGTACCTGTAATTGTAAGTGGTGAATCTTGTTCAACGGCAGTTATCACATCATCTGAAATTTCATCTAATTGTAAAGATGCTCTTGCATTAGGGTTATAAAATGTATTTGTTGTTTGTCTATCTACAGCTGCAGATTGTTCATCATAAGAAGCATCATAAGTAATAATATCTGCATCTTCTTCAATAGTCGCATGAAATAAATCTTCATTTTTAGCAACATAACTTTGAAATGTAGAATGTCTTACTACTTCGTCCCCTGCAGCAGTTGCAACTGATTCATCAATAAATAGAACATCATCACCGTCAACATCTAATGATGTAATATCCTCTACTTTTTCAGTTGTATCCATAACAACAGAAATACCATGTTGTTGAAGATCAACAGCCAATTCTTCTAAAGTCATATTCTCTAATTTTGCTTGAATATCATCTAAAGAAACCTCTTGTCCATCTATATACAATGTTTGCCCATCTTGAAGCTTTAAGTTCACAAGATCTTGTAATGTTAGCTCTTGTGTTGTTCCGTCTGGGTTTGTTAATATAATTGTGTTCATTTATAACTCCTAATTAAAGTTTATAACACAATTATATATAAAAAAAGTTGCAAAATGGATTTATTTTAAATAAAATTTATAAAAATATTATGATGTTGGCAATCCAAATTTTTGAATATTAAATTCCCCTATTTCATTAAAGAATAAATAATATAAAACATCTTGTTTTACGGCCATATTTAATAAATATCTCAATGCTAAATTTGCCTGTAAAGAAGCTATATTCATCACAATTGGAGCAGCGATACCTTTAGTAGCAATTTTCTTAATATTAAAAATACTATCAAAATCACTTTTACTAAACAAACACACTTGCCCATGAAACTCTTCAACACTTCCATATATCCATGCCAATTTTTTAGTTTTGGCATATTTATCTATTTCTAAGCGTGTTTCTAAATTATCTGTTGCATCTAAGATAAGCGTTGGTACATCTGTAGTTTGTGCAATATATTCCGAAAAATTACCATTAAAATTATCAACTTCTACATATGGGGAACGCTCAATCAAAATTTCTTTTAAAACATCACACTTAAGCTTATTTACATCATCAAGTTTAAATGCAATTTGTCTATGAATATTATGAATTCCAACTGTATCAAAATCTATCAAAGTAATTTTACCAATACCACTAGCACCCAAAGCAATAGCAAGGCTACACCCAAGCCCTCCACATCCTACAACAAGAACATGTTTGCTACTTAAATCCTGTTGCTTTTCTATACCCCATAACTGTATCTGTCTATCAAAATATTTTTCCATAAGTTATTTTATCTTATTTTAGTTTTAATTATCCTATTTTAAATATTATTAGATACAATTACACCATGAATTTACAGCACAAACTTGCCAATTTACCATCAAACCCTGGTGTTTATCAATATTTTGATAAAAATAACAGATTATTATATGTTGGTAAAGCTAAAAATTTAAAAAATCGTATAAAAAGTTATTTTCAATTTACACCTATATTAGCTCCATCAGCAAAATTATCTCCACGAATATATAAAATGATTACTGAAGTTATATCAGTAGAGTATATAGTTGTTGCAAATGAAAATGATGCTTTAATTCTTGAAAATTCACTGATAAAACAGTTAAAACCAAAATATAATATTTTATTAAGAGATGACAAAACATATCCTTACATTTATATTGACACTACAGAAAAATTCCCACGATTAGATATAACTCGTAAAATCATCAAATCAAAAGGAATTAAATATTATGGTCCTTTTAGTGTTGGGGCTAGAGATATTTTAAATTCTATATATGATATTATACCTTTGGTACAAAAAAAAGGATCTCTCAAAGGTAAAAAGGCTTGTTTATTTTATCAAATAGGCAAATGTTTGGCTCCTTGTGAAAATAAAATCACTTCTGAAGAATATCATAAACTAATAAACAAAGCAATTTTTTATATCCATAATAAATCAAAATTAATTGAAAAACTAAAAGAAAAAATGGAACAATATAGCAATGACTTTAGATTTGAAGATGCTATGATTTTAAGAGATAGAATAAATACTATTGAAAAATCTCATTTAAAATCAACTTTAGATTTTGCAAATCATGATAATGTAGATTTATTTAGTGTTGTTATACAAGACAACAAAGCAGTAATAGTAAAAATGTTTATACGAGATGGGAAACTAATATCTACATCTCATCATTTTATTAACACTACAGAAATAACAACAATAGAAGAAATTTATAAAACAGCTATTGTAAATTATTATTCCAAAACATTACCAATGATTGCCAATGATATTATTATTGCTCATAATATAAATAATATTAATGAATTAGAAAATTTTATCACACAAAAACAAGAAAAAAAAGTTAATATTGTTGTACCAAAAATAGGTCGTAAAAAAGAACTGATAAATGTAGCATTACAAAATTGTTATGAACTTTTAAAGATGGATAAGAGTATTACAAATAATATTAATTTGGATCTAAAAGAGCTATTTCAATTATACAAAACACCATACAGATTTGAATGTTTTGACAATTCACATTTAATGGGACAAGCCACTGTAGGAGCTATGATTGTATGGGATGAAGCAAAGTTTTTCAAAGATGATTATCGCTTATACAATCTTAATAGTTTGGATGAATATAGCCAAATGAAAGAGATGTTAACAAGAAGAGCTAATGATTTTTTAAAGAATCCTCCACCTGATATATGGATAATAGATGGTGGGAAAACTTTAGTTATACTTGCTCAAGATATATTACAAAGTGTTGGAGTATATATAGATGTCATTGGTATTTCTAAAGAAAAAATAGATGCAAAAGCTCACAGAGCAAAAGGAAGTGCAAAAGATATTTTGTATTGTAACAATCAATTTTACAATCTTCAACCTAGTGATAAAAGGTTACAATTTATACAAAAACTCAGAGATGAAGCACATCGTAGTGCAATTACTTTTCATAAAAAACAAAAAAGAATAGAAGACAAACAAATATCTTTATTGGAATTACATGGAATTGGTCAAGCAAAATTAAAAAAACTTTTAAACTTTTTTGGTACTTTTGATAATATAAAAACTGCCACTATAGAGCAATTATGCGATATTTTACATCCTAAAGATGCTAAAACAATATTTGAATATTTTTCTTTGACAAAGTAGCTGTAAATTAAAATAATTCTACAGCTACCTCTTCCTCTTTTGTATATCGTTTTACTTGATTTCTACCTGCTTCTTTTGCTTCATATAAAGCTAAATCTGCATATTTCATAACTGTATTAAAAGATGTTGAATCATCTGGAAACATTGATATTCCAACACTAATAGTTTTTTTCATAGTGCTACCTGCATATACATCAACTTCATTTTGAGCTACTTTTTCTCTAATTTTATTTGCTACATCTATAGTATCAGCTTCATTTTTAATACCTACAAGTAATACAATAAATTCTTCTCCACCATATCTAACAACAATATCTGAATCTCTAGTGTTTTCTTTGATTGTTTTTGCTGTTTCTTGTAATATTTTATCCCCTATATCATGCCCATACTCATCATTAACGGCTTTGAAAAAGTCGATATCCAACATAAGAACACCTATATTAAACTCTTCCCGTTTTGCTTGAGGTATCAATTTTTTAGCATGTTCATCTAAAAATCTTCTATTATAAAGTCCTGTTAAACCATCTCTTAATGCTGCATTTTCCAATGCTTCAAATAAAATTTTTGCTTCTATTTCAGGTGTTGCTTCTTTAATATAACTTTTAATAAAAGGTAATTTATATTTAAATATAGACAATTCACCTTCATTATTAAAAATAAAATTAAAAATTAATTTAGATGCTTTTCCGATTGATTTATCTATACAATAATGCAAATGTTTATCGCTATTGAAATATTTACAAACTTTTTGGAATTCAATAGAATATACATCTTCAGATTTTCTAAAAACTCTACAATTAATTGGATTTTCTATAATATTTGCACTACAAAAATCCAAATCTCCACCACTAAATACAACAGTAGCTTTACTAAATTCATCAACTTCAATTATATTAATATATTTAATATTAAATCTATTTTGAAATATATTTCCCAAACGATTATATATTTCATGTTTATCTTGATCAAGCTGAATTTGGTTTTTAAATTGATATATATAATACAAATTTGTTATAATCTCTTTTGAAGCTTCAAGAGGATTACTTGACTTAGTAGAATCAGCAGTTTTACCTATAAATGATTTTAGTTTACTATCTATTTCATGAAATGTTTCCATAAGATTATCAGTTAAATTGTTATAATTATTGATAAGTTTTTTAGTTTCATTTGGTAATATATCTTCATCGTTTATATTAATTCGTTTAAATAAACCATTTGATGCAGAATCTATTTTATCATTTAACAAATCCAAAGTTTCAACATATGGTTTTAAGATTTTATTAATAAAAATCATAATTAATGCAATTAATATCAAAGTAACAATAGTAGTAATAATAGTATTAGCAATACCTGTATCTTTTACATCTGATATATCCAATACAATACTAACAGCACCTAAAGTATCCCCTACTTTAACATTATGACAATTTAAACAATTAAGCTTTCCTCTATCTGTTGCATTATATGGGATAGTAATTCTTAAGCTAGCTTTACTAAATCCCTCTTCTACAGTTTCATATTGCATTTTACCTGTTTGTAAAACATTATTATCTATTTTATCTTTTGTTAACTCTTTTGTTATAGGCTTACCATATTGTTTTGTAACATTATCCCCTCTAATTACCCATATTTTTTGGATATTTTTAGCATGAGCAATGGAGTCCAAAAAAACACCTCTTTGATCCATATTTCCATTAACCATATGTGCAGTTAGACCACTTTTTACTACTTCTGCTATAGCTTGTGCTTTATTAATAGCACTTTTAAGACTATTTTCTCTTAGATTATATGATTGAGATACAACCAATATTATCCCAAACAGGAACATAAGTATTGTTAATCTACTTGTTATTTTACTTTTCATATTAAGCCTATCTTTTCAATTCTTACTTAATTCTATCAAATTTGTTCTTATATTTATGTAACCTAAATGTAATCCAACCATCTAAGAAGAGATTGTTTTTCATTTTGTAACATTGTTTTATCTCCATGACCTGGATATATTGCTATATCTTTATCCCATTTTAATATCTTATTTATACTTTTTTTCATATCTTCAGGATTTGAATATGGAAAATCAACTCTACCTATTGAGCCTTGAAAAATAAAATCTCCAGAAAACAAACAATTCTGAATCTCAATAGCAGAGCATCCAGGTGTATGACCAGCAAAGTGATGAAATACCACTTCAATATTATCAAATTGAATTATTTCATCAGGCTGAACTTCCACATCAGCTACACTTGAAGGAGTTCCTTGCTCAAATGGATCATTAACCAACATAAATAAATCATCTTTTGGACAATAAATAGGTATATTAAAATATTCTTTTACTTCTTGATTTGACCATACATGATCAAAATGTCCATGTGTATTTAAAATAGCTACAGGATTTTTAGCATTTTGTTTAATCCAAGATATCGCATCTACTCCCGGATCAATAATAAATTGCTTATTATCAACGGTTACAATATAACAATTTGTTTGATACATACCCATAGGGCAACTTAAAACTTCCATTAACTAAACCAACTTTTTACTTTGTCAAACATTCCAGAAAAACTATCTTTATGTGGTTGACTTTGAATACCAAAACTATTTTGCAACTGTTCTAGCAACTCTTTTTGTTCTGTTGTCAATGATGTAGGATATTGAATTTTTATTTGCACTATAAAATCCCCTTTACCTCTTCCGTTTACATTTTTTACACCTTCATTTCTAAAAGTAAATTGTTCTTTATCTTTTGTTCCTTTTGGAATATTTAATTCAAGTTCTCCTCTAATACCAGGTACTTTTATAGTGGCACCTAAAGCAATTTGTGTAAAGAAAATCGGCACTTCTATATAAATATTATCTTCATGTCTTACAAAATGTTTATCATCTTTTACATGAATATTTAGATATAGATCACCTCTTGAACCATCTGGTGCAATATTTCCTTTGCCACCTACTCTAATTCTATTACCAGAATTAATCCCTTCTGGTATATCTACACCAAAACTTTCTTCAACTTCATCAAAACCTGTTCCATGACATTTTGTACATTTGTCTTTTACAGATTGACCAGATCCATGACAAGTAGGACAAGTTTGCGCAAAAGTCATAAAACCTTGACGCATATGTACTTGACCAATTCCATCACAAGTTGGACAAACTGAAAGTTTACCACCTTTTGCACCTGTACCTTTACAATGGCTACATGCTTTTTTGTATTTGTATTTAATATCTTTTTTAGTACCAAAAATTGCTTCATTAAATTCTAATGTAACTGTAATTTCTGTATCAAGATTATATTTATAAGTTTTTTGTTGTGATCTTCTGCGACCACCTCCTCCAAAACCACCAAACATCTCTTCAAATACACTTGAAAGATCATCAAAACCGTTAAAACCTCCACTAAAACCACCTTGTCCGTGTCCTTCTAATCCAGCTTTTCCATAACGATCATAAATAGATCTTTTTTCATCATCACTTAATACTTGATAAGCTTCATTGATAGCTTTAAATTTTTCTTCAGCCTCTTGATCACCTGGATTTTTATCTGGATGATATTTCATAGCAAGTTTTCTGTACGCTTTTTTTATTGTACTTTTATCACTATCTCTACTTATTTCTAATAATTCATAATAACATATATCTGTCAAGATTATCTCCTCTACTTATAAATATTCGCGATTGTAACAAAAATTTGATATAATGCAACTTATAAAAAAATATTGAGGGAATTATATATTGAAAAAAAGTTTACAACATTTTTATAATTTAGTTGAAAGTTTTGAAAAACTACCATCTATTGGTAAAAAATCTGCTTTAAGATTAGCTTATCATATAGTATATGAAAATTCATATAGTGGATTAAATTTGGCTCACAGTATTGAAAATGCTATACTAAAAATACGCAAATGTGATATATGTAACTGCATGAGCGAAAATGAAATATGTGATATATGTCTAGATACGACAAAGGACAATCAACATCTTTGCATAGTGCAAAGTGCTAAAGATATCTTCAGTATTGAAGAATCAAAACAATATAATGGAAAATATTTTGTTTTAGAAACTTTGGATAAACTACAATTAACCAACTTAGAAAAACTAATCCAACAACGAAATATTACAAATATATTATTTGCTATAACCCCAAGTATCGCAAATGATGCTTTTATACTATATATTGAAGATCATTTAGAAAATTACAATATAACTTTTACCAAAATTGCTCAAGGGATACCCACAGGTGTCAGTTTGGAAAATGTTGATATGTTATCTTTAGCCAAAGCAATTACGGGTCAAACCAAAATATAAGTATATATTTGTTATGATTATGAAAATTACAATACTAAAATCAAAGAGTAAAATTAAATGAATAATATACCAGAAGAAAACAAACTGTTAAGCGATGTTGTTGATGATTGTTTGCCTTTAGCAAGATTATTAGAAGAATCGTCAAGTTTTCCATCTAAACTTGAAGAGATGTTTAAATTACAAAAAAAATTAAATGATAATACAAATGGACCAAATTGGGAATTGGGTATTAATAAGTTTGGTAAAGAGATAAATTGGTTACGATGTATCCATATGGAAGTTGCTGAATTAATTGAATCAACTCCTTGGAAACATTGGAAAAATATAGCTTCAAAACCAGATCTTGAAAATATACATATTGAACTTGTTGATATTTGGCATTTCCTTATGAGTTATATTTTACAAGAAACAAATATACCAAAAGCTGTATCGTTAGTAAATACACATTGTATTTATGAAGCTGTTAATATAGAAAATGTAGATATAAAAGATCTTATACTTGAAAGTGAAAAATTATCATATATTGCTCTCGCAATACAAACAGGACATATGCCTGCTTTTAGTGGTATTGAACGATTTATTGATCAATTTTTCAGAACCAATAAAATTGCTGGTTTGAGTTTTACTGATTTACAAAAAATTTATATAGGAAAAAATTGTTTAAACAAATTTAGACAAGACCATGGTTACAAAGAAGGTACATACATAAAAGTATGGAATGGCAATGAAGATAATGTTGAAATGATGAAAGCATTAGACCAACTAGATGATATAAACTTTGATGCTGTATATCAAAAACTTGAAACTATTTATAATACTTTATAAATTATAACAAAGGGTATAACTCATACCCTTGTAAAAAACACAACACCAGCTTGAATTTTAGTAGTAATACTATGATTTTGAATCAATTTTTCAAATAATTGCTTTGAATTTGTGTCTAAGAGATTATCAATATCATCTTGAGTTTGAGGACGCTTATCTAATAAATTTAAAATTTCATCTTGTGATAAAAATTTATTTAATGCTATTTTATTTTTATGTGCTATTGAAATATTTAATCCTTCAAATTTAGATGCTATATTTTTAAGTTGTTCATAATCTATAGGCTTAACATCATAAGCTGGTGGTCTGTCTATTGTACCAATATCTACCCTTGTAGGATTTAGTCTTTTTAACATAGTATATATTTCTTGAATCTCTTGTTCTTTATTATTAATAGTATCTACAAACAATACTTCAATAATCATATCTTTTGTATGATTATCAGCAAAAATCAACAAACCTTCTAAAATTTGATTTGAATCAATAGTATTATCCAAGCGATCCAATTTTTTAAAACACTCTTTAGATACACAATCCATAGATATTTTAACCATATCAATTTTATATAAAATAGTTCTAATTTTTTCATCATATATCAATGAACCATTGGTTAAAATCAATAATTTTTTATTTTGTTTAATATTGTTTAATTTATCAACTAATTCATCTAAATATGGATATAATGTAGGTTCTCCATTTGCTGTTAGTGTAATAACATCTATTTCAGGATATTTTAGCATCCCTTTTTTAACAGCTGCAATATATAAATCTACATCTATAGGATTACTTTGTTTTGCAACAGTTTTAGCACCTTTTAGCTCACAATATAAACAATCAAAATTACATTGTTTACTATTTGGTGATAAATCTATTCCTAAACTTAAACCAAACCGTCTTGAATTAACAGGTCCAAAAATCAAATTTGAATTGTTTTGCATAACTGTTTATATCCTTTTTTTATTTCTTGTTTTATATCATCACTATTTTTTAAATCTTTATAAATAGTATAAATCAATTTATTATGTTTTAAAATATTTAATTCTACAAATGAATGAAACTGTTTGTGAGTATTAAATCTACTATTACATGCTATATTTGTTTTATATCTTATTTGTAAAACATTATCACAATTATTATCAAATTTATACAAAGTTTTTGCAGTATCATATACTCCATCATTATAAGGTGTTAGTTTTAATTTAAGACAACTCAATGGTTTATCTATAGCATCTTTATCATATATTTGTTCAAAATATTCGCTTTTAAAACAACCTGTTAATAATAAACTCAATACAATTAACATATATTTCATTGAATATTCAAAGCCTTTTTAACCAATGATATATTATTTTCAAGTTGTTCAATATCTGCTTGTAAACTTATTTTATTTTGCATAAAATAATTTGATTTTTTTAGATTGTCTAATTTTTCTATAAAATTTGCTATAGTTTGTTGTTGTATATCCTCATCAGATAAACTCATAATCAATGCTGGTGTTTGTTTTTTAAGTTTTTTAAGAATATAGTTATAAGTATATTCATTATCATCATCTAACTTCAAATAGTTACATAATTCATCATAAATTTCTTGTGTTGATGAATTATATCTACGATAAATTGTTCCACAATAATCATTTAAATATCTCATCATAAGGTTATAATCTACAATATTTTGAATAATATTTTCAAAACTATCTTCATCGTTTTGAATATCATTATATACTTTAGAATAAAGATGTTGCATACTCAAGAATGTTATTTGTGAACAATTTTGTTCAATATTAGCTAAAAATTCGGTTATTTTCATAAATTTTCTTTCTATGTGCAGAATAAAATAGGAGATAGCACTTATCTATCTCCTATTGGTTAAATGGGTATATTTAAAGTTGTGGCCCAGCAGATGTAAAATCAAAATCACTATCAGAAGTTAAATATTTTTTGAAATTATCTATATACATAGAAGCTAATTTTCGTGCAACTTCATCATATGCTTCTTTATCATCCCAAGTATTTCTAGGATTTAATACTTCTGTATCTACTCCATCTAAAGTTTTAGGGATAGATAGATTAAATATAGGAGTTGTTTCAAACTCACTGTTATTTATCTTTCCATCTAAAATTCCATTAATACAAGCTCTTGTATTTTTGATACTCATCCGTTTTCCAACACCATAAGCACCACCTGTCCAACCTGTGTTTACTAAATATACATTTACTTTATGTTCATCAATTTTTTTACCTAATAACTCAGCATAAACTGTTGGATGTAAAGGTAAAAATGCTTCTCCAAAACAAGCACTAAATGTAGCAACAGGTTCAGTAATGCCTCTTTCTGTTCCAGCTACTTTTGCTGTATATCCACTTAAAAAGTAATACATAGCTTGTTCTTTTGTAAGCTTAGACACAGGTGGCAATACACCAAAAGCATCTGCACTTAGAAAAATAATATTTTTAGGATGTCCTGCTTGTGAACCTGGTTGAATATTTTCAATATGATTTATAGGATATGAAACTCTTGTATTTTCTGTTTTAGTTCCATTTTCAAAATCAACTTCACCATTATCATTTGCTACTACATTTTCTAAAATAGCACCTTTTTTAATAGCACCAAAAATTTCAGGTTCACTAGATGGATCAAGATTAATTACTTTTGCATAACAACCACCTTCAAAATTAAATACTCCATCATCATCCCAACCATGTTCATCATCACCTATTAATGCTCTATGTGGATCTGTTGAAAGTGTAGTTTTACCTGTTCCACTTAATCCAAAAAATAATGCTGTATCTCCATCTTTACCTACATTTGCAGAACAATGCATAGCCATTTTACCATCTAATGGCAGCCAATAATTCATCATAGAAAAAATACCTTTTTTTATCTCTCCCGCATACCATGTTCCACCAATAACAGCCTCGTTATCCTCTACATTAAATGCAACATAAACTTCAGAGTGTAAACCTTCTTTTTCCCATTTATCATTTGTTGTTTTACAAGCATTATAAAGAATAAAATCAGGTTCAAATGTTTCTAATTCTTCTTGAGTTGGTTTAATAAACATATTCTGTACAAAATGTGATTGCCATGCAACTTCAGTTATAATTCTAATCGCTTTTCTACTACTAAGACTTGAACCAGCAAATACATCTGTAATATACAAATCTTTGCCACTTAGTTGTTTTATACTTTGTGCTTTCAAATCAGCATATACTTCTTTAGAAATAGGTTTATTTACATCTCCCCATGATATATATTTATTTGATGGTTCTTGATCTACAAAATATTTATCTTTAGGGCTTCGTCCTGTAAAAATACCTGTATCAATCATTAAAGCTCCTGCAGAAGAAACTTCTGCACCTTCATTTTTAATTGCATGATCAATTAAAGTATCTACATCAAGATTTCTATAAATCTTACCTACATTTTCTATTCCAAGTAAATTTGTTATATTTAACATAACTATATCTTCCTATTTTTTAAATTATTTGAATATTGATAAAAGTACACCAGCTGCAACAGCAGAACCAATTACACCGGCAACATTTGGACCCATAGCATGCATCAATAAAATATTTGATTTATCATACTCTTGTCCAACTTTGCTTACAACTCTAGCAGCCATAGGCACAGCACTAACACCAGCAGCTCCAATCAATGGATTTACTTGTGCATCAGCAGGAGAAAATTTGTTCATAATTTTTGCCATTATAACCCCTGCTGCTGTACCTGCTGCAAATGCAAGTAAACCTATAACCATAATTCCAAGTGAATCCAACACCAAGAATTTATCAGCTGCAAGTTTACTTCCAACTCCCAAACCTAAAAATATTGTAACAACATTAATAAGTGAATTTTGCATAGTATCACTAAGACGATCCACCACTCCACTTTGTTTTGCAAAATTTCCAAAAGCAAATGCACCAATCAGTGGAGTAGATTCAGGTAAAAGTAATATCGCCATCATTAAAATCAATAATGGTAAAAACAATTTTTCCAAAGGATGAACTTTTCTAAGTGCTGGCATCTTAATTTTTCGTTCCTCTTCAGTTGTTAATGCTTTCATAATAGGTGGTTGTATAACAGGTACAAGTGCCATATAGCTATAAGCAGCAACAGCAATTGTTCCTAACATTTCAGGTGCCAATCTATGAGCTATAAAAATAGATGTAGGACCATCTGCTCCCCCAATAATTGATATAGCTGACGCTGTTTGAAGGTCAAAGCCTATCATAACAGCTCCAACTAACGAACCAAAAATACCAAATTGTGCTGCACCACCTAAAAGTGCAGTTTTTGGATTAGCTAATAATGGTCCAAAATCTGTCATAGCCCCTACACCCATAAAAATCAAAAGGGGGAAAAACTCATTTGCAATACCCATATTATATATAATTCCCAACATTCCATGTGGTCCTGCCATATGAGCCAATGGAATATTTGCCAAAAGTCCACCAAATGCAATTGGTAATAATAATAATGGTTCAAAACCTTTTGCTATTGCTAAATAGAATAATAAGAAAACAATAGCAAACATTATCAATCTACCCCAAGTTTGTTCAAATGGAGTCATTTTTCTAGCATCTGCTGGATTTGGCTCAGAAGTCATCACATCATCTTTTGGACTAGTTAAAGCTTTTATTCCTGTAGTATCATAAAATGAACTAGCAAGTTCACTTAATGTTTTAGAATGATATGCTTTTTTTGCAGTTACTTCATCATTTATTGCTCCTTCACTATTAGCAAAAAGATTAATGCTAAATAATGATATTAACATAATGAATATAACTGAAACAATTTTTTTATTCATATTTTGTACTCCTTATGGTTACACTAACCAATAACCATTATAGTTTGACCCTCTTCAACAGCATCGTTTGGTTTAACAACAATAGATGAAACAACTCCTGCACAAGGAGCTTCTATATCTATTTCCATTTTCATAGCTTCAAGAATAGTTACAACTTGTCCTTGCTCTACTTTATCTCCAACATCAACCAAAATTTTCCATACATTTCCATTTACACTTGCTCCAACTTCAGTCCCACCTGATGTAGGTGCAGGTGTTGTTTGTTGTTCTACCACAGGTACTGCAACAGGTGCAGGTGCTGCTTGCGTAGTGCTTGGAGCTACTTGAATATCTACATCGCCCTCTGCTACTTGAACACTAAATTTTTTGCCATCTACTACTACTGTATAGTTTCCATCAGCCATTTTGTTATTTCCTTTTTTATCTTTATTTTCACTTATTTTTTGTATATGTAAAGTTGCCTCACCTTTTAAAAACAATATGCCTTTTTCTTCACAAGCTGCAGCTATAAAAATATTTTCTTCTGTAGCTTCAACACCTTCTATATCCAATCTTTCTTTCCAAGCATCAAGTGATTTTCTAGGATCATTATCTGCTATATCAAGAGGATTTTCATGTGTTGGTTCTAATTTTAATTTTTCACTAGCAAGTTTAATTATGTCTGCATCTGGTTCAACAGGTGTTTTTCCAAAATATCCTAAAACCATTTTTCCATATCCTGGTGCTATTTGTTTCCAAGGTCCAAATTTTACATTTGAATATGCTTGTTGCCAATAAAACTGCGAAATTGGAGTTGAACTTGTTCCAAATCCACCTTTTGCAACAACCTCTTGCATAGCTTCTATCACTTCTGGAAATTTATCCAAAGTATGATCTTCTCTCATCATTTGAGTATTTACTGTTAAAGCACCACCAGGCATTGGTGAAAATGGAATCAATGGAGATACTTGTGTTGCTTCTATAGGCAATTCATAATCACTCAAACAATCTTTTAACACCTCTTCATAAGTTAATATTTTTGAAGTTTCTAATCCACCTAAATCATAATTCATACCTTTAGTTGCATGTAACATTGTTAAAATATCTGGTTGACTGGTTCCTCCACTTACAGGCGAAGCTGCAAGATCTATACCATCTACCCCAGCATCAAGAGCAGCCAAATATGCAGCTACACTTACACCAGCTGTTTCATGGGTATGAAATCTCAAATGTACATCATTACCTAATAATTTTCTAGCCATTTTAATAGTTTCATATACTTTATTTGGATTTGAAGTTCCACTTGCATCTTTAAAACATATAGAATCATATGGTAATTCACTATCTAAAATAGCTCTTAAAGTTTTTTCATAAAAGGCTACATCATGTGCACCTTGAGAATCTGCTGGTAAATCCATCATAGTAACAACCGCTTCATGATTTAATCCATGTTTTTTTATACAAGCTGCAGAATATTCTAAATTTTGTACATCATTTAACGCATCAAAATTTCTTATTGTCGTTGTACCATGTTTTGCAAATAATTTTGCATGTAGATCTATCAATTCTCTACTACTAGTATCTAGCATAACTGTATTCACACCTCTTGCTAATGTTTGTAAATTAGCTTCTGGTCCTACAATTTGTCTAAATTTGTCCATCATTGTAAATGCATCTTCTTTTAGGTAAAAATACAACGATTGAAATCTTGCACCCCCACCAAATTCAAAATGTGTAATACCAGCTTCTTTCGCAGCTTGGACTGCTGGAAAAAAGTCATCCATAAGAACCCTACCACCATAAACAGATTGAAATCCATCCCTGAATGATGTGTCCATTATATCAATAAATTTTTTTGCCATTTTTGATTAACCTTTTGTATTGTTGTGATGTATAATTGCAGCAGTAATCGCAGCAGTTATTGCACTATCATCAATTGCATTAGATTGCAAATGATTAATTGTTGAGTTTGTAGTGTTTTTTTGATCTTCTTTGAAAAATTTAGCTATCAAAGATGCTTGCAATTTGAGTGCAAAGATCATAATAGTTAAGAATAAGAATACTATACCCATCCCTAAAGCCATAAACTTCAATGCTTCATTGACTAAATTTACCTCTTCCATATAATACCTCAATATATTTTAACAATTTAAAATTGTAATAGTGTGATTTTATAGAAATATTGCTTTAGTAATAATTAGATTTTACCAAAATATGCAATTTATAAAATAATATTTGCAATTTTATACAAAAAACTATCAAATTTATCAGATAATAGTTCTAATTTGTAATTTAATGTTGCTATTTTTTTACTCATAATTTTTTCCTTGATATGTTGTTTTTTGAAATTATTGCATAAAAAAATATTTTTTTGTAAAAATATTGCATTTTGCAATGTTTTATGTTATAATTCTTTCATAATTTTATTTTACAAAGGATTTATATGTTGGATATAGTTAAAATTATTGATAAATTAAAAGATGTTTTATCAACACAATACAATAAAAAAATTTTTGATAAAGATGTAGCACAAGCACTCAATATAACCCCTGCAAATTTCGCTACAATTAAATTGAGAAACAAAATACCTTTTTCAAATATTTTAGATTTTTGTGCTTTAAAAAAAATATCTATTAATTGGTTATTATACGGACAAGATCCAAGTAGTTTAATAGATAGTACAGATAGATATTGGGTAAGATATTTTCCAAGTGTCGCTGTAAGTGCTGGAGGTGGTGCTTATGATGGAGATGACAGTTATGAAAAACTTGAAGTACCATCATATTTTACAAATATGTTAGGTGGAGAACAAAATATCAAAAATATAGAAGCTATAAATGTATCAGGAGATAGTATGGAACCCACTTTAAATAGTGGTAATATTATTTTTCTTGACAAAACAAAAAACGATATTTCTAAAGATGGAATTTATGCTTTTGTAAACGAAAACGGGCTATTTGTAAAACGGATTCAAAAACGGATAGATGGACAATTAGATATAATTTCTGATAACAAAGAATATCCAACTCAAGTTGTTAATAAAAATGAAATAAAAATTTTAGGTAAAATTATTGGATCATTTGGAGCAATTTTTTAATTTTTATGCTATAATATAAAAAAATTACAAAAAGGATTTATTACTTTGGAGACGCGATCCCCCAATTTTATTAGTAGTCTAAGTGAGGATAACTCATGAGTACATTAGTATTTTTATTTGTAGTTGTTCTGGCTGTTTCGTTTTTGTGTTCAATGTTAGAGTCTATATTATTATCAACAAATATGACATACATCTCTATACTTGAAGATAAAAATCCAAAAATTGGTAAACTTTTGAAAAAGTTAAAAACCAATATTGATGAATCTATTGCTTCTATACTTATTTTAAATACTTTTGCTAATACATTAGGTGCTACAGCTATAGGTATTCAAGCTCAAAAAGTTTTTCATAACGATAGTAATCTTATACTTGCTATTACTATATTGTTAACATTTTTAATTTTATTTGTTGCAGAAATAATACCAAAAACCATAGGAGCTGTATATTGGAAACAATTAGCTGTTTTTGGAGCAAAAATTATTAATTTGTTTATTATTTTAACTTATCCTATTATACAAATTACACTTTTTGTAACTCGTAAAATCAACAAAGATAATGATAATGACCATATATCCAGAGAAGATATTTTACACACAGCACTGTTAAGTGAAGAGGATGGTGTAATTAATGATATGGAATCAGATATTATAGAAAATACACTAACACTAAAAGAGATAAAAATAAAAGATATTTTAACACCAAGAAGTGTTATGTTTTCAGTACAAAAAGATACAATTATCAGTGAACTTTTGGAAGATAAACGAACTTATAAATTTAGTAGAGTACCTGTATATGATCAAAATATTGATAATATTGTTGGCATGGTACTGACAAAAAAAATCTTTAAACAAGCTATTAAAGACAAACAAGTTACAATATCTTCTATAATGGATGAAATCAACACTATTAATGAAAATATCCCTGTATCAAAAGCATTAAATAGTTTTATAAAAGTAAAAGGGCATATGTTGTTAGTTGTTGATGGATATGATCAAACTGAAGGTATTGTTACACTAGAAGATTGTATAGAAACTTTACTTGGTAAAGAGATTATGGATGAATTGGATACAACAGAAGATATGCGAAAATTAGCGAGTGCTAAAATGAAAGCAAATAGAAAAATAAAAGAGAATAATTTATAAAATTATCCTCTTTTTGAATCAAGCCATACCATAATAGCTTTTTGAGCATGTAGGCGATTTTCAGCCTCATTAAAAATCATTTCATCATATTTATCAAATACTTCACTACTTACTTCATACTCTCTATATGCAGGTAAGCAATGCAAAAATATAGCATCTTTATTAGCTAATTTCATAATATCCATATCAACTATAAAACCATCAAAATCTTTTATGCGTTGCTCTTTTTCATCCTCTTGTCCCATAGATACCCAAGTATCAGTTGTAACTACTGTTACATCTTTGACTGCTTCTTTTGGATTATTTCCTACACTAATTACAGCACCACTTTGTTTTGCAAATTCTAATGCTTGATTTAATATATCTTGATCTACTTCATAACCTTTTGGAGTTGCAATATTAAGATCAAAACCAAGTTTAGCAGCTAACATCAACCAAGAATGTGTCATATTATTACCATCACCTATATATGCAACTTTTAAATTTGCTTGTAAATTATATTCCATAATTGTTAAATAATCAGCCATAAGTTGAACAGGATGAAATTTATCAGTTAAACCATTGATAACAGGAACTTTAGAATATGAAGCAAACTCTTCTAATTCTTTTTGAGAGTCATTTCTTATCATAACCATATCAACCATACTTGAGATTACTTTACTTGTATCACTTATTGGTTCACCACGACCTAGTTGTATATCATTTGAACTCAAAAACAAACCAACACCACCTAGCTGATATATACCTGTTTCAAAACTTACCCTTGTCCGGGTGCTGCTTTTTGTAAATATCATCCCTAAAGTTTGTTTAGGAAGATAATCTTTGTATATCTTTTTTTTAGTTTCTTTTTTAATATCTATTGCTAGATTAATAATCTCTAAAATCTCCTCTTTAGAATAATCTCTCAATGTTAAAAAATGTCTCATAAATAATCCTTTATATTAAAGCTTGGTTGAAAAAAGGGAATATTATAGTTAAATGCAAATTATTATAAACTTAAATTAAAGAATTACTATATCAATAAATAGCTCAATAAGTATAATTTTGGTATCATATCACTTAAAAATTATAATAAAGATAAGTATATGATAGTAGGAATTCAAGGAAAAATAGAAAAAAAAGAACCAACATTTTTACATATAAATGTTCAAGGGTTAATATATGAGGTGTTTATCTCAATAAATTGTAGCAGTGCTATTACTACAAATGAAATAAAGCTATACACAACGCAAATTATTAGAGAAGATTCAAATACACTTTATGGCTTTTTAGATCAAAATGAAAAAAAACTTTTTGATACAGTAATAAAAATAAATGGTGTAGGTCCAAAAGTTGCTTTAGCAATTTGTAGTACATTTACTCCATCTTCTTTTGCTCAAATTGTATCAACATCAGATGTCAGTATGTTAAAAAGAGTACCTGGAATTGGACCAAAAGGTGCTAGTAGAATTTTGGTTGAATTAAGTGGCTTTGTTGTTGAAGCCGATACTGAATCTTCTACTACAATCAATGCTTCAGAAGCTGTTATGGCACTTGAATCTTTAGGATTTAAAAAAGACAGTATAAATAAAGCACTTAAAAACTGTACAGGAACAACAACAGCTGAACTTGTAAAAGAAGGTTTAAAAAGGTTACAAAAATGAAAAAAATCGCAATAATATTTGGTGCAAAAAGTTATGAACATGAGATAAGTATTGTATCTGCAATTAGTATGAAAAAAGTATTAAAAAATGATTTAGTTTATATTTTTATAGATAAAAATCGTGATTTCTTTTATATCCCAACAGATAAAATCACTGCCAAACTCATCTCAAGTGGCGAATATAAAAAATATGATAAATTACATATTGTAGATAATGGATTTGAAAAATCATCATTATTTGGTACAAAAAAAATAGATTTTGATGTAGTATTAAATCTCATACATGGAGGGGATGGTGAAGATGGTGTTATAGCAAGTTTATTTGAATTTTTCAATATCCCTTTTATAGGACCTAGAAATGAAGCATGTGTTGTATCTTTTGATAAATATATTACTAAAACATACGCAAAAAACTGTGATGTAGCAACAGTAAATTATAACTACTATTCTAAAAATGATATAGACAAGATTAATATTACAAATTTTCCCGTAATAGTAAAACCAACTAAATTAGGAAGTAGTATAGGTGTAACAATTGTAAAATCACAAGATCAATTAAATTATGCACTTGATGTTGCATTTGAATTTGATGAAACTATCCTAATAGAACCCTTTATTAATAATGTAAAAGAGTATAATTTAGCAGGTACAAAAATAGATGGTAAATTTTATTTTTCTATTGTTGAAGAACCTCAAAAAGATGAATTTTTGGATTTTGATAAAAAATATCTTGATTTCAGTAGAACAACCCAAGTATCACAAGCAAACATATCCCCGGCTTTAGAAAATCAATTAAAAGAAAATTTTATTAAAATATATAACAATACATTCAATGGTTCTATTATTAGATGTGATTTTTTTGTAATTGATACTACTGTGTATCTTAATGAAATCAACTCAATTCCAGGTAGTATGGCAAATTATCTTTTTGAAGATTTTAATACTATTATTAATAATTTAGCAAATAATCTACCACAAAAAAAAGATATTCCTATTACATATAATTATGTTAATCAAATCAACAGTGCAAAAGGTAAATAATTTCTAATGATAAAATCTTTTATAAAGTTTGGACTTGAAAAATCTGTTCTAAACCATATATTATTGATATTTATTTTTATTTTAAGTGTTTTTTCATATCTAAAAATACCAAAAGAGATTTTTCCAATATCAGCACTTGATTCTGTACTGATTATGGGAAGTTACCCTGGTGCAAGTAGTGATATTCTTGATAAATTAGCTGTAAAAAAAATAGAAGATGATTTGGTAACTTTAAGCGATGCCAAAAGTATATCTACAGTTGTTAAATCTGGTTCATTTAATATTATAGTAAAATTAAAAAGTGGTGCTTCTGTAAATGATATGATAGATGATATAAAAGATATTATTGCAAAAACAAAAACAGATTTACCAACAGATATGAATGAGCCTATTGTCAAACAAGTAAAACAATCTTTTCCTTTGGTAACTGTTGCTGTATATGGTAATAAAGATTCAAGAACATTGGTTAATATCGCAAAAGATATTAAATCAAAATTATCAAAATTAAGTGATTTAAGCAAAATTACTGTTTATGGAGATAGTGATAAAGAGTTATTAATAACTTTTAATGATAAAAAAATTGAAGCTTATGGATTAAACAAAGCAAATATAATCAATACAGTTTCTCAACTAAGCTCTATTTTTCCAGCAGGTATAATAAAAGACAAAAAAACACATTATTATTTATCAAGCCAAAATGGGGAAAAAGATATAAACAAACTAAAAATGACTATTTTAAAAATTGGCAATAAAAAACTTTATCTAAAAGATATTGCTACAATAAAATATAGTTACAAAGATGTAGCAACGATCTCACACTTTAATGGAAAACCAAATGTAGCCATAGGGATAAACAAAGGAAAAGAAGGTGATAGCATAGCATTGGTTAAACAAATAAAACAAATTTTAAAACAAGAACAACCAAAATACAAAGATATAAGATTTGATACCTATATAGACACTTCTGTTTGGATTAAAAATAGACTAAATACAGTAGTGTCAAATATTTTATTTGGTTTGATTTTATTATCAATTGCTTTATTTTTCTTTATAAATGCAAGAATAGCTTTTGTAGTAGCTATAGGAATTCCTACAAGTTTTATGATTGGTTTAATATCTGCTCAATATTTAGGATATAGTTTAAATATGTTGTCTTTATTGGGTGCATTACTTGCTTTGGGAATGCTTGTAGATGAAGCGATTGTTGTAGGGGAAAATATATATCGACATATGGAGATGGGAAAAGATAAAATGCAAGCAGCTTATGATGGAGCCATTGAAGTTTATCCAGCTGTTATAACTGCAACAGCTACTACAATATTTGCATTTTTGCCTATATTAATTATGACAGGCGAAACAGGTATGTTTATGAGAATTTTACCCATTATGATCTCTATTTTATTACTTAGTTCTTTATTGGAAGCTTTTTTCTTTTTACCTTTACATGCAAAACAAATATTAAAAATAGACAAAAAAGCAGATATATCAAAAACATTTTGGGACAAAAACAAAATTTTATACGATAAAATACTAACATTTGTATTAAAAGGAAAATATCTTGCTATAATTTTATTTGTAACATTTACAATAGTAGCTACTATAGGAATGTTCAAAATATTAAAATTTGAATTTATGCCGAAATTTGACACTACTCAAGTATATATTTCTGGCTCAGTAGGAGTTGGTCACAGCATAAAACAAACTGAAAAATTAGTTGCAAAATTAGAAAACAAATTATTAAGCAAATTTCCACTTGGAGATGAAATAGATTCTATATCATCTGTAAGCGGTATGAAACTAGATGGCAAATCTGTTCCTCACAATGAAGAGTTTTATTTCCAAATTTTTATAAATCTAAAAGAAAGAGCTCCTTCAAACTTTTTTGATAAATATCTAAACCCTATTTTAAGTCCAAAATATGACAATACAGATATGACTAGAAAAGAATCAGCTCAACAAATTTCAAATCATATAATACAATTATTAAAACCAGAAATAAATAGTAACGAATATGACGAATTAAAAATATTTGTTCCTGGTGCAGGTATTGTAAAAAATGATATAGAAATAGCAGTCAGTGGAAACCACACAAAGGTTATTCAGGCAGTACAAACATTAAAGAGAACATTAGCAAATACAAATATGGTAAAAAATATTGAAGATGATATTTTAATAGGAAATAAAGATTTAAAATTTAGTTTAAATCAATATGGAGAATCACTTGGATTCAATGAATCAAACTTGGTAAATATATTAAAACCATACTACTTCAAAGCTAGTTTTAGTAAAATGTATGATAATTCTGGAATTGTTGATATAGTTTTTCAAAGTTTATATAAAGATCAAAAAATTTCATTAGACAGTTTTGAGGTAAATATTCCAAATAGTACCAAAAAAGTATTATTAAAAGATATAGTTGATTTTAAAACTATCTCAAGTTTAAGTCAAATTTTCAAAGATGATGGTATTGCTATCACAAGTGTTACTGCATCATTAGCGAACAATGCTACAAGTGATGAATTATACAAAAAAATCAACTCTACACTTAATAAATTAAAACAAACCGTACATATCTCTATAAAAGGGGAGCAAAAAGAAAATTCAAAAGTAAAAAAAGAGATGATGGAAGCTTTTATTATCGCTTCGTTATTGATTTTTATCTCTTTGGTTGTTATGTTTGATTCTATTGTAAAATCAATACTAATCTTAAGCACTATCCCTTTATCTATTTTAGGTGTATTGATTGGGCATTATATTATGGGTATCAATATAACTATGCCAGGATTAATAGGTATAGTTGGCTTAGCAGGTGTAGTTGTAAATGATGGAATCATAATGATTGATTTTATTCAAAAAGCAAAAACTATTCAAGAGATGAAAAAATTGGCTTTATTACGACTACGCCCTATTCTACTAACATCTTTAACAACAATACTTGGACTTAGTACATTGATATTTTTTGCATCTGGACAATCTTTGATATTACAACCAATGGCTGTTGCCTTGGGATTTGGTTTGATATGGGCAACTATATTAAACTTATACTACTTACCTATGCTATATAGAGTTATTTATTTAAAAAAGGAAAAATTATGAAAAATTGTATAAAAAAATTACAAGATTTGATTGAAAATACTGTTTTACCAGATATTGAAGATTATATTGATGATATATTTGAACAAATTGCAAATGCAAAAAATGCCACAGATGAAGACAATGAAGAATTAAATAGTATGTATGAATTCAGAGATGAAGCAAAAGCAATATTAGAAGATATTCACAACAATGAAATCGATAAAAGTGAATGTCAAGATTTATATGAAGAAATAAAACTTTTAATAACAAATACTAATGATTAAATAAATACAAAAATATAATTTTATTTGACATAAACAACATAATATAGCTATAATAATAAAAATACAGGAGGTGTATTATGTTTTTTTCAAAAAAATCACATTATATAAGTTTAGCAGTTGCTACCATGCTATGTAGTAGTTTGCTAATAGGTTGTGGAAGTAGTTCTCATAGTTCTCGCACTAGTTCAGATAATGACACTCAAGAAACAAATGATAATGTAGGAACAATTGTTGATCCATATATTGTTGGTGCTATACTATGTGAAGACCAAAACAAAAACAATATATGTGATCCAACAGAACAAAAATCAACTCCATCAGATGAAAATGGACAATTTAAGTTTTCTCAACCATTAGTTGCAAATTCACATATAATCATAGCACAACAAGGTACACACAACGGTATAACTTATGATGTAAATCTTGTAGCAACTGTAAATAGCGATGGTAAAATTGATGTAATATCTCCTATGACAACATTAGAAACAAAAGGATTAACAACAACACAAATTGCTACTTTACTTAATAATGCTGGATTACAAGGGATAAAATCAAATGACATTACAGCAGACCCTATGGATGGACTATCTGGTAAAACAGATGTTACAGATGCAGAATTATTAAAACTTCAATCATCACTATCTCTTTATGGGTTATTAAAAATTATAAAAGGATCTGATAGACTAAATAATTTAACTTCAACAGAATTATACAACAGTACAGAGATAAAAAATATATTAAATAATATGGTAGGCTCTATAAAAACTTCTTTAAATGCTACAACTTTTAATTCTATGAAAACAAATATCTCAAATAACAACCTACCCCCTGTCACTACAGATGTTGTTATAAAAACAGCAGTAACTATTATAGACAAAATAGCAACTGTTGGATATGAAACATGTAATGCTACAAATGGAGATGTCAATTTGGCATTACAAGAAGTTAATAAAGTAAAAAATGACATAATAAATAAATCTCAAGATATTGGTATGTACTATTATGGCTTAGTAAATAAAGAAAAATTAAACAATATTCCATCAAACTATCTTCCTGATTTAGTAAAACAAGGGATAAATAATACAACAGGTATGCTAATGCTTGATGATCATAATAATTTTGTCACAAATCATAATACAAAATTAAATGAAATTTGTAACATAGTTTCTATAAATGCTGGAACTTTAGGTGATAATAAAATTGAAATCAAACGAATAGATAACTCTATTAACAAACTTGTTATTTCACAAAATGGGCAAATTAAAACTGCCCAAATATTTCCTAGTAATGGTATAATTGAAATAAACCCTATGATTATAGGAGATGGGGAAAATAAAATATCATTACTAGACAATAACAATAATGAACAATATTTTTATATTTACAAAGGTAGATATGATGCATCAGAACACAGTGATGCTATAAATGGTAATACAAATTATCAATTCAATAATATAAGAGCAAACGGAACCATCGCTAATGATATGTTTATAACAGTTGATAATTATAATGACCTAAATACAACTTTTGATGATCGTTGGATATATATGTTACCTGATAACAATGGTAATATAGCAGTTAATAACTTAAATGCTTCAGGTGGATATAGAATAGATGCAGACTTATATGAAACTTATGTTGTAGCAAATGCAAATGGAGAAAATGGTGGGCAAGATGTAAACTTAAGTTCTACTATTGATATAAGATTAGCAAACAACAGTAGTATTTCAGGAACATTTAAAAAAGTAGATAACACTACAGGTGGAGCAGAAGTACCATTTACAAGTGCTGATGCAACTGATAATAATATATGGATACATGCACATTATACAAACACAAATGCAACATACAGTTCAGTATGTAATGGTCCTAAATGTACAGAACCAAATGATTCTGGTAATGTATGGGTTGGAGCTCAAGATATGCATTTAGAAAATGATTTTGCAGATGGACGAACATCTTATGATTTTACTACAGGAGAATATTCTATAAATCATTTAGCAACAGATACAGGATATACTTTGTTGGTATTTTGGCAAGCCAAAAATATTTCAGGATTAAGCTATGATGTAAACACTACAACAGGAAATAATATTGTCTTATCAGGTGAAAGCAAAGATGTAAATGGTACATTAAGTGGTAGTGATGATACTTTGAGAATTGCTCGTGTTGTTACTTTTTCAGGGCAGCCAAATATTCTGTATTCTCAATTTGCAACCAAAGATCAAAATGATAATAACTTTAGTATAAATTATCAATATGACACCAATAATACTACTACTTATTTGTTGTGGGGTAGTGCAAATGATAGCTTAGAATTAAATTCAACTATTCAAAATGATTGTAATTCTACAAATAAATGTATTCAAATCAAAATTGGTGGCGATGATGACAACTCAACTAATTTAAGTTTATAAATCTATCATCCGATTTTTTGCAACAAACCTCATCGTTTGTTGCAGTCATCCAACCAGACATTGTTGGTTGATCTATTTTATCAAAATTTTCTATATATGGTTTAATATCTAAAATAGGCGTACCATCTAATATATCAATGCCTTGTATTGTAACAATATTATTTTCAACACTTAAAAGTTTTACAATGCTCAAACCCAAACTATTTGGATGCATAGGGGTTCGTGTTGAAAATACTCCCCTTGGAGTATTTGTATTGTCATTAAAAGGGATAACATGCAATTTTGATTTTTGAACTTTATGAAAATAATATATTAAATAAATATAACTAAATCCATCCAAATCTTTCAATCCATCTTCTAAATCTTTGTTTATTTCAATAGTTGCAATTGTATCTTTTGCACCTCGTGGTTGTACAGGCATATCAACAAGATTTGTAAATGGAGAATGCATTATACCAATAGGATTTAATGTGATTTTCATAAAATTACCTTAAGTTTTATTTATAATTATTATTTGATGTAATTATAATGTAAAATTTATAAATATAAAGTAAATTAAATAACATGTGAAAATAAATACAATATAGTTACACTAAATCTTTGGAACTAATAAAATAAATTTAAGTTGTAAAGTTATTACATTAACATTATATTTGCAAATATTATCAAAAATATGCAGATTTCAAACCATTTGTTGTAAAATCTTAAAATCTCAAACCTTAAAGCCCTTAAATAATGGCTAAACTAGGAAAGAACTCAATAATCCAATAATTCCACCAAATACTCCACCCCAAACAACTAGCCAACCAAGATGTTCTTTTATCATTTGTTGGACTAATTCTTTTACCATTTTTGGAGTTAGTTCATCCAATCTTTTTGTAACAACTTCCGATATTTTATTATAAATATCATCACTTATATTACTGTTATTTAAAGATGATTTGAGTGTTTGTTGAAATCCATCTGTATTAACAATTTTGATGATTGATGATTGCATTTTAGCAGTAAAAGGCTCTTTTAAAGGCTCTAATGCTTTCTCCCCTCCAAACATTCCTAGCATACCTCCAAAACTAGATTCCATAACTGCCTCTTTTAAACTATCAAATGCTATTGAAAAATCTGTTTTTTCTATAACGTTAGTTAAATCTATATTTTTATCACTACTTATTTCACTATTAAAAAATTTTTGTAAATTTTCTTTTGTAAAAAACTGCTCCATTATAAGAGTATAAATAGATGTTTTAAACTGTTCAAATCTATTTTCAACTACACCACTACCGTACAATAATGGTACTTTTTCAAACAACATATAAACAGCCAACCAATTTGTAATTGCTCCACTTAATGCAAACAATCCAACTGTAAGTAACATAGTATTATTTAACAAAATTCCACTTACTATAATAACCATTGTGACAATATTTGTTATTAAAGATTTATTCATAATTCAAACTCCATATTATATTTTTGTAATTTTAAAGTTATTTTCTTTAAAAGATATTAAAAATTATATAAAATAAATGATAATTATTATCAAATCATAAGTTGTAATTAAGTTATCTTAAATATAATGGCATCCTTACAAATAAGTTATAATTTTACAAAACATAAGGAGCTATTATGAAATACGCAGCACCATTTAAAATGAACAAAACAGACAGTGCAATAACAAAAGTTTTTGGAAAAGCAAAGTATTTTGGAATTTATGATGATCAAACAAATCAAATAGAAGTAGTTATCAATGAAGAAACAGGTGGCCCAGCTATTTTTATGCAACTTTTAGAGAAAAAAGTTGATGTAGTTTTAACACCTCATGCAGGTCCTGGAGCTGTAAATGCTTCAATGAAATTTGGTATTAAACTATATTATTGTGGAGATGAAAGAAAAACATTACTAGAAGCTGTAAAAGAGTTTCAAGATGGTTTATATCCTGAAATAACACCACAAAATTTTCAACAATACCACCAATAACAATATATGCAAATCAAATACAACGAGTTTCAAGAAGCGATTGAACTATTTGGTTTAATCGGTCTTGAAACAAAAAAACAAGTAAAACAAAAATATTTAGATTTGTCAAAGATATATCATCCTGATAAAACAGGTGGAGATAATGATAAATTTCAAAAACTAAACCAAGCATATAAAATTTTAAACTATTATATTGATAATTTTAAATTTCAATTTTCTACAGAAGAATTTCAAACACAATATCCATTTTCTATCAAAAAAAATGGACAATGGTCATTATGGTAAATAAAATGGATAATAAATTTAACAGATCAAAAGTATTAACAGTATCATTAGCACATTTTGCTCATGATATATTTTCATCATTTTTAGCTCCACTGTTACCTTTGATTATTGAAAAACTAGGACTTAGTTTATCATTGGTTGCATTTTTGGATATTATGCGTAGAGTTCCTGCATTGTTTAACCCACTTTTAGGATTAATGGCAGAAAAAACTAATGTAAAATATTTTGTAATACTAACTCCATCTGTTACTGCTATATCTATGAGTTTACTTGGAGTTGCATCTTCATATTTTATCTTAATTCTTTTATTATTAGTAGCTGGAATTAGTTCTGCACTTTTTCATATCCCATCTCCTACTATGATCAAACAATCATCAGGAGAACAAACAGGTAAAGGGATGAGTTATTTTATGGTTGGTGGTGAATTTGCCAGAACTTTAGGACCTATTTTAATCACATCTGCTGTATCATGGTGGGGACTTGAAGGTAGTTATAAACTTATGCCAATAGGTATAATAGCATCAATTTTATTATATATCAGATTTAAAAATTTTGACACCACAATCAAAGCAAAAAAATTTGAAAAAGGTGATGTGAAAAACTTAATTAAACAACACAAAAATCTATTTTGGTTTTTAGCATTATTTATACTTTTTAATGCTGCTCTAAAAAGTTCCCTTTCATTATATTTACCTGTTTATCTTGTAAACAATGGAAATTCATTGTGGTATGCTGGAATTGCATTATCTGTACTACAATTTAGTGGTGTTATAGGAGTATTTTTTTCTGGTAAATTTTCTGATAAATTTGGTAGAAAAAATATTTTATTAACAAGCTCTATAGGTAGTATTATATTTATGGCACTTTTTTTATATACCCAAAATATATTTGTACTAGGAATTTTAGGTATTTTTGTATTTGCTCCAGCACCTGTACTAATGGCACTTGTTCAAGATACAGATTCCCATATGCCTACATTTATGCATAGTATTTATATGGGGATCAATTTTGGATTAAGTTCCATTATTGTATTACTTATAGGATTTTTAGGAGATAGTTTTGGACTAAATCAAACATTTATTATTTGTAATATATTAGGTATAGGTACATTATTTGCAGTAATTACTATGCTACAAAAAAGAGAAAGCTAAATAAGGATATAATCACTATATGGAAGCAGTTAATATTTTTTCTATCATCACTATTGCATTTTTAGGTTCTTTTGGGCATTGCCTTGGTATGTGTGGAGGTATAGTTATAGCCTACAGCAGTACCAAAGTAGATAAATCTTGGGGCAAATCAACACAAGCTATAGCACATCTATTATATTCAAGTGGTAGAATTCTCACTTATGTTATTTTAGGTGGATTATTTGGATATATTGGTGGTGTTGCTATGTTTAATAATTATGCCAATGGTGGATTATTAATCTTTGCAAGTATTTTTATGATTTTATCGGGATTGTCTTTGGGTGGTAAAATCAAATTTTTAACTGTTATTGAACATAGCTTGTCTAGTAGTAAATGGTATAGAGCAGTTTTTCAACAATATATACAATCAAAAACTTTATCAAGCTTTTTTATACTTGGTATGTTAAATGGATTATTACCATGTGGCTTGGTATATTTCTTTACAGTAACAGCAGCAAGTACAGGTAGTGCCTTATATGGAGCTGTTGTTATGCTTATTTTTGGTATTAGCACTGTTCCTGCATTATTTAGCTTGGGATTTTTCGTAGGATTATACAAAAACAGTAAATTTAGAAATATTATGATAAAAATTGCATCTATTAGTGTAATTTTGTTTGGTTTATACACTTTTCAACAAGGGTACTATTATATAAAATATCCACAAAAAACAATAAACCAATGTTGTGAATTTGATCCTGATAAAATTGAGAAAAAATAGATGAAAAAAGCATTTATAGGATCTATTAAAAGTTTTATATCTATTTTACCTGTTATGTTGGCTATTGTTGGCTTAGTTGGTATATTTCAAGTTTATATTACAAATGATATGATTTCATCATTATTTGGATATAGTAATTTTACAGATATATTTACAGGTACATTTGCAGGGGCAATTGCTACGGGTCATGGGAGTATTAGTTTTATTATTGCTGATGGATTAAAAACTCAAGGGGTTAGCTTATATGCACTTAGCACTTTTACACTTGCTTGGGTTACTCTTGGTTTTATACAAATTCCTGCTGAAAGTTTATTTTTAGGAACTCAATTTACCATTTATAGAAATATATTAGCATTTATTAGCACTATTTTAATTGCATATTGTACTATAATAACACTTGGATTAATAAAATGAACAATAAACCAAAAGGGATTAAATTTTTTATCATTATAGTGTGTATCTATATAGGATTATTTATATTTGATAGTAATCATGCACAATTAGCTATTGCTAAAACATCACATATTTTATATACATTATTGCCAATTTTTGCATTTATTATTATTTTAACTGCACTAATTAATTATTTTTTAAAACCAAAACAAATTTTAAAACATTTTGGCGAAGATAGTGGAAAAGCTGGAATATTTTATAGTATTATAGGTGGCATTTTAAGTCATGGTCCAATGTATGCCTGGTATGGTATGTTAGCAGATATGAAAAAACATGGTTTAAAAAATGGTTTAATAGCTGTATTTTTATATTCAAGAGCTGTAAAAATTCCACTTCTTCCTCTTATGATAGCAATATTTGGTATTCCTTATACTATTATTTTAAATATTTATATTATCATTTTTGCTATTATTCAAGGAAAAATTATAGATAAAATTATGGAAACAAAATCAACACAATGAAACTTTTAATAATAGAAGATGACAAAGATATATTATCACTATTAACAAGAGGATTAAAAGAAGCCCATCATACAATAGATACAGCCCAAAATGGAGAAGATGGAGAATATTTAGCTTCAATTAATCAATATGATATAATAATTCTAGATTGGATGTTACCATTAAAAAGTGGTATAGAAGTATTACAGTCATTAAGAAATCAAAATATCACTACATCTATTTTAATGTTAAGTGCAAAAGGGGAATCTAAAGATAAAATCGAGGGGTTAAGAAATGGTAGTGATGATTATCTTGCAAAACCTTTTAATTTTGCAGAACTCGAAGCAAGACTAGAAGCTTTATACAGAAGAACCACATTAAATAATAATCTCAATACAATAGAATTTTACGATATACAAATAGATCTCAATAACAAAACAGTATCCAAACAAAATGTTATTGTAAACCTATCTTTAAAAGAATACGAATTACTAATATTTCTTATTAAACATAAAAATTCTTATGTATCAAAACCTATGATAGAAGATAATTTATGGAACAATGAGGAATTTGTCAATAGCAATGTTATTGAAGTAACAATATACAATTTAAGAAAAAAAATAGGAAAAGATATTATTAAAAATTTTAGAGGAATGGGATATAAAATTGAAATTCAATAGTTTGAAATACAGAATTTTATCTTGGTTTATTGGTATAATATCAATTGTACTTGTATTATTTAGTTCTACACTGTATTATATGTTAGAACAAAGTATAAATTTAAGAATAGAAACAAATCTTTATCATCAAGCAATGAATATTTATGAAAATAATTTTAAAATCAATAATAAGTTATCACAAATAGCCATTATCAAAGATAATAAAGTTATTAAAAAAAATAAACATTTTACATTAGATATAAACAAATATATCCATAGTGATAAAATATTTTTTATAAATGAAATAGATGAATACAATGTTGATGCAATATATGTGTTAAAATTTAAAAAACCATATAACGGTGCTATTATTATATATCAACAAGGATTATCAAATAAAGCAGAAGATATAGAAGATACATTACTTGTATCGGTTCCTATATTATTACTTATATTAATTTTTTTAGGTAGTAAACTTATAGATAAAGTATTAAATCCTATAAAAGATATTACAAATATTACAAAAAATATCTCTATTGATAATTTTTGTACCACTATTGCTATCCCAAAAGATAATGATGAGATAAAAGAACTTGTTATTTCATTTAACAATATGATAAAAAGATTAGAAGATGGCACTCAGCGAATGGAACAATTTAACAGTGATATTTCACATGAACTAAAAACACCAATTACAATTATCAGAGGAGAACTTGAACTTGCTTTAAAACAAGACAGATCTATTACCCAATACAAAGACAGTATAACAGCTTCTTTAAATCAATTATCAAATATAGAGCAACTTATTCACTCTTTGCTTATCCTTACAAAATATTCTAAACATAATATCAATAAAACATTTACAAAAATATATCTTGACAATTTGTTATTAAATATTATTGATAATTATAAATCAAATTTACAAAACAAAAATATCCATCTTAAAATAACAAAATTAGAAAATATAACAATACAGGCTAATGATATTTTAATCAACCTAATTATTTCAAATCTTTTAGATAATGCAATTAAATATTCCAATAACAATACCAATATTTTTATATCATTGTTTACAAAAAACAATAAAACATATTTTATTATTGAAGATGAAGGTATAGGAATAGATCAATCTCAAATATCAAAAATTACAGATAGATTTTACAAAATAGACCAAAGTAGAAACAAATCTATCAAGGGGTTTGGATTGGGACTTAGTATTGTTAAAAATGGTATAGAACTACACAATGGAATATTACAAATCAAATCTAAAAAGCATATAGGAACAACTATTACTATAATCTTATAATATTTTCATCTTCATTTCATTTTTGTAACTATAATTTGTTAAAAATTTGGAGCAATTATGAAATCGTTTAATGACACTTTATTTTTTAGCTTAAATTCTTTAGCAGGTGAAAATCATTTTTTAGATTTATTTATGATTTTAATAGCAAAATTTACACCTTATGCTTTTATCAGTATATTACTGTACCTTTGGTTTACAAAAAAACAAATTGAAGCATTATATAGTGGATATGCTGCAACTTTAGGCATTATAATCAATCAAATAATTGGATTATTTTATTTTCATTCTAGACCATTTATGGATCATGTAGGATTAACTCTTTTAGAACATAAAGCAGAAAATTCTTTTCCATCAGATCATACTACATTTACATTATCTATCGCTTTGATATTAATAAATTTTAAAAATACAAAACTTTTGGGTATAATAACATTTATATTTGCCATATGGTGTGGAATAGCTAGAATTTATTGTGGAGTACATTATCCTTTAGATATAATTGGTTCTATTATAGTGGCAATAATTACAATTACTGTTATTAAACTTTTAAGTTCAAAATTAAACAACTTAAGTATATTAATTATTACACTGTATAATAACATTTTAGGAACTATTAATGACGGAAATAATTAACTTATTAATTTCTACAATTGGAAATTTAGGATATTTTGGAATATTTATTTTAATGTTATTAGAAAGCTCATTTATTCCATTTCCTAGTGAAGTTATAATGATACCAGCTGGATACTTGGCTTTTAAAGGAGAAATGAATTTATTATTCATTTTAATATCAGGAGTATTAGGCAGTTTAGTAGGAGCTTGGTTAAATTACATATTAGCTTTAAAATATGGTAGAAATGTAATACTGAAAATTATATCAAATAATAAATTAGAACAGTTAGAACTATTTTTTACTAATTATGGAAATATATCAACATTTATAGGTAGACTAATACCTGGTGTCAGACAATACATTTCGTTTCCTGCAGGACTTGCAAAAATGAATAAAATAACATTTTCTATATATACCATATTAGGTGCTGGTATTTGGAGTATAATATTAATACTACTTGGTTATTTTTTTGGCGATAATCAAACTTTAATAAACCAATATTTAAAAGAAATTACAATTATAGTATTAATAATACTATTACTATTTTCACTACTATATATAAAAATACAAAAGGATACAATCAAAAATGTTTAAAATATTAAAAAAAACACTAAAATACATTGGAATTTTCTTAGTAAGTATCATATTTATATATGTTTATGATGCATTTATAAAAGGAAATTTTTATAAACTTGATAACAATGTATATCGTTCTGCTCAATTATTTAATTTTAATATGCCATATTATATAGAAAAATACAATATTAAAACCATACTAAATCTACGAGGTGCCAAACCAAAAAAAGATTGGTATCAAACAGAATTAAGCATATCAAAAAAATACAATATCCTTCATATAGATCATAAAATAAGCTCAGGTGGTTACCTTGATTTTAATCAAACATCACAAATAGTACATTTATTAAAAACCTTACCAAAACCTCTTTTAATTCATTGTGAAGGTGGAGCAGATAGGACATCTTTAGCTTCAGCACTATATGACTATGCAATATTACACAAATCAAAAAAAGAAGCACAAAAAGAACTAAGCTGGTATTATGGACATCTTCCATCAATCAGATCTAAAGTAATTGCTATGGATAAAAGTTTTGATAATTATGTCAAACACACTAAGCAAGATAATAAATAACATTCTAGGTATATTTTAATACTTTACAATTAAATTTCATTTTCATTTAATTTTCATATATATAATTTACCCAAAACAAAAAAGGGTATATATGAAAATTACACAAATACTATTCAAATACTTATTGATATTTTTAATTATTTTTTCTATAGGAAGGTTAGGATTATTTATAAGCTACTATGATAGATTATATCCTAGTGATGTAAATATCTTCCTTAGCTTCTTATATGGACTTAAAATGGATATAATAGTAGCAAATGTTTTTTTACTCATACCTCTTATTTTGCTAACTCTATCTCCAAAAATATTTGCTAAATTTATAAATAAATTCCTTAAATACTATTTTTTAATCTTTATATCTATTGCTATTTATATGGAAGTAGCGACTTTTCCTTTTATGGCTGAATATGATGTAAGACCAAACTTTTTATTTGTAGAATATTTAGTCTATCCAAAAGAAGTATTTACAATGATAATCAAAGATTACAAACCTCAAATTTTTCTTGCTATTTTACTAATATCTACTTTTATATATCTATATCTTAAATCATTTAAAGATGATTTTATCAAAATTTTTGATATACCATATTTCAAAAGAATTTTACTATTTTTCCCTCTATTTATCTTATTATTTATAGGTATTAGATCATCTTTTGGTCATCGTCCAGCAAATATTAGTGATGCTATGATTAGTTCAAATAGAATTGTTAATGAAATTACAAAAAACAGTATATATAGCACTATTTATGCAATATATGCAAATAAAAATTTTGCAGTAAAAGATATAGCAACTAGATATGGGAAAATCGATATAAAAGAGGCAATAAAAAGAGTCCAAAAAAGATTAAATATAAAAAGTGATGATAAAAAATATTTTTTAAGCAGATTTGAACCTACCCAATTTCCAACTAACAATACAAAAAATATTGTAATATTTTTACAAGAAAGTCTTGGAGCACAATTTGTAGAAGCTGTAGGTGGTCAAAAAGGCATTACTCCAAATCTAAATAGATTATCAAAAGAAGGAATACTCTTCAAAGAAGCATATTCAAATGGCACAAGAAGTGTTAGAGGTATTGCAGGTGTTACTAGCGGAATATTTTCTGTTCCGGGCAAAGGAGTAGTCAAAAGAAACAAATCCCAAACTGATTTTTTTACATTTTCTAAACTTCTTAAACCACTAGGATACCATACTTCTTTTATTTATGGAGGAGAAAGCCGTTTTGATAATATGAAAGGGTGGTTTTTAGGAAATGGATTTGATGAAGTAATTGATGAAAATAAATTTAAAAATCCAAAATTTAAAGGCACATGGGGAATTTGTGATGAAGAAGTAGTTATTAGAGCGAATGAAGAGTTTAAAAAATTATCTTCACAAAATAAAAAATTTGCTTCTATTATATTTAGCACATCAAATCACAATCCATTTGATTTCCCACAAGATAAGATAAAGCTTATAGATGGTATTGCTAAAAAAAGTGTTAAAAATGCTGTAAAATATGCTGATTTTGCAATAGGTAGATTAATAGAACTTGCAAAAAAAGAACCATATTATAAAAATACAATTTTTTTAATAGTAGCAGATCACAATATCAGAGTTTATGGTGATGATGTAGTGCCAGTGAATATGTTTCATATCCCAGCTTTAATATTAGGTGGCAATATCAAACCAATGATATATAACAATCTTACTACTCAACCAGATCTTTTAGCTACAATACTTGATTTAGCTGGTATTGGTGCTAAAGTTCCTATTATGGGACATTCTATATTTAGTGATAAAAAACAAAATCTTACTTTAATGCAATTTCACGATACCTATGGACTAAGAGTTGATAACAAAGTAGCAGTTATAGAACCAAATATGAAACCAAAAACTTATATATATGAAAATCAACATTTAAAACCAACAAATGAAGATAAAAAACTAGAAAAAGATTTAATAAGTTTTATTACTATTTTAAATTATATTTATCAAAATATGCTGTACCAATAAGAAAAGTTTATGGATAAATAAGATATAAACTATATTATGAAATTCAATAAAGTTTATATCGAAATTACAAACATTTGTGGACTAGAATGTAGTTTTTGCCCAACAAAAACATTACAAAATACTACTATGGATTTAAGTTTTTTTGAATCTATATTAACACAAGTAACACATTATACAAAAACAATTACATTCCATATTTTTGGTGATCCTTTAGTGTTATCCAATTTAGTAGAATATCTTAACTTAGCTCATAAATACAATTTAAAAGTTGAATTAGTAACAACAGGATATTATCTACATAATTTTGATTTGGATATATTTTTACACCCTGCTATAAAACAAATCAATTTTTCTTTGAATAGTTTTGATAAAAACAATATGGATATGTCATTGGAACAGTATCTTAAACCTATGATAGATTTATCAAAGCTTAAAATCATCAAAAACAAAAATATGTTTATTAATTTTAGATTATGGAATTTATCAGAAAAAAACGAACTAAACAATTTTAACAATAAAATTTACAAACTACTTTCAGAAGCTTTCAAAGTTGATTTATCCAATATAAATTCTACAAAATCTATCCGTTTGGATAACAAAGTTTTGATTAATTTTGATTATTATTTTTCTTGGCCAACTTTAAATTCAACCCACTACTCTCATGCTAGTTGTTATGGTTTAAAATCACATTTTGGAATATTAAGTTCAGGTGTTGTTGTTCCTTGTTGTTTAGATAGTTTTGGGATTATTAATCTTGGTAACTTACATTTAACCTCACTAAAAGAGATATTAAATTCAAAACGAACTCAAAATATAATAAAAGGTTTTAAAAACAATACTGCTATAGAAGAATTATGTCAAAAATGTAGTTTTAAAGATAGGTTTATACAAACTTAAGCTAACTTTGATATAATTGCAAAAAATTTAGACACCCAAGGAATAAATAATGGCAAGAAGATGTATGATATCTGGTAAAGGTCCAATGGTAGGGAACAATGTTTCACATGCTAAAAACAGAACAAAAAGAAGATTTTTACCAAATTTAAGAACAGTAAGAATTACACTTGAAGATGGTACTTCAAGAAAAATTAGAATTTCTGCAAAAGAGTTAAGAACACTTAAAAAGAATTCATAAGCTTTTAACAGCAAAATTTAAAAGGTGTGTTGCTTTTGCAATACACCTTTTTTTATACAAAAAAGGAAAACAAATGTTTAGTATATTTCCATTAAAAGGTACTATTAGTGATATAGATGGGTTTTATTGCAATGGATACAGTGCTGGATTAAAACCAAATAATCAACTTGATGTAGGTTTTATATATAGTGATAAATTATGTGAAGTAGAAGCAATATTTACATCAAATAAATTTCAAGCAGCACCATTGAAACATTATCAACAATATAACAACGATTTTAAAACTAATTTTGTTTTGATAAATTCTAAAAATGCCAACGCTATGACAGGTACAAAAGGTATTGAAAATATCAATGAAATATTTCAAGAACTAAAAACAAAACACAAAATCACAAATCCTATTATGAGTAGTACAGGTGTTATAGGAGTTGAGTTACCGACAGAACAAATAACAACTGCTGCTTTAAAATTTGATTTAACAAGCAAAAATGGTGTAAATTTATCAAAAGCTATTATGACAACTGATAGTTACCCTAAAACAACTCTTTATGAAGTAAAACTACAAGATAACAATAGCTTCAAAATAGGAGCAATAGCAAAAGGTGCAGGAATGATTAATCCAAACCTAGCTACAATGTTATGTTTTATTGTAACTGATGCAAATATTCCAAAAACGGATATGAAAGAATTATTACAACAAAATGCACAAACAACATTTAATGCAATCAGTGTAGATGGAGATACATCTACAAATGATACTGTAATGTTATTAAGCAATGCACAATCAAACTGTTACGACAAAGATGCTTTTGCTGAAGCACTAAGATTAGTGATGCATGATATGGCTATGCTTATAGTAGCAGATGGAGAAGGTGCAAAAAAAGCTGTTGCATTTAATATTACAGGTGCAAAAAATAATACAGAAGCAGAACTTATAGCAAAAACTCTTTCGAACTCATTATTAGTAAAAACTGCGTTATTTGGTGAAGATCCAAATTGGGGTCGTATAGCTTCTACCATAGGTGCATCAGGAGCAACTTGTGATGAAAATACACTTACAATCTCTTTTGGTAATATCACTGTATATGACAAAGGAACAGTCTATTTTGATACAAATACAGAACAAAATGCAGCAAAAATTTTAACACAAGATAAATTCCAAATATCATGTGATTTAGGCTTGGGAGATGGTAAGTTTATAGCTTATGGTTGTGATTTAGGATATGAATATGTTAAAATTAATGCTGATTATAGAACTTAATTCAAGTATATTTTTGTTATAATGCTAAAAATTAAAAAAAAGGATAAATTATGTTTCATGAATATAGAGATGTAGTAACAGAATTAAAAACAACAAACGCACACTTTAAGAAGATTTTTGATAGACACAATGAGTTACACGATCAAATAGAAAAAGCAGAAGTTGATGGTATAGATCATATAAACCCTATCGAAATTGAAAATATGAAAAAAGAAAAATTAAAACTCAAAGATGAAGCTTACGCAATCATCATGGAGTACAAAAAAGCAAACTCATAATTTTATTTTAATCCTATTATTATTGGATTCTTTAAGGGTTTTTTAGGTATAATATTTGAACTTTAATTAAAAGGCAAATAGAATATGGATAATCTTTTTGAATCACAAGATATAATAGATATAAAAATAGAAGACTCAGTTAAAGCTTCCTATTTAGACTACTCTATGAGTGTTATAATAGGTCGGGCTTTACCAGATGCCAGAGATGGCCTCAAACCTGTGCATAGAAGAATCTTATATGCTATGCACGATCTTAATCTTAGCTCAAAAGCTTCATATAAAAAATCAGCAAGAATTGTCGGAGATGTTATCGGGAAATACCACCCACACGGGGATAATTCTGTTTATGATGCACTTGTAAGAATGGCACAAGACTTCTCTATGAGAGTACCATTAGTAGATGGTCAAGGTAACTTTGGTAGTGTAGATGGAGATAGTGCTGCTGCTATGAGATATACAGAAGCTAGAATGACTAAACTAAGTGAAGATATATTAAAAGATATAGATAAAGATACAGTAAATTTCATTCCAACTTATGATGATACAGGAAGAGAACCTTCTGTATTGCCAACTAGAATACCAGCATTACTTGTAAATGGAAGTGAAGGGATTGCAGTAGGTATGGCAACAAAAATACCACCACATAATTTAGGTGAAATTATGGACGCCCTACTTTATCTTGTAGATAACCAAAATGCAACAGCAGAAGATCTTATGCAATTTATCCAAGGTCCCGATTTTCCAACAGGTGGAACCATATTTGGTAGAAGAGGTATTATAGATGCTTATACTACAGGTAGAGGTCGTGTAAAAGTACGGTCAAAACATCATATTGAAACAAAAGGCAAAAAAGAAATTATTGTTTTGGATGAACTACCATATCAGGTAAATAAATCAAAACTTATAGAACAAATTGCAAATTTAGCAAAAGACAAAGTTATAGAAGGTATTAGTGAAGTTAGAGATGAATCAGACAGAGAAGGTACAAGAGTTGTAATAGAACTAAAAAAAGATGCTATGTCGGAAATTGTTATGAACAATTTATACAAAGCCACCCCTATGCAAATCACTTTTGGTACAATTTTATTAGCTGTTCATAATAAAGAACCAAAAATTTTTACATTACCAGAAATTTTAAATATATTTTTAAATCATAGAAAAACCGTAATTATCAGAAGAACTATATTTGATCTTGAAAAAGCGAAAGCAAGAGCACATATTTTAGAAGGTTTAAAAATAGCATTAGACAATATTGACGAAGTTGTGAAAATTATTCGTGCAAGTGAAAATGATGCAGATGCACGAGAAAAACTAATGAGTACATTTGGATTATCACAAATCCAATCACAAGCAATTTTAGATATGAGATTAGGAAGACTTACAGGGCTTCAAAGAGAAAAATTAGAAAATGAATTAAAAGAATTATTACTTCTTATAGCTGAATTAGAAGCAATTTTAAAATCAGAAGAAAAACTAAATCAAATTATCAAAGATGAAATTGCTCAAACAAAAGAAAAATATAATGAACCAAGAAGAACAGATATAGAAGATAGCTACGATGATATTGATATAGAAGATTTAATTCCAAATGAACCTATGGTTGTTACTATTACACATAATGGATATGTAAAAAGAGTACCAATAAAACAATATGAAAAACAAAAAAGAGGTGGTAAAGGTAAAATTGCCGTAACAACTCATGATGATGACTTTATAGAAAGATTTTTTGTAAGCAATACCCATGACACGCTTCTTTTTGTAACTAATTTTGGTCAATTATATTGGTTAAAAGTTTACAAAATTCCAGAAGGTGGAAGAACTGCAAAAGGTAAAGCAGTAGTAAATCTTATCAATTTAAAAGCTGATGAAAAAATCAAAGCAATTATCCCTACAACAGATTTTGCACCAGAAAAATCATTAGCATTTTTTACCAAAAATGGTATTGTTAAACGAACATCTCTAGTAGATTTTAGCAACATAAGAAGCAATGGTGTAAGAGCTATTGTATTAGATGAAGATGATGAAATTGTAACAGCATCAATTACAAATGAAAACTCTAAATATCTTATGATTTTCTCTGCTTATGGGCAAGTTATTAGATTTGATATAGAAAAAACAAGAAACCAAGGTAGAACAACAAGAGGTGTAAGAGGTATCAAATTTAAAATTGATAATGATTATGTAGTAGATGCAGATGTGATAGAATCAGAAGAACAAGAACTTTTAACCGTAAGTGAAAAAGGGGTTGGAAAAAGAACTGATGTTGAAGCATATAGACTAACAAACAGAGCAGGTTCTGGAGTAATTTCTATGAAACTAAGTCCTAAAACAGGAAAAACAGTAGTTGGAAATGTTTTAGTTGATCCTACTCAAGATCTTATGGCACTTACAAGTATCGGTAAAATGATAAGAGTAGATATGGCAACTATTAGAAAAGCTGGTCGAAATACAAGTGGAGTAACTATTGTAAATGTAGATAAAGGGGATAAAGTAGTTAGTATAGCTATGTGTCCTAAAGAGAACGAAGAGATTGAATTAGATGAAGAGGGAAACCCTATAAAAGTAGTTGTGGAAGATACACAAGATAATGTAGAAAATACACAAAACAATGATAATTTATTAGATATAAACGAGGATAAATAAATATGAGAAAATTTAATGTTGCTGTTGTTGGAGCAACCGGTGCTGTAGGAGAAGAGCTATTTCGTGTTATGGACGAAATGAATTTCCCTGTAGGAGATATTTTACCACTAGCAAGTGCAAATAGTATAGGTACAAATATAACTTTCAAAAACAAAGAATACCCTGTAGTAGAATTAACTACAACTGTATTTGACCAATATGAAATAGATATTGCTTTTTTTAGTGCAGGTGGAAGTATCAGTGAAAAATATGCAAAATATGCTGTTCAAAGTGGTGCTGTTGTTATAGATAATACATCACATTTTAGAATGGATCCAGATGTACCTTTGGTTGTTCCTGAAGTAAATCCACAAGATATTAAACTATGGAAAGAAACAGGAATAATAGCAAATCCAAACTGTTCGACAATCCAAATGGTACAAGCACTAAAACCTCTGGATGATTTATATGGTATAAAAAGAGTTGATGTATCAACATACCAAGCAACAAGTGGAGCAGGAAAAGCTGGAATGGAAGAATTAGTTATGCAAATGCAAGATTTTTTTGCATTTAAACTTGATGAAAGCAAACACGAAGCATTTGCTCATCAAATAGCTTTAAATGTAATTCCACAAGTAGATAAACCTATGCCTAGTGATTTTACAAAAGAAGAAGAAAAAATGGTTTATGAAACAAGAAAAATATTACATAAAGATATAGCAGTGGCTGCTACTTGTGTAAGAGTTCCTGTTCTTAGAAGCCATAGTGAATCAATTACTGTAACTTTTAGTCAAGATACTGTAGTAGATGTAGAACAATGTAAACAAGTAATTAATGATTTTGAAAATGTAGAAGTGATAGATGATTTAAATAACGGATTATACCCTATGCCAATTATCTCAACAGATACTGATACAACTTTTGTAGGGCGTATTAGAAAAGATATTTTTAGTGATAATATTTTACATTTTTTTAATGTAGCAGATCAAATTAGAGTTGGTGCAGCAACAAACTCTATAAGAATTGCTTTAAAATGGATAGAATTAGAAGATGAGGAACTATGTTAGAAAGAATATTTGAAGGTGCTATTTGGAGAAGTAGATTTGTTGTTTTACTTGCTGTCATATTTGGATTAGTAGGTGCATTTGTATTATTTATAGTAGCATCAATAGATGTATGGAATATAGCAGCTTATACGATAAATACTATAATTACACATGCTCACCCTGATAAATTTCATGAAAATATTGTTGCAGGAATTATAGGAGCTGTTGATTTATATCTTATAGCTGTAGTTATGTTTATTTTTTCATTTGGTATTTATGAACTATTTATAAGTGAAATTGACGAAGCTATGGGGGATGAAAAAGCTAGTAAAATTTTAGCAATACACAATCTTGATCAACTAAAAGATAAAATTGCAAAAGTGATTGTAATGGTATTGGTTGTAAGCTTTTTTCAACGAGTTTTACATATGGAATATGCAACTGCACTTGATATGCTTTATTTTGCAATTTCAATTTTAGCACTTGCTGTAGGACTTTATTTTTTAAGTAAAGTCGGAAAACATTAAATAACAAACACAATAAAGGAAAAAAAATGAGTAAAATTTTTGTAGATGCATGTATGGGGAAAGAAACGCCCTATACACCTGTATGGATGATGCGACAAGCTGGAAGGTATTTACCAGAATATATGGAAGTGAGAAAAGAAGCAGGTAATTTTTTAAATCTATGCCATGATCCTAAAAAAGCTGCCCAAGTTACAATTCAACCACTTGATATAGTTGGAGTTGATGCTGCAATTTTATTTAGTGATATTTTAGTAATACCAGATGAGATGGGTATGGATCTTTCTTTTGTAAAAGGTGAAGGACCAAAATTCAGTGATCCAATCAAAACACAAGAAGATTTAGATAGACTAATAGGTTCAGATGAAGCAGCATCAAAATTAACCTATGTTTATGATACTATTAAACTATTAAGAGAACAACTTGATAATAGAGATGACAATAAAGCACTTATTGGTTTTACAGGAGCACCTTGGACACTAGCTACTTATATGATAGAAGGTCAAGGAACAAAAACATACAATATCTGTAAAAAAATGATTTATAGCAACCCTACACTTTTACACAATATTTTACAAAAAGTTACTGATGTAGTAAAATTATATATGGAAAACCAAATCAAAGCAGGTGTAGATGTAGTTCAAATATTTGATTCATGGGCTAGTGCTATTGAACCATCATTATATGATGAATTTTCATGGTCTTATATGGTTCAAATATCTGATTACCTAAAAGAAAAATATCCACATATCCCTATTATTATGTTTCCAAAAGGTGTAACAAGCTTTATAGAACAAGGTCTTGTATATGGTAATTTTGATGTTTTTGGTGTAGATTGGGGAACATCTATAAAAATGGCAAAAGAAAAGCTAGGTGACAAATATGTACTTCAAGGGAATATGGAACCTTGTAGATTATACAGCAAAGAAGCTACAACACAATCGGTTGAAGATATACAAAATATCATGCAATCACAAAGACATATTTTCAATTTAGGACATGGTATCTTACCTGATGTACCTGTTGAAAATGCAATTCATTTTGTAAAAGAAGCTCAAAGAGTTAGTAAAAAATAATTTTTTACTAACTTCTTAAGTTTATAATTAATTTAAAAACTTTCCCAATCATCATCGTTATCATTATTAGATGATATTATTGTTGTTGGTTGTGACATTTTATGTGATACTGTAGCATCATTATTTTTTACATCTTCTTGTTTATGAGATACATCATCTTGAACAGTTTGAATTATCGGGGTATCTAATTGTTTTGATTTAACTGTATCTTTACCTCTAAATTCTTTTTCATTAACATTTTTTACCACAAATTTAGCCATTTTATCTGTTTGAATAGCAACTTCATGAGTTTGACTTGCTATAGAAGCATTTTGTTGAGTTTGTTGATCAAGTGCATTTACTGCATCATTGATTTGTTCTATACCGAGTTGTTGTTCTTTACTTGCACCTTCAATATTTGATATTAATTCCATTGTTTTTGATATATTATCATTAAGGTTAATATATCCTTTAATCATCTTATCAGATATAATTTTTCCATCATTTGCTTTATCTGTAGCATTTGCCACAAGACTTTTAATCTCAGATGCAGCTTCAGCACTTCGTGATGCCAGGTTTCTTACCTCTTGAGCAACTACGGCAAAACCTTTTCCTGCTTCTCCAGCAGTAGCAGCTTCAACAGCAGCATTAAGTGATAAAATATTTGTCTGAAATGCAATCTGATCAATTACAGTAATTGCTTCATTTATTGCATTTACTTGTTCATCTATCTCTGTCATGGCTGTTGTTGTTTCGTTTGCCAAATCTGCACCTTCATTTGCAGATACAGTTAATTGTGATGCAAAATCTGACATTTTGATTATATTGGTTGTATTACTAGCAATATTAGAGGTAATCTCTTCAAGTGCTGCTGCTGTTTCTTCCAATGAAGCTGCTGCTGCATTTGAATTAACATTCAATGTATCAACATTTTCAAGCAATATATCACTTGTATCATCCAAAGTCAAACCATTTTGTTTATTTTCAATCAACATATTTGTAATAGCATCACCTAATCTATTTACACCATTCGCCAATTTTAGCAAATGCTCTTTTAACCCTTTTTCATTTACTTTGTTTAGGTAATTATAATTACTATATTGCTCTAATATATCCAAAACATTATCAATATTTGTTTCCATAGTATTACCCATTTTATTAATTACATCTTTTAACTCATTTAATGCAGGATTATTAGAATTACCATTAATTCTTTGGCACATATCCCCTTGCTCAAATTCACTCATAGCATAAATACTCTCATCTATTAGTTTCCGTTCCTCTTCAATAGAAGTTTGTATTTTAGCAATATTTTCATTTACAACTTTTGCCATATGACCCATCTCATCTTGAGAACTATCATCTAATTTTGACACAGTGGTAATCTCTCTATTTAAATATTTAAAAAATTCCAAAAGTCCATTTTGAAAATTATTGATTTTAGATTTTACTTCTTTATTTAATAATACTGCAATAATAATTGCTAATAATAAAATAAACACAGCTACAATTGTAACAATCATCAATATAGTTGATTCATTTTTTTGTGAATGTTTTGCTAATTTATCTGATAATTTTTCCATACTATGAACAACAGACACAACTTGATGATCCATATTTGCTAATTTATTACCCAATTCTTTTTCTTGTGTTGCTTCTATATGGATTGAATTATTTTTTACACTTTGAATCAATTCTTTAAACTTAGTTTCAAATTCATTTTGTTCACTATGTAAATTATTACATACTTTATCTATATGCAAATAAGCTGTTGCTAACTCTTGTGTTGTCGCATGTTTTGCAGCTTTTGTAGCTAGTTTTTTACATCTTGTTAATCTAACTTCATTATTATGTTCCATTTTAATAACATCATCTTCTAACTGCTGAAATCTTTGACTTTTTACATCAGTAGATGCTATAACCAACTCTTTTGTCAAGACTTCTTGTTTTAAAATATCCTTTTCTATCTCTATAACTGTATTGACCAATGGTTCTTTATATTCAGATATCTCTTTTATATTATTTCCCAAACTATATATACCATTATACGATACTACAGCAACAATAACCATACCAACAATAATACTTGATAATGCTACTGTTATCTTTGTTGTTAAATTTATATTGTTAAACATTTAATCCCTTTTTTTCTAATATATACACCAAAAAATGTATATTAAATTTTCACATTATATATTTTATTTTATTTTATTTTATTTCAATTAAATAGGATTAGTTAGTTCTAAATATTATAGATAGTTTTATAAAGGTATCTTTTTTGACACAATATCATAAATCATCTTTTTGTTCTGCATTTTGAAGAGTAGAT
>Ga0256828_1000147_pt1 | contig 47650 bp, 51 predicted proteins | sample CV88metaG_FD_185993 | JGI IMG/M metagenome (GOLD analysis project Ga0256828, IMG submission 185993) | Hydrothermal vent microbial communities from East Pacific Rise, Pacific Ocean - CV88 | ecosystem: Environmental > Aquatic > Marine > Hydrothermal vents | place: Pacific Ocean: East Pacific Rise...
TATCTTGGTTGGAAGCGATCCTGCTAGTCAAGCGTATGTAAGCATGAAGAAAAAAGCATGTGACCGTGTAGGTTTTTATTCGGTTTCTCATGAAATGCCTGAAGATATCTCACAAGAGGCAATTGAGAATACTATTACAATGATGAACCAAAACCCAAATATCGATGGTATTTTAGTTCAACTCCCTCTTCCTCCACAAATAGATACAACAAAAATTTTAGAGCTTGTAGATCCAAGTAAAGATGTAGATGGCTTCCATCCATACAATGTTGGTCGCCTTGTGACAAACCTTGATGGATTCGTTCCGTGTACTCCACTTGGTGTTATGGAGCTTTTAGCAGAGTATGACATTGATGTCAAAGGAAAGAACTGTTGTGTAGTAGGTGCTTCAAATATTGTTGGAAAACCTATGGCTTCACTTCTTTTAAATGCAGAAGCAACTGTTGAGGTTTGTCATATCTTCACAGATGATCTCAAAAAACATACACTCCAAGCAGACATTATCTTAGTAGGGGTTGGTGTTATTAACCTTATTAAAGAAGATATGGTTAAAGATGGTGCCATTATTATTGATATTGGTATAAATAGAGCAGAGAACGGCAAACTAGTTGGTGATGTAGATTTCCAAAATGTTTCACCAAAATGCTCTTACATTACTCCAGTTCCAGGTGGTGTTGGACCGATGACCATTGCTATGCTTTTGAGCAATACGTTAAAAGCTGCAAAATTAAATGCAGGTAAGAGTGTTTAATGAAAAACTTTTTACATAAAGCATATAAATGGTCTAACTCATGGACAGGGACTATTGTCATTGTCCTTTTTATCATCTTCTTTGTTGCTCAGGCTTTTAGAATTCCAAGTGGAAGTATGAAAGACTCACTCTTGATTGGAGACCACCTTTTTGCCAAAAAATTTGCTTATGGTGTACCAATGCCCTATATTCCATTTTTAGAGATTCCTATTATTCCATGGAGTAAAAAGCTTAAAATAGTTGATGGGGACAAGCCAAAACACGGTGATATTGTCATCTTCCGCTATCCTGGAAATATCAAACAACACTTTGTAAAACGTTGTGTAGCACTTCCTGGAGATGAACTCTTTGTCTCTGATAAAAATCTTTTTCTTCACTTCAAAGAGGGAAATGAGTGGATAAAAGAGCACTATAAAGGGTATGATCTAGCACTCTTAGATGGAAAGCTTTGGGTAAAAAACCCTTATATGAAAGTACACCCTGGTATTCACCATGATCCAAAAATAACTATGAATGGACGATACCCTCTTCCTATTTTTAATATGAATCCAATTAAAGTAGAAAAAGGGCACTACTTTATGATGGGTGACAACAGAGACCACTCAAATGACAGTCGTTTTTGGGGTTCTGTTCCCTATGCAAACATAGAAGGAACACCATGGTTCATCTACTTCTCTATTGATAAAAACTGGAAAGTACGATGGGATCGTATTGGGAAAACGCCACATGATTTAGAAGAACCGGCACATCTGAAAAAAGCTATACTTGAAAGAGAAAGAGAAGACAAAGAGTATTATGGACTTACTTGATATATTAAAAATAGTTGCTTCTGTTTTAGCACTTGCCATCGCTATTATCGGTCATGAGATCATGCATGGTTGGGTTGCATATATGTATGGAGACAATACTGCAAAAAATGCAGGTCGTCTAACAATTAACCCTCTTGTACATATTGACCTTGTTGGTACTATTATAGTACCGGCTTCACTCTACTTTATTCCTCTGTTGCTTGGTACATCAGGTGGAATTCTTTTTGGCTGGGCAAAACCGGTACCTGTTGATATGTTTAAAGTCATTCAACGTGGTGGCTATAACGCTGCTATGCAAGTTGATTTGGCAGGGATTGTTTACAACTTTACTATTGGTGCCTTTTCAGCCATTGCCCTAACTGCTATGAGTACACCAACAACAGCTGATTCTACACTCTATATTTTTAGTTATATTTTTGTCTATCAGTTACTCATCATCAATATTGTCTTAGGAGTATTTAACCTGCTTCCAATTCCACAATTTGACGGTGGCCATTTTTTAATGCATCTTGCGTTAAAATACAAAATAAACTCTATTGCAGAATTTTATTATAAATATGACAGATACGGTATGATTATAGTGCTTATTGTTTTAATGACACCACTCAACCAGTATTTACTATTTATGCCTGTGCAATACATTATAAATCTATTACTATCCTAAGGAGAAAAAATGAAATTTTACATTGGAACTGACCATGCCGGTATTGAGCTTAAAGATTGGACCGTAGAACTTTTACGTGCAAAAGGGCATGAAGTAGAAGATTTTGGACCATATACAAAAGATAGAGTTGATTACCCGGACTATGCACATAAAGTTGCTACTGCCGTACTTGAGGACAAAGATGCACAAGGTATCTTAATCTGTGGTAGTGGTATTGGTATGAGTATGGCAGCGAATCGTCACGCAGGTATTCGTGCAGCCCTCTGTCATGATGCCTATACAGCTATGGTAGCACGTGAGCACAATGATGCCAACATCTTATGTTTTGGTGAAAGAATTGTCGGTAAAGGTGTAGCAGAATCTATCATAGACGCTTGGCTTGCAAATGGCTTTGAAGGCGGACGCCACGTTCAAAGAGTTGAAAAGATTGAGGCAATCTAGTTATGTTTTGGGAATGGTCACTACTTACAATCCTCTCTATTGTTTCTATCTATCTTTTTGTAAAGATGTTCTACTTTAAGAGTATTACAAACAAAGAGCAACGTAGTAATGATTTAATGAAGTTGACCCTTCAAGAAGCAGAAATTCTCATTAGAAAGTATCAAATCCAACTCCAACGTGCACTTGGTAATGTTGATATTTTAACAGAAGAGTTGAGTAAACTGCGAAATGAGCTCAAAGTTCTCAAGCAGAGAAACTCTAAACACAGACAAGAGGTCGATCGTCTTAATGCAAAAATCAAAGCATTAGAGAGTCGTATTGACGCCCTACTCTAAGGAAAAGATATGATAACACTCACGCAAACAGAAAGAAAAATCATTGAAAACTCCATTCGAGATATTCAAGATTTTCCACAACCGGGTATTGTCTTTAAAGATATTACAACTCTTTTAAACAATAAAGAGGCCTATGGCGTCTTAATGAACCATCTCTATACTCGCTATAAAGAGTATGATCTTGATTACGTTGCAGGAATTGATGCACGTGGATTTATCTTTGGAGCAGCCCTTGCACAGATGCTTGGAATCGGTTTTGTACCGATTCGTAAAAAAGGAAAACTTCCCTATACAACTATTAGTGAGAAGTATGCACTTGAGTATGGTGTAGATGAGATTGAAGTACACATCGATGCCTTTGGAGAGAAAGAGGGTGCGCGTGTACTTATTATGGATGATTTAATAGCTACGGGCGGTACAGCAAATGCTGCTGCAAAACTTGTCAACCAGACCGGTGCTACCTGCGTTGAGTGCTGTTTTGTTATAGGACTTGCCTTTCTTGATGGCATTGAAAAATTAAAAGAAACAACAGAAGTTTATTCACTTATAGAGGTTAATTAATGTATATACCAACTGCTTCAAAATTTGATCCGGATGAAAACGGACACTTTGGACTATTCGGAGGACGATATGTCCCTGAGACACTGATGCCTGCGCTTTTAAAACTGCGCCAAGAGTATGAAGCTATTCGCTTTGACAAAGATTTTTGGTCTGAAGTTGACTACTATCTCAAAGATTATGTCGGTCGCCCTTCACCACTCTACTACGCAGCAAATATCTCTCAAGAGCTGGGTGCAAAGATCTATCTAAAACGTGAAGATCTCAACCATACAGGTGCACATAAAGTAAACAATGTAATTGCTCAGGGTCTCATGGCAAAACGCCTAGGATACAAAAAGGTCATTGCAGAGACCGGTGCAGGACAACATGGTGTGGCAACTGCTACTATTGCGGCACTTTTAGGTTTAGAGTGTGAAATCTTTATGGGTGCAAAAGATGTAGAGCGTCAAGAACTCAATGTCTTTAGAATGAAGCTCCTAGGTGCAAAAGTACACTCTGTTGAGAGCGGTAGTAAAACACTCAAAGATGCTATGAATGATGCCATCCGTCACTGGGTAACCAATGCACGTGACACATTTTACATCATTGGTACTGTTGCGGGTCCACACCCCTACCCTATGATGGTAAGAGATTTTCAAGCTATCATCGGTTGGGAAGCTCGTGCACAGATTTTAGAAAAAGAGAATCGACTTCCTGATCATATCATTGCCTGTATTGGTGGCGGAAGCAATGCTATTGGAATGTTTCAGCACTTTTTAGAAGATGAGGGTGTTGAGTGCATTGGTATTGAAGCCGGTGGACTTGGAATCAATGATAAAAATGGATGTAGTTTGAAAAAAGGTCGTCCGGGAGTTCTGCATGGACAGATGAGCTATCTACTTCAAGATGAAGATGGACAGATTTTAGAGGCACACTCTATCTCCGCAGGTCTTGATTATCCTGGAATCGGACCTGAGCATGCTTTTCATAATGATAACAAATCTGTAACCTATGACTACATCACTGATAAAGAGGCACTTGATGCTTTTGTGTGGCTTAGTCAAAAAGAGGGAATCATTCCTGCATTTGAGTCATCTCACGCAGTGGCATATCTTAAAAAGTTACCAAATATCAAAGATAAACTCATCATCGTCAACCTTTCAGGTCGTGGTGACAAAGATATGATTCAAGCCAAAGATCTGCTTCACTTTGACTAAACCATAATTGAAGCTATCAGACTATATGGATCTTTCCGTAGGTCTGTTTCTTTGCTTCACCAAGAGCGTATTTTACTCTGCTTATTACCTCTTTAACATCATCACCCTCTACAAAGGCAGTAATACCGAATGCTAAGTCAGGTTTTATCCCTTTCATCACTTCAATATTTGCTAAATCTGTTTTTAACTTTTTTATTATGTGCTCAGCAGCTGTAACACTTGTATTTGTCATTAAAATTATAAACTCTGAACCTGCCCAGCGAGCTAAAATATCAGACTCACGCAAAGATGCTCTTAAAAGTTTAGAAAATTGGGCAATCATCTTTTCACCCTTCTCTAATCCAAAAGTACCTACAAGTTTATCAATATTCAAAAGACTTAAATAGACAACTGTTGTATCTATCTTATACTTTTCAAAATAACTAATCTGATACTTTAAAATAGCCTGCATATGCATTTTTGATGTCAATTTTGAGAGTTGGTCTATTGTCGCTAAATTTGCCAATTTATCTACACGAAGCTTATATTCACGCAGTTTATATAGAAGTTCACAATGGTAATGCACCCTTGCGACGATCTCTTTAGAGTCAAAAGGTTTTTTTATATAATCAGAGACTCCTGCACTAAAACACTCTTCAAGTGTCTTTTTACTATGCTCTTTTGCACTATCAATATAGATAACAGGAATCTTGAGCCCTGTATCAAACTCTGCAATTTGGATAACCTCGGCAACTGTTACATACTGCACATGTACATTCACAATAATCGCATCTAAATCATCTGCCGTTAACTCTAGATTTTTAAAACTCTCTTGATCTAAAATAGCTTTGCACTCATACTCTGCTTTAGTCAAAACATTTTCTAAAACATTATAATTTTGTTCATTTAACTCGATTATTAAAATTCGTTTATTTATCATAAAAAAGATTCTATCATAAATAGTTTTTTTCACAACTAAAATCACTTTCGTTTCTAATATTTTGCTATTATATAGAGAATAGATTACAGAATGGAACAGATTAAAATGAATATACAACTTATTGACAAAAAAGCATTTAATGCGAAAAACAACCTTACAGTGAAACTTCTTACGCCAGAAAAACTGAAAAAAGCAAAATTTAAAAAGAGTCTTCAAAAGGCAGGTTTTAAAGCTGAACAAGAGACCTTATGCGCTATGCATGGAAAATCTCTTCTCTTTTGTGGTATTGAAAATCATGACAATGACAACCTGAGAGTGGTTGCTGCAAATATTGCAAAAACAATTAAAAACTATGAGTACAAATCTATCTCCCTTGAGGTTAACAAAGAGAACATTCAAGCTCTTATTGAGGGCTTTGTTCTTGGTGGCTATGAGTTTAAAAAATACAAATCAAAATCTCAAAAAATCAAGATAAAAAACCTCTACTTAATCTGTGAAGATATCAGTGAAGTAACAAAACTCTTTGAAGAGGCGATCATCATTGCAGAAGCTACCTGTTTTACTAGAGATATAGTCAATACAGCCCCTGATGATATGTACCCTGAAGTAATGGCAAAAGTTGCTAAAAACCTTGCAAAAGAGAATAATTTAACATGTAACATTCTTGGTAAAAAAGAACTCAAACGTGAAAAGTGTACTGCAATGCTTGCAGTTGGGCGTGCTTCTCGTCATGACTCTAAACTTATTCATCTTGCATATAAACCAAAAAATGCTAAAAAGATCATCTCTTTAGTCGGAAAAGGTCTTACATACGATAGTGGAGGATTGAGTTTAAAACCAGCTACAAGTATGGTGACAATGAAGATGGACAAAGCCGGAGCCTGTGCAGTTTTAGGAATTATCAAAGCAGTAAGCGAATTAAAACTCAACATTGAAGTGCATGCCTTTGTTGGTGCAGTAGAGAATATGATAGGTGGTGATGCTTATAAACCAGATGATGTTTTAGTCTCACGCAAAGGCGATACCATTGAAGTGAGAAATACTGACGCAGAGGGTCGTTTAGTGCTAGCAGATGTTTTAGACTATGCTCAAGATAAAACAAAACCAGACTATCTTTTTGACTTTGCAACACTCACAGGTGCTTGTATGGTCGCACTTGGTCAATACACAACTGGTGTCATGGGACACTCAAGTAAACTAAAACATGATCTAGGAAAAGCCTCACGCAAGGCAGGTGAATTAACAGCAACACTTCCATTTAATAAACATCTCAAAAAACAGCTCAAAAGTGAAATAGCCGATATATGTAATATCTCTAACAAACCTTATGGTGGTGCTATTACAGCAGGACTTTTCTTAGATAATTTTATTAAAGAAGAGAACAAAGAGAAATGGTTACATTTTGATATTGCAGGAAGTGCTTATACAGAGAGTCCGTGGGATGTAAATGTACATGGTGCAACAGGTGCAGGTGTACGATTTATGACACACTTTCTAAAAAGTGTAAAATAAGAGAGATTAAAAAATCTCTCTTATAAAATTAATTATTTCGCATGCCTTTACACTGCATGCCATTTTTTTTCATCATTTGCATACGTTTCTTTTTAAAGGTAGCAAATTCCTCTTTTGTAATTACACCATCATCATTAGTATCAATCATCTCAAATGTTGCTCTTTTTTTTATGCATTTGATTAGTTGATATTCTCTTTTTTTTCATAAGATCACCTCTAAAATTTGCCGGAGGATAGTTATCAAAAAGCCATGAAGCGACCTCTTTTATCTCTGCTGGTGTAATATTACCTTTTTGAGAAGGCATAAGACCAAAATGAGAGATTTTCTGTTTCATACAGACCGCTTTTGCTTTGTCAGGATGTTGAACATAGTCAACTATAAACTTAAGAGCATCCTGCTTCTGTGGATATGCCATTTTTACATGACGCATCACTCCCATAATGGGAGGTGCTACCAAAGTAGATTTATCTTTTGGTGGCATTGTTCTAATATGACACATAGAACATTTAGCATCAAATATCTCTTGAGCATTACTTGATGCAAATAGTGTTGTTGCACCTAAAAGGCCAACAAGTGTAATTAACGTACGTTTCATTTTTAAACTCCTAATTTTATATCTGTATTGTGACATAAAAAGGTTAAGAGAACGTTAGAGTACAATAACTATTTTATAAGCTTTGGTAATTCATTTGAAAGAATTTCCAAGTTTGGTAACATAATGATTTCAATACGTCTATTTAATTTTCTTCCTTCAGGAGTTGAATTATCTGCACGTGGTTGAAACTCACCATAACCTGCAGCTGAAATATTTTGAGGTTCAATTCCCTCTTGAATCATCAAATGTACAACATTTAATGCACGTGCCGTTGAGAGTTCCCAGTTACTTGGATAGCGAGCACTTTTAATAGGAACATTATCTGTATGCCCTTCTACTTGAAATTTACGATCTTTAAACTCTTTTAAAACTGACGCAATCTGTTGTAAGACCTTTTTTCCTTCAGGGTTTACACTGGCATGACCAGTAGCAAAAAGAACATTGTTTGGAAGATTTAAGACAATACGCCCCTTCTCTATACTCACACTTAATTGACCAGCATCAATCATTTTATGTAGCTGTTTTACAAAACGTGCATAAATTTCATTTCGCTTTTTTGTTTCAGCTTCAATTTGACTCATCGTCTTTAGCTTATTTTGAGAAGCATTGAGGAGTGTTTGCGTATTAGCATACTCCTCTTCTAAAGCTGCTTTATTCTTCATCAGTTCTTCAAGCTCTTTTTTTGTTTTAGCAATCTCTTGCTTATTTTTACTAATACGTATTTTTTGAGCTTTTATCTGCTCATTTTGTAAAGCAATAGTATTTTGTGCCTCACTCAGTGAACTTTTTGTCTGCTTGAGTTCATTGACTTTTGCTTCATATGTACTCTTTGTTACACAACCTGTAAAGATAAGCATAACCAGTAATGTATAGATAACTGTTTTCATCTCTTAATCCTTCTTTTTACTTGTTTTCTCTGTATAATTGACAACTACTACTTTAGACTTTAATGCTTCATACTCTTTTTTAAGCTTATTAAGCTCATCTGTAATTTCAGCTCTTTTTTTATTCAGAAGCGTTTTATCTTTACTCTTTGAGTAGTTCTCTTGCAGTAGTTTGAGTTCAGCAAGAAGTTTCTCTCTTTTTGCTTTTAAAGTAGCAAGCTGCTTTTGTTTATCTTTACTCTTAGCTACATTTTTATCAATTGTAGTTTTATAATCATTGATAATTTTTTTCTTTTGTATTGCAGAGGATTTTGTTTTTGAGGAAATTTTTTGTACTTTTTTAGTACTTTTCTTAACTTTTGGTTTTGCGAGTAGAGGTTGGCTCTCTTTCTTTTTTACAGTATGTGTAGAACAGCCTAAAAAGCCAATAGATAAGAGTCCTACAACAATTAAAATAGTATATTTCATAATACTCTCCTTATTTAAAATATCACAAAAATATAATTTTTGCTCAGGAGAATCTTAGCTGTACTATATAAACAATAAGGAAACAAAATCATCTATTTTTCTTCAGGAAGCCTTTATTTTTGGACTTCCCTGCCTATATTTTTTTCAACAGATTTTATCTTGTTTTTCAATCTATCTTCTGAATTATGACGAATATCGAACTTCAAAGAGGAGTAAACACGCTCACACTCTTTTACCTGTTCATAAGCGAGTTCTATCACATCTAAAGCCTCACGCATCGTCTCTGTCTCCAGAATTGTTCCCATAGGTGTAAGCTTATACTTCACGCCACTTTTATCTATTGCATCGATGATCTTTGCAACCTGTTTAGAGACCGAACTCCCCTCTCTACAACTATCTGATGTTGGAAACATTGCAAATTCTAAAAGTACACTCATATCTATCCTTCGTATAATTTAAAAGAATTTTAGCAAATCTATTATAAAAAGTATAATCAATAAAAATTATTATTTAGATTTTTTTGTTAAAATCTATTTCTATTTTTATATGATTTTAATCATACATTATGTAAAATTTCTTTCCAAATACAACTAAAGAAAAGGGAAAAATGAAAAAAGTAATCTTAACAATCGGTCTAATAGTAATGTTTAGTGGCTGTGCAGCGACAGAACAACCAGCACCATCAAGTACTGGTAATGCAGCATTTGATTTAGGTCAGAAATTGGGTCATGCAATTGCTGATAAACTCTGGGGTGACAATTAGACTAACCCCTACTGTAATCCTATCATATTATATAAATATGATAGGATCTACAATACACTAGCTTCTCTCTTATTTATATCACATATATATCATTTAACACTCACTCCTCTAATTTTAACTTTACTTAGCTATAATTGCGAAAAACTTTTCTAAAGGTAAATTATGGGATTAGCAATAGGCTTAGTCGGACTTCCAAACGTCGGTAAATCAACAACTTTCAATGCACTTACAAAGGCACAAAATGCAGAGGCGGCAAACTACCCGTTTTGTACTATAGAGCCAAACAAGGCAGTTGTTCCAGTACCAGATAAAAGGCTTCATGAGCTTGCTAAGATTGTAAATCCTGAACGTATTCAATACTCTACACTTGACTTCGTCGACATTGCAGGTCTTGTAAAAGGTGCATCTAAAGGTGAGGGTCTTGGAAACAAATTCCTCTCAAATATTCGTGAAACAGAGGTAATCTTACAAATCGTTCGCTGTTTTGACGATGAGAACATTGTTCATAATGAAGGAAGTATTGACCCACTTCGTGATGTTGAGATCATTGAAGGTGAGTTAATTCTTGCCGACATTGAAGTACTTGCAAACAGAATAGAGAGACTTAAAAAGCAGGCAAAAGCAGACAAAAGTGCTAAAGTAGTTTTAGAGATGGCTGAAGAGCTTTTAGAGTTCTTAGGCGATGGTAACCTAGCAAGAAACTTTGACAAAGCAGACTCTGATGAGTATGCTCAGCTTAACCGTGAAGTTCGTTTCTTAACAGACAAAGAGATAATGTATGGTGCAAACACTGATGAAGATGGTCTTTTAGAAGATAATGAGTATGTAAAAGCACTCCGTGAGCACGCAGCAGCAAACAACTGTGAACTTATTAAACTCTGTGCAAAAGTGGAAGAGGAACTCATTGGTCTTGAAGAAGATGAAGCTAAAGAGTTTCTTGATGACCTTGGTGTTGAGGAGTCAGGACTTGAGCAAATCATCCACAAAGGTTTTGATAAACTAGGACTTATGAGCTACTTTACAGCAGGTGTTAAAGAGGTTCGTTCTTGGACTATCCGTAAAAATTCTACAGCACCAAAAGCTGCAGCAGTTATTCATAATGACTTTGAAAAAGGTTTCATCCGTGCTGAAGTTATTGCTTATGAAGATTTCATTAAGTATAATGGAGAAGCAGGAGCAAAAGAGGCAGGAAAAATGCGTTTGGAAGGAAAAGAGTATATCGTTCAAGATGGCGATATAATGCACTTTCGTTTTAACGTATAAACCATAGAACTGCCTTTTATGATAAAAAGGAGTAATCATGTACAAACTGGCATATGCAGGTCCAAAGCCACAAATATCCCAAAGAGGTATAGAGTTTGATAAAAATCAGGATGATAAGTTTCATTATCTTCCTGCTTTAATAGAACTTATTAAAGGGCTTGACCATGATTACTTCGAAGATAAAACCTACACATTTGAGACTCATCCACAAGAGATACATTCAAAAGAACTTCTAACAATTTTAAAATCTTACTGTTTAGATTTAGAGAGCTTAATAGATAAAGCACAAAAACATGCAAAAGAGTCTTTTGAGCATGAACTACAAAGAGTAGAAGAAAATACAATTTTAAGTGAAGATGAGAAAGAGGTATATCGTAACAATCTTCTCATTATGAAGGATTACCTCACGCAGTTTGATATTAATCAAACTGTTTATGATTGTGCTTTAAAAAAACTTGCAGAGATTGTTACAAAAGATCATATTCACTATATAATAGTACCTATGTTTCAAAAGTATGCCTATGTACTTCATAATCTACAGAGTGTTTTAAAAGAGCAAGAACACCCAATAGATACAAAACTAGACATCATAGAAGAGGATGGTAAAATGATAGCCAAACTACAAGTAATTAGTTTGCTATCTTCGCAATAGTATCACCAAATTTTACTTTGTCTCCAGCTTTTACAAGGATCTCTTCAAACATGCCTTTCTCAGAGATAATGACAATAGTTGAACCCATCTCGAAACATCCAAAATCATCACCTTTGTCAAGATAGAGATCTTTAAACTCATAGACTTGTTCACCAACAACATTTGCATCTGTTTTTATGCGAGGCTCAAAACTTACTTTCATCACACCAACATTCAGAGCGGAGACTAAGACCATATAAAATCTTTTACCCTCCATCGTCTCACATTGAAGAACCACACGCTCATTCTCTATAAAAAGGTTCAAACGTTTTTTAAGTGATGGAAAATTGACCGGATAAAATTTTCCAGGAATATGCACCGCTTTTAAAACTCTCATATTTGTAGGAATATGGTAACGATGGTAATCTTTTGGAGATAAATAAAAGTTAATAAAATCCCCATTATGCACAGCTTCTTTCTCCTCTTGCGTGAAGTTTTGTCCCAAAAGCTCATCTGTCTTATAACGCATACCCTTAATTTGCAGAGCATAATCTTCTATAAGATGACCACACTCAGAGATCAAAGAGTCACATGGAGAGATAAAATCTTCTGCCGCAAGAGAAAATTTTCTCATCTCACGCAGATGTCGTGTAAAGAGAGCATTAAGGCTTTTATAACTGCTAGGTGCATGAAACTCACTCATATCAAGCCCCATCAGACTTACATAACTTTGATTGACTATCTTTTGAAACCACTCCGGAAACTCTTTACTTGCAAACTTACCAAATGTTTGTGAAATTGCTGATGTTATATGTCTTTTATTCATTTATTTTCCTTTTTGCTATCTCTTCGATAAGCACTGTTGCGTATGAACCTTTTGGAAGTGTAAAGTTAAGTTCATACTGCGCTTCCACAGGATTAAAACGTCCTTCTATATCTGTCGGATAGATCCAGGCATAACGACGTGCGCCATCTGCATTGATTACATCATCATACTCTTTTTCTATAATGCGTGCTTCCATCGTTGCAAGCCTCGCTTTTTTTCCGGGGAGAAGTCCCGTTACACTGACATCACGTTCATTAAAACGTTTCAGATCATCTTCTGCACCTTCAAAATCAAATAATCTACCATGAGGATAGTGTTCCATTATATCCCCACTCATCAGTTTAAAAGGGTGCGATTGAGATTTCATCTTTGCTACTTCACTATTTGGTAGATTGAGTAAGTTTTCAAGCTCTTCTACTGAAAAACTCTGAACAAGTGAATTTATCTCTAGTCTGCGTGAGAGCCAAAGATTAAAAAGGTGTGACTGGTATGCATTGATGAGTAATCTTTTCACGCGAGGATTACGCTCACGAGCCTCCCCTTTTGCCAGCTTTTCACCTAAAATATGGTTGTCTCCATCATTTCCAAAACGCTGGTAACCAAAAAAGTTTGGCATTCCCTGCTTGTCAATGTTCTTAAGTGCCTCATCAATCTTTGCCGCACTGGTAGGATTGACCTTTTTGAGTTTAATATAAAAACGGTTTCCTTTGAGGTGCCCTATTCTTATTTTATTGTTATGATAGGTTTTTGAGATGATTTTAATCCCATCAAAATTAAACCCCTCCATCTGCTCCTCATACTTTTTATGTAAAGAGATATACTGTTTTGTCATAGCGTGCTTATCTTTAAGCCCGGCATAACCTATCTCTTTGTTTTTAATACCAAGATAACGGGCAATATGCCCTACCATCTCCGTAGTAGAGAGGTTTTTTTTACGTACAAAGAGAATTAAGTGCTCACCCTCTCCGCTAAACTCATAAAGAGGTATCTCTTCAACAACAAAGTCCCGAGGTGACTGCTTAAAGTGAAAATCAATACTTGCGTGAGCAAGTGAATAAAATCTGTCCATATAACTGTTTTCCTAATTTTTAAAAATGATGTGCTTTACATTTGTTTGTGTATCTACTACGTGTTGCAAAAGCAAAGATATTGAGCTTTGTTCTACTCTGTGCAGCACGCCTTATTAATGCTTTTTTATCTCGCTTGTCAAAAGCAACAAGCATCTCATACTCTTCACCACTGCATCCAATATCTTTAGAGAGAGGTTTAAAAAATGATATGCCTAGATGGTTTGTATTGAGTATCTTTTCTAAATCACTAAATAGTCCATCTGATATATCCATCCCTGCTTTTAAATATCGTGCAGATTTAAAGACGAAATCTTTACGCAACTCTATATTTACAAATTTAGAGTTTTTATTTAATTTTCCCAAATTAAAAAGTTTTTTCAGATCTTTTGCACTCTTACCAAGTCTGCCTGTATATGCAAAAAGATAGTTTTTTCTTACCCCTCTTCGAAAAAGAGGTTTTTTTGTTTGAGAAATAATAGTGATTGTAATATCAAGCTTTGTGTTACTTATTGTATCGCCACCAATAATTTCCATATTATAACATTTTGCAACATCCAAAAAACCTCTAGAGAGCTCTTTCATATCCTTTTTTGTCATACTCTTTGGCATAGCAACACTCAAAAGTGCATATTTTGGTTCAGCATTCATAGCAATAGCATCAGAAAGATTTACAAGCATAGCTTTTTGGGCTATTTGATAATAGCTCATCCACTCTTTTTTAAAATGTACATTTTCAAAAAAAGCATCCTTAGAGTAGACAAAACCATCTATCAAAGCAGCGTCATCACCTATGTGATTACTGTTAAAAAGTGATATAAAATAATTTTCTAAATTCAATTTTCTTCTTTCTGCTTAAGCATATATTAATTACAACCAATATAGAATGGTAAGTTATTATAACATTTTTAGGAAAATTAACGATGAAACAATCCATTAAAAAGATATTTCAAAATTTAAGTACATATTTATTTTTTGTTCTCTTTATCGCAACTATCTCTATGCTCATAGTTTTAGAGTATTCTCTCTCCTTTGACAGAATCGACAATCTACATAAACAACAGCAGCTAATCTCAACACTTACAAAACTAGACAAAAGCGATTTAGAGCTTGCCCTTATCCAGTTTAACGGAAAAAGTGTTCAACTACACCAAGAGATAGACAAACTTCGTCTTTTATATAAATATGCATATATAGATAAATATATTGTTAAAAATCAACAAGAGTATTTTCAAGATTTACAAAAGCTATCACAACTTACGGATGCCTTTAATGCAGCTGCAAAAGAGTACTATGTAGATATAAAAAGTAAACAGCTTGAACAAAAAGCAAAAGAGCACCTTACTGAAGCACTCCATACAATCAATAATCATATAGATGAGATGTTATTAAAAAGTTTAAAATATAATGAAATTAAATTTAAATTCTTTAAAAATGTAACTATAATTGTTTTCATTCTTATATTCTTAGCTACTATCTACTACAAAAGAGCACTAAATGCTATTTATGGAGATATAGAGTTTTTACAAAATATGAATAAAAATAGAAAAGGTACTAATATCTATTCACAAGAAGCAGATGCTATATCTCTTCGTATGAATAGAAAAAGTATCTCAAATGACAATCCTGATCTTATTGATTCTATCACGGGTATAAACAACTATAAAGGAATGATCGATTCATACTTTGTCAAAAAATCACTTAAAGATAGCAATTTTACTTCTGTTACTGTAGTTGAGATAGATAATTTTTCAAAATCCAACCGAGTCTTTCCTCAAGATATAACACAAGCGATTCTAAAAAAAGTAGCCTATACTATCTCTTTGCATCAGCAACCTGTTGATGTTATCGCAAGAACTGACTACAACCAATTTACCATCATCTTTTCACGATCTTCAAAAGAGCAAGCATTTAAAGATGTTGAGATAATTCGTCAAAGTATTGCTGAATTAAAATTCAATATTCCAAATTCTGATACAAAACAGATTACTATAAGTGGTGGTTTTATCATCAAACCAAATAACACTTCACTCGAAGAGGCTATGAAACAGGCAAAAGAGATATTGCGTTATGCACAATCAACAGGAACAAATAAAATTATGCAGACAAGAGATTTAGCACAGAGAGATTATACTCACTAGGCATTTTTTATGTCTCAAATAGTAACAATCTTAAAGTTCCTCACGACAAAACAAATATTTAACCTGTACTAAGGCTGACTGCGATATAATCAGCAATATTTTAGTTCTTTACATGAAGGAAAGTTAATGAGTATTCCTATTTATACTTACGATGCAATTGTTGTCGGTGCAGGTCTTGCAGGATGTGCAGCAGCAAGAGAGTTGCAAAACGCAGGAAAAAAAGTCGCGGTTATTACAAAACTACATCCATTAAGAAGTCACTCTGGTGCAGCTCAAGGTGGTATTAATGCAGCATTTAGTGATGAAGACTCTGTTGAGCTTCATGAGTTTGACACAGTAAAAGGTTCTGACTATTTAGCAGATCAAGATGCAGTTGAATTTATGTGTCAAAAAGCTCCAGAGACTATTCGTTGGGCAGAAAAAATGGGTGCAGCATTTAGCCGTACACCAGATGGAAAAATTGCACAGCGTCCATTTGGAGGACAATCTTCTCCACGTGCATGTTTTGCAAAAGACAGAACTGGATTAACACTGCTTCAAACAATGTATGAACAAGCAGATCGTGTTGGCGTAAAATTTTGGGATGAGTGGTATGCAGCAGATATCATCTACAAAGATGGTAAGGTATCTGGTGTTGTAGCATTTAACATTCGTGATATGCAGATGGCGATCTTTAATGCAAAATCTGTAATGTTCGCAACTGGTGGATATGCAAGAAGTTATAAAATCAACTCTAACGCTCACGCAAATACAGGTGATGGTCTTAGTATTGTTGCTCGTCATGGTCTTCCTCTTGAAGATATGGAGTTTGTACAGTTCCACCCATCAGGTCTCAGTGGAAATGGTGTACTTATCTCTGAAGCAGCACGTGGTGAAGGTGGACGTCTCTTTAACTCTAAAGGTGAGCGTTTTATGGAAAAATACGCACCAAATGCTCTTGAACTTGCAAGCCGTGATGTTGTAAGTCGTGCTATCTTAAATGAGATACGTGAAGGTCGTGGTGTAGGTCCAAGAAAAGATGCTGTTTATCTTGATGTAACACACCTTGGTGAAGAACTGATTATGAACAAGTTACCAGAGTTACGTGAACTTGCTATCACTTTCTTAGGTCTTGATATGATTAAAGAACCAATCTTAATCTCTGCAACTGCACACTACTCTATGGGTGGTATTCCGGTAAATATTGCTGGAAATGTTCGTAAGAACAACTCTGAGTATGTAGAAGGTTTCTATGCTGCTGGTGAGTGTTCTTGTGTTTCAGTGCACGGAGCAAATCGTCTTGGAGCAAACTCAGTTCTTGAGGCACTCCTTTTTGGACGTTTCGTTGGTAAAACAATGGTAAATGAGATCGATTCAATTGAGCTTCGCCCTGCAACTGCAGATGACGCAGCAACTGCTTTAGCAGAAATTGATTTTATCCTTAACAATAACGGTAAAGAGACTGTGACTCAAATTCGTGAAGAGCTACAACAGTGTATGACTACAAATGCAGGTGCATTTAGAACGGGTGAGAGTCTTGAAATTGCAGTAAAAACTGTTAAAGAGTTGCGTGAGCGTTTCCAACATATTCGTATTCAAGACAAATCAAAAGTATTTAACACTGAGCTTCAAGAAGCAATCGAACTTGGACATATGCTTGACTATTCACTCTTTATTGTTGAGTCTGCATTACCTCGTAAAGAGAGCCGTGGTGCACACTATAGAGAAGATTTTGAAACAAGAGATGATGAAAATTTCTTAAAACACACTATGGCATATATGGATAAAGATGGCACTATTAAACTTGACTACATGGATGTTGTTCTTGGCAAACATGAACTTAAAGCAAGAAATTACTAAGGATAACTTATGAGTACAGAACATAAAATAACTACACAAAAAGTAAACTTCAAAGTATTTCGTTTTAATGCAGATAAAGATTACCTTCCATATTACGAAAACTATGATATGGATGTAACATCTGAAGAAGTTGTACTTGATATATTAAATAGAATCAAATGGGATCATGACGGAAGTTTTTCATACAGAAGATCTTGTCGTCACGGTATCTGTGGTGCGTGTGCTATCAAAGTAAACGGAAGAAGTACTCTTGCTTGTAAAGAGAGTATGAATGATATGGTTGAACTCTTTGGTAATGAACTTACTATTGAGCCTCTTAGCAAAAAACGTGCTGTAAAAGATATGATCATTGATAAAGCTGACTTCTGGGAAAAACACGCTGCAGTTACACCATACCTTATTGCAGATATTGATGAAGAACCAGAATCAGAGAACCTTGTCTCTCCTGAAGATGCGGATGCACTTGATGAGGCAGATCTATGTATTCAATGTGGTGCATGTCACTATGCTTGTCCAGTTGTTGAAGTTAACGATGAATTCTTTGGTCCTGCAGCATTTGCAGCAGCATATAGATTTGAAGCTGATGTTCGTGATGAAGATAAAAATAGACTCTCTACTGTCAACGAAATGGGACAAGGTGTTTGGGATTGTGCAAAATGTTTTGAGTGTGCAGAAGTTTGTCCTAAAGAGATTAATCCAATTGCAAAAATTACAAAACTACATCAAATGGCTTTCCAAGAAGGTATTGCTAAAAACAATGTCGCAGTTCGTCATGCTGTTGGATTCAAAAAATCAATTGAAAAACGTGGTGTACTTGATGAGGGAGGCTTAGTGCTCTACTCTGAAGGTCCATCAATTGTAAAACATATTCCAGTTGCTCTCAAAATGTTCAGAAAAGGCAAAATTGCAATGCCATGGGATATTCCAACATCAGATAATATGGATGAGATCAAAAAACTTGTTGAATCTTCATCAACAGCAAAGTTCTAGGAGTTAAAGAATGGAAAAATTAAAATACGCACTTTTTACGGGATGTACAGCAAAACAGAGTACTCCAGAGCAGATGATGTCAACAATGGCAGTTGCAAAAAAACTTGGTATTGAGCTAGTAGAGCTTACAGAAGCTTCTTGTTGTGGTGCTTCTCACCTTCAAGATTATGATGAGTTTTTATCTCTAGTACTCAATGCTAGAAATATCGCTTATGCTGAAAAACATGGTCTTACAATGGTAACAATCTGTAATACATGTCAACTTAATACTGCTATGACAAAACATAAGCTTGATAATGATGCAGAGTTAAAAGCAAAAGTAAATGAAAAACTTGCAGAAGTTGGTTTAGAGTACAAAGGTACATCTGCAATTACACACTTTTTATATGCTATTATTGATGATATTGGTCTTGATAAGATCAAAGAGATGGTTGTAACACCACTAAGCCAATTCAATATTGCACCATTTTATGGTTGTCACAATATTCGCCCTTCAGAGCTTCAAAATGAGACACATAAAACTCCAGAATCTGCATACCGCCCTACTTCACTTGATGATCTAATCATTGCGTGTGGTGGTCAAAATGTTGATTATGAAGAGAAAAACAAATGTTGTGGTTTCCATGTTGAGCTTCAAGCTCCACACACAGCAGCAGTTCTTACAGGAAATGCAATAGCAGGTGCAATGGATGGAAATGCTGACTGGATGGTAACGCCATGTCCACTCTGTCACCTCAAACTTGACACTCAAACTGCTCACGCAAGTGAAGCAATCGGCCGTGAAGTTGAACTTCCGGTTCTTCATATGCAACAAATGGTAGGACTTGCTCTTGGCTGTTCTGCTGAAGAGTTAGGACTACAACATCACTTAGCAAATGTTGACTTCGTTTAACAGCTAAGAAAATCTACAAACTCATAGTGCTCATACTTTGTATGGGGACTATACCACTTAACCCTACTATTTAAAAAACTCCTCAAAAAAGGTCACTAATGTCAAACTCAATAGAAATCATCTCATGGAATGTTAATGGTATTCGTGCTGTTGCGAAAAAAGAAGCACTGCGATGGATAGATGAAGGCGACACCGATATTCTCTGCCTACAAGAGATAAAAGCACAAAAAGAGCAAATCCCCGATGATCTATTTGAAAAAGAGTTTACAGAAGTTATTGTTAACTCTGCAGAGAAAAAAGGCTATAGTGGTACAGCCACTTTTAGTGCACTAGAAAGTGATTTTCACTCAACATGTCCAGAGATAGATACAACAGATGAAGGACGTATAATTGAGACTCATTACGGAGATATAGTACTTTTTAATGTCTATTTTCCCAATGGACAACGTGATGAAGATCGTCTTGCACATAAAATGAAATTTTATGATGACTTTTTGGCACACTGTGAAGCCTTGCGTGAGGAGGGAAAGAGCATTATTATCTGTGGAGATGTCAATACAGCTCACCGTGAAATTGATCTGAAAAATCCCAAAGCAAACTCCAAAACATCAGGTTTTTTACCTATTGAGAGAGCCTGGATAGATAAACTTCTTGATCATGGCTATATCGACACCTTTCGCTATGTCAATGGTGATGAAGCAGATAGATATTCATGGTGGAGTTATCGTTCAAGTGCACGAGTGAAAAATGTCGGCTGGAGAATTGACTACTTTTTTATCTCTGAAGATTTGGCAGAAAACCTTGAAGATGCTTTTATCTTAGACTATATTGAAGGTTCTGACCACTGCCCTGTTGGTATTCGTATTTCATTTTAAAATAAGGTTATTATGTTATCTTATAAGATAAATAAATTTCAGGAGCCATAAATTTTGAAAAGAATTGTATTTAAAGTTGGAAGTAGTGTCTTAACAAATGTTGAAAATATAGCCAAAGAGCGTATGTTGAACCTTGTCTCACTTATTGCAGAAGCAAGAAAAAAATATGAAGTTGTACTCGTAACATCCGGAGCCGTAGCTGCAGGATATACCGCTTTGAAACTTGACAGAAAAAAAGAGGTCAGTAAACGCGTACTAGCATCTGTTGGGCAACCTATTTTAATGAGTAGTTATAAAAATAAATTTGATATTTACAATGTTGATATTGCACAAATATTATTGACCGAAGAAGATTTTGACTCACGTGTTCATACAAAAATATTTCAACAAATTATTGACAGAACTCTTGAAAACAACATCTTACCTATTGTCAACGAGAATGACATATCAACAACACCAGAACAACTTTTTGGAGATAATGATCAACTATCTGCACACGTTGCACACTATACAAATGCTGATGTACTCATAGTACTGAGTGATATTGATGGCTATTATGAAGAGAATCCAAAAATCAATCCAAATGCAAAAATTAGAAAATTAGTAAAAAATATTAGAGATGAAGAGTTAACACAAGAGCATTCACCAAACAATGAGTTTGCAACAGGTGGTATTGTCACCAAACTAAAAGCAGCACAATATCTAATAAATCATAATAAAGAGATGTTTTTATGTAGTGGATTTGATCTAACAACAGCCAAAGAGTTTCTCTTTCACGATACCTATGAAAAAGGAACTCTTTTCTCCTCAAAATAGAGGAGAAAAAGCTTTTTAACGCAGTTTTACTCGATGATATCAATCACTTCATCTGCATTATCAAAAATGGTTTTGACCATCGCTTGAAAACGAACAGGAAAACTTTTAATATCTTCCTCTTTCGCATTTGGCATAATAGCACTTTTTAATATTGCCATAGGATTAACAATTCTGCCTGGTCTATAGTTAACACCAACTTGTTTTCCATTATCTAAACGTGTAAAGAGTACATCACTCTCTATATCCGCTTCATAAAAGAGCAGATCACGTCTATTATACTTTCCAGTTGGAATACCACCAAAACCATTATCAGTTGTAGCACCTGTTATGTTTGAAAGCACAGAACCTACTACACCAGTGTTATCTTCTCTTGGAGCTTTTTTCAACTCTACTTTAATTTCACCGCGCTTAGGTATCTCTTTACCATAAAGAGCCTTCAAACCTTTTAATGCAATCAAATATGCACCCGCTACCGTACCACAGCTATGTCCAGCACTCTTTACAATATCTACATAACTAATATCAATGAGACCATCATCATTCACACCTAAGAACTCACATAAATCGTCATAAACTACTATTTTATCTATATCATCAAAAAAAGATAAATACTTCATATCCAAAACCTTTCTATTATAAAATAACAATAGTATAGGACTTCTTCATTAATCCAACGTTAACTACTTTGCCTTTGGACGAAAAGCTTTAATAACATCTTCATTTGTTTCAATATATGGACCTTCAATAAGATCTATACAATACGGGACAGCAGGAAAAACAGCATCTAAACACTCACGAATTGATTTTGGTTTTCCTGGAAGATTAATGATTAATGAGTTTCCTCGAATTCCTGCAGTTTGACGAGATAAAATAGCTGTTGGAACATACTGTAAGCTTACTTGACGCATAAGCTCACCAAATCCTGGCATCATCTTATCACATACATTTTCAGTAGCTTCTGGTGTCACATCACGCAGTGCCGGACCTGTTCCACCAGTTGTAACAACCAAACAGCACCCTGCTTCATCACACAACTCTTTCATAGTAGCCTCTAAAATATCCTGCTCATCAGGAATACATCTATAAACAATCTCAAACTCACTTTTAAGGTAATCTTTCATCGTATCTTGAATTGCCACACCGCTGATATCTTCATAGATACCTTTACTTGCTCTATCACTTGCTGTAATTACGCCTATTTTTATCTCTGCCATTATGTTTTCTCCTTATGTTTTATGCTTCAATATAATATTTTTATCTTCTAAACGCAGAGGCTCAGACCAAGGGGAGGATTTGCCCTCGGAGTTTAGAAGATGAAAATATGGTCAAAAGCCTGAATAATAGTTATGAACTATATATTTTTATTCTGTTAATAAAAAATGATTCCCCTCTTTGATGAGTGTTACTGTAGCCACATCCAAAAAGAACTCTTTTGCCGCTTCACTCTCAACTATCTGGTCTCTTCCACCAAGATATACTTCTATAACTACCCCCGCCATATTCAAAGCATTCAATGCACTTTTCTCCCACTCATAGTTTAAAAGTTCATCAAGATCTTCAAGAACTGTCACCTCACGCACAACATCTCTTCGCTCATACGGTAAAAAACATGCATTTATAAATTGACGCAGATACTCATCTTCATTTTTTCTATATGCCATCAACTGCAGTCGTTTGAACTTTTCATCTTTACTCTGAAAAAATGCAGGTGAAAGCAGTTGGAGTCTATCGACTCTTTCTCCCTCACGCAAGAGCTTTTGTGCATATTCAAATGCTTTTATGGCACCATACGAAAATCCACAAACCGTATAATCACTTCTGTTTATATAAGGCTCAAAAAAATGCTTTTCATTTTTAAGAGAAAAACCACTAAAAAATTTCATTGATATACTTTTTAACCTCTTCTTTTGTTATGCTCTCTCTATCTTGCAGAACTGTTGCAACATTTTGCATCACTGCTTCTAATGACTCTAAAAGAAGTGTTGTCTCTTCATAAAGACGCTTGAGCATAATCTCCTCTTCCTTATCTTGTGGAATTATCGTTGAACCCATTCCATACTCTTGACACATCTTTTTCGTAATCTCTTTAGCTTCATCTAGATCATTTTTAGCACTGCTTGCATGCTCTTTAAACTGCATATCACAAGCAACACTACCAGCTATAAGCATCTTCACACGGGCCTCTAGCTCTTGTTTTATAAATGGCTCGTCTGTTGCAGGTGTCAGCTTTTCATTTGAGAGCATTAACTTCTCAAATGGCAGATCATAATAGGTTGCAACAATAACCTTTCCAGCTTGATAAGTAATACGATATGCTTTTTGTTTCTCACTCAACATTTGTAGTTTTTTCTTACCAAACATCACTTTATCTTTTACCTGATAAAAATGCTCTAACGTAACTTGAAAATCATTCTGTCGTAGTGCCAAAAGAGCTGCTTCATTGACAAGTGCTGCAAGTGCTGCACCATTAAAACCAACAGTCATATTTGCCAAAACTTTAACATCAAGTTCATGGGGTACTTTGGCAAGATATTTCATCAAGATAGACTCACGCTCTCTTTTTGTCGGCAACTCAACAAAAATACGTCTATCAAATCTCCCAGCACGCAAGAGTGCACTATCTAGGACATCTATTTTATTTGTTGCAGCAACAACGATCACACCACTAGAACCCTCAAAACCATCCATCTCAGTAAGGAGTTGATTTAAAGTCGCTTCACGTTCATCATTACGCTGTCCATCACGTTTTTTCCCAACAGCATCAATCTCATCTATAAAGATGATAGAGGGAGCATTTTTCTTCGCAGCAGCAAAAAGTTCATGAACACGCTTCGCACCCATTCCTACATATATCTGTACAAAAGAGGCACCACTTTGATAATAAAACGGCACATCAGCAGCCGTTGCCACTGCTTTTGCTATCATCGTCTTACCAACACCAGGAGGGCCTACAAGTAAAACACCACGAGGCAAGCGTGCTCCAAAGTTCTTGTAACGCTTAGAGTTCTTCATAAAATCAATGATCTCTTCAAGCTCAATTTTAACATCACTGATACCACCAATATCATCAAAGCTCACATCACTCTTTATTGCTTCTATTGGGGAAGATAATCCTAAAGAGATATCATTATCAGACTCATTTTGCTTTGTTGTAAACTCTACTGTTTTAAAAATGCCTTTTGTCTGTAAAAATTTAAAAAGTAAGGAACCTAAACCTAAAAACAGAACTAAAAAGAGTATATAGACTATAATATTTGACTCATTTCCAACTTCAACTTTATAATCTACAAACATTTTTGGAGTTACTTGAGAAGATGCAATTTTATAGTAGCCATTGTCTGTTTTAAGATAGACATACTCTTTGGTAACAATGACCTTTTTAACACTTTTACTCTTGAGTAAAGAATTTGCCTGTGTTAAGGTTATGGCATCTGCATTGTCACGCAATAGAGCAAAAAGTACAAGTGCTATAATTACAAAAGCAGAGACTATAAGTGCTATACGATTTGTTTTAGATGTTGGCATAATTGTGTTCCTTTAAAACCTCATAATCAGATATACTTACCCAATTCCCGAGCAGATCTTCATCTGATTTTATTACTATTTTATTGAAATGTTGGTCTAGTCCATGATAGAGCCCACCTTTATAAGACTCAACAAGCACATCAAGTTCACCACTAAACGCTTTACGAAATGCAAAGTTTTTCTCATTTACTAGAGCTTCTATCTCATGCAGACGCTCTTTTGCAACTCTACCGTTTACTTCAGGTTTCATATGTGCTGCAGGAGTACCATCACGTTTTGAGTAGGTAAAGGCGTGAAGATGTGTCAAAGGCAGTACTTGTGCATTTTGCATCGCCTCACGCCATAGATCTTCACTCTCACCTGGAAAACCAGTAATAAAATCAGTTCCAATAGCGTACCCTTTCTCAGCCAAAAACTCAAAGAGTTCTCTATCTTGTCTGTAAACATTGCGTCTGTTCATCAATTTGAGCATTTTTGGCGAGGTATGTTGCAGAGCAATATGCATATGACGCTCCATCCAAGGCTCATCCAAAATCTCTTTGAACTCATCCCCTATCTGAATAGGCTCGACACTCCCAAGTCGAATTCTACGAACACCACGAATTAGTGACATTTTCTTCATAAGTTGCGCTAGTGATGTCTTGGTATCTTGTCCATAAGAGCCAACATTTGTACCTGTTAAAATAAACTCACCAAAGCCATTGGCTGCCAAACGCTTCACCTGCTCTAAAATACGACTCTCATCCATACTCCGCGCATCACCACGCACAAAAGGAATGATACAGTAAGAACAGCGAAAGTTACACCCCTCTTGAATCTTTATAAAAGCTCTACTTTTACCGACAAACTCATCAACAACCATCTTGTCAATATGGTTCAGATCACCCTTTTCATAAAAAGGCTGCTCTATTTTTAAAAGCTCATCTATCTTCTCTTTTTCACTCTGCCCAAAAACACCGTGAACTCTCCCCTCACGCAAGAGAGACTCCCCTTTTGTATGTGCTCCACAGCCTGTTAAGAAGAGCTTTTTATTCTCCCCTTTTTTCTCTAAGTGTGATATATAAGAGCGAACATGCGTATCTGCACCATTTGTTACCGTACAAGAGTTAATAATAACAACATCTGCTTCATCTTCATTCTCTGTTATATCATACTCTTGTAAAGCACTCATCATCACTTGAGAATCATAAAGGTTTGTACGACAACCAAAGGTTTTAAAATATACTTTTTTCTTCATCTATACTATCTCATGATTATGTGAAACAGGATCTTCACTCTGTTGTGACATATAAAGTTTTTGTGTTGGGTATGCGATGGTAATATCATCTTCTTTATTAAAAGCATCAATGATTTCACTTGAGATAACACTTCTGAGTGTTAAAGTACCATAAGCATTTGTCAAGTACCAAGCCTCTATATCAAGCCCATTAGACTCTATAAATGAGTAGATTCTTGGCTCAACATTTGTGTTTTTCAGACTATAGTGCTGTCTGAGTTTATTGAGCTGTTTTCTTGTGATGTCAGTGTAACCTTTAGAGTATTTTTTTGTAATCTCTTTAACCAAATGCATCGCTTTTTTATGGTTTGAATCAAATGTAATAGAGACCTTTATCCCATCCCAAACAGTTTTTAAAGCATGATGGGTATAATTTGCTATCATATGAGTAAAGATATAGTTGTTTGGTATAAAGATAATTCTACCTGCACGACGATTTTGCATAATAGAGGTCAAAGTGATATCTTCTAAAATCGTCATACGAAGAAGTGAAATATCTAAAACATCCCCAACATACTTCATACCATCCATATCCACACGAATTCTATCACCAACATGAATACTCCCACCAAAAACAATGACCAGCCATCCAAGCATAGACATAAACCAATCTTTCATGGCAATTGCGATACCCGCAGAGGCAAATCCTAAAATCGTTACAAGATAGCTAACATTTTCAATATAGTTAAAAAAGAGAATAAGAATAATAACCGTAAAATTTGTAAAGGTAATAATCTTATTTGCCATATAGAAGCGTTCATTATCTGTAATATATTTCTTGACAACAAGTTTAAGTAGAAAGAAGATAAGAAAAACGACTAAAATAGAGATACCAATTTTAGCAAATCGATAAATCTGCTTTTCTATCCCCTTGTTAATACTAATCTTTGCAATTTCCAAACGTTTTTGATAGACATTAAGCGTTACACTCATGGTATCCAATGCTCTCTCGAAACGTTCTAATTCAACTTGTTTCTGTTGTAAAATCTCTCCATACTTCTGAGGATTTAATTCTGCAAGTTTTTTATAAATATCAAGCTCTTTACGAAGTAAAATGATCAGTGTATCAAGACTCTCTTTTCGTTTTTTATAATCTTCATAGTTCGCATCAATGGTCTTAACTAACGAGAGCCCTCTAAAAATCTCAAATGGATTTGAGATTTCTGGAACTTCACCAATTTTAGGAGGAGTAATCAGTTGTGAAAAAGGCGCACTGCTGTTACCTTTGAGTTTATTCATTTGCGATGTTAGAATAGTCTCTTTTGATGTTAAACCTGTCAATTCATCCATATCACTAGCTGTTTTTGCATGCTTAGATAGCCATTTTATGCGCTTTTTAATAGCAACGAGATTATTTTTAATATCGAGTGAAGTCAGGTAGGATGCGTAACTTTTTATCCATACGTTTTCATCAGATATTTTACTGTTGAGCTGTCGTAGTTCATTTTCGTATTGACGTATCTCATCATTACGAGCTATCTTCTCTTGTTCGTTCTCTTGAACGATACTACTCTCTTGAGCTATTTGGGGTAAACTCTCTGCAAAAAGAGAAGATGACAGTAGAATCAGAACAAAAAAAGATAATTGTAAAAATTTCATTATTATTTTTTAAACCCCTCTAAAGTTGCTAAAACATCATCTTTATCTATGTTGTCAACAATTTTAACACCACCAATGCCTACAGGTAAAATAAAAGTAATAGAGGCATCAGAACTCTTTTTATCTAAGAAAAATGCTTCATAGAAACTCTCAATATTTTCTATAGCATAATCAGTTGGTAGATTATACTTCTCTAAAAGCTTTTGCACACGTTGTGCTTCAGCCTCACTCATTAAACCAACTCTTACAGAGAGTGCATTTGCCATCACCATACCAATGGCAACTGCTTCACCATGAAGATATTTTTTATATTTTGTCTCATTCTCTATAACATGACCAAATGTATGCCCATAATTAAGCGCTGCTCGAAGACCATGCTCTTTTTCATCTTTGGCAACAACATCCGCTTTTGTCTCTACGGCCTTTTTGATAGCTACCTGTAGAGCCTTTTTATCATTCAGGTTCGCATCTTCTAAATATTGAAAAAAATCTTTGTTAAAAGTAACAGCCATCTTTACAACTTCCGCCACACCTGCTCCAAATTCACGCTCTGGCAATGTCTCTAAAAATTTTGGATCTATATAGACTGCACGAGGCTGATGAAAAGCACCAATGAGATTTTTCCCATAACTGTTATTTATCCCTGTCTTTCCACCAACACTTGCATCTACCTGAGAGAGGAGTGTCGTAGGAATCTGCACAAAGTCGATACCACGCTGATAGATACTTGAAGCATATCCTGTCATATCACCGATAACACCACCACCAAAAGCAATAAGGAGTGATTTTCTGTTGAAACGGTGATTAAATAATGACTCTAAGATAAGATCAATTGAGGCTTGATTTTTATAATTTTCTCCATCTGGAACGGTAATAATATAGAGCTCTTTTGCACTGATCTTTGAGAGAAGGTAATTCAGATGTAAACCTGCTACTTTAGGATTTGTCACAATAGCCACTTTTGTATCAAAAGTGAGCTCTGGAAGCTTATCTATTGTGATAGAATAAGAGTTGTCCACAACCTGTTGAAGAGAAATATTTACTTGCATTTTTTTTCCAATAAATTAATATGTTAGATAATACATACATTTTACTAAAAAATGGCTAAATCAAAGCTGTACAGGTATAAAAATCTGATGATAGTTGTCAAGTTTAAAATAGAGTTTCTCACTATCGGTTGAGAAGAGCGCATAAACTCTTCTCGTCGTTAGTTTAGAAGTAAATGGGAGAATCTGTATAAAATTATCTTTTTGTTTCAATGTTAAAATAGGATTTTCATTCTCTTTAATAATTTTAATGGACTTTGAAAAGATTGTAGAGAGATTATAATAGTGTTCAATAACCTGCTCTTTCTCCTCTTGATGTTCATGCATATAATTATAGAGTTCAAGATTAAAGTTCATCTGCTCAGAAATATCAAAAATCGTTGCTGAGATCTTCTCTAAATCACGATTATCCGAAAGAATAAGTGCAGCATCTTTAACATTTGAAAAACTTCTATTTGCAAGTTTTAAAACCGGCACATGAACTTCATAGAGTGCACGACGTACATAATAATCTCCAAACATCTCTGTCGGGACAATGACAAGACCAACATGGTGTGATTTAACATCATTAAAAAATCGCTCTTTAAGTTGAACACTATCATAATCAATATCTACAATAATATCTAAATCTCTATACTCTTTAATATGCTGTAATATCTCAATATTTGAAGGATTAACAATCTTTATAACAAGGTCATGTTTGAACTTTGTATGTACATAAACTGCACGTCGAACTAACTCTTTTATGATTTTGTGCGGTACAATATTCATATCTATGTAGAGCAAAATATTTGTACCAAATGGTTCAGGAAACTGTCCGAGTTCTCGTTTAATAGCACGATAGACTGATTTTAAAACTGCCGGTTCACCAACTAAAAGAAGCAGATCATTTGGCTGAATCATCCGTCTGCGTGAGGGCATTACTAGTTTTCTGTTTCTATAAATTGCCACAATACGCCAATTTTTCTGCTCAATTACACCAATATGACGATAGACAAAAGAGCTTCCAAATGGAACAAGCACTTCCATTATTTCACCTTCACCTATACCTACATTTTGCGCAATTACAGGAACATTTGGTAGATAATCTAACATACGAGAAGCCAAGATTTCATTGGCATTGACAAGAACAACATTCGCGTCTTCATTGGTCATATTCCACTGATTTAAGACAATAACACGAAGCTGTTTTTTAATCACTCGAATATTTTTAATAGTGTTCTCTACATCAGCTTGATTCTTCATAGCAATAATTACTTGAATAAATTCCATCTTTAGAAGATTTGCTAATTTATAAAAACTTGTTGGATCAAATTCGTAGAATTTAAAGCGTGCAGGATTGGCATCAGGAAACTCTTTTGGTTTCATCTGAACAACATAATAGATATTTTCACTCGTATATGTTTCACTTACCCTTTGAATAAAGTGCTCACCAATCGCACCATCACTGATTATCAATATTTTTTTCATACGTGTATTATATCATTTTATCTTTTTATAACATTTTCACGTATTATCCACATCTCTTTAGCAGCTTTTTGCCAGAGACCATTGACAAAATAGCCAGTGATTTTCACTCGATCATCGGTAGCAATATGTGATGTAAAAGAGGTGCCTTTTTCCCAGTGAGCAATGACTTTATTGCTCTTTGCATCTGCATATATAGCAGAGTCGACGCCTAAACGAAAAGCAGAAGCATCAAAATCATAAATGCCCTTTTTTATCTTTAATTTTGGAAATCCATCTTCATCTTTACAGATTTTTTTTACAATTATCTTTCTCTTTTTTGATTTTTCTATATGTTTTATTTGATTTTTCAAATCTTTTATTTGAATTTCATAAGCTCTGTTTTTCTCTTGAAGTACTTTTACCTGTTCTCTTTCAGCTAAAAGTTTTTGCTCATAACTCTTTCTGAGTGTTGTAATATCTTTGACAATAGAGTCAATCCTTTGAATCTCTTGAGTTGCAGAAAGCTCTACCGTAACTAGAAAGAGAAAGCTCACTAATAGCAGACGTTTCATACGAGACCTTTTCGTATTAATTTTGCACCCATCTCAACATGATGTGTATATGGAAACTGATCAAAAAGTGCCATATCAACAACATCATGTGTCTGCGTGAGAATCTCCAGATCACGATAGAGTGTCTCAGGATTACAGGAGATATAGACGATGGTATCATAGCGTGCTGTAAACTTGCAGGAGTACTCATCCATTCCACTTCGAGGTGGATCAACAAAAACTGCATTGATATTGTAGTTTTGAAGTGCTATATCTCGCATTCGTCTAAATTCTCGAACACCATCAAGCGCAGAGACAAACTCCTCTACACTCATACGAACAAACTCAATATTGCCAATATCATTTAAGAGCATATTGCTCTTTGCTGCATTGATAGAAGATTTTGAGATTTCAGTTGCCAAGACCTTCTCAAAGAGTGTCGCAAAAGGGATGGTAAAGTTACCGGCACCACAATAGAGTTCTAAAAGATCTCCACCGCTCCCCTTAAAAGCATCCATAGCCCAAGCCACCATCTGCTCATTGACACGTGGGTTTGGTTGCGTGAAAGAGTTTTCTATATAGTTAAATCTATACTCTCTCTTTTGAATATTGAGTGTTTCAGTTATATAATCCTGCCCAATAATAAGCTTCTGCTTGCGTGAGCGTCCAATTATATAGATACCAAGCTTATCTGCTATTACTTTTGCCTTTGCTTCCCAGCTGCTATCGAGTTTTCTATGGTAAAGGAGTGAAACAACTATTTCACCACTACTAGAACTTAAGAAGTCCGCTCCAAAGAGTTTAAAACCGATCTCAGCCTCTTTTATCTCAGCTAAAAGTTTGGGCATTAAAGAGGCTATATGTTGATTGACCTGAGGACACGCATCAACAAGCACGACACCCTTATGATCTTTATGATTCATCGCATAAAAGATATCATCTTCAACGTGCCAGATTTTAAATTCACTTCTTGCTCTATAGTGCTCCTGGGGTGATTTAAAAACTGCAATACTCTCTTGATAATATTGCGCAAAACGCTCTTTGTTGAGTGTTAGTTTTTGCTCTAACTGTCCTTCATATCCACTCTCATAAATCCGACAAGCACCACATTCTCCAAAATATTTACAATCCAAATTTCTATCCTACAATTCTATTTTACAGAAGCAATTAAATTGCCAATAAGAAGATTCCATCCATCTATAAGTACAAAAACGAGTATCTTAAAGGGGAGCGATATCATTACCGGAGGGAGCATCATCATCCCCATTGACATCAGAATGGAAGCAACAACCATATCAATGACCAAAAAAGGTAAAAAGAGTAAAAAACCTATCTCAAATGCTGTTTTCATCTCACTGATAATAAACGAAGGAATTACAATAGAGAGAGGCACATCAGCTACACTCTTTGGATTTGGCATTTTTCGTATACGTAAAAAGAGTGCTAAATCCTTTTCTCTTGTATTTCGTATCATAAAATTTTTAAAAGGGAGTGAAGCTTTAGTAAAGGCCTCTTCATAACCGATCTTCCCCGCTACATAAGGTTCTATACCCTGATGATAGGCTTTTGTTCCTACAGGCTCCATAACAAAAAATGTAAGGATCATAGCAAGCATTACAAGAAGCTGTGTAGGAGGGACCTGTTGCGTTCCAAGTGCTTGACGTAAAAAACCAAAAACAATGACAAAACGGGTAAAGGTTGTCATCACAAGTACCATAGCAGGTGCAAGCACAAGCAGGGTTAAGATGACAAGAACATTTAAAGAGGAGACAAGCTGTTTTGGTGTGTCTGGAGCAGAAAGACTTAAATTTACCGTAGGAATGGTAACAGCATCTGCGCCAAAAGCAACAGCACCAAAGGCCACCAAAAAGAGAACTATTCTAACCATTATCTATTTCTTCACCGTATCGAGGACTGATGTTGTTTTTTTGTTATTCTCTTTACTTTTTGAACCATAGAAATGGAGTTCAACACGACGATTTTTCTCTCGTCCAATAGCCGTTGCATTTGTAGCAATAGGATGATACTGAGCAAAACCGGCAGCCGACATACGAGCAGGATTGACACCATCCAAGATCAACTCATGCAGTACAGAGATAGCACGTGCAGTAGAGAGTTCCCAGTTATCTTTAAATGGAGAAGATGGACCCGGATTTGTATTGTCCGTATAACCTTGAATGCTCACTCGCATATCATTAGGAAGCTCACCAATAATAAGAGCCACCCTTTTTAAAAAAAGCAGTGCATCTTGATTTTCAATCGTAGCGCTTCCTGGTTTAAAAAGAAGCGCAGCAGGCATTTTGATAACAAAACCATCTTCTGCCTCATCTACTGTTACCTCTGGACCTTGAGATTTTTCCATCATCTCATTTGCATCGGCTGCAGCCTGCTGTATTCTGTTTACTGCATCACTTGTTTCATCTTGTACTTCAATCGGTGTAGACTCTTGAATACGCTGTTTAGAGATCTCAGTTTTTGTACCACCCTCTAAAACACTCATAGCCCCTGAGAGTGAACCGATAGCTTCACTCACTTTTTTTGCATCCATACTACTCATAGAGAGAAGAAGTACGAAAAAACAGAGAAGAAGAGACATCAAGTCTCCAAACGCAGCTAACCACGCAGGAAGACACTCTTCACATTCAGGACACTTCTTTTTACCCATTATACTGCTCTCTAATCAAACTGACTTACACGATCAGCCGGAGCAAGATATGCAAGTAGTTTTGCTTCAAGAACACGTGGAGCATCTCCTGATTGAATCGACATAATACCTTCAATGATCATCTCTTTGACCATTGTCTCATCATCATTACGAATTGCTAAAATAGTGGCAATCGGTGCACCGAAGATATTACCAATCATCGCACCATACATTGTTGTCAGTAAGGCAACCGCCATTGACGGACCAATAGCAGAAGGATCTGCCATATTCAGAAGCATCGCAACAAGCCCAATGAGTGTACCGATCATCCCCATCGCACCTGCAAGCCCTGCCCACTGACTAAAGATAGAACCATTTACTTTGTGGCGAGTACTTGTCTGTTCCATCTCAATCTCTAAAAGATCTCGAATCGTATCAGGTTCACTCCCATCAATCGCCATAGAGAGACCTTTTTTCAAAAAATCATTCTCTTCATTGTTCACTTCACTCTCAAGCGCTAAGATACCATCTTTTCTTGCTTTTGTAGCGAACTCAACGAGTTTTTTAATCAGCTCACCTGTATCTTCTTCTCCAGGTTTAATCGCTTTCATAAAGATTTTTGTAAATTGCTTCATTTGAGAAGGCTTAAACGCAACCATCAAAGCACCGATACTACCACCGATAACGATGAGCACTGATGGAATATCGATGTATGCACCGATACCAACACCCATAACCATAGCACCCAAAAGAAGTGCCATAATCAAAACAATACCAATGACCGTACCTAAATCCATTTAATTACCTTGTCAAAATTTATAATCACATTATAATACCACAAAATTTATTATGTAGAGGGAAATAAGAACATTTTTCACCTATTTTATTTTTTTCTTCTCGTTTAAAGAGTTTATTTTGAGCTAAAAAATGGTAAAATAATAAAACAAATTTAATCAAAGAGTATTTATGAATCACAAAAATATCAGTATAGTTATCTTGGCAGCGGGAAAAGGTTCTCGTATGAAATCAACAAAAGCAAAGGTATTACACTCAATTAGTGGAAAACCTATGCTTTATCACATAATTAAAGAGTCTAAAAAAATCTCTAACGATATTACAGTAGTAGTAGCACATCAAAAAGAGGCAGTCATAGAGACTATACAAAACTATTTTGATGATATAACATTTGTAGTACAAGATAGCCAAAACTATCCAGGAACCGGTGGTGCATTAATGGATGTAACACCAAAATATGACAAAGTCCTCGTACTCAATGGTGATATGCCATTAATCACAGCAGAAGCGCTACAAGGTTTCTTAAATCTCAATGCCGACATCATTATGAGTATCTTCGACTTAGAAAATCCGGATGGTTATGGTCGTGTTATTATTCGTAACAATGAAGTAGAATATATAGTAGAGCAAAAAGATGCAGATGATGCAGAGCTTAATACCACAACGGTAAATGCTGGCATCTATGCCTTCTCACGCAGTATTCTTGAACGTTATATTCCAGATCTTTCTAATGATAATGCCCAACAAGAGTACTACCTGACAGACATAATCGCTATGGCAAAAGAGGATTATGCTTCTATTGTTCCTCTTTTAGTGGATGAGGAACATTTTAAAGGTGTAAACTCCAAAAAAGATTTGGCAGAAGCTGAAGTTATTATGCAAAAGCGTATTAAAGAGCAATGGATGCAATCCGGTGTCACTATGCAACTACCTGAGACTATCTACATAGAAGAAGGTGTTGTTTTTGAAGGTGAATCTATCGTAGAGAACAACTGTCGCATTACCGGTGAGAGCAAGATCATCAACTCCCATATCAAAGCTGGTAGTGTTGTTGAAGATAGCATTATGCAAAACTCTGACTGTGGCCCAATGGCACACTTACGTCCGCTTTCACACATTACAGATACACACATTGGAAACTTTGTTGAGACAAAAAAAGCAACACTCAATGGTGTTAAAGCCGGTCACCTAAGTTATATAGGTGATGCAGAGGTAGATAGTGGCACAAATATTGGAGCAGGAACCATTACCTGTAACTATGATGGCAAGAACAAATACAAAACTATCATTGGAAAAAATGTCTTTATCGGCAGTGATTCTCAACTCGTCGCTCCTGTTACCATAGAAGATGATGTAATGATAGCAGCAGGCTCAACTATAACAAGTGGTACAATAAAAAGTGGAAATCTCGTTCTTAGCCGTGCTAAAATGCGTCTTGTAAAAGATTTTTATTATAAATTCTTTGGAAAAAAATAGCATTTCAATAGAAAGATCAATACCAAAGAGGATAAAATAATCCTCTTTGAGAGTACAAAAAGTTCTAGCTGTTTAGTATCTTATCTACCGCTTTTTCATACGACTCTAAATCAAGATCAAACTCTTCGATTGTCTCTTTAGCGACAGCTATTGAATCTTCTGTTATCTCTCCGTTTGGCATAACTGTTTCACGCACAGCTTTCAACTCTGCTGCTAGTCTCTTCTCATCTGGAGTAGCTCCTTCTGGATCATCACTGTAACGAATGATGTGAACGATCTCAGGATCAAGTTCCCATCTGTGAAAAAGTGTAGCGGTAACATCTGTTGTTTGTGCACCACAAGCAGTTTTTTCTGCACTGGCTATATCTTCACCAGCTAAAAGAGCCTGCTGGATAATATCTACCTTATCATCTTCAACAAGTGTTTTTGCAATAATAACACGCCCAATATCTACCAAAAATGCAGCAGGAGCTAAAATAGAAAGATTTTTTGACTCTTTTCTAATAAGCCAGTTAATAGTGAGGGCAAGTTGTCTATCACACGCAAGTGCAAACTCCTCTTGAGTCATATTGTAAGGGGAGAGATCTATAGTAAAGCTTGAATCGACGACACTTGCCAAAACAAAAGTACGTACAGCATCTTTTCCCATCAATGAAATAGCCTGTTTAATATCGGTAATTTTACTCTTCATTCCAAATGCTGGTGAGTTTACAATACGCAAAATATTTGCAGTTAAAAGAGGATCTTTTTCAATCGCTTTTTGCATATCTTCAAACGTTGATGCAGGATCTTGATAAACTCTTTCAACTTCCTGTACAGATTCAGGAAGTGCCGGAATTGACTCTATATTTTCTAAAAGTGTTTTTGTCATACTATTTTACCTTTTAAGTTATCTTTTTTTATTGTAGTGCAAGCAAGGTCAAATATTTCTCATCTAATGTTTTATTTTCCAATATCTACATCTATTGTATATTCTAGTAACAATTAATGCCAATTCTAAGGATTTTTCGCTAAAATTAGAGAAGAAAAATAGAAAGACTTTTATGAATATTCCAGAAAATTTACTTAAAAACAAAAAAATTCTTTTAGCTGTTACAGGATCAATCGCTATCTACAAATCTCTTGAGTTAGTGCGCCTCTTTGTTAAGGCTGGTGCCGAGGTGAGAGTTGTAATGAGTGATAGTGCCAAAAAATTCATCGCTCCACTTACTTTTGAGACACTCTCTTCTAACAAGGTTTTAGATGATACCAATGAAGACTGGTCCAATGACTTCAACCATATAAAAATCACAGAGTGGGCAGATATTATGGTCATAGCTCCGGCAACTGCCAACACAGTTGCAAAACTTGCAAATGCCATAGCAGATACAATGCTACTACAGTGTGCTCTTGCATTTTCAGGAATGAAAATACTCGCTCCTTCGGCAAATACAAATATGCTCCAAAATCCAATCACCCAAGCAAATTTCAAAATGCTAGGTATTGCAAACTACACTATCATAGATACACAGGTAAAAGAGCTTGCTTGTAAAACAACTGGTGATGGTGCTATGGCAGAACCTCTCAATATCTTCTACCAAACAGCCAGAGAACTGCTAAAAGAGCTCTTTTGGAGTGATAGACGTGTCATTATTACAGGTGGTGGAACGATTGAGAAGATTGATGATGTTCGATATATCTCAAACTTTTCAACTGGAAAAATGGCAAGTGCCGTTGCTACGGCACTCTATCTTAAAGGTGCAGATGTTAACCTCATTGCGACACGTTTTGATGACAATCTTCCTGAAAATATGCATACGATTACAGTAGAGAGTTCAGAGGAGATGCTAGAGTATCTAACAGACTCTATTCGCATCGCAAAAAAAGGTAAACTCTCCAAACCTACACTCATGCGTGATGAACATATTCATCTTATTCAAAAAAAACCTTATCTCTTTATGGCTGCAGCCGTAAGTGACTATATTCCAGAGTTCACGCAAGCTGGCAAACTCAAAAAAGAGGCACTGGGAGAGAAGTGGTCCCTTGCTTTGAAAAAGAATATTGATATCCTCTCATCTATAGACAAAGATGGTATAACTGTTATAGGTTTTAAAGCAGAGATGGATAAAGAGCAGGCAAAAACAAATGCTCAAAATATGCTGCAAACAAAAAATCTTGATGCAGTTTGTCTCAATATTTTAGAAAACTCTCAAAGTTTTGGAACAGTAGATAACGAAATAGAGTTTATTACAAAAGAGCATGCAACGCTTCTTGAGAAAGATGATAAATTATCACTCTCATTTAAGATTATTGACCATGCAAAAACACTCCAAGAGGTCTAAATGAACAAAGCACGACATATAGCCATTATTATGGATGGTAATGGAAGATGGGCAGAGTTACAAGGGAAAAAACGTGTAAAAGGGCATGAAGCAGGTGCAGAAGTTGTTAAAGAGATAACAACATACTGTGCTAACAATGTAGAGATAGAACGTCTCACACTCTATGCCTTTTCAACGGAGAACTGGAAACGTCCACGTCTTGAAGTAGAATTTTTAATGAAACTACTTGATAACTATCTCAAAAAAGAGCTCAAGGTCTATCTTCAAAACAATGTTCGATTTGAACCCATTGGAGATATTCGAGCCTTCTCAAAATCACTCCAAAAGACAATTCAGATGGTTCAGGAAAAAACAGCTCATTGTGATGGACTTATCCAATCCCTAGCACTCAACTACGGTGCCCAAGATGAGATCATTCGAGCAGTGAACAAACTTAAAGATATTGATTCAGATATAACAACACAGATGCTTAGTAATGCACTCGACTCTAAACATGATGTAGATTTACTCATTCGTACCGGTGGAGACAAAAGACTCTCAAATTTTCTTCTTTGGCAGGCAGCTTATGCAGAACTCTTCTTTGTCGATACACTCTGGCCTGACTTTACACAAAAAGAGCTTGAGAAGATCATCAAAAAATTCAACAAAGTAGAACGTCGTTTTGGAGGGCTTAAATAATGGAGCAAACTTTAATCATCGCTTTTATTTTAGGGCTTCTTATTGGCTCATTTCTCAATGTTGTCATTATACGTATACCAAAAGATGAGAGTATTGTCTTTGGTGGTTCTCACTGCGTAAGTTGTGGGCATAAACTACAACCTTGGCATAATATTCCACTCTTTTCTTGGATCTTTCTTCGAGGAAAATGTGCCTACTGCAAAGCTCCAATATCTGCACAATACCCAATAGTAGAGTTCACTTCCGGAGTTATTTTTCTAGCTATTGCCTACAAATACGGTCTCTCTTTTGGCTCATTTTGTATTGCTTTGAGCTTTTTAATGCTCCTTGCACTCTCTGTTATTGATTTCAAATACAAAATGGTTCCCGATTCACTCAATCTTTTGGCTATTCTCTTCGCAGTTTTAGGAGCTTGGAATATAACGGGAGTCTTACATAATTTTCAAAATGCTCTCCTCTTTGCGGGAGGTTTTACACTTTTACGCTTTGCTCTTTCATACTACCTAACCTCTTCTGTTTTTCGAGCTGGCAAGAAGACAAAGACATCATGGAACAGACACTATGACAGAACACCTTTCATAGAAGCGATGGGAGAAGGTGATATTATGGTAGCAGCAACTATGGGTGCACTCCTTGGCGTACAACTCGGACTTGCAGCTATCTTTTTATCTGCCCTTCTTGCACTTCCCGTAATGCTTTTTCTACTTGGTCGTTCAGCAGAAGAGCAACGTGTACCTTATGTACCATTTTTAGCGATGGCAACTTTTATTGTATTTTTATATGATTCACAAATTATGCACTATATTAAGGCAAGCTACTAATGAAAAGACTCAGAAAATATATACTTAACAACTTCTCTTCTCTTTTTATATCTATATTTTTACCACTCTTTTCTATTGCATCGGTAATCTTTCTTATTAAAATTGCAGCCTATACTGCTGTCATTCAGATTACTATTTGGGAGATGACAAAGCTCTATCTCTTTATCTTACCTCAAATCCTTTTTTATACACTGCCAATCACCTTTTTTGTAGCAGCAACACTCTCTTTGTTTAAGCTCTCTAATGATAATGAAATCATTGTACTCTTTGCACTGGGGATCAAACCGTTCTTTATTGTAAAAACATTTTTTTGGCCTGCCGTACTACTCTCTCTTGTACTTTTCTTTGACTTTTTGGTTATTGACTCGCACACAACAGTACTCTCTAAAAACTTCATCTCTTACAAAAAGAGTGAGGCGAAATTCAACCTCTCTGCAAGTGAATTTGGAAATAGCTTTGGAGATTGGCTCTTATATCTTGGTAAAAAGAACAAAGATGGAACTTTTGAGGAAGTTTTTCTCTTTAATAAAAAACAAAAAGAGGAGATCTTAATCGCTGCTAAAAAGGCAGAAGTTATTAACGACTCAGGTATTTTACGACTAAAACTTACAGATGGTCAAGGGTACAGCTACTCAACTGAAAGTTTTTCTCAAATAGACTTTAAAACCATGCTCATCAATGACACTTTAAAAACAAACCTAAAGCACTATCGTAAACCTCTTGAGTATTGGCTCTCAAAAGAGGGATATCGTAGAAAGAAGCACCTCTTTATACGAAATACACTGATGAGTCTTTTTCCTATTATTACACTCTTTTTAATTGTCTCATTTGGAGTTGTTCAAGTACGCCATCAAAAATCTAAAATATACCTCTTTCTCTTTTTGAGTATTTTATTTTATTATACTGCTCTTGTAGTTGTTGAGAAACCTTTAGGATTTTATACTATTCCAACTATTGCATTCTCATGGCTAGTAGGTACATATCTACTTTATAGAAAAATGATAGTAAGAAAGTTCTAAATGCGTGTCGCTGTAACTCTTGCTTACAATGGAACACACTACTATGGTTCACAGATTCAAAAAGAGGTATCTCCTACCATTTTTGGTACTTTTGAGAGAGTGTTGCGTGAGCTTGGAATTGAGCAGCGAGTCGTTGCCAGTGGACGAACAGACAGAGGTGTTCACGCAACAGGACAAGTCTGTCATTTTGATCTGCCACACTACTGGAGTGACATAAAAAAACTTCATCAGGTTCTTAACCGTATGCTCCCCTCTTCCATACGTGTAGTGCATATAAGAGTAGTAGATGATACCTTTCACGCAAGATACTCCACAAAAAGAAGAGTCTACCGCTACATCATAAAAGAGGGAGCGGCCTCTCCTTTTGAAGCTGATTTTATTACACCTCTCACGCAAGCTATAGACCTAGAAAAGCTCAATGCAAAAATGCAGCTTTTTGTAGGTGAACATGACTTTAAACATTTTAAAAAAAATGGTAGTGATGAGAAAAGTACGAAGAGAATAATATATAAAGCATTTTCATATAAGCATAAAGGGTATATAATACTTTACTTTGAAGCCAATGGCTTTTTAAGAAGTCAAATTCGAATGATGGTGGCTTCACTCTTAGAGCTGAGTGAAGAGAAGATAATAGAAAAATTAAACAATACAAATCATAAAGTAGATCCAGCTCCACCAAACGGGCTCTATCTCGCAAAAATAAAATATTAAAAAGGATAATAACTATGTTTGAAAATGTCAAAATGCCAGAAGGAATGAGTGCAGAAGCACTAGAACATCTCATGTATCCTAAAAATTATGGCAAACTTGATGATGCCAATGGTATTGGTGTGGCTCTTGATGAGAAGACAAAAGAGTATGTGATATTTTATATTAAACTCGATGCAGAGATAATTAAAGAAGTAACATTTGCAACAAATGGATGTCAAGATACTGTAGTTATTGGCTCAATGTTTACAGAAATGATAAAAAATAACGATGTTGAATATGCTCAAAAAGCAATCCAAAAAATGCATGAAAAACTTGGAGAACTCACACCACAACAAAAAGTTTGTGCAGATATAGTCTTTACATCATTCATAGCCGCACTGAAAAATTACGAAAATATCCAAAATGGAGCCGATGAAGAGCTGCATCTCTTAAAAATGAAAGAGAGCTGTGAAGTACCGCAAGAGGAACAAAAAGATGAAAAATAAAACCTATCAAAAGAAACATGAACTATGGCTAAGCATTCTCTTTGCATCATTTGCCATTGAAGACGAAGCGATCAAATCTCGCCTCTATGACTTCTCACAAATAACATTTCGTCATATGAAATGGCTTGGTGAAGCGATTTTAGAGAGTGGTGAAGATTATAACTACGACAGAGATATGCTACTCCTTAAAAGAGAGAGTAGTTTTGAGATACTCGAAGCTCTTTTAGAAGAGGTAAAAGCCATTCAGGAACTCTACCCAAAAACAGCGCTTGGAGAGAGAATGACAACCGATGACATCTACCTCCAAGAGTACATCTCAGAACTCCTTGAAGATAGCAATAACAATACAAAAATAACTGCTTTTGATATGTCACGCAAGTGGGGAGATCTCGATCAGGCACAAATCGATGCAATGACACTCTTTTTGTTTGATGAATCATACAAAGAGTATGAACTTATCTTAATCTATGCCTATATGCAAGCAAGAACAGATAGCCTTAAACACTATAACATCTACCAAGATCTCGTTGATGAGTCCTACTTCCATCTCAAATCATTTGGAAATATGATGGCTCGTCTTGGTATATTGGCACTTCCTCGTGAACTCCATGAGATGACCTATATCGTCAAAGATCTCGATCAGTTCATAAAAGATGGCATAGATGAAGAGATCGCTGCAAAAGAGATGTGTAAAGAGCTCAGTGATGCCATTCACGATGAGAAACTTTCAAAATTTTTCGATTTTATCAATTATCAGGAGAATTATCACATCGAGTTAATGAAAAAGCTCCTCTAAAGAAGTGCTTTTAGCTTTGCCCATACTATACCGAGGTACTCATGTATTGCAAGTGTAGATATATAAAAGGCATGAATATTTGGAGCTCTTAAATACCCTCGAAACTCCTCTTTATAAAAATTTGTAGGAGCAGCTATTGGGTGCATTCCCAGAGATTTAAAGAGCAGCATGGCTCGTGGCATATGTGAAGCGGAGGTTACAAGCACAAAAGGTTTTGCACCGACTACTGTTTTTGTAAAGAGTGCTTCCTCTTTTGTATCACGTGGTAATGGATTTATGAGCATATCTTTGCGTGAGACACCTAAAGCCTCTGCCAATTTTGCATTCATAAGTGCATTGCTTGTATCGGTTTCCCCTCTAAAACCTGTAAAGATCAATTTACTATCTGGAACTTTTTTATAGATAACAACACCCTCCACTACTCTTTTGACTCCGGCATCACTGATTTGAGAAGAGATTGGCTGTGAGTTATCTGTATCGTGTGAATTTCCTAAAATATGAATATATTCTACTGGTTGTTTATACTCATATTTACTATATTGATCTTCCAACCCCTCTACTAAGTAGTTGGCAAATGGTGGATAAGCAAAGAGAAAAAGTAACAAAAAAGATGCAAAAAAAAGCTCTCTAGCTCTACTCTCATTTTTTCTATAAAAGAAGTAAATTCCAAAAAAGAGCAGCGTCAAAATCAGACCAACTGGCTCTAAAAAAAATGATATAAACTTCTTGAGTAAAAAACCTATCTCCATCATTGCTCTATCACTCCCCTTATCTTTTCTACTATTCTCTCATCCCAAAGCAGGTCTTTATGCCCTAAACCATCAAACTCTTCATAATATTTCAAATTTAAAACAGCACTTTTAAGAACTCTTGCATTTTCAATGTATGTTATCTCATCATCACGGCTTACAAAGATATATGTCGGAGCCTGAACCCTTTTTACAAATAACTCTGTTGGAAATTTATATCGTATAATAGGAGCGATATTGAGTCCAAATTTTTTTACTGCCAAAGAGGGAATTGAATCAAAAACACCTAATAAAAAGAGTGCCTTCACATCCATCTTTGAAGCAACATAGGCTGCTACACTTGAACCAATGGAAAATCCCAGCAGATAGAAATCTCCATAATTCTTCTTTACCAACGCTGCAATTTTAAGACCATCTGCCAAAAGATTCTTCTCATTTGCCACCCCTCCACTTTTACCGTAAGAGCGGTAGTTAAACGTAACTACTCTTGCGTGAGGGAAAGATTGGGCAAGACGGTTAATAAGCCCCACAGCATCATGACTGCGCCCTACAAAAACAAGAAGTGTACTTTTTGGACTCTTTGGTTCATACAGTGCACCTTCTAGCTCTATGCCATCATCTGTTTTTATACTCAACAAAGAGCACGCTTCACATAATGCTCCATCACGATAGATAAGAGGAGAAAAAACCATAAAATATTGCCACTGATAAAAGACAAAAAAGAGAACAATAAGCGTAAAAATTATAAAAGCTATATAAATCATAGCAACAATTATAGTATAATTCGCAAAATTAAAAGGTTTTAGATGCAAGTATTTGGAAAATTTTCAACAAATTTTGATATGGATTATCTCATAGAACAATATATCTACATAAATGAGAGTGAAGATGAAAAGATCACACTTGATGATTTAGAGAACAAGCTTAAGAAGAAGCGTAAACATGTTGCAGGAACCATTTTTCTCTACAACCCTGAAGAGACTCCAACAGGTTACAAAATGAGTCGTTTTCTACAAGAAGATGGATTTGATAAGTATGATGAGTATGTAACTATTCAAGAGACTCCCCGAATGTATGTTCTCAATGCTGCCCTCAAAGAGCACTATAAAGGTAAACTTGTAGAGATTCGTTACCTCTTTAACTATAATCGTGAGAACATTGAACCGACACCGATTTTAGAAGAGTTTGATGCGGATTTAGATAAATTTACCTCAACACAGCTTACCCGTTATGACAGACACCTCAACTATATTGATATTCCAAATATTCGATTGAGTGGTAAATTTGTCTTTTTTGGAATGGGACACAAGTATGACAGACACCATAAGAACATCATTGCTTATGCACGTGCACTTTCAGAGCATGTAAACAAACTAGACAAAACAGTTGTCTTTATGCATGACAATAACTATGATGCAGATGAGTGTAAAGAGAGAGCCTACTTTTTATCTCCATTTGCAACAGGTAAAATGAGAGAAAAAAGAGCAAACGGAATCAAAGAGGTCTTTAAAACAGTTCCACCACAGATCGTTAAGATCTCCTCTTAGCCCATCTTGCAAAAAACCTTGCAGGGGCAACTCTATCACTGATCTCTTTTGCTCCTAAAATATACTCCTTTAAGATACGAGCCAAATAAGGAGCAAGAACAAAACCATACCCACCACTTCCATTTATCATAGTAAGATGAGGATAATAGACAAAGTTTTTAAAATCAGGCTTTTTGACACGTAGCTTCTTCTCACAACATGCCAAGGTTTCACTTGAGAGAACCAAGGGACCAACAAGTGGCATATAGTCAAATGAGCCTGAACGCAATCCCATATAATCCTTAACTATCGCAACATCGTCCAATGCTATGGTTCGTGAGGCCTTTTGAAGCAACTCCTCTCTCCCCTCTTCTATATTGTAAGTTTCTGTGGACTCCTCGGGATGATAATGCACATTGTGTGTTGCACCGAGTGCTAATGTATCACCACTACTTGGTGAGATGGAGACAAACTGATGAATGGAGTATGGATTATGCGTTTTTGTCTTAACATCGATTCTATGTCCCCATACACCACGCAACTCTATATAGGACTCAGATAAGAGTGTTTTATAGGCTCCCGTCGCCAGAACAAGCTCTTTTGCCGAGTAGGTATCATCAATGACCCAGTAACCATCTTCATAGACAATGTTAGTTACCTCTTCTTGAACAAACTTAGCACCCTCTATCATTGCGTGACAGACTTTTTGCGCATCAACAACACCGGCATCAAGTGAAACATACTCTCTTTGGCGTGCACTCTGCGTGAGACTCTCCTTTACAGCTTCTGCTGCCTCTTTTAATGGTAAGTCAGTTCTCTCTTTAAATATACGTAGTATCTCATCTTCTGTACTATCTTTTGCAATATGAAGTAGTTGAGCTTCTGTAAAAGAGTCACTAAAATGTTTTGCATAATACTCCATTGAGTATAAAAAAGCCTCTTCTATGATCTCCTTTAGTTCCCCTGCTTTTGAAAACTTTGGAGATATAAAAGCACCGGCAGCACCACTTCCACCACTAGCCACTCCTTTTTTATCAAAAACAATCACACTTTTCTTCTCACACAAGAACTCATAGGCTACACTACAACCATTAATACCGGCACCTATAATTGCTATATCATACATCTTTATCTACTTTATATTTTCTATGATTATATATATTTATTATAAATATCACAACTCTTTATGATTATATGCAAATAATATTTTAAATATTGATTTTTTTAGATAAAATAAAAGCATCAAATAAGTATAGTGGGAATTATGATTAAGAAGAGCATACAAAAAATATTATACAAGGGTGGACTACGCTTAAAGTTAGTTAGTTTTGTATTTATATCTATCTTTTTAGCTATTGCCGTACAAAACTATTTTATTATTCCCTTTATCAAAAAAAATATTGAACAAAAAGCTTTTGAAGTGAGTTCGACTACCATAGAACGTATATCTGATTTCTCTTCATTTGCACTCTTAGAGAGAACCTATGAAAACAGACTCAGTCTCAATGATGCGATTGAAAAGCTTAAAGAGTCTCATATTGATGGTCTGCTTGGTATTGCCATTTATCAACGTCAAAAGAGTGATAAAGGAAATGAGTTTCAATATATAGCAGGTTTTGGTTCCAGAATAAAAGAGATACCTCTAAATAGAAAGTTTCTTGAAGCTATACAAGCCACAAAAGTAGAAAAAGTAACATACGATACCTATACTATTTACAATCAGAATGAAACTATTCATACATATCGATTTGTAAGACCAATTCTCTATCACTATAAAAATAAGAATATTTTACTTGGCTTTACACTACTCTATTATGATCAACGTGCCATCTCTAAGATTATAGATCAAGTACTGAGTTATATTTACACAATTGCTTTTGTGATTCTTCTGCTTGCTATGCTCTATGTCTATTTTATCGGTACCCGTGTTACAAAACCAATTTTAGAGATCACCCATGCCTCAGCAGAGATTACAAAAGGGAACTTAGATGTCTATCTCAATATTCATACAAATGATGAGATCCAAAATCTAGCACATCACTTTAATACAATGATAGACTGGCTAAAAGAGAAAGAAAAACTCCAAAAATTTGTCTCTAACTCAACCGTTGATATGATTAAAAACTCTTCAAACAAACCTGTAATCTTAGGTGGAGAGTATAAAGAGATGACATTTCTCTTTTCGGATATCCGGGACTTCACCTCATTAAATGAACAAAAGACACCGCAAGAAGTTATCAATATTGTCAACTTCTACTTTACACTCCAAGCAAAAATCATCAAAAAGAATGGTGGCGATATTGACAAATTTATAGGTGATGAAGTTATGGCGTCATTCTCTGGGGAAAATGGAAGTCTCAATGCCATTAAAAGTGCTTTAGAGATTCAGGAAAAAATTCAACAAGAGAACAAAAAAAGAGAAAACAGAAATCAAACTATCTGTGATGTTGGTATAGGAATTTCAAAAGGAAAGGTCATTGTTGGGAATGTCGGCTATAATGAGCACATGGACTATACAGCCATTGGTCTTGCAGTAAATATGACTTCACGCCTATGCTCTTATGCAAAAAGAGGAGAGATCATTATAGATAAACCAACATTTGCACGTTCAGGCTACAAATGTAACTATACACTTACAGAACCATTAACGCTCAAAGGTATTAGCCATTGTGTTATTGCGTACTCCATTACAAATCAAGAGGTATCATAAATGTATTACTTCACATTACTTCTTTTCATATTAGTTACTATTAGCGGTTGTGCTCAAGTAGAAAAAAAGAGTATCTCTCCAATTCAAAAAAAACAGATTCATATAAAGAAGCTCAACAAAGAGGTAAAAAAACTAGATTCACATGATAAACGTCTTATCTATAAATCTATTAAAAATGAGATAGAACATTATAAAAATAAGGGAGATGCAGACTATAATAACGGTTACTATTAT
>Ga0256828_1000148_pt1 | contig 47521 bp, 48 predicted proteins | sample CV88metaG_FD_185993 | JGI IMG/M metagenome (GOLD analysis project Ga0256828, IMG submission 185993) | Hydrothermal vent microbial communities from East Pacific Rise, Pacific Ocean - CV88 | ecosystem: Environmental > Aquatic > Marine > Hydrothermal vents | place: Pacific Ocean: East Pacific Rise...
CATTTTTATCATAAAAACAACAACTTTTTAATATTAATATTTTAATTATCTATTTGTACAATTAAAGTTCTGATATTCTTTTTCTCTTGAATCTCTACAAGTGTAAGGTTTTCAAATTTATGGTTCATAAGTTGGGCAAAATTTGATATATTATTCAATGCAATTTGCTTGACCAATTCCCCTCGGTAATGTTTTGCCCAATGGCTTACAACTTTACCGTTTTTTAGAAACTTATATGTTATAGTTGGAGCTGTTAGTTTGTAAATCTTATCATAATATGTAGCTCTTAAATCAAGTACCTCATCCCCTAACATCTCATCAAGAGGCTTTTTTAAAACCTCTTTATAATATTTTTCATTGTTAATCGTTGGTAATATTGCACCTTGTTTGAATTTATAATTTGGTATAAAATCATCACTTCTTAATACTCCAAACAAATTTGAAAAAAGTATTACATTGTCATCTATATATTTTTGTGCCATTTGTGGTAAACTATTATACCCCAAGGCTTCAAATGCAACCCCTGTATATCTTTGGATCGCTTTTGTTGTAGGAAGTTGGGTTATAGACCTTTTATATTTTTCACATTCATTTATATTTTTTAGTCCAAACCATTTGGATAAAGTATCTATATCGCTTGAAAGTATAAAATCTTCATACTCTTTTATAACAGGTTGTTGCAAAGGGAACAATGACAAATCAATAGGTGGATACTCACCACCTTCAATTTTGGTTTCTGCTGGAGCTAATAATATTTTCATATTATTGGTTTAAAAGCTCTTTTGCATAAGCAATAAGATGATTTAGCTTCTCTTCATACTCTTTTTCTTTTTGTTCATTGGTAGATTCAAATCTTGTTACAAGTACAGGGGTGGTATTACTTGCACGAACCAATCCCCAACCATCTTCAAATATAACTCTAACACCATCTACATCTATAATATCAACTATTTTTGGAAAATCTTTTGGTGGGTTTTGTAACAGCTCTTTGATTTTTTGAACAAGTGGAAATTTTTCATCCTCTGTTGTTTCCACTTTAATCTCTTCGGTGCTATATGTTTTTGGCAATTTTTCAATCTGCTGATCTATATCCATACCGTTATAAATAAGTTCCAATACTCTAAATGTAGCATAAATCGCATCATCAAATCCAAAATACCTATCATTAAAAAACAGATGTCCAGAAACTTCTGCTGCAAAAGAAGCATTTGTTTCATTGATTTTTACTTTTAGATTACTATGTCCTGTTTTGTACATAATAGCTTTTCCACCAGAGTTATTTATAGTATCATACATAACTTGAGTACATTTTACTTCCCCTATTACAGTTGGTTTATCCATAGTTGAAGCAAAAAGGATTGCCATAATATCCCCTTTGACATTGTATTTTTGTGTTAAAAATGCAATTCTATCTGCATCTCCATCATAAGCAAAACCATATTTAACATCATCTTTGAGTAGTTGTTTTAAATCTACTAGATTTTCCTCTACACTTGGATCTGGATGATGATTTGGGAAAGTGCCATCAGGAGTGGTATATAGTGATTTATAGTTTAATTCAAGGGTATCTAAAATATCGGTTAATACAGTATTTGCCACCCCATTACCACAATCGATTGCAAATTTTGGTTTAAACCCTTTTAAAAATCCAAACTGTTCAACCATATAGTTTTTGTACAAAGTTTTTGCATCTATTTTTGTATATGTTTCATTTGTAGGGATTTCAATATCACTGTTTGCAATAATATCATCCCCTAAAAGATAAATATCATCTGCAAAAAAAGGTTTATGATCTATTGTCATTTTAAATCCATTGTATTGACTTGGATTGTGGCTACCTGTTATCATTATACTAGCATCAGGTTTTATCCCATCAAACTCCATAAAAGTAGCAAAATAATTTACTCCGGTTGCTACCATACCCATACCCAAAACTTCGCAACCAGCTTTGTTCAAACCACTACACAAATAACCAAACAACTCAGGGCTGTGTGTTCTAGCATCATATCCGACTGCTACTTTTGCACCTATTTTTGTTTGTTTTTGCACTTCCAAACCAAAGAAAAAACCAAGCAACTTTACACTTTGCTCATTTAATTCGTTTGGTACTATCCCCCGTATATCATATTCTCTAAAAATACTTTTATTTATCACAAAATTTACCTTATTTTTTATTTATAGCTATTAACACATCTTCAATCATACGATCCAAATCCCCATCAAGTATCGCATCTACATTACTATATCCTATACCACTTCTGGTATCTTTGATTTGTTGGTATGGTTGCATAACATAAGATCTGATTTGATGTCCCCACCCTATTTCTGATTTTGCAATACCATTTTTTTCTGCCATCTGTTCTTCAAGTTTAAGCTCATATAATCTACTTTTTAACATTTTTAATGCACTTGCTTTGTTTTTATGCTGGCTTCTGTCATTTTGGCACTGTACTACAATATTTGTAGCTATATGTGTAATTCGTATAGCTGATTCTGTTTTATTGACATGTTGCCCACCTGCTCCACTTGCTCTGTATGTATCTATTCTTATATCTTTGTCTTCTATAACTATATCAATATTATCATCAACTTCAGGGGATACCATAACAGAAGCAAAAGAGGTATGTCTTTTTGCATTACTGTCAAATGGAGAAATTCTAACTAATCTGTGGATCCCATTTTCAACTTTTAAGTAACCATAAGCATTAATGCCACTTACTATAAAAGAAACATCTTTTATACCTGCTTCATCGCCACTTTGATAATCCAATAATTCTACTTTGAACCCTTTTCTTTCTGCCCATCTTAGATACATACGGTATATCATACTTGCCCAATCACAACTTTCTGTACCACCAGCACCCGGATGAATTGACACAATAGCATTAGCACTATCATCTGGATTACTAAGCATCACTTCCACTTCTGTTTTTTTGATAAGTTCTTGTAAATCATTTGCTTCTTCAAATAAAGTTTCAATCGTATCTTGATCATCCTCTTCTAGTGCCATCTCATATAATTCACTAGCATCTGTTATAGCTTCGTTTGCTTTATTGAATTTTGCCATTCTTGAAAGAAGGATATTTTTTTCTTTACCTATTTTTGTGGCATTTTCTGTATCATCCCAAAAATTTGGTTGTTGTTCTAGTTGAGTTATCTCATCTAATCTTTCTTGTATCTTTATTGGATTTAGGATAAATTCAATATTGCTAAGTTTTTGTTTTAAATCTTTTAAAAGTTCTGTATATTCATAATTGTCCATACTGTATTATACCAAACCAACCTAAATATTGATTTGGTATATCCTAATTTTAAAGACTGTTTGTAGATAAATCTATAGGATTTGCTTTGATTTGGTCTTTTCCAGGAAATTCTTTTTGGTTCGCATCTATTACTATATCTTTAGATATACGATCCAATTGACTAGAAATAGTATGTGTTTGAGCTGCTATAGAAGCTATCTCTTGAGTTTGTTGATCCAATGCACTTACTGCATTATTTATTTGTTGTATCCCCTCTTGTTGCTCTTTACTTGCCATTTCAACATCACGAATTAGTTCAATAGTATTGGTTACATTTTGATTGAGGTATCCATATCCATCTATCATTTTATCAGATATAACTTTCCCTTCATTTGCTTTATCTGTAGCATTTGCTACAAGATTTTTAATCTCAGATGCAGCTTCGGCACTTCGTGATGCCAGGTTTCTTACCTCTTGAGCAACTACGGCAAAACCTTTTCCTGCTTCTCCAGCAGTAGCAGCTTCAACAGCAGCATTAAGTGATAAAATATTTGTCTGAAATGCAATTTGATCAATTACAGTAATTGCCTCATTTATTGCATTTACTTGTTCATCTATCTCTGTCATAGCATTTGTTGTTTGTTTTGCTAAATTTTCTCCATCTTGTGCAGATGTTGTAAGTTCATTTGCAAATTCTGCCATTTTGATTACATTTTCTGTATTATTTGATATATTACTTGTAATCTCTTCAAGTGCTGCTGCTGTTTTTTCCAATGCTGCTGCTGCAACACTAGAATTTGTATTTAAAGTTTGTGCATTTTCCAATAATATATCTGTTCCATCATCTAAAGTTAATCCATCCTCTTTATTTCGTTTTAGGATAGTAACAATCGTATTTCTTAATGTATTTATATCATGTACCATTGTAGCGAATACTCCACCTGATTCTATTCCATTAAGTTGCAATTCTTTTGTATAGTTATTTTGTGAATATTCCTGTAAAATCACATTTATATCCATAAAATGTTGTCGTGTAGCTTGTATCATATCATTAACACTGTCTTTAAATGATTCTAATGTTTTATTTGATGTATGCCCAGAGATAGTTTGATTGTATATACCATTTTTAACTTTGTTTATAGTTTCATTTGCACTATCTATCAATTTATTATCTTCATCTATACCATCTTGGATAGATTGTAAATATTTATTAAAATTTGAAGATATATGACCTATCTCATCATAGGTATCCACAGCTATTCTAGAATTAACATCTTTTGATACCAAAAGTTTTTCTACGGCCATATCCAAATCTTTGATTTTGGCAAATACATTTCTCATAAGATAAAAAGCAAGTATTACTACTAACAATACAGACAATAAATTTGCACTTCCAAAGAAATAAATTTTATTTTGAACAGCTGATAGTTTTTGTTCTATAGTTGTTAACAGTTCATTAGCTAAAAAATCATCAACTTTTTTTAATTTGTTTATTTTTTGTGTTATCATACCAAACCAATAACTATCTTTTATCCCAAAATTACTGTTTTTTTCAAGTAGTATTTTTCGGATACGATTTACCTCATCTATACTTTTTCCTTGCATAATATTATTGTAAAACGCTTTTGCTTTAGGGGAAGCAAATACCAGAAAATTTTCCATATAACTATCTTGTGCAGAGATAAGTTTAATAAATTTTGTTTTGAGTTTAGTTGTAAATTTATTTTTACTTAAAACTCCTGTAGCAACTGCTCTTTCTATACCTGCTCTTTCTTTAGATAACAAAAAGTTACTATAAGCACTGAGTTGTTTTGTAATTGTTTTATCTTCAGAACTTTTTAATACATTGGATACTGTATCCAAAATCAATTTATTTGTTCCTGTATAATATGTTAAAGCTGCACCTAAAGATATAGATAAATTGTCTATTTTAGCTCTTATAGTATTTAATTGTTGTAATGATTCTAATGTATCATTTAATGTATTTGTTAATTCTTTATTGATTTTAGAAAAATCATGTTTGGAAACAAACAACTTTAACTCTTCTAATTTTTTATTTGTTATTTCTCTTTGTGCAGCTAGTTTATCTTTGAATTTTCGTCCACCACTACCTATAAATCCAGCTGTTGCACCTCTCTCTTTTTGTGTTTCATGTACAAGTGCAGATAATCTTGTTGATAATTTCACTCCCTTATCAAGCTTTTGCAAAGTTTGACTAACTCTATAGTTTGACATAAAAGCCTCTTGAGATGCTATAAACAACAATATCAAAGGCAATGCTATAAGTATCGATAATTTTGTTTTTATACTCATATTTTTAAACATACCGTATCCTTTTTGTAACAAATTAGGATTATTATATATAATTTTAACTTAAATTAATAAATTAAGTCAAAATATTAAATATTATGCGTTACTTTTATAAAGATATGTTTTTGTTTATCTTTAAAATATATTTTTTCTTTCTTAAATAAATTATACAAAAATTCATCATTATAACTATCACTTAAATATTGTTTATTGAATTTTTTACTTGAAATACACTCGAAAGTAGCACGACAAATTTGATTTTTGTATATATCCATTTTAAGGATTGATTTCCCTGCATTAAGAATATTTATATTTATATGATCATTATATTTTGTAACAAAACCCATATCATAAAATTTCATTTTAGGAGTTTTAAATAATACAACAGAACTATATACTTTTATCGGCTGTTTTGTACTACAAGATACAAAAAACAATACAACAAACAATAGAAAAAAAATATTTTTCATTATGTCAATGATGAAGTTTGATATAATTTCATCAAACTTTCATAAAAATCTGTTGTTTCAAAATCATCTAATAAACCACTATTTGGAAATAATCTTTGATGAATTTGTTGTAATTTGATTTGACGATCAGGGAACATATCACTTAAAATAATAGAACTTACCTCTTTTCGCATCAGTATAGCAGGAGGCATAATACCAAGTTTAAACAACTCCATAATAGAATGGCTATGATAATGAGTATGATGATGTGAACCATGTGGACAGGCATTTGTACTTACAAGTGTACTACACATCTCACAATAAACAAAATCACTCATAATATCTACATTAATATCTATACCTTCGAGTGTATCAAGGATAGAGTTAAACTCTTCTCTTTCATAAAATGCACCTAGTCGGTTTTTTGTTTTGCTTACTATTATCTCATTACAACCGTAATTTTTAGCAACAATAGTATTTAAAATAAGTTCACTAAATCCACCAAAAATATATGTATTTTCCAAAGGTACTATTATAACTTTATCTTTTGGTATAAAATTATTACAAAAATATTTTATGGTTTTGTATCTTGTTTTATATGGTAAACAATCATCAATAAAAGGTTTTAAAATAAACAATACCAAAAAATCATTTTTCACAAGTGCAGTTCTGATTAATCTTTCATGAACTCTATGAAATGGTTTTCCAGACAACATCAATGCAGATATTTTATGGTAGCCATTATCCTCAATAATCTTTTTTATTTTCTTTTTATATTTTTTTATATTATCTACAGTAATTTTTAAATTACCATATATTGAATAATTACCAAGCCTTCTATATGTATCTTGTACTCCGGGATGTTCTGGATTATTTGTACCATATATTTGTTTTACTCTTTCATCTTTATCTATTTTAAAAGTTTTTGCATTTTTGATAGATCCACATATTTGCCCTTCACATACAAGATCTACAGTTTCACCTTTGGTTAAATTTTTCAATACCTCTTCATTTCGTCGTCCACTAGGTGCTAAAAGAAATGCAAAAGGGAATGTAGAGCCTTTGTATTTTTTTGTTCTATCCACTTCCATCATCTCTTGCTCATTCATCAGTTTTGTTACAGGAGATAAAACTCCATTTTGTAATAATCCTAATGTTGACAACGCTTCTTTATCAATATATATCTGTTTTGTTTCCATATTTTTTCTAACTCTTATAATTTTATTATATAATGATACCAAATATTTTCTTTAGGAGCGAATATAATATGATTATACATATATGTTGTAGTGTAGATAGCCACTTTTTTCTACAAAAAATCAAAGAAGATTATCCAAACGAGGAATTAATCGGATTTTTTTACAATCCAAATATCCATCCATATAGTGAATATTGCTTACGCTTAGAAGATGTAAAATACAGTTGTAATATTTTAGGTATAAAACTTATAGAGGGAAATTATGATTTAAATAGTTGGTTACAAACTGTAAAAGGATTGGAAAATGAACCAGAAAAAGGTAATCGTTGCACAGTTTGTTTTGATAAACGGTTACTACAAACAGTAAATAAAACAGTTCAACTACAACACAAAACATTTACTACAACACTACTTATGAGTCCTAAAAAATCTCAAGAAAAATTATTGGATATAGGAGAAAAATTAGCCTCTATGTATAATTTGAAATTTATTTTTAAAGATTACAGAAAAAATAACGGAATGGAACTGCAAGCAAAAGAGGTAAAACAAAATAATCTTTACAGACAAAATTATTGTGGTTGTTTATTTGGACTTACTGCCCAAAGGGAACAACAAGACAAACTTATGGATGAGATGTTTTCCCCTATAAACAATCAATTATTAAACGAATCAATAGAAGAACGAATTTTGCTTTATCGCAAAAGAACAGATTTGATTAAAAACAATATTCAATACAAAATTATCAAAGAAAGATTTTTAAATTATAGATTATTAAGTGGAAAAATTATTGTTGACAACAAAACTATAAATTCATATTTTTTACCATATTCTACTGCAAACAAAACTAAAACCATAGGTAAAATTGAATATGAAATAAACAATATTTATTATCTAAATAAAAATGAAATAAAATTTATAGATATTAAGTATTTTAATAAACTTGCAAATACAAATTATAAAAATACTTTAGAACTCTCTTTTAATCCTATTTTATTTGAACAAGAATTAAGTTTAAAAAATAATATTTTAAATAATATATTTGATTTATCTTGCTTGATTGTTTTAGATACTATCCCAAAAAATAAAAAAATCACTATATATCTAAACAGCAAAATATATCCAGATACAAAAGACCGGATAATTACTGTTTAAACTATTTTGACAATGGAATTTCAATCAAAAATTGTGCCCCATAATATTTATGTGCATTATATTCAAATTCAATATTTTGCGCAGAAATTCTTGAATTCATATCTTTTGTAACTATATTATATGTAATATTTAAACCAAGTCCCGTACCACTTGATTTATGTTTTGTTGTAAAATATGCTTCAAAAATACGTGACATTATCTCTTTTGGGATACCTCCTGCATTATCTTTAATCTCTAATTTTACTTCATTATCTTGGATATATGTATCTATAAAAATATATTTATCTTCTATTTTATTTTCCAATAAAGCATCTTTTGCATTATTTAAGATATTTATTACTGCTTGAATAACTGCATTTTTATAAGAATAAATCACAATATTATCATCTAAATTAGTTACCAAAACAATATTATTGATATTTAAAATTGATTTTTCTATATCAAAACATTGTTGCAACACAGATGATAAATTTATTTTTTCAATTTTTGCATCACCTTTGATTAAATCTCTAAAATCATCTATTGTTTTTGATAAAAATTTAGCTGAATTATTAATATCTTCCATCCCACTTAATAAATTATCATCAGTCAAAAGATCTCTTTGTTTTTGTATAATAATACCTGTAGAAATAGTAGTAATCGTACTTAAAGGTTGCCTCCATTGATGTGCAATATTACCAATCATCTCCCCCATTGCTGCTAATTTTTCAGTTTCAAAAAGTTTATATTCTATAGTTTTTACTTTTTGAATCTCTTTTTCAATACGGTCTTCAAGATTTTCATTGATCTCTTGAAGTTCTTTTGTTTTTTGTTCTACAGCCTCTTTTAAATTTTTGTTTGCTTCTGTTAAAAGATGATTTCTATATGCTCCAATTAATAATATAATAACAATCACAACAGCAATTTGAGCTATAATTTTATAGTCAATAGTTTGTACTCTTTCTGGTGTATTTACCCATTTTTTAACAATACTTTTTAATTGAGATTGGGAAATATCTTCTAGTGCTTTATTTAATATACTTAATAATACTGCATCATCTTTATTTACAGCTATTGCTAAATCATATGTGATACCTGTATATCCCACTATATGTAAATTATTAATCATATATTTAGAAATAACTGACGAGGCAGCAGGTAAAGAAGATATGGTAAAATAAGCTTTTCCATTGCTTACATATTGAAAAGCCTCTTTGTTATTATTTGTTTCAATAACTTTAGTAAATGGATACTCTTTTTTAAGTTTATTTATAAGTCCACTACCTTTTTGTCTAGTCCATGTTTTATCTATAATATCATCCAAACCAGAAACAATAGGTTTATCATTTCTAGTAAAAATTGCTAAAGGAAAATGTAAATACGAAGAGGTAAAATTTGCATATTCTAATCTTTGAACTGTTTTAACTGCAGATGGCAAAATATCACACCGTTTTTCTTTAAGATATTGTTGAGATTCTGCCCAATTTTTTGTTGGGATATGTTTAAATTTGATTTTTAATTTTTTTTCTAATATATCTAATGTATCTATAGAAATCCCTTCTACTTTATTATGATCTACAAATTCTATAGGCTCCCATTCTGGATTATTACACATTCTAATAACTTTGTGTTTTTGAATATATTTTTTTTCTCTTAATGTTAATTTATTAAAGAAATTCGTATTATTGGCTATAAACCATTTGTGTTTTAATTGTGTAAGTTCATTATGACTAATACTATCCATAGCTTTTTGCAAAATATTTCTTAATATAATATTATTTTTTGGTACAGCTATATTAATATCTTCGGGAAGATTTGTATCACTTACAATATGCTTATATTTTAACGACAAGCTATTATTTTGTAATAAATTATTTACAACACTAAAATCTTCTATAATAGCATCTGCATTTTGATTAATAACTGCTAAAATACACTCAAAAGTGGTTTTTTTAATTAATAATTTTATATGTGGATAATGTTCTTTCAAAAAATTATGTATCACATAACCTTCAGGTACAGCTACAACTTTATTTGCAAGATCTTTTATAGATACAATATTTGGTATATTTGTAAAAATAGATTTTTTAGATGTAATATATGCAGATGTAAAACTAAGATATTTTTCTCTATCTTTTGTTTTTCTGATATTTAATATAACATCTATTTGATTATGTTTTGCCATATCCAAAAACTGATTCCATGTATGCCCTGAAATAAATTTTACTTTGATATGTAATTTATTTGCAATCAAACGGATATAATCAATAGAAAAACCCAATGGATTTCCACCAATATTAAAGTTAAATGGTGGCCAACTATCTTCATTGTGTACAGTGATAGTATTATGATGTTTTAAATACTCTTGCTCCTCTTTGGTTAAATGAATTTGACCACCAAAAAGAAATGTTGTTAATAAAATTAAAAGTAACTTTTTCATCTATATTATATAATCACACACTTTGGTATATGAGGTTACACTTTTTATATATTCTATAACCTCCAAATGATATTCATCGTTTGCATATATATCCAAATCCTCTTTTGAATCAAATTTTGTATATATTGATAAATCCATTGCTCGTGGTGCTTCATCAAAATTTACACCAATTTCAAGTGTTTTTAATTGCTTGATTTTATTTGGTAATTGTTGCAATAACTGCACTGTTTTTTTTATATTTTGATCTTTGTTTTCATCATTAAACTTGAATAATACTATATGAACTATCATAAAATCTCCTATTTTTTATATTATATCATTACTTCAGTAATATTTGTGTAGTTTTTTCTAACAACTTTTCAAAATCCAAAATTTTAATCACTTTTCTACTTTTATCTATAATTTTATCATCTTTTAATTGTTTTATTGTTCTTTCAACTACATGTCTTACTGTACCTAATAATTTTGCAATTTCCGAATTTGACAGATTTTGTAAAAGTTGATATTTAAAATGATTATCTGGATTAACATTTTGTAATAATAAATTTATTAATCTATCTTTTGTATCATAGAGTGATATTTCACTTACTAAATTTTCTGTATATCTTAATGTTTGAGCCAAATAAGGGAAAAATTTTCTGTTAAATGTACTATTTGTATCAATCCAATATCTAACTTTATTGATTGGTATTTGTAAAACTTTACAATCTTCTAATACTTCAAAAACAACTTCATGAGGTTTGTTATCAAGCAAAGAAACTACATCAAACATATCTCCACGCTTATATATAAATATCGTTTGTTCTTTATTGTTATCAAAATTAATTTGATAAGTTTTAATTCTACCATCTATTACAATATAAAAATATTTTAATAAATCATCTGGATAAAATGGATTTGTACCTTTTTTATATTGTATAACTTTTGATACTTTATATAATTCCTCTTCAAAAGAGTCTGCTATATTATGAAAAAGTTCAATTTTTGCTATATCTTTTTGCATAGTACAATTATATCATTTTAATCTGTAGTTAAAATTTTATCTATATGTTTGGATATAAGTTGTTTTATAAAATCTTTCTTTGGTATTGTATTATCTAAATAATCAGATACCACTTTGAATATAAAAATATTTTTATCCAAAAGATGTTTTTTTGATATAGCATAAAAATAACTCCCTTCCATATCATATAAACTATCTTTAATGCCTTTTCCCACACAAGGGGTATCTACTGTTGTCAAATTATAATATTTTATACTTTGTAATTGATGATTTGTACAAAATAATTCCCCTATGGGTATTGATTTGTCAGATATTCCTGCTATGCCTATATTGATAGCTTTTGTTATATTATATTGCAAAAATATATTTGGTAGATTTTGTTCTATATTAATTTTTCCAACTCCACAAATCAATAATAATATATCTGTATTTTTATAAATTCTAGGATTTTTTTGAACAAGTTCCAAAGAATATTTTTCAACAATACAAATAGCCTCACTAAGCAATGCACAAACAATTAATCTCATATTAACTCCGATAAACTACCTGCTAAATAACCACTAGAAAATGCCCACTGCAAATTATATCCACCACAAGGACCATCAATATCCACAACTTCACCTGCGAAATATACACCTGGAACCAAACGACTTTCCATAGTTTTTGGATTGATATGTTTTAAACTAATTCCACCTCTTGTAATCATCGCCAATCTAAAACCATCATGACCTACAATAGTCAAAGGAACAAAACTCAATAATTGTAAAAAATCATTTTTTTTCTTTCCATTTAGAGCTTTGTAACTAACTTTTAAATCAATATCAACAATATTTGATAATTCTATTAAAACCGATTTTGCAACTATCTTAGATAATATATCCAGAACTGTTATATTTGGATATTTTGCTGATTCTGTTTTTAATAATTCTATAATATCATTTTGATTTTTACCTTTTAATATATCAAGCTTGATAGGGATTTGATTGTATTTATCAAACAATGGTGTAATTTCTCGTGCAAAATCTAATACTACAGGTCCTCTTATCCCATGTTTTGTAAATATAAGATCCCCCGTAGCTTTTAATTTTTTATATTTTTTTATATCTACAGATATAGTAACTTTTGCAAGTGTATCAGCAGTACATTTTGCTACCCATTTTTCTTTTGTAAACAAAGGCATCATAGCTGGATACAATTTGGTAACCATATGTCCTAATTTTGCACCAAAAACAAATCCATCTCCACTACTTCCAAGTTTTGGATAACCTTTTCCACCTGTGGCTATAACTATATTTTTTGCTTTATATATCTTTTGTTTAGTTGTTATGAGTTTAATCTGATTATCAATCTTTATATCAATAACCTTATGGTTACACTTTATATCTATAGATAATTGTTGCATATATTTTAAAAGTGCATCAATTACTGTTTGGGAAGAGTGGGTTAAAGGGAAAACTCTAAATTTATCAGGGGAATGAGTTTGTACCCCTATATTATCTAAAAATATTTGTAATTGATTATTATCAAATTTTTGGATAACTTCCAAAACAAACCTATTATTTTTCCCAAATTTTTGAGCAAATTGATCATTTGGCAAGGTATTAGTAAGATTACATCTACCTCCACCTGTAGCTTTTAGTTTAGGTGCAATTTGTAATTGTTGTTCCAAAAGTAAAACAGATTTTTTTTGTTCTTTTGCTTTTATAGCCGCAAAAATTCCAGCTGCACCACCACCTATTACTATTAAATCATATATCATACAAAATCACTTTTGTTTTATAATTTCAGAGATCTCCTCTTTTTTGATAAAGTCTGCACCCATACTTACTATAAATTGACTAGCTTGAGCAATACTTAATGTTGTTTTTCTTACAAATTGTTGTTCAACTATTACTGTATATCCACTTGTTGGATTTGGGCTTGTAGGGATAAATAAAACCAATACATCTTCATATTTGCTCAATACATACGCAGGAACCCAAAGATCTTTTTTCGGATATTCTACAAGAACTACCTCTTTTTTATCATCTTTATTTGTTGAGGCAAACATATTGACAACTTTTTTCACAATAGAATATATAGTATTAATAGCTGGTATTTTATTTAATATTTTTTCTATAACAGATACAATAATTGATCGTCCAAATTTTTCTGTTGTCCAACCAATAATAATCAAAAATACAATTGTAGCTACAATCACACCCAAACTGTAATATTGATTTTGTGTATATTTTGTAATATTATAAAAAAGTTCTATTGTTGTTGTATTTATCCATAGTACAACTTGTACCACTATAAAAAGAGGTATAAATGCAATAGTTCCTACAAATAAATATCTAAATAAATGCGTCATTGTGTTCCTTTAAAATTCTAATGTTCCCTCTATCATAAATTCTGCTTTTGTATCAAGTTCAGCATGGCTTAATACAGGTAATTCAAATCCAAATTTTTCAAAAATTTCAGATATTCGTTTTCTTAAAATAGGATCTACTACCATCGCTACATTTGAAATCCCTTTTGATTCTATTGATTGAATCAATTCTTTTGTTTTTGTTACAAGATTATTTATCTCTTGAATACTTAACATAAGATGACTTACTCCATGTTGCTCTTGAAGCTTACTACTAAATTCTTGTTCAAGTTCTGGTTTAATGGTAATAATATGCAATGCTCCATCATCACTTTTGAATTTATTGGTAATCAATCTAAATAATTTACTTCTTACATGTTCAAGCAATATCTCTGGAGATTTTGTAACTTCCCCTATATCTGCAAGAGATTCAAGGATAGTTAACATATCTACAATAGGTATTTTTTCATGTAATAAATCTTTACAAACTCTTAATACTATACCGTAAGTTGTGATTTTCATCGCTTCTTCTACAACTACAGGGAAATTCTCTTTTAATCTATCCACAATATTAACAATATCTTGTCTTGTTAATATATCTTCTGCATGTTTTTTAATCAATTCTGATATATGAGTAGAGATAATAGTAGGAGCATCAACTACCGTAAAGCCTTTACTTAATGCTTCATCTTTTTGATCTTCATTTATCCATATTGCATCAAGATTAAATACAGGTTCTTTTACTTTTTTACCTTTTAGTGTTGCACTACTAATACCACCCATAGCCAATAATTGATGTAGCTCTACTTCCCCTTTTGCTATAGGAATTCTTTTGAGATTAAAACTATATTCATTCATTTTTAAATCAGAAGAATCTGAAATTCTGATTTGAGGAATAACAAAACCAAGTTCTCCTGCTATAGAATTTCTTATTGCTCTGATTTTATCTAGTAATTCACTATCTCCTTGAATTAATGATAACAATCTAGGTCCAAGTTTCAATTCAAGAACTTCCATTTTCATAGTTTTATCTATTGTTTTTTCTTCATCTTGTGCAATATTTTCTTTTTTCTTTTGTTTAATCATTTGTGCATCTGCACTACCTTTTTCTGCTACAACTTTAACAGGTGGTTTTATAAAATTGGTAAAAGCATTGCTTTGATTGGTTTCTATCATATACACCAAATATCCAATTCCCATAAGTAAAAATCCCATAAAGAACAAAATCCCTGTAGGAAATCCAGGAACAAGACCAAACAATAACAATGCTATACCTGTAATAATCATAGCCTTACTATCTTTTACAAGTTGAGCTATAGTTCCACTTGCAAATTTTTCATCATCGCTATTTGATCTAGTAATAATAATAGCAGTAGCCGTTGATATAATAAGAGCCGGAATTTGCGCAACAAGTCCATCTCCAATAGTAAGAATGGTATAAACAGATCCACTTTCTGATGCTGTCATATCATGTTGAAACATACCTATTAAAAGTCCACCAATAAGATTAACCAAAGTGATAATAATACCTGCTATTGCATCACCTTTTACAAATTTGGCAGACCCATCCATAGTACCATAAAAATTAACTTCACTTGCTAACTCTTCCCGTCGTTTTTTTGCTTCTTGATCATCTATAAATCCGGCATTTAAATCTGCATCAATAGCCATTTGTTTTCCAGGAAGTGAATCTAGTGAAAATCTTGCTTGAACCTCTGCAACTCTACCTGCACCTTTTGTTACAACCATGAAGTTAATTAATACAAGGATAATAAAAATAATTACCCCAATAACCATATTTCCACCAACAACAAATTCTCCAAATGCTGCAATAATAGAACTAACTGCTTCAGGACCATTTTGCCCCTCACTTAGAATAGACCTAGTTGTGGCTATATTCAAGGAGAGCCTAAAAAGGACCAGAATCAATAACAAAGTAGGAAATGTAGAAAGATCAGTAGGTTTTTGTACAAAAAGAGAAATAAGAAGTATTAAAAGTGCTGAAGTTAAAGAGATAATTAAAAAAAAGTCTAAAACACCTTTTGGTAAAGGTACTATTATAATAGTAAGCATAGCAAAAATAAATGCTATTAATACATACTCTTTTTTAAAAAATATATCTCTAAAACTCATAAAAACCTAATATTATTTTAAAAAGTTAACCAAAGAAAGTTGATTCATTTTTGCTATTGTTGAATATAACGCATTGTATGTCATCTCTAATGATTTTGATTCCATAGCTAATTTTGCCATATCTGCACCGTTGGTTTCTTGCATCAATATATTATAATGTGTAATTTTTGATGTAATGCCATCTAAAGCTGTATTAAAAATCTTATTTCTACCACCAAGTTCAGCATGTCCTATATTAGTAGCATCATACTGTTTACTCATATTTTCCAAATTTGTAGATAATATATCTCTAACCTCTTCATCTGTAGCTATATCCCCTTGTTTACCATCATCGTCATCATCTGTATGTTGAGTTTTATACCCTTTTAAAGCATTAATTATCTCATTAAGATCTTCAAATACACTATGTTTTGTTTGAAGCACTAAACCAGATGCAGTTTTATCTGTGATATGATCATTATCTTTTGCATCACTTATGGTTTCACTTGTGTAAGTTTTAGGAGTTCCTCCATCATCACTAACATCAAGATATTCACCACTTGCTTCTCCGTTTTCATAATATTTTACTAATTTATCTTTATTGTCATTTAATTTCCATGTATTACCACTTTCATCAACAACTATTTCACTCTCTTTAAATGATATTTTTTGATCACTTGCCGTTGTATCTGTATTGTACATCAACAAATCATGTGCAGTTACACCTCTTTGTCTATATACATTTCTATCAACAGCCAAATTTCTTAAATGTGCATTTCCCTCAAAATGTACCTTTCCGTTTATTTTATAATTATCATCTTTTTTGTATGTTTGTTTGGTAGTATCAGAGCCTGTAAATAAATATTCTCCATCTACTTGAGTATTTGACAAAGTGATAAGATTTTCCCTCATCCCTTCCATATTAGCAGCAACAGCAAGTCTATCAGGACGAGTCATACCTGAATTTAACGATTTTAATAAATCGGATTTGATATTATCAAATGTTAATTTCATCTCATTGACTGTTGAATCCGCTACATTATTTTGTGCAGTTGTTTTCTCAACTTGTTTTTTTAATCCTTCATATGTACGTATGCTATCTTCTATATTTAGGTATTTACTATATAAAACAGAGTTGTCACTACCTCTATCTAGCACTTTACCTGTTCCCATTTGATAAGTTATCCTTTGATTATCTGTGTCAAGATTACCAATTCTATATATCATCTGATTTGTTAAATCAATCATCTTATACTCCTAATATAGATATTATATTACTCATTATAACATATTTTTTGTTAAAAATATACTTTTTTTACACCAATTCTTTAAATTAGTTTAATTTTATCCAACTAAAGCCATAAATTGAGAAACAATTTCATCATAATTATATTTTTCTGCTGTATCTTGAATCAAAAATTTTCTAATCTGTTCTTTTTTTGCCAAAGCTTTATCCAACTCTAAATCCATCCCTTTTTTATATGCACCTACTCTTATTAGAACTTCATTTTCTTTTATAAGAGATAAAATTCTTTTTAGTTTTAAAAATGCCTGATATTGTTCTTTGGTTATAACTTTATCAATAACTCTTGATGCACTTTGAAGCAAATCAATAGGGGGATAAAAACCTTGTTCTGTAAGTTCTCTTGTTAAAACAATATGTCCATCCAAAATAGATCTACTTTGGTCAGCTATTGGATCATTCATATCATCCCCATCAACCAATACGGTAAAAAAAGCTGTAATATTACCTTTTTCATTTGCACCTGCTCTTTCCATAAGTTGTGGTAAAAGTGCAAATACACTAGGTGGATACCCTCCTCTTCCTGGTGGTTCTCCCGTACTTAAACCGATTTCTCTTTGAGCCATAGCAAATCTAGTAACAGAATCCATCATAAGCAGAACATCATGCCCTTTATCTCTAAAGTATTCAGCAATAGCCATAGCTGTAAATGCACCATATTTTCTCATTAATGATGACTCATCACTTGTAGCAGTTACAATAATAACATTTTCCAAATTGTTATTAAGATTATAATGGATAAATTCGGGAATCTCTCTTCCCCTTTCTCCAATAAGTGCAATAACTTTTATTTGTGCTTCACAACCATTGACAATCATCCCCATTAAAGTTGATTTACCTACACCACTTCCTGCAAAAATTCCAAGTTTTTGACCTTTACCACATGTTAACATAGAATCTATTGCCTTTACCCCTGTGGAGAATTTTTTATCAATAATACCACGCTTTAAAGGGGATATTGTTTCTTTATTGATTGCAGATGTTTCATCAAGATTATTAATTTTACCTTTTCCATCAATAGGATCTCCCAAAGCATTAATTACCCTACCTAATAATCCATAACCACATTTTACATTTAAACCATCTTTTTGTAGATATACTTTATCATAAATTCTAAATCCATCTATAAAAGAAAACGGCACTATTGTAAACTGATCGGCATGAATTGAAGCTACCATACCCAATACCGTATAAAGATGTTTTTGAGATTCTATTTTTACAACATCTCCAATAGCAACAACCAATCCACTAGCTACTATTGTTGTACTATTAATTTTTTCAATTCTACCAAAAGGTACAACCAAATTATCCATACTGATACTGTTTAGTAGTTTATCTATATTATCCATTTATGTTTCATCACACATTTTTTTATACAAACTATTTGCATCTTTTACATTTTTACACTTATCAATCATATCTTTAGATCTATTGATTTTACCTAATTTTTTATATATATTAGAAAGCTCAAAATATATATGTACTAAATCGTTAGGTTTTATTACTCTTGCATTATCCAAAGCAAACTGTAAATAATCCAATGCTTTTTTATAATCATCGTCCAATTCTGACTCAAGTGCCAATTTCATCTCTACAAAAGGGCTGTAAACAAAAGCATCCATAGCAATTTGAGTATTATATAATTTATGTAAAATCTCTACAGCTTGTTTATCTTTATGTTTATCAATAAGATATAAATAGTATTGATAATAAAAATCTATAATCATAGGATTATTTTCGTTATATTTTATATACTGTTTATGTGAAAGTGCATAATTAAAAAACTTATCCATGCTAAATTTATTATTCATTTTGCCATAAATTAAAAATCTATACAAAAATTCTTTACTTTTTATCTCTTCTTTATTTTTTGTTACCAAATCTATTTTTTGAGATATATCGTATGCTTTATCTATAAGATTTAATTGTAAAGCTATTTTTTCAAGGTATAAATAAACATCCCCATCTTTTATATCTGCAAGTGCATTATTTGCTACATTAAATGTTGTTTTATTTGGATATTCCAACAAACACTCAAACATTTGATTATTAGCTTTGTTATCTTTGATGATTTTTTTCAATCCCCCAATATCAATATGTACCAAAGTTTTAGATAACTCTTTACATTTGTCATTTTTCAAATAATACTCTATCATATTGGCATCTATTTGTGCAAACAGATCTTTCATACTATCATAACCAAATCTTCTAGCTATATTTGTTGGTATTTTTTTATAAACCCTTTTTAGTTTATTAATTCTATCGTACTGATGATCTTTTGCTTCATTTAATAACTCTTGCATCATAGATTTTTCTTGCATACCGTTAGAGTGTGGATATTTTTTAGCAATAATAGATGGTGTCATTTTCCCTTCTCTCATTAATATCTCATCGATATACATTTTTGCCTCTTTTTTATAAGGGTTATATTCTTTTTGGCTTACAAGGTTTTTATATAATTCTTTTGCTTTTAAAATATATTTTAAATCCAATGTACGAACAGACATATAAGCATTTGCCAATCTAAATGTAAATTGATCTATACTTGTTTTTGTTTTTGCATTATCAAGTAATTTTTTTAAAATTTTAATTGCCAAAAAAGGCATATTTGCTTTGATTAGTTTATCCACTTTTTTTAATGCTAAAAAACTATCATTTGCATAATATTGAATATTTTTTTCTAAAACTTTAGTTGCTAATGTATATGCTTTTGCATTTTGTTTATCTAAAATATACACATCATATAATTCATCTGCTACAACTGTAGCAACTTCCATACTATTGGTTTCTACCAAAATTTTATACAATGTTTTAATCGCTTTTTTATATCGCTTACCATGTATATCAATTTGAGCTTGAGCAATTTTTCCATAAGCTTGGGATAAGCTATCATCAAAACTATTTAATATCGCTCTAGCATGAAATTTTGCATCATCTATTTTATTGATTTTTATCTCAAGCTTTACCAATAGTCTTAATGCATCTAAAAGATCCCCCTCTTTTATAATTCCCCTATTTATAGCTTTATTTAAAAGTTCTGCTCCTTTGATTGCGAATTTTCTATTTTCTTTTTTATATAATATTTCAGCATATAAAATATCTGCTGTAGAATATAGTATTTTTAAATGATTTTCTTCTTGGAATTTTAAAATATTTTTATAGGCTTGATCTATTTTTCCCTCTTTTGTAAGTCGTCTTATATATGTTAATCTATCATTTCCTAATCTAATTTTATTTTTTCTTTGTTCAGAAATTTGATTTTTATTTTCATCTATAAAACTATAATAAAAATCTTTTTTTGCTTCACTTATACTAAATAAAACTAAAAAAGATATTATAAGCTTAACCATTTGTTTTCCTATTTTTTATTTAATTCATATACATATATAAAAATCTCAGCTATTGCCTGATAGAACTCTTGAGGAACTTCTGATTCAACTTCAACTTGCTCATACAAGGCTCTAGCAATCGCTGGATTTTCAATAATTGGTATTTTATTCTCTCTAGCTATATCTTTAATTTTAATAGCTAAAAAATTAATCCCTTTTGCAACCATAACAGGGGCATTTTGCTCCTCTTGATTGTATTTTAATGCTACTGCATAATGTGTTGGATTAGTAATTACCACATTTGCATCAGCAACATCTTTTAACATCCGTTGCCTTGACATTTTCATTTGTATCTGCTTGATACGACCTTTTACCTGAGGATCTCCCTCCATTTGCTTGAACTCATCTTTTATCTCTTGTTTTGACATTTTTAATTGTTTAAAATAATAATATCTAGTAAAGAAAAAATCTATTATAGCAAAAATGACCACAATAAGCAAAATAGCTGCCAAAAAATATCCTATTAAATTCAATATTAAAGCAACTGTACTGTTTATTTGCATATCCATCATTTTTAAAATATCATCCCAAACAAATACTATAATCAAAACCATAACAATAAAAATAATCATTAGTTTTGCAAATAATTTAAAAGCTTCAATAAATTTTTTAAAACTAAATACATTTTTAAATCCACTAATAGGATTTAATTTATCAAATTTAAATTTCAATGGGGTAACCACAAATCCAAATTGCATCAAATTAAATGCAATAGCCAAAAAAACCACCAAAATAAACAAAGGTGTCAAAGAATATAATAAAGTGGTTACCACAGTATAAGATATAGTAAATAACACTCTACCATCTATATCCTGACCTATAAAACTAAAAACGAATAACATCATTTTTTTTATACTTTCAAACATATGCCCTGAAAAAAATAATAAATATATAGATGAAAAGAATAAAATAGCAGCACCAGGAACTTCCGTAGATTTTGGGACATTACCCTCCTTTTTGGCATCCTCTATTTTTTTGCTAGTGGCGTCTTCGGTTTTTTCTTCTTCGTCTGCCATATTTTACTCTTTTTATGAAAACTTATTTATAAAATAATTTTGAAAGCTTGTAGCAAACATATCCAATCCCAACATCAAAAATACAAATATAAGTGCAAATTTTATTTGAAATGTTACAACAAATGGTGAAAATGATGGCATAGATTTTGTACCATATCCATAGTATATATCCAAAACAAACCCTATAAAAAACAAAGGAAATGCAAATGCAAATGCAAAGATAAACATATTGCTTATCTCTTTTACTGCCATAGATACAAGATTATAATCTGCTAAATTAAATCCACCTAAATGAATCATACTAAAACTTTGTCCTAACATCAAAAGGGTAACCTCATACATACCTGTTTGAAAATATAAAACAATAACAATCATATATAAAAATCTACTTACAATACCTTGTTGTGAATTTGTTGTGGGATCAAACATATTTGCCATAGATAATGCTGTTGCAAAACCTATTAAATCTCCTACAATTTGAACAGCTGAAAAAATTATTTGCACCAATGCAGCAGCAACAAACCCTAGAGTTAATTCCCCTATAATACTCTTTATAAAAATAATTTCATTAGTAATATGAATAGAATTATTATTATCCACCAAAGGAAACATAAATAAAGCCAAATAAAATGAAATAGCAACTCGTATAGTAGGAGTTACATTAACATGCCCAAAAACAGGCATAAATGCCATAAAGGCCAAGATTCTTGCAAATAATAATAAAAAAAGATATATTACATTTTGATCTAATAATTCAATTAAAGATTGCATTACATATAATTTTGATCTTCACTCGCTGCATCTTCTACTATATTATCATTTTGTTGTAGATCATCTGCAGAAATAGATTGTTGCTGATTTTTATTTTGTTGTTGATTAAATTGTTCAAAAGCATTATTTGAATCATTGTTTTGCATATCAAAAGACAAAGATAGATTTGTTTGATTATCAAATGATTTTACCAATGCATTTTGCAATACTGCTTTATTGTCACTAAACACTTCCAAAGTATTATGATGTGTCATTTTTAAACTTACACTTAAACTATTTGTAGCTCTATCGCTTTTCATTGTAATAGCGATATTTCCCAAATGGGATGGGTTTAGATTAAATCTAAAAGCAGTAACAGGTGGTTTATAATTTGCATACATTTTTCTTGCAACTTCTGAAAGAAAAGAATTGAGTTTTTGTTTTGATTCTACAATTTTAGTTGTAATAGTTTGTACAACAGACTTATCAACTACTAAATCTATATCTTTGGTATTTACTTCATCTGCTGATATACTACTATTATTTACTGTTGTTTTCTCTTCTTGTTGTTTAATAATTTTATCATCTAAATTAAATTGATTTAAAAATATTTTATTTAACATATTGTTTTGGTTGTTGTATTGCTCTTTTAATGTATGATTAGTAACGACAGGTTTTGCCCCTTCTTCTTTAACCTCATCTATTATTTCACTATTTTGCATATTCAAATCTAACACTTTTGCACTTTTTTTAATACTTTCTACCCCTTGTTGAGGCTTATTTAAAATTTGAGTAGCTTCCTCTTTTTTTTGTGTTGATATAATTTTTTTATGTGTAGTTTGCTCTTTTAAAAATATTTCTGCTTTTAGATTTTTTTGATTATTTTTATTGCTATTATCTTGTTTAACATTTTTTTGTTCTAAAGAATCATTGCTATCCTCTTTTGCCTTTAAAACCAAAGAATCCATTAAACTATTTTTTACAGTAGGAGTTTGTTTTTTTTGTTCATCATCTTGTATATTAACTTGTTTTTCTTCAGATTTTATCTCTATATTATCTATTTTACTGTTTTTATCCAGCACAGGCTGTTCTTCTATTTTTATCTCTTTTTTCTCCTCTTTTGGAGATACACTTTTTGATATCGTGCTTGATTTTTCTTTTGATTTTTTATCTTCTGTTTGGATTGTTAGTTTATTTTCTTTGGGTTGTTTGACATTTGTTACAATATCTTTTTTAAATACCTCTTTATTCTCTTTAGATTGTTTACTATTTTTTTGTACCTCTATTTTAGAAGTTGTTTTATCTTTTTGTTCTGTTTTTTGTAGTTTATCCTGTTTTATATCATCTTTTATAACAACTTTACTTGTATTTGATTTTTGAGCTTTTGACTTAAGATTATCAAATAATGATGTTGTTTTTGTTTGTTTTTTATTTTGTTGAATATCATCTTTTGATTTTGATACTATCTCTTTGTTTTTTATATCTGTTTTTGTATTATCACTTTTTGTTTTACTAGATTTAACATTTTTTTTATTTTCATCTGTTTTATTTGATACAATATTTTTAGTTGTATCTTTTGATATGGTTTTAGTTTTATTTGATTGTTTAGCTTTTAATTTTAAATTATCAAACAAAGATGTGGTTTTTGTTTGTTTTATTGTTTCTGTTGTTTTTAATTCTGTTTTTGTAGTATTATTTTTTGTTTTAACAGATTTATCATCTTTTTTAATATCTTCTTTAGAATTTTGTAATATCTTATCAAATAAAGATGGTTTATTAGAATCTTTTTTTGTCGTAGTTTTAGGTGCTTTAACTTTTTTATCTACATCTTTAGTAGGTATAAGTTCACTATTTAAAATATTTTCACCCATAAAAAATTACCCTTTTAATATATCCAATGTTTTATTATCCATTGTTTTTTGTGTTTGAAATGCAGATAAATTTGCTTCATAGCTTCTTAATGCTTCTAATAAATCTGTCATCTCTATAACAGGATTTATATTTGGATATGCTACATATCCATCTTTATTTGCATCAGGATGAGAAGGTTCATATCTCATTATAGGCTTACCCTTTGCATCTTTTATCTCTTTTACTTCTACCCCCATAAGTGGTGTTTGTGAATTTTGAGCAATATTTTGAGTAGATGTTGCAAACCCATTATTATTTGGTTGTTGTTTATTTAATAATATCTCTTTAAAAACAACATTTTGTTTTTTATATGGACCACCATCTTTACTATGTGTTGTTTGAGCATTTGCAATATTTGAACTTACTATATTTATTCTTGTTCGTTGAGCTTGCATACCCGAAGTTGATACATTATATCCATCAAAAAAACCCATATTATCCCCTTTATATTTTCAAATAATTATTAAACCTGCATTCTCATAACCGATTTATAAGCATTTAAAGCTTTGTTTTTAACTTCCAAAGCCAATTTAAGACTTAATTCTGCTTCTTCTATAGTTTGTACTGCTTTTTGAAGATTTTCTACTCTTCCTGTTGCAATATCTTCCATAGCGCTATAAGCTTGAACTTGAGAATTATTTACTTCTCCAAGACTTTTTTCAAGTATAGAACCAAAAGAGTTACCATCTTCTTGTCCCATATTGGTTGGTTTAGAGAATAATTTATCACTTTCTAAACCTTTAATTTGAGTTGATATTTCACCTAATCTCATCTATCTACTCCTTGTTATGTTGTACTGTTTTTAATTTGGCTTGTTGTAGAGATAAGTCATTTAATAAACTGTTTATTTTAGATGTTGCTTCTTCAAATTCTATGCTTTTTTCTTTACCATTTAAATTATACAACAAAATTACCAACGATAACATCATATTGGATATACCTTTAAACGCCACCGTTACCAAAATTACTCCTGTTAACATTTCAAGGGGAGTATAAGCATTTGCATTAATTACAAAAAATATCAAACTAGCAAAAAATGCAGTAGCTACATATGTATTAATAATATTACTACGAAGCACTTTTTGTGAAAAATTTTCTACTAACACTAAATCTCTTCCCTTAAGATATTAACGATTTTATCCAACTCCAATGTTGACTTACCACTTATAAACTCTTTTACAAATAATTTTCTTAACCTACCTGTTGTCTGTATATTTAGATCATTTGTAATATTTCCTATATATTTTACCATAAAATTCTTATTTAATCTATTTTTTAAAGCTAATTCTTTTAAAGATTGTGTAATAGATTCTCCAATTTTATAATTTGCAGTTTGATTAAATGCCAAAAATAACCTTTTTTTATGATTACTAATCATTTTTAACAATGCATACACATCTGTTAATGCACTAGGATCTGTAGTAGTAATAGCAATAATTTCATCTGCAATATTTAAAAATTCTTGTACATATTCATTTAATCCAGCCCCTGTATCAACTAATAAAATATCAAATTTATTTAACGCCACAATATCCTTAATAATTCTAGTATAAATAAAAGATGAATTGTCTATCACATTATGTCCACTTTTACCTGCAATTAAAGTTATATTTTTATATTCTGTTTGCAATAAAACCTCATCAAGAGTTGCTCTGTTTTGAACATAATCATATATTGTTTTAGTTGGTTTCATATTAAATAATATTTGCATATTTGCCAAACCTATATCAGCATCCAAAACTGCTATTTTTAAACCATACAAAGAATATAAATATGCCATATTTGCTGTAAGTGTAGATTTACCAACACCACCTTTCCCTGATGTTATGGCCAATACTTTTGTTTTTGATTTTTTATTAACACTTTTAGTTAATTTTATTAATTTATTAGCTTGTGTTGATATTTGATTAAACATATTTTTTACTTCTTGGAAATTTTTTGATTCATAAAACAATCTATTATATAATTTTCTTGAGCAGGTATTAAATCATCTGGAACATTTTGACCAATAGAAAGATAACATATTGATTTTTTAATTTTATATGCAAATGATATAATATTACCAAAACTTCTTGTTTCATCTAATTTTGTATAAATGAGATTATCAATACCCAATATAGAATAATTTTCATATATCTCAAAAAGGTCTGTTTTTTTAATATTAGCAGGTAATACAAGCATTTTTTGTATATTGATATCTTTTAGTCTATTTTGGTAACTATTTATTACTTCTATTTTATCTATATCATACTGACTTGAACCTGCTGTATCTATCAAGATATAATGACAATCTTGCAATCTAAGTAACGCTTCTACTAAGTCATCTGCTTTGGTAACCACTTCAAGTGGTATCCTCATAATATTTGTATATGCTTTTAATTGTTCTGTAGCGCCTACTCTAAAAGAATCAAGTGTTATAATCCCCACTTTATAATCAACACCCATTTTATATGCATATCTAGCTGCTAACTTAGCAACGGTAGTTGTTTTTCCAACTCCTGTTGGACCTACTAACATCATAATTTTTCTTTGATGTATTCTAGCAGGAACTTCATATTTTACAGGTATTATTCGTCTTAAAATCAATCTAAAAAAGTCATTAATTTTTTGTTCATTACTTTTCATTGATATAGGTAAAGAGGTAATTGTTTTTTTCAAAATAGTATATGTCATCTCTTCATCAAATTCATTTTTTTGGAATAAAGAATATATATCTATAAATTCAGAAGGTATTATCAAATCATAAAGTTTACTTTTAGGTTCCCATATTGATTTTTGTACCTTTTTAATCTCTTTTTGCATTTGTATAATTTCTTCTCTGAAATCATAAAATTGTGCATCTATTTTCTTTTCATTATTTTTTGAAGATATTTCTATCCTTTGTTTAACCAATTTTGCATCATTTTCATCTTCCAAAGCAACAAGTATCTCATACATATCTTCAGTTTTATTATCTCCTGAAATTTTTTTTGTTGAGATAACAATAGCATCCTCACCACACTCTTGCTGTGCTTTTTGTAAGGCTAAAGTAGGTGTTTTCCCCAAAAAAGATAGCATTGTCATTTTAATCTTCCATTTTTATAAATTTTTTCTACTGTACCATCACTATTTTTTACTTTTACATACTGTTTAGTTTGACCAATAATTTTACCATCTCTTTCTATTATAATATTTCCAAAATCATATCTTATTTTACTTTTTATAGTTCGTTGCACATCTTTATTGCAAATTGGATAACCTTTGATAATGTATCTTTTTGATTGGTATGTTCCTTTTAATAATTTTTGTTTATCAAACATTGTACATCTTGTATTTTTATCACTTTTTATATTAATCAAATTATTATAATCTAAAATTTGATGATATGGTATATCTTTAGTAGAAATCAATATCTCTTTACCATATACACTACATAACAATAATAAACTTAAAACAATATACTTCACTACGCTCTAACCTCAAATAATGCACCACCATTTATATCTGAAATATCATCAATAATTTGCTTATACATTTGTTTTACAGGTAATACAATAGATGCCAACTTACCATTTAGTTCATATAATTGTGTTAAGTTTACTTCTAATTCCTCTACTATTTCACGATACTGTTCTACATCTTGCTCATTTTGAATAGCTTCTATTAATAATTGATTTAATTCTTCTTGTGCTTCACTTATATTTTGTATAAGCTCCAATTTATAATCATTTCTTGTCAAAAGATTTTCATGTTGTGCCATTTTAACATCTTCAATATCCAATAATATGGCTTCTTTTAGGGATACGGATAATTGAATCATTTTATCTACTTGTTTTTTTATCATATTTTCCCTTTTTGATTATTGTTTTTTTCACTTAAAAACTTATACAACATATCGCTAATACCAAGAGTTCCTGCACTTTGTTGAGATAAGCTTTCAGTGTACATCCCTTTTATTATCTCATTTCCTGTTCCACTTCCTGCTATTTTAGAATTTTTCAATGATATATCCAAAAGCTGTTGCATAAAAAAGGCTTCAAAACTATCACATACATCTTTTAACTTATCTGTTTGCATATTACTAACATCAACTTTGCTATAATCTTTTTGCATTAAGGTTGATATATCTACATTACTACTTATCATATTGTTGCCCTAATTCCCAATTCTATCAAAAAAGCTTTCTTTATCCATTGTATCATTTTTATATGCAGTTGAAACAAATTGCAATTCAACTCTTCTATTTTCTTCATAATTATCACTAATTGGTCTGTATGATCCAAAAGCTGCTGCTTTTAATCTTGCAGGATCAATTTTATTTTTTATAAGTTCTTTTATTATCTCTATTGCTCTTAAAGCTGATATATCCCAAGCATCTCTTGGAACAGCATCTGAGCTAACTTCTCCAACACTTGCATAACCTCTAACTTCTATATCCATATTATCAGACATAGTTCTTATAACTCTTGCTAATTTTCTTATAAATCTTTTTGCTTGATTGTTATTAATTTTATAACTACCTTCATCAAACATAAGTGAAGATGGGATATCCATAGTAAATTCATTGTTATTTTTAACATTTATAGTGATTTGATCATCTTTTGTAGCATCATTTGTATCATTATATTCATTAGCCATCTCTTCAATTTCCTGAATCATCTCTCCGTGATCATTTCCTCCACCTTCATCACCTTGAGTACCCATATCACTACCACCAACATGATCTTTTGCCAAAGTTTCTTTAGAAGCAGCTGCAGTATCTTCAGCACCTTCTAAAAATCCCATAGACCTTCTCATTATTTCAAAATATTCTTCAACCTTTTTTTTATCCATTGTTGCCATAGATAATAAAAGAATAAAAAAACACAATAACAACGACATAAGATCCCCAAATTGGACTAGCCAACCTGGTAAACACTTAGGACATTCTGGACATTTATCTTTTGCCATTTTATTCCTCTACTGCTGGAAGAATTGCATTTAACTTCATTTTAATATTACCTATAGATTCACCAGCTGCTATCATAGAAGCACCTTGAATTGTAATTTGATGAGCAATCATCTCTACTGCATTTTTTTGTTCAAGTTTAGATTCCATAATACCAGCAAATCCTGTACCAATCAATGCTCCATACAAAGTTGTAAGAAGAGCAACAGCCATAGCTGGACCAACAGCACTTGGATCAGAAAGGTTTGCAAGCATTGCAACAAGTCCTACTAGAGTACCAATCATACCCATAGCTCCTGCACTACCACCAATATTTCCAAAAACAGAGATCATAGTTTTATGTCTAATCTCCATATGTTCCATTTTTGTTTCCATAAGATTTTCTAAAACATCAGGTTTTGTATTATCTACAAGCAAAGCAAAAGCTTCTTTAAAAAATGGATTAGTTTCATCCATAATTTTTTGCTCCATACTCATAACACCATTTTTTTTAATTTCTGTTGCATAATATATAATTTTTTCAATCAGCTCTGGTGTTGATTCTACTTTTACCTCATTAAATGCTACCCCTATAGCTTTACCAAACTGTTTCAAAGCAGCACCCTCAAATTGAGCTGCTGTTACAGCTGCACTTCCTCCAAATACAATAATTACTGATGGAATATCAATATAAGCACCAAATCCAGCTCCACCTAAAACAATAGCTAAAGCTACTAGTCCCCAAACACCACCAAATCCACCTGCGGTCGTTTTATCCATACTATACCTCTATCTTCTTTTCGCCGATATTTTTAATTTTTACACCAAATTTACTTTCAACAATAACAGCTTCCCCTTCTCCAATTTTTACCCCATTTATCAAAATATCTAAAGGTTCATTTACCATCTGTTCTAATTCTATAATTTGTCCTACATCCCAATTTACTATATCTTTAAGCAAAAATGTTTTTGTCCCTAATCTGACACTAAACTTCAAAGAAACATCAAAAAGTAATTTCAGATTTTCTGAAGCTTCATCTCCAAGCAATGATAATACAGACGATGTAGCAGAAGAAAGTTCTGTTTTAGAATCATTTGCATTTGCTTCCTCTTCCTCTTCATTTTCTATCTCTTGACCAGATACAAATTTTTCCAAATATGGTAAGATAGCTTCATCAAATTGAATATATAGCTCTACAGGTTCATTATTAAATTTAAATTCAACTTTGTACAGGTTATCATCATTAGCTATATCACTAACTTGTATAACACCACCTGATTCTACAGAACATTGAACTTTTGAAAGATCTTCAAAATCTTGTGCATTTACAGAGGTGCTTAAACTTCCACAAATGGTAGAAATAATCTCTTTTGTAGCATCAACAATTTCATCATCTATAGAAGATTTAAGATCTCCTATCCCACCTAACATATAATATTCAAATTTTGTAGATATAAGAGTAGGTAAATAATAAACCCATGAACTTTCTACCTCTTTTGAGCTAAACTTTACCTTTATTTCTATACATTGTTCAGAAGATATATCCTCTTTTGGAACCTGAGAAATATTATCAACTTCAGTTTGTAATGATAACAAACTTTCAAATGTATTTATTAATTCACCTTGTACTATACTTGATATATCTGATGCCAATACTTTTTCCTATGCTTTTTTTAATTGTTCTTCTAAACTTTGGTGCAGATGAGTTTTTAATCTCATCATTTGATCAGTAGGGTACTGATAAACTACCCCTTCATTTGTAACTCTTACAAAAAATTCTTTTGAATTTGTATCAAATCCAAACTTCACATTATCCAAAATTACCTCATTTTCTTCTTGTGAAAAAACACCTTTTTCTATATTTTTATATCTTTGATCATCTACAATAGTATGTTGTTTATCTACTGTTTGTATCTGAGATATTTTTTCTATATGATCTAATTTATTTTGATCCATAACTTCTAATCGTCCAAGTTGCATAATATCCTCCTTGTTATCAGTTTATAAATAAAATTCCTAAATCAATATATTATAACACATTTTATCTTTAAAAGGTAATAGTAAAAATCAATTTTTAAAGAGATTCTAAAAATTGATCAAATCCTTCAAGTTTAAAATCAATTAATCTTCCATGGTATTTTTCTCTAAACGATTCTCTTGCTGTATAAAGTTTTAAGTTTTGTAACAATTCAATACCATTTAAAAATTTTGCATCACTATCCTTATTTTCAAATTGCAAAATATCTAAAGTCGCACTAGCATTACTATAATCTCCAGAACTTAAAAATGCAGCTATCAGTAAATATGAGGTATATTTATCATTTAAATTATATTTTTCTTGTAATGTTTCTAATATATCTATACTCTCTTTTGGGTAACCATCATATAATTGCACCAATGCTTTTGTTCTAAGATATGTTGGAGATTTTTCCCCTTTAATATAAAAATCAACCATATTAAAAATCCCCAAACCTTTTAGCAGATCTATATAATATTGCGTAATAATCAATGGACCTTTTAAAAAGTCATTATTATAAGTTTTTGGTATATTGTCTTGCAATCTTGCTATATATCTATATCTATTTTCATTCTCTTTTTTTGCTAAACTTTTAAAAAGAAATACCAAAGGATCTTTTGTATCAGCATTTAATAATGGTTCATTATCAAGAATACCTTTTTGATTCACATTTTCTATAAACGATAATGCTCTTAAAAAAATTGATTTTCTAGCTGTATATGATATAGCTATTTTATCAAGTTTATATTTTGGACTATAAACCACACGGTATATATATTTACCCAAATAATCATATATTCCATTTTTTGCTATAAGATTTGATTTAATCTTTTTTTTAGTTTTTGCATCAATTTTAATATTTGCTCTTAAAGCACTTATTAATGTCATAGAACTATATAATTTATTAGCATGATTTAAATCATACGATTTTTTAAAATATTTATATGCATTTCTAAAATCATATATTTGAGCATAACACAATGCCAAATTATAATATTCATACGATTTTGTATTGATATTTTTATCTATATCTTGTTGAAGTTTTTGTACTCTAATTATAGGATCTTGTTTTACAAATTTTAAAAAATTTTTATTATACTTAACCATCATATCCAATGATTGAATATTTTGTTTATCTTTTAAAACAAATCCCAATGAAGAATCTGTATTGATTTGAGTTTTATCTATAAAAATAAATGGTGCAAAATAAAATATCATATCAATTTTTCTATCTTGATCAAAATGAACTACTCTATCAAAATATTCTTTTGTAGTATATCTATGCTTATTAAAAAATATTTTAAGTGGCATATCTATATTGGAATGAAATATTTTTTTTCTTTCAACCAATATATTTATATGGTCTTCTAATTTTACAATCTCATTTGCCTTAAGATCTCTAAATATTTGAAACCACAAGATTTGATTGATTTTTTGATCATCCGTATTTGCAACAGATACTTTTTGTAAATATATATCTGCTAAAGTATAATTTCTAACTTTTATATACAGCAAAGCTAACTTTAATTGATTATATCCTTTGATATTTTTAGCTATTAATATTGCATCTTTGTATTGTTTTAACAAAATATATGTATCTACTAATAATCTTTTTACATTACCTGTTAATTTCTCTTTTGGTGTATTATTTGCAACATTTAAAATTGTTGAAATATATTTTCTATCATTTGTTAAAAGATATAAATAATATGATGCACTAATATAAGAATAAACATCTTCTGATGCAACCTCTTTTATATCATAAATCTTTTTTAAATATAAATATGCATTATTAGTTGAATTTAATTTATAATAAGCTATACCTATATTTAAAAAAGATGGTATTTTTAATATTTTAGCTGTTTTTTTAAATAATTTAATCGCTTTAAAATATTTTTTTTGCTCAAGATATAAAACAGCATTATTAAACTCAACCCTCAAAGCTAGGTTTTGTTCTTTTTTTGTTAAACTTTTATACTTAAATAAAACATTTGGCTGTGACTCATAAACTTGAGTTTCTTTTGCCTCTAAAAAAGTAAAAATAGCCATTAAAACAATAAAAATTATTTTAACCACTAAATAATCCCTACTGATGAGTAAAGTTCACTTACCCGTTTTTGTAACAATTCATTCCTATTTTTAAGTTCATTATTTTCTAATTTTAATTTTTGATATTCTTCTCTGGCTTTTGTTAAGCTCTCGTCAGTATTAGCAATTGTTTCAAGAGCATCTTGAAAACTTTTTTCTAACTTTTGTAATTCATTTAAACTACTGTCATGGGCATGATGGACACTATCTTTCTCTTCTTTGATTTTTCTATACATAGATTTATACACATTCATACTACTATAATAGTAAAGTGCAAGTATCCCAAATATAGATACGAGTAAAATATTATCCATTTATGCCATTAACCTTTTATCTTTTTAATTGAATCAATGTATTTAAAATCGTATCTGCTGTAGTGATAGATTTTGCATTTGCTTCAAAAGCTCTTTGAAATACCATAAGATTTACCAAACTTTCACTAAGATCAGCTGTACTTAACTCAATAGTATTTGCTTTGATTTCTGCTGTTTTATCATTGTTAATATTGTAAATAGGATCACCACTTGCAAGTGTTGATTTAAGCAGATTGTTACCTACAGGTTCAAGCCCTCTATTGGTAATAAATCTAGCAACTGCTACTTGACCAACTGCAAACATAGCTCCATCTTGACTCATAGTAATAAGCCCTGTTGAATCAACTTTAAAATCACCAAATGCACTATCACTGATTTTTAAAGAATCAAGTCTAAGTTGTAAAGATCCTTTTGAAGCAGATTGATCAATTCTGGTTTTAATCTCCATAAATTCAGCACCTGTACCTTCTCTATTACTATAATCTGCATTTCTTTTTATATCCTTAGCAACATCTGTTCGTTTCATATCTCCAGAATATTCAACATCAAAATTAGAATTAAGTGTTCTAATTACTAAATTTCCATTAACATTTGTAGCTTTAATATATTTTGGTAAATCTGCATCTCCATTAATAGCACTAACAAAATCATCAATACCATCTGGATCAGTAATTGATATAGGATCAGCTACACCATCACCATCTGTATCTGGTACAATAACATTTTTTCCTAATCCCTTATCATATATAGTAATGCTATATGAATAATCTTTTGAACCATCAGGAGTATCAAGATCTGTTGTAGTATATACATCGGTTTGTTTTCCCGTAATTGCTTGATCTAATGCATCTCTTACACTTGTTAAGGCTCCTAATCCTTTTCCTGCATCCGCTTCTACATCTACAGCATGGGTTCCTGGTTTATCATTACCTGCATGCACCATACCACAACTTGATACTGTAAAAATTTGTCCAGGAACAATTGATTCTATTCTTACTGTACCATTATCCACATCTGAAGCCACTGTACTTGGATCATAAGGAGCATCTTTTTTTGCAACATAAGCTTTTATACCAGGTATTTCTGAAATTTTATCTGCAAATGCTTTCATAGTTTTTCTATATCCAGCTGCTGTTGCAGATTCTCCTGCATCATCAGTATCTCCATCATTATTTAAATCTTCTGCAGCTGAAGTTAAATATGATTGAGATATTTTATCACCATTGATATATACATATACCTCATCTCCATCTTGACTAATTGCATCACTTGATCCTTGATCTGGTAAATCAATATGGTTTAATTGTACTTTTGCACTAGCAGATGCACTATTAGGATCCTCTTTTAAATTTTGTAATTTTGTAGTATATGCTTTTACTAGTTCTTCAACATCAGCAATTTTTCCATATTTTGCTTTTCTACCATATCCTGTAAAAACAGTTTCATTATCATCTTGTGATGTTAAAGTATAATCTGTAGCTTTAGCTGTAAAAGTTTCTACAGCTTTTGAATATCGTATAATTTTTGATGAAAGCATTTTTGTATAATCATTTGTAAAAATAGATACATTTGGATTACTACTTTCTACTGTTGGATTTGTTGACATTGCCCATCCCTGAACATCGTTTCCAATAGGATCTTGTAGTGTTCCTGAATCTCCCATCCTGAAGTTACCAGCTCTTGTATAATAGGTTTCACTAGTCCCTCCACTTCTGGTATTGGAAACAGCAAAAAAGCCATCTCCAGCTAGGGCCATATCATAATTAACCCCTGTTACTTTCAAGTTTCCTTGTTTGAACATTTTTTCGGCATCAAGAATTTGAGATCCTTTACCAATTTTATTTTGATACATCTGATCTGCAAATGAGATTCTAGATGCTTTATAACCTATAGTATTTACATTGGCAATATTGTGTGATTCATTATCTAATGCAGTTTGTTGAGACGCTAATCCTGATATTCCTGTCCATAATGCTCCAACCATAATAATTCCTTTAATTAGAATTTAAGTACATAATTTTCTAAATCATATACTTAGGGTATTAAAATAATATTTTTCAATATTAAATTAAAAATTAAAAACTAAGAGTAACCCCTTAATTCTTAATTTTTAATTTATAGCACTTATCGTTTAAGTGCTATAGCTGTTTTCAGAAACTCGTCACTTGTCGTTACTGCTTTACTACTTGATTCAAAAGCTCTTTGATATACCATTAAATCTACTAAGCTTTTACTAAGATCACTGTTGCTAAGCTCTAATGTTTTACTTAAAACTTTATTTTCATTTGTTGCAAATGAAAATTCTCCAGATTGAACTGTTTGTGCATATAAATTATCCCCTTTAGGGTCAAGTCCTAATTCATTTACAAATAATGCAGTTGATACTTTACCAACTACAAATCGATTATCCCCTTGGTTTACATATATTACACCATCTTCTATTTCAGGTGTTCCAAAAGGAGATTCAGAAATATTTAATGCATCAAGTTGCATTTGCAAATCCCCTATAGTTTTACTCTTCATATCACTAGAATCCACTTCTGTTGTAATTCTAAGATATTTAGAATCTGCATTTTCAAGTGCTGTTTTTAAAGCCAACTCTACAGAATCCACTTTTGCTTTACCATTTCCAATAACCGCATTAGTAGTATTGATTTGAGGAGGAGGTGTTACAACTGAAGCACCATTTAATATTTTGGCACTATCTAATTTAAAGGTTTCCCCAGGTAATATATCTGTAATACTTAATGCACCATTATCACCTACAGATGCACTAAATCCTTTTGTAGCTGATATTTGATCAGCAAGAAGTTTTAATGTTTCTTCTTTGCTATCTATATACTGTTGATTATAAGTAGTATTACCTATAGTAATCTCAAGACTATCTAATGAATTATTTATTTTGGTTAAATCAAAGTTCACAGTTGAAACTTGATTTGTAGCTACTGTTCCTGGTATTTGATTTGTACTATATGTTTGTAATTCATCTTGGTATGCCCGTTTTAACATCTCTATATCTGCAATTTTTACTTCTCTTGTTTTATAGCCATATCCGTGTTTTGTTTCTAAATCATTTGATGCACTATAATTATAATCTGTAGATTTGGCATTAATAGTTTTTGTTAATTTTCCACCTAAATCTTGTAATGTCTGAGATGCTATAAAATCACTATAACTTGAATCAAAAAGTTTTGTATCATCTGAACTTAATAAATCACTTGCAGTAGGAGCTAATCCTTGAACTTTATATCCATTTGGTAAACGTAAAGTTCCATCATTGGCTACTCTAAAATTTCCTGCTCTTGTGTAAAATAATTCCTTAGTATTATCCCCTTGAACAATAAAAAAACCTTTCCCTTGAATAGCCATATCATAATCATTATTTGTAATTTTAAGATTTCCTTGATTAAAATTTTTATCAATATTATCTACAACCACCCCTTTACCAATAGATGATTGATACATTTGATCTGCAAATGATATTTTATCTGCTTTATATCCAACAGTGTTAACGTTAGACATATTATTTGACTCTGTATTTAAAGCTGTTTGAAAAGCATTTAAGCCTGTAATTCCATTATATAAAGCATCTATCATACTATTTATCCATATACTTTTGTTATTGTATTTACCGGTATTTTTGTTGTTTCTTCTGAGTAGACAGGCAACATATCGCTAATAGCATATTGATTTAAAATATCTTCATCAGTAATAATTTCCCCATTATTATCAACTAATTGATATTGTCCATCTACTGTTTTAAATGATCCGTCAGGATTAATAACAACATTTACCCCACTATCTGTTCCATCTTCATTATATATTTTACCTGTCGATGAATCGTACTGAATATCTACATAGCTTACTTGATCATCATCTTCTTTTATTAATTTAATTTTATGATAATAACCTGTTTGTTTATTAGCATTTACAAAAATATCTCCATCTGAAGATTCTACAGTTCCTACTTTATAAGAATTAAGCATCCCTGTATCAGAATCAGTTGATCCATTTTCAATAGTTCTACCCATAAAACTAACTGCACTTGCTAATGATGATGCCTGATATGATTTTGATAATTCTTGTAAAGACTTAGACATATCTGTATTAGCTTGAATTTGGGACATTTGTAATTGACTGTTCATTAACTCTTGTGAATCCATAGGTTTTGTTGGATCCTGCATCTTCATCTCTTCTAACATTAATTTTAAAAAATCTTCATTTGTTAATTGATCATTTGATACATTTGTAGTATAACTATTACCGTCAATTCCAACGGCACTATTCACTGTTACATTATCTACTGACATTTTATCCCCTTTTATATCTCTTGCTCGTTGAAAAAATATCCAACAACATTATCTGCATCCATAGCATCTTGAATTCTTACTGCTAATTTTTCATCTATAACAATAATATCCCCTGTACCTATAATACGAGAATTTACATAAATATCACCACCTGCACCAGCAGGTTTATTTAATGCAATAATATCCCCTTCACTGAGGCTAAGAAACTTTTTCATACTAATATCTGTAGTTCCTAATAATACATCAACCTCAATTTGGGCATCAACCAAACTACTATAATCTTGTTCTGTAATATCCATATCTTTATCTTTTTTAGGCATTTAGATTATTTTACCATAAAAAAGTTAATTTTATAATAAGAAGAGTGTATAAATTTAATTTTTATAAAAGAGTATCAAGAGATTCTAAGATTGTAGATACTTTTGCATCAACATTTCCATCAAAATTACCTAAATCACTAGCTATAACAACTCCACCTGCTGAAACATTTGAATCTTCTTGTATTTTGATAAAATCGTCAAGATTGAGTTCATCTTTTAATACCAAATAATCTTTTGGATTAAGATGAATCGTTATTTGGGAAGCAGTTTTAATTTTGTTTAATATATTTTCAATAGTGACTTTAGCTATATTTGCAGATTGTTCCCCTAACTCTACACCTATAATTTTTTTTGCTATATTCATAGAAGTTTTTAATATTTTAGTTTCTAATTGAAATGTTGCTTGTTCAAAAAAAGATGCATAATTCTTAAGATCTTTAAGAGCTTGAATAAGTTGTTTATCCAAGTCTTTACCTTTTATCCCATCATTTTCAATATTTACTACTTTTTGTTCAATATTTTGTAATTTTGTATTTAATTTTTGTATCTCTATAAGAACAGGATCAATATTACCATTAATAGATTTATCATCTAATTTTGCAATATTTTGCATCTCAGTAGTTGCCTGAGAAGTTTGATTATCATAAAAAGTTCCAAACGAATAAGCTTCAGTATCATTTGCTGAAATTATTTTTGCAGTAGCATTTACATGATTATTCATCTAAATCCCTTTCTATTTGACCTGATTCTATAAGTTTCTGTGCAACATCTAACATTTTTCTTTGAGCTGCTTCTACATCTTTTACTTTTACTTTTCCTAACATTTCATATTCTTCATTGAATCTGTCTTTTGCTCTTTGACTCATAGCTTCCAAAATAGCATCCAAATGCTCTTGAGGAGCACCTTTTAATGCAACTGCTAAATCTGCTGTATCAATATCTGCAAGAATTTTCATAATATCTGAAGGTTCTAATGCAATAAGATCTTCAAATACAAACATATTGTCTTTTATATCTTTTGATAATTTTGGATTCATACCATCAATTGTTTTTAATATATCTTGAGATTTTGGTCCCATTTTATTTAAAACATCTGCTACAACTTTAACCCCACCAACTTCTGTAATTTTTGATAGCAAAGATTCAAGTTTTTTCTCCAAAATATCTGACATAGTTCTAACCACTTCAGGACTCACATCTTTAATCGTGGCCATTTGTACCGTAACTTTCACTTTATCCTCTTCACTTAAAGTGTTTAATAATTCTGCTGCTTGTGCAGAATCCATATGGGATAATATAACAGCCATTGTTTGAGGAGATTCATCTTTTATAAATTCAGCTAATTGTTTAGGGTTAATATTCTCAAGATATGAAAATGAAGCTTTTGCCTGTGCCATTTGAGATAATTTAGACAATACTGCATCTGCTTCACTTTTACCCAATGATTTATATAATAAATCTCTTGCATAATCAAATCCACCTGCACTAATGTATGCATTTGATTTTGTAAATACATAAAATTCATCTAATATTGCTAATGATATATCTTTATCTATAGAATTTATATGTGTAATAGCTGTAGAAATTTGCTCAACAAGAGGAAGTGGCAAATTTTGAAAAATTTTTATAGTTGCTTCCTCCCCCACAAGAACACAAAACATAGCAACTCTTTCTAACATAGGGATATTTTTTAATAATTCTGTTTCTTTTTCAATATCTTCCATCTTTTACCCCTGTTTTAATTTTTCTTCCCCTTCAGAAAGGAGAAGCTCTATCATTTTTGCAATTTCATTTGGTTGATTGTTGATTTTTGCATCCAATTCTTCAACCAATACTTCATATTTTGCAACAGTTTCAGGATCTAATCCATCTATATTTGCTAATATTTGATTCCGAACTTTATTTTTTAATTTATTTTTAGCAATAATAGGATTATATTCTTCATAATCAAAATCTTCATCTGCAACACCAACTTTTTCTTTTTTGACTGTACCATCGCTTTGAACAGACAAGTCAATTTCATTTGATGCTATAAATTTTTTATAAAATACAAATAATAATACTGCACTTATTAAGTATTGTATATATTCTGAATAGTCTTTAAGAGCTGAACTAGCTGTAGTAATAGCATCAGGTTTAAACTGTTCTTCTGAAGATGCTTTTGTTCCATTGCCATCAAAACCTATAAATTTAAAAGCTTTTACTGTAACTCTATCTCCTCGTTTAGGATCAATACCTACAGATTCTTCTATAACAGATTTCATATTATTAATAAATTCTTCTTTATTGTCTATATCATTTAAAACAGAAGAATCAAAAGTAACAGCTGCTGTTATATTTTGTACTCTTGCAAAAGCATTATCTTTTTGTTTAATAATTTTTTTTGAAATTTCATAATTAACAATATTTTTATTCTCTTCATTTGAAGATTTTGATTTTATTTCACCATCTTTTTCGTTTGGATTTTGTATATTACTTTGAACTCCTGGTACACCAGCTGCTTTTTGTTTTTTATCTTCTTTACTAGATGTAGTTTCTGTAGTTTGTTGACTTCGTATCGTACCTTCTGGATCATATATCTCTTGTTCTACTATTTGGTTTTTAAAATCAAGAGATACCGATACTCTAGCAACAACTCTATTTACCCCTATAAATGGTTCTAACAATGTTATAATTTTATTTTCATAATCTTGTTCAAGTTTTGCTTTATATTTTTCATGTGAAATATATTTTAAACTATCTATATCATCCTGATTTTTTTCTAGCAAAGCTCCATTTTGATTTATCAATTTAATATTTTGTGGTTTTAATTTTGGTATAGCAGAAGCTATAAAATTTTTGATACCATCTATTTGTCTTTGACTTAATGATGTTCCATCTCTTAAACTTAATACAGCAGATGCACTTGGTGGAGTTTTTCTTTGAGTAAAAACAGATTCTTTTGGAATAGCTATTTTTACTGTGGCACTTAATATACCAGATATAGATTCAAGAGAACGGCTAAGCTCCCCTTCTGTAGCCCTTAAATATTTAACATTATTTTCAAAATTTGTAGTACCTAATGAACTTTTATCAAAAATTTCCCATCCTGTATGCTTATTTGTAATAGCTTCGCTTGTAATTAATTTTATTTTAGCTATATTTACACTTGCTTTATTAGTTCTAAGTGTAAGATTATTACCATTTCCAACTATTGCAAAAGGTATTCCTGAAGCTTCAAGCTCATTGGATGCTAACATTATTTGATTTTTGGTTAAATGGGAAGCTATAGTATAATTTAATTTTGCATCATTTGATTTAATATTTGAATAAACTAACAACCCTATAAGAAAAACAAATAGGATTGAAAAACCACCTATAATCACTGCTCGTTGCGCTGAGTTTAGATTATTTATAAACTTAAATATCTGTTCCATATAATTTTATTTATCCTATTTAATTTTTACTTGATGCATCTATAACCGACTTAAACCATTGTGCATCTTTTTTTATAGCTGTGGTTAATGCATTATACATAATAGCATTTTTAGACATCTCACTTATTTGTTGATCCATATTTACATTATTACCATCATTTTGTTCTTCCAAACCTTGAACCTCATAAATTTGATTTTGTAATGGCTTAGATGGTTGATCAAAATTATTTGTAGATATATGATTACTATTTGTTCTTACTAATTGTAAATCATGTTCATATTTAACTTTATTGATATGATTTTGAAAACTCAAATCTTTTGTTTTATAATTTGGAGTATTTATATTGGCAATATTAGATGAAATAACTTTTTCTCTTTCTCCTGTATAACTTAACCTTTGAAATAAAAGCCCTGTTACATTACTAGCTGTCATTTTTATCTATTCCCTATTTGTGTTATTAATTTACCATTAATTTGATCTATACCACTAATAGCTTTTTGTGCTTGTTCTATTCGTCTTTGAGAATCTATCAATGCTACCATAGAATTAATCATATTCACATTACTTTTTTCTAATGTACCTTGCAATATATATCCATGATTTGACGGTACTATTTGTGTATCTTTTTCATTTTTAATTAAATAATTGTTATTACCTTGTTTTTGTAAATTTGAAAAATCAGACTTAACTAATGCAATTTTTTCTTCAAATTGATTATTTATAACAATAGGTTTATTTTGTTTATCTAACACTTTATATCCATCTTCTGTAACTAATAAACCATTTAAATTTTTAAAATTACCACTTTTGGTTAATAATAAATTACCATTTTTATCTTGAACTTTGAAAAACATATCTGTTTGATTTAGTGCAAAATCTAATTTATTCCCTGTTTGTATCAATGCACCTATATCTTCTTTCATATATTCACCATCAATCTTAGGAATAGTATTTGTAACATTATTTAATCTTATTAGTTGTGGATCTGATACATCACTTATGGTTTGTTCTTTTTCAGATAATTGTTTTAAATAATAATTAAAAGATCCCTCAACTAAATTATCCTGCTTAAAAGCAGTTGTATTTACGTTTGCTATATTATTAGATAACAAATCTACTCTATTTAATTGATTAACCATTGTTGCACTTAATGCATAGATACCTTGATTCATAATATAACCTTTATGAGTTGTTAAATTCCGATATTAAACTATCTAAATCATCTTCACTAACAGTTTCCATACCATCACCTGAAATATGTTTTGCAATCTGAACTTCTGGCTTTGCAGAATCATCTGAAAAAATACCATTAAGATAATTTGCAAGTTTTCTAATAACTGCCATAACTCTTTCTATTTTTTGTCTATTTATATCATGATATTGCATCAATTCCATAGCTTCAAATACTTTAGCATTTTCATTATCTATAATATTTGTCATATCTAAACTCGAAGTTTTAATACTCTGTGCTTTTTCTAAGTTTTCTAAAAATACAGATATATTTGGAAATTTTTTTCCTAAAGTTTCAAGTAATTGAATTTGATCATCAAGAAAAGTTTGCATATTGGTTACTTCTCTTTGGATTTTATCATTTTCATCAAGTATATAACTTAATACATCAAATATTTGTGAAGCTTTTTCTTCGCTATCTTCTGCCACTTCATTAAGTTGATTTACAACTTGATGTTCATTTGATACAGGCAAAGGATAAACTCCATGATCTATTTGTTCTGCTATATCATTTGATTCATTAGATGATTCTGGTTCTGATTCTGGTTCTGAAATATCTTCAGCAACTACATCAGAAGATCCATCCTCAACTATACCATCAATATTTGCAAGTATATCATCTATGCTTTCATCACTATTTACAGTACTTTCTTCATCACTAGCACTTTCTGATGGACCGTCTTCAACAATACCATCTATCCCATCTAATATATCATCTATACTATTTTGAGACTCATCCTCCTGTGTTGATAAAGAGGTATCATTCATAAGTGCTTCAATCTCTTCTTGAGTCATACTCATAATATATCCTTATTTTTTAAAAAATGGATCAAGCTTTTCTTTTAAAGTTTGAGCATTAAATGGTTTAACAATATAATTATTTACCCCTGCTTTCAGTGCTGTTATAACTTCCCCTTTACCACCTTCGGTTGTAATCATAACTGTAGGGGTTCCCCTATGGGTACTTCCTTCCCCTCTAATCTTTTTAACCAATTCCAATCCATTCATATTTGGCATATTCCAATCGGTTAAAATAACATCATATTGTTTTTCCTGCAACATTTTCCAAGCAACTGCACCATCTTCTGCTTCGTCAAAATCTTCTTTAGAAACACCTAATTGTTGTACAACATTACCGATAATTCTTCTCATTGTTGAGCTATCATCTACAATTAAAATTTTCATTTTGCTTACCTTTACTTATTTATATCTGAAATACTTACTGTAGAGCAATTATATTTAATTTTAAGTAAATATCATCTTAAAAAGCTTTTAAAGACAACTTTAAAAAGAAATTTGTTAAAATAAATAATACAAAATTTGGGAGTTTATTATGGTAAGAGGACTTTACACAGCAGCGGCAGGAATGAATGCCCAACAAAACAATATTGATGTAACTTCAAATAATATAGCAAATGTAAATACAACAGCTTTTAAAAAGGATCGTGCAGAGTTTGCAGACCTTATGTATCAAACATTAAACTATACAGCAAATGCTACAAGTGAAAGTACTAATAATCCTACAGGAATGGATGTTGGACTTGGGGTAAGAGTTGCGGGAGTTCAAAAAAGTTTTATTCAAGGAAGTCTAAAACAAACAGGAAACGATCTTGATATAGCTATACAAGGTAAAGGATTTTTTCAAGTTGAAACACCAAATGGTACTGTTCAATATACTAGAAATGGTTCTTTCAAAAGAGATAGTGAAGGTTCTCTTGTAAATGGACAAGGATATAAATTAATTCCTGAAATTGTTATTCCAAATACTTTAACAAATGTATCAATCGCACAGGATGGTACAGTTTCTGCGACAAATCCAGAAGATGGAACAATTTCCACTTTAGGACAAATCACTTTAGTTGATTTTATCAATCCTCCTGGATTAGCACCAAAAGGTAATAATTTATATGCAGCAACAACAGTATCTGGAGATCCTATTGAAGGTGTTGCTACAACTTCAGCATTTGGTAGCTTGCAACAAGGTATGCTAGAATCATCAAATGTACAACTTGTAAATGCTATGGTTGATTTAATAACAGCACAAAGAGCTTATGAGTCTAACTCTAAAGCATTAACAACAACAGATCAAATGTTGCAACAAGTAAATCAACTAAAAAGATAATAATCTAAAATGGATTTAGTAGAGTTAAAAAAAAGACGGGAAGAAAACCTTTTAAGACATAAGCAAAAAAAGAAAGCTTATTATCTCAAAAAAAAACTTGCCCAAACAAAAGAAAAATCTACTAAACCTAAATTTATTGACTATGAAAAAGAACTTTTTAGTGGTTCTATAGAAGATTTCACATCTAAAATGAAAGAAATTGCTAAAAAGCAAAAAGGACATATTCAAAACAGAGAAGATATAATTTTAGAAAAAATGCAAGAATATAAAAAGAAAAAACAAGATTATTATTATAGCAACAAAGAACAACGACTGCAATATGATAAAGAATATAGACAAAAGAAAAAAGATGAACTTAAAGAATATAGAAAAGAATATTATAGAAAAAACAGAGAAAAAATTCTTGCAAAACAAAAAGAAAATAGATTGAAAAAGAGAAATAATGAGTGCTGATATATCTACAATACTAACAGATACCATTAGTTCTACACTTGAAACAAATCTTTCTCAAAATGTAGTTCTTGAGGATACATTTACCGTAGATAAACCTATTACAAAATACCCTACAATACTTAGTAATAAATTATCTCTTAGCTTTGAAACTATTACCTTAAATCTAAAATTCATTTTTACATCAGATCTTGCAGCACATATTTTTGCTGTAATGATGATGGAAGATGAAGAAAATCCAAATGAAATCAATGACGATACCATCGATACCATAAAAGAAATTATTGCACAAGTATCAGGTGGTCTTGAAACAGCTATAAATGCTGCAGAACTTGAAGGATTAGGCAAAACTACCAAATCAGTAGAAGAGATTCAACCAATTACAACAAATGATTATACAAAAAATGAAGATGATAAATTAATCCAATTAAAATTTAATATAAATGACAAAATATACTTTATATATATAGAAATTAGTAAAGTTGCTTTAGATTTTTTTGAAACATTATCAAATTCTGAAATATTAACAACAGATGATGAAGAAAATAATGATGATGTTGAGATAGATGGATTAACAACAGATGATGAAGAAAATAATGATGAAGAAGATGAAACTTCTAATCAAAATAACATTGAAACAAGAGAAGATACTCCACCTGAAATAGAAGATAAAAATACAGAAGATTCCAATGAAAATAATTCTTCCGAAAATGATACAGAAGATAAAGAAAAGGAAACAAATAAAACAAAAAAAGATTCTACCTCACAAGATGATAAATCTGCAACAGAGGAAGAAGAAAATGAAAATAAAGATGAGAAAAAAAATAAACGTTTAAAAATGCTTGTATTTATAGTAGCTGGATTATTAGTAAGTATATTAATAGGATTTACCACAGCTTATTTTATGGGAGTATTTGATCCTCCACCACAACAACCACAAAAAACACATAAAAAAAAGAAAAAAACACCTCAGAGTATGATTATTGCAAATATCAAAAATAAACAAATTGATTTTAAAATAAATATGATTAATACAAAACGATTAAACAGAAGATTATCTCTATTAACAAAATATGAAATATTAGAAGATGATGCTTTAGAAAAATTTAAAAGAGAAGAAAAAGAAAGACTTTATAAATTAAAAATGAAAAAACTAGAAGAATTTGCATCCAACAATAAAGAAGAAGCTTTATTTCAGAAAAATAAAATTTTAAAATATAATATAAAACAAAAAAATAGATTTTTAGAAAACAATAAAACAAACTCTGCCCAAAAAGCACAAATTTTATATGAAAATCAAGAATTAATTTTTATTCAAATCTCATCTTTGAAATATAAGAAATATAAAGATATTATAGATGAAGAAAAACCTATGGATATAAAAACATCTATTTGCCAAAATACAAATGGTAAAATTGATGTTTATATTGGACCTATATATTTAAAACTAATTACAAATAATATTATAAACAGAATTAAACAATCTAATGGTTCAAAAAATGATGCAAAAATTGTTATTCTAACAAAAAAAGAATTTGATCAAAGATGCAACTTCTAAATAACCACTTTTGAGTTTATATTCCTGCCAACTAATAATAAGTTATTATTATGTATATAAACGTTCTAATAAATAATACTAAGACGTTAAAATTAAAAATATCGTAAAACAATTTTAAAATAAAGTATAAGAAGATATGAAAGCATAATGAAGATAATAATAAAAAGAAAAAAAGCTCATAAAA
>Ga0256828_1000149_pt1 | contig 47374 bp, 44 predicted proteins | sample CV88metaG_FD_185993 | JGI IMG/M metagenome (GOLD analysis project Ga0256828, IMG submission 185993) | Hydrothermal vent microbial communities from East Pacific Rise, Pacific Ocean - CV88 | ecosystem: Environmental > Aquatic > Marine > Hydrothermal vents | place: Pacific Ocean: East Pacific Rise...
ATAACAATCGAGTGGACATGCAGTTAGTTTTTCATTCATCAGATTTACTCCTCTTTGAGTTCAACTTTTACAAGCTGAGAAAATATTTTTGGTGCTTTTATGATAATTTGTGCTTTATATTTAGAAAGATTTATATTATCTGCAACTTTTACAAAACGATTCACCTTGTAATCTGTTTTTTTTTCATTTATATAAACTATTTTATTTTGAATATTATCTATATCATTTTCATTTACATAAATAGTTAAAAGAGCCTTTGATATATCTGCTAACTTTGCTAAAGGTGTCCCTTTGTTAACAAATTGCCCCTCTTTAACCTCTATACTGTATAACATAAGAGTATTTGCTTGAAGCCTTTTGTCGTTAAGTGTTTTTTCTAGTCTCTTTTCCTTTACAATTGAATCAGTAATTTGCATTTTTAAAGAATTAATTTCTTTTTGTGTTGCAAAATAATTATTTTCACTTGCTACAAGATTATAAAATTCTCTATCTTTTTCAATACGAGATTTAATTTTCATCGCTTCAATTTTTTTATAATTAGCTCTTTTTCTCTTGCACATTTCTTTAAGATTTAAAAGTATTTTTTTTGAAAAAGACAAAGTTTCATTAAGATCAATAATTTTTTGTTTTATGGCATAAAATTCATCTTTATCTATTTTATTATCTATTTTAATATATATATTATTATATAGTACTTTTCCTAATAAATTTTCATTAACTTTCTCCACTCTTCCTGTCACATTGGATGTAACATTATAAAAAGCATAAGGAACAACTTTAGCATAGTAAACCTCTCCAAAAACAAAACTTGACAATACTAACAATAAAAACACTATTTTCAAGATTAAATCCCTTTAATTTTTAAAGCCATTTTACCATTTCATTCCTAACATTCAAGCATATTTCATTATATTTTTGGTACTATTAAGCAATTTTTAAATAAAAGGAATTTTATGTCTTTACTAGATAATGTAGATGCTGCTACAAACTTAGCAAAAAACAATGAATTACAACTACTAGTTTTTAGAGTAAGCGAAAAAGAAGATTCGGCGTATTATGCTATTAATGTATTTAAGACAAGAGAAGTTGTAGAATCTAAGAATCATTACTTAACACAGATTCCCTCTTCTCATACCTTACTAGAAGGAACAATTATTCTTCGTGGATTACAAATTCCTATACTTAATCTTCCTCAATGGCTTGGTACTACACTTAGTAAAGAAGAAATAGCACAATCAAACATTTTAATTTGTGATTTCAATGGTATCATTATAGGTCTTAGAATTATGTCTGCCTATAGAGTGATAAAGAAAAATTGGAATGAAATGCATGCCCCAGATAGTTATAGATTAAAAGAAGATGGTGTTATAATAAATGATACCCGTCTTGAAGATGGTAGCTTATGTCTTGTACTTGATTATGAAAAACTTTTAGCAGATGTACTACCTCAAGCTCTCGTTGATGTAGATAAAGACACGGCTATACTTAAAGATATAAAAATTCCAGATAAATTAAAATATAATTTAGTACTCATTGCTGAAGACTCAAAAACAGCACAAAGACATCTTATTCAACTTTTTGAAAAAGCTCATATTCAAATGCGATTATTTGATAATGGAAAAAAACTTATAGATTTTATTAATGATTTAGGGGATAATGCTTCCGAAAAGATTTCTGCCATTATTACAGATATAGAAATGCCTGAAATGTCTGGTTTTACAGTTGTTAAAATCCTAAAAACAAGTCCTATCACAAAAAATATTCCTATCATAGTAAACAGTTCCATGACAGGGGATAATAACAAACGAGAAGCTGAAGTTTTAGGTGCTGATGGATTTATAGATAAAACAAAAAGTCATAATGTGATACCTCTCATTGTAGAAGCTATGAAAAAGTATGAAAATTAGAAAGAACTACTATCTTTGCTTATGCAAAGATAGAGATAAGAACACCAGCAGCAACTGCTGAACCAATAACACCTGCAACATTTGGACCCATTGCATGCATTAGAAGCATATTTGTACGATCATACTCCATACCAACTTTATTTGATACACGAGCCGCCATAGGAACTGCGGAAACCCCAGCTGAACCAATGAGAGGATTGATTTTATTCCCTGGAAACATATTCATAACTTTTGCCATTAAAACACCAGCTGCTGTTCCAACAGAAAATGCAATAATACCAAGAATCATAATAAACATAGTCTCAGGTACTAAGAACTGATCAGCTGCTAGTTTAGAACCAACACCAAGACCTAAGAAAATCGTAGTGATATTAATAAGAGCATTTTGTAAAGTATCATTTAAACGCTCAACTACACCTGACTCTTTCAAGAAGTTACCAAACATAAATGCACCAATTAATGGTGTAGATTCTGGTAGTACTAAAATAGCCAAAATTAAAACCATTATAGGAAAAACTAGCTTTTCTAAACGAGATACATGACGCAGTGTACTCATTTTAATTTTTCTTTCATCTTCTGTAGTAAGAATCTTCATAATTGGAGGTTGAATAATAGGAACCATTGCCATATAACTATAAGAAGCAACTGCAATCGCACCTAAAAGCTCAGGAGCAAGTTTTGTCGCAATAAAAATAGATGTCGGACCATCAGCTCCACCAATGATAGAGATAGCACTTGCTTGTTGTAATGTAAAATCTACAAATCCCATTTGAGAAAGTGCAACCGCACCAACTAATGTTCCAAAAATACCAAACTGAGCAGCACCACCAAGTAACGCTGTTTTAGGGTTTGATAAAAGTGGACCAAAATCTGTCATTGCCCCAACACCCATAAAAATAATAATTGGAAACATCTCATTAGCAAGACCCATCTGATAAATAACACCTAAAAATCCATGAGGTCCAGCAATATTTGCTATGGGAATATTAGCTAAAAGCCCACCAAAAGCAATTGGTAAAAGAAGCAAAGGTTCAAATCCTTTTGCTATAGCTAACCAAAAAAGAAAAAAAGTCACTAAAATCATAATAATACGACCAAAACCTTTATGAAAATCACTCATTTTTTTACCACTTGCACTTAATTCATTTGGATTGGGATTAAAAAGGGCTACGATACCAGTTGATTGTAAAAAACCTACAACCATATGCCCCATTGATTGAGAAACATAAGTTTCTTCTTTATGAGTTGATGGTGATTTTATAGATTGTAATCCATCTTGTGAAGCCATTAAAGTAGTACTATTTAATGTTAAAAACACTAAAAGTGTTAAAAATTTTATAATCATTTTTTTCATATACTTATCCTATTACTGCTACAACTTGACCTTCTATAACTTTATCATTGGTCGCAACATTAATAGATTGTAAAATACCCGCTTTTGGTGCCACAACATCTATCTCCATTTTCATAGATTCAAGAATCATAACAACATCACCCTCTTGAAGCATTTGTCCCACAGTAGCAACAATTTTCCAAACACTTCCAGGAAGAAGTGCTTTGATAGAAACACCACCATCTGCTACTTTTGTAGTTGATTCACCATCCACTGCTACAACTTGTATATCATTATCACCTTCGGCAACTTGCACACTAAATTTTTGACCATCTACAATTACTGTATAATTTCCACTACCCATATTTTTATTTTCCTCTTTACAATCTGTTTTCATTTCTGAAATTTTTCTAACATTTAATTCCCCTTGACCATGAAGAAATGCTATACCTTTTTCATGACATGCAGCAGCTATAAAGATATTTTCTTCTGTTATTGCTATCTTCTCTTCTTTAAGCTTTTGTATCCAATTTTCTAATGATTTTTCTGGATCTGCATTTGCTAAATCAAGTGCTTTTTCTTTCGTTGGTAAGAGATTAAGCTTTTCACTCGCAATTTTCACAATTTCAGGATCAGGAGCTACTGGTGTTTTACCAAAATATCCAAGAACCATTCTCCCATAACCAGGAGCTATGACTTTCCATGGACCATGCACAACATTATTGAGCGCTTGTTGAAAATAAAACTGAGAAACAGGTGTTACAGATGTACCATAACCACCTTTTTCAACAACTTTTTGCATCGCAGCAATAACAGCAGGAAATTTATCCATCATATCGTTATCACGCATCATTTGAGTATTTGCAGTAAGCGCACCACCTGGCATAGGTGAAAAAGGGATAATAGGAGAAACTCTTGTCGCTTCTTGAGGTAGAAAATAATCTTCTAAACAACCTTGAAGCTCTTTTTCATAAGTAAGTATTTTCCCAATTTCTAATCCACCTAAGTCAAAATGCATCCCTTTTGTTGCATGAAGCATTGTTAGTATATCTGGTTGACTTGTTCCTCCACTTACGGGTGAAGCAGCTAAGTCAATTCCATCAGCACCTGCTTCTAAAGCTGCTAAGTAAGCAGAAACAGAAACACCTGCTGTCTCATGTGTATGCAAACGAAGATGTGTACCTTCAGGTAAAAGTTTTCTTGCCATTTTAATAGTAGCATATACTTTTTGAGGATTTGATGTACCACTTGCATCTTTAAAACACACACTATCATAAGGAATACCACTGTCTAAAATATCACGCAATTTTTCTTCATAAAATGCTACAGTATGAGCTCCTGTACATCCTGGTGGTAAATCCATCATAGTAATAACAACTTCATGTTTTAACCCATGATGTCTAATTCGTTCTCCAGAATATTTTAAATTTTCAATATCATTTAACGCATCAAAATTTCTTACAGTTGTTGTACCATGTTTTTTAAACATCTTTGCATGTAAGTCTATAAGTTCCTTTGAACCAGTATCTAGCATCACGGTATTAACACCACGCGCTAAAGTTTGTAAGTTTGCTTCCTCTCCAACAATACTACGAAACTTATCCATCATTTCAAAAGCATCTTCTCTCAAATAAAAATAAAGAGATTGAAATCTTGCACCCCCACCAAATTCAAAATGATTAATTCCTGCCATTTTTGCAGCCTCTACAGCTGGCAAAAAATCATTCATAAGAACACGACCACCAAAAACAGACTGAAAACCATCTCTAAAAGTTGTATCCATTATATCTATAAATCTTCTTTTCACTATTATAACCCTTGTGCTTGTCTATGATGTATAATTGCAGCGGTAATTGCAGCAACTACTTTTTTTGCATCTTTTTTTTCTTTACCATTTTGTTCTTCAACATTTATTTGAGATTCTGGAAAAAATCTATGAATAATTTTTGACATAAAATGAATACAAATAATCATTATAATTAAAAATGTAAACACTGTACCCATTCCTAAAACCATAAATTTAAATCCCTCTGTCACGAGGTTTGTTTCCATAAAGTACCCTTATTTATAATTTATTTTTCTAGTATAATACAAAGATGATTAAAGCGTGATTATTTTTAAACACTTTTTTTGCTATAATCGCATTCATAAAATTTTACAAAGGAAATATACAAATTATGATAGCGGGAATGTTTGAACAAGATTTTGTAGCATATATTATTTTTGGTCTTATACTTAATTTTCTTTTTTCTATAATGTTTGGTATCTATTTAAGTAACAATATTGGTATGCAAGAGATGCTCACATCAAAAGGGGAAAAAGAACAGTCAATATTCGTAAAGTTAAGTTTATTTGTTCCTTATGCAAAAATGCTTATTACACTCTATAGAGTTGCCATTTTACAAATTTTCTTTCTTAATAAAGGCTTCTCACATAAAGAATTTTGGATTTATATGACACACAAATCATAGTCTATTATAATAATAAGATTTACATACTATGGGGATTTTTGTTCCCCATAACCCTTTTTTTTCAATTTTAGCATTTTCTTGTGCCTGAGTAAATACATAGTCAAAGACTTCATCCTTAAAGTGTAGAGCAATAAGAGCTAAACCTTTTTTTAAAAGTTCTTCAGAATAAGTTGTCTCTCCCTTACTATATATTATACATCTTCCATTTTTATCATTAATATGATAGCTTTGTTCTTCTTTCAATCTAAAAAAAGCAAAATATTTTAAATTTACTCTTTTCTCATAAAGATTTATAATCTCTTTTTGACATTGATTATCTGCTTTTGCACGAAAAAATAAATCCTCAAGTGTTACAACACCATAAACTTTACAAGTATATACTTTTACCCCTTTTTGTAAAAGAAAAGTACTGTTATTATAAATTTTTGAAAGTATGGCTATAGAGGGTTCTTGAGATAAAAGTATCAAAGGAAAAAAATAAAAAAAATAGATTCTCCTATGCAAAGTTACAATTTTTTTAGAAAATGTTATAATAAACATATGAATGAATTTACATTAAAAATTATTTTAAGTTTACTAGGGGGAATTGTATTTGCCTTTATTTTTATACTTATGGCCTTTGCTTTACCTATAGAAAAAACGGAAAAAATCATCATTAAAAAGCCTCAAGGTAAATTAGAAAAGATATCACATACTTTAAAGCATTAATTGTTTAAAATAGATTTTTTAATTTCTATTAACTTGAGTGTATTATAAGCAGATTGAGGAGAAAGTCGAATAGAACAAGCTTTAAGTGCTTTAAGACACATAATAAGATAAGATAAATCATCTTTTTTCATAAGTTCATAAAGTAAAATTTCAGCATCTTTTATGCGTAGATTTCTAGCTACTCCTAAATTTTTATGAGCTAATTCTCTAAAAGGAGTATAATCCATAGTCTTTTGTGCTTCTTTTGAATCTTGTAATTTTTTCATGTGTGTTTCAAACTGCACTATCGCCTTAATAGTTTGAGCCACATAGTCATCTAGTAATTGCATAACTAAGTCACAATCGATTCCTAGTTCTTCAACTGCTAAATCAGGATTATATTTATAATCCCTAATAGCAAGATTTTTAAGCTTATCAGATACCAAAATATCTATTACTTCTTCTGCTCTTTGTAAGAGAGCATCTTTTTGTTCATATTTACAAGAGTTACTTTTCACTATTTTCAACTTATTAAACATTTCAGAACTATAGCATATTTTTTATTTGTAAAGCTTATAATACAAAAAAAATTAAAAATAGAATTTATGAGTGCTACAATAGCACTCATAAAATTATAAAGCTTTCGCTATTATTCTGTTTAAACGCGTTACAAATTCCGCAGTATCATCTAATTCTTGTCCATCAAATAATTTTGCTTGATCAAGAAGTACATGTGCAGCATCACTTATAAGGTTTTGATCTGCCGAATCTTTAAGTTTTTGAATAAGCTCATGATTTGGATTAATTTCTAAAATAGGTGCTGGTTCCTCTACATCAGTCGCTTGACCCATTTGTTTCATCATTTGAGCCATCATATATGCAGGATCTTCTTTATCTGCTCGTATTGCTACTGGAGATTCTGTAAGTTCTGTTGCAACTTCTACTGATTTCACAGTATCACCTAGCATATCTTTTATCTCTTTTGTAAAGCCTTCATACTCTTTAGTAAGTACCTCTTTAGCTTTTTTATCCTCTTCAGTCTCTTCAAATTTAGCATCACTTACTGCAATAAGTTTATACTCCTTATACTCTGTTACCATTGGAAAGATAATAGTATCAACTTCTTCATTAAGTACAAGAACATCTATACCTCGAGATTTAAACTTTTCAAGAACAGGTGAGCGTTTTAACATATCTACAGATGTTTTTCCTGTAATATAGTAAATCTCTTTTTTTTCTTCATCTACATTTTTTACAAACTCTTCAATTGTTGTTGTACCTTCACCATTAAGCGTATAAAATTTTAAAAGTTCTAAAATCTTTTCACGATTTGCAAAATCACTATAAAGTCCTTCTTTTAAAACATTACCAAACTCTTTATAGAAAGTATCATATTTTTCTGGTGCTTTTTTCATCATTTTTGCAAGTTCTGAAAGTACCTTTTTAACAGAAGCATTTTTAATTTTTGCCATTACAGGATTTGATTGTAAAATTTCACGACTCACATTTAATGGTAAATCTGCAGAATCAATAACACCACGCAAGAAACGCAAATAAGTTGGCATTAACTCTTTATCATCATCTGTAATAAATACACGATTAATATAGAGCTTAATTCCTGGTTGATAATCTACTCTAAAAATATCCATAGGTGCTTTACTTGGAATATAAAATAGTGTAGAGTACTCTATAGCGCCCTCTGCTTTATGATGCATCCAACTTAATGGCTCTTCATTTGAATGTGCAATTGTTTCATAAAATGCTGTATAATCTTCATCTTTTAGTTCATTCTTAGATAGGGTCCATAACGCATTTGCATTATTAATCTGTACAATCTCTCTCTCAGTACGAGAAGGTTCTATCTCTTTACCTTCATCATCTGTTTGTGCAGGTATAAATTTGTCTTTTTCCATATAAATAGGGAAAGGAATATGATTAGAGTATTTTTTTACAATATTTTCAAGACGAGATTCTTCTAAAAATTCTCCTTCATCATCATTAAGATATAAAATAATTTCTGTACCATGTGTATCTTTTGTTGTTTCCTCAAGATCAAACTCACCACTTCCATCACTTACCCATTTATAAGCTTGTTCTTCATTTGCTTTTCTTGTGATAACTTCAATTTTATTAGCTACCATAAAAGCAGAATAAAACCCAACACCAAACTGACCAATAAGGTGCGAATCTTTTTTAGCATCACCCGTTAAATTTTCTAAAAATGCTTTTGTACCAGATTTTGCAATCGTACCAAGATTATTAAGTAAATCTTCCTCATTCATTCCTATACCACTATCTTTAATCGTTAAAGTTTTAGCCTCTTTATTTGGAATAATATCAATACGAGGTGAAAATTCCACTCCCTTATAGTTTTCATCTGTTAATACTAACATATTAAGTTTATCAAGTGCATCTGATCCGTTTGAAATGAGTTCTCTTAAGAATATCTCTTTATTTGAATAAAGTGAATGAATCATAAGTTGTAAAATTTGATTTGCTTCTGTTTGAAATTGATGTTTTGCCATAGTTTATATCCTTTTATAAAAAATTTTCTGTATTTTATCAAAAAAAGTTAATAGTTGCAAGTTTTATAAAGAGTATTTAGTCTATATGACTAAAGTTTATTAGTATTTTAAGTATAAATATTGAAAAAATGATTTTTTAGCTATAATCTCTCTATGAAAAATGATGAAATTATCGAACAACATGTACCAACACCAACACTTAAAAAGCTTACATGTAAACTTTTTGCTAAAACAATTGAGTATTTTTTACATTACAGTGCATTTGTAGTAAGTCTTTATATATGGTATATGTATGATTATTTTATAGCAGGAAGTAGTTTTATTTTGTTTTATATAGTTATAGGTATTGTACGCTCAAAGCTAAGAAATAGTTCTATCCCTTTTTCTCAAAGAGAATATACTTATAACGATAAAGAAGTCAGTATTTGGTATACTACCAAATACTTATGTTAAGAATAATTAGTTTGTATAGCCGTTAGGATTATTACTTTGCCAACGCCAAGAATCTTCACACATTTGTTGAATATCTTTTTTCGCTTTCCAGCCTAAAACCTCTTTAGCATATGATGGGTCAGCATAGCATTTAGCTACATCTCCAGGACGGCGATTTACAATTTTATAAGGTACCTCTTTAGCACTTGCATCTTGAAATGCATGTACCATATCAAGCACTGAGTAACCATTTCCTGTACCAAGATTAACTGTTAAGACACCCTTGTTTTTTGCTAAATATTCTAAAGCTTTAAGATGGCCATTTGCTAAATCAACAACATGGATATAGTCTCTTACTCCTGTACCATCATGGGTATCATAATCACCACCAAAAACACTTAAAAACTCTCGTTTACCAACGGCAACTTGAGAGATGAAAGGCATAAGATTATTTGGTATACCGTTTGGATCTTCCCCTATAGTACCAGATTCATGAGCTCCTACAGGATTAAAATAACGAAGAAGTGCTATGTGCCACTCTTCATCAGCAACACTTAAATCTCGTAAAATCTCTTCTATAAAAAGTTTTGTTTTTCCATATGGGTTTGTAGCACTCAGTGGAAAATCCTCAGTAATAGGTGTCGTATGAGGATCCCCATACACAGTAGCAGAGGAGCTAAATACCATCGTTTTACAGTTATGTTTTTGCATTACTTCACATAAAACTACTGTTCCATGAATGTTATTATCATAATACTTTAAAGGTTCTGCTACTGATTCTCCAACAGCTTTTAAACCAGCAAAGTGTATCACTGCATCAATATCATACTTTTGAAAAACTACTTCTAAATCACTGTGAGAGCGAATATCACCTTCAACAACTTCTAAAGATTTTTCAACAATTTTCTCAACCCTAGTAATACTTTCTCGCGAAGAGTTACAAAAATTATCAAAAATAACAACTTCATATCCAGCCTCTACTAAAAGAACAACCGTATGGCTTCCAATATAGCCTGCTCCACCTGTTACTAAAATCATCACATACTCTCCTCTTTTTTTATGAAGTTCATAAAAAACACTATAAATATTCCTAAAATAATACTTGTTATAAAAGCAACAACTAAAATCAATCCTCTTTTTGGTTTTGTTTTATCTTTAATATATGCCACTTCTGGTGCAGTTAATAAATCACATTGATAATACTGTTTTGATTTCATCATCACCTTTTCTTGAAGAATTTGACTAATCATTTGAGAAAGTGACTGGCGTAATTCAAAAGCCTCAACTTGACTCATCTCTTTTTCAAAATAATGTAATCTACTATCAATATTTTTCAATCCATTATCTACAAGATATTTACTTGCATCTTTTAAAAACATATTTACCATATTTGGTGCATATTTTCTATCATAATCCGTATATGAAATAGTAATAAGACCTGATTTTTTATCTGCAGATATAGAAAAATTTTTTTGTAATTTTTTTGTAATTAAATTAAAAATTTCTTCTTCTTTATCTTTTTGTTCTTTTTTTTTCTTAAAAATATCATATAAGTCCCTATAACCTAAAGCAAATACATAATCTTTATCAGCATCCTCACGAGTATAATATTTGTCAATATGATTTTTTTCTACAAAATCTTTCATAAAACCATAATTCTGAAGTAATGATGAAAATGCAATATCTGGCGTCATAGTTGCACCACCTAAATTGACTCCAGCCATAGCAGCTAAACCACCAAGCCCTCCTAATGAAGAACCTCCTTCTGTCGCTGTTGGAATTAAAATAGCCTCTGATTTATACGAATTAGGTAGTTTTAAAACATAAATAAATGTCAAAGAAACAATTATAAAAGTTGTCAAAATAATTGTTTTTTTTCCTTTTTTAATCGTCTCCCATAACTCTCGTAAATCTATCTCATCTTCATCAACCTGAGAACATTCTTGTATATTGTTAACCATTAAAACACCCCTATTGTTTGAAGAGTTGCAGCCGTAATTGCAAAACTTGCCATAATTTTACTTACACTTTCCCAAAGATCAAGCTGATTATACTCTTTGATATACATAGGGACAACTATTGTATCACCTTTTTTTATAGCTGTAGCTGAAGAAAAAATCCACCAACCATGTACAGCTGGTTCACTAGTTCCGTCTGCGTGAACAACATAAATCCTATCTTCATCAGCACCACGAGCAAGACCACTCGCCTCGTTTATATAGTCTTTAGTATCTAATCCACTATTATAAACAAAAGATGTAGGATTAAACACTTCTCCAAAAACTGTTACTGTATCAATTTGGGATGGAATAATCAGTTTGTCATTATCTTGTAAGACTAAATCATATTCACTCTCTTGCATTTTTGTTAAATTTGTATCAAGTTTAATACTAATGCGTCCCATCGGTTGATATTTTTTTGCTTCTTTAATCACTTCAGTTATACTAGCTAAAGAGTCATTTCCAACAGCTGCACCATTTTTTGCATTTGCTGGCATAGAATTAAAAATAGCCAACTGTCTTTTAAGTCGAGCTAATGTTTTATTATACTGTTCTATTTGATTTTTTTGGACACTCTTTCGTGTAAAAACTGCACCATCAACAAAAGCTTCCTTTGTAAAACCACCCGCTCTTTTAATGACACTACTTAGCTTTTCCCCAGTTTTTATAGTATAAGTTCCAGGAAATTTCACCTCTCCAGATAATGTCACCTTTTTATTTTCATTCCAATTTGGTATTTTAAAAATATGTACAACATCATAAGGTTGTAATTTTATGTTTTCAAAATCATTTTCAAGCATATTTAATTTCAAAATCTTTCTGTGGCGCACTTCGTTTTCATCAATATAATAACGAATAATTTCTATATTTTTTGTATAAGCTTTATGTGTTAATCCTCCTGCCATAATAATTAAATCAGTAACACTTAATCCTTCTCCATATTTAACAGTTATAGGATTTCTTACTTCACCTTGTATTGCAATAGTTTGATAATCTTGTGTATCCCATCCTAGAATTTTAGAAACTTTAACTTCATCATAAGGTTCTAAAAAAATATTATCTAAAGATATTTTCGATAAATCATAGTTAAAAACTTTTTGTCGTCTTGTTTGATTCTCATCAATAAAATATCTTGTTAAGTATATTGATTTTGTATATGCTTTTTTATTAAATCCCCCAGCAATTTTTAAAAGTTTTGCTAATGTCATCCCTTTTTCATAGTAAACAACACCTGGTTTAACAACTTCACCTTTAATAGTTACAGGTTCAAGTATATGTGTATCATAATACCCAAAAACTTCAACAACATCATAAGGATTTAAAAGTGTTTTAGCTTCTTTTTTCAGTGAATAAAAAGTTGTTTTTGGCATAAAATTCTTTGTATTAAAAGTTGTTACTCTTACTTTATCATCTATAAGACCATCAATACCTGATGCATTAATAGCATCAAGAATATTCATACCTCTATAGTATTGAAATTTACCTGCTTTTATAAGAGAAGAACCCTTTGTTGTTATATATGAACTCGTAAAAATATCATTTTGTGCAAAAATAAAAATCTTATCTTGAGGTTTCAATTTTACTGTAAGTTTGTTAGCTAATACATCTAAAAGATTAAAAGAATATGTTTCATATTCAAGTGCATCATTATATCTTTTAATAACAGCATATTCAAAATATGTTTTTGGAAGAAAAAATTGTTTTTTTCCTTGTTTTATATTATTTTGTAATAAAGTATTTAATGTTTTGTTTTTAGGAAGATTGTAATTTCCAGGACGAATAATATTTCCATAAATATTTACACTTGCCACTGCATTAAAATCAAGCGGATAGATATAAACTTCATCACCATCAAGAACAGTAAATTTTTGAGCATTTATATATGAAATAGTAAATGTTTTAATTTTTGCATTTTTTAAATATCTTTTCACTTTAATATTTGTTTGAGAAGCATTAGGTTTCATACCACCAGCATAATCAATCAAAGTACGAAGTGTTTCTCCTTGTTTCAGTTCAAAAATAGCTGCATCATTAACATAACCATCAACAGAAGCAAGTTTTTTTGCTTTACTAACAACAACAATATCACCTTGTTTTAAAATCGCAGTATTTATATGACTAGCTTTAAAAAGAAGGTTATAGAAATCAATATTTCGAATAACTTTACCATCTCTTTTAATTTTTAAATTTCGCACAGATGCAGTTTCTCGTAAACCTTTAGAAGCTAAAAGTAAATCTTTTACAGTTGAAAAAGATGCTAGATTATAAAGTCCAGGAGCTTTAACATCGCCAACAAGTGTGACTTGAATGGTGCTATATTTTTTCATATTAATATAAAAATCACTCAATTTAAAATGATTTTTAAGATTTTCTATAAGATGTTTTTTTGCATCTTTAAACTTCATACCACCTATATGTATAGGACCAACAAATGGAAGTTCTATTGTCCCATCATTATTTACATATGGTGTATAAGTTTTATCTCTATCCCCATAAATATAAATCATAATAGTATCTCCAGTAGAGATAACATAATCATCAGGTGTTGGCATAGATGATGGATTAATCACATTTTTATTTGCAAAAAATCTATTTGAATAGCGTTTTAAACTTTTTTTTATAAAATGCTGTTGTTTTGATGAAAGTGTTTTATTAATATTCTGAGAAGATTCAAATTTAAATGGATTGACTCTTTTTATAGCAACCGATTTTTTAATAAAAGTTTGCTCACTTACAGTTGTATCATCAGTTACATCTATATCATTTGTACTATCTATTTCTGATGAAACAGAACTATTACTAGTTTTTTTCACTTTTAACTTAGCTTTAACATCTGCAACAGTCATGCCTTTTTTAGCCATAGCTGCTTTTGCTTGAGGAGTATTAAGTAAAGCTGGATTTGCTTGAACAGCTGCTTTAATCTCACCAAGATTTGGTGAAGCAACAAGAGAGAGTGTTATCATAAAGATAAACAAGAGGGAACGAATTAACATAAGGTACAATCCTACTAAGTATTTATTTTAGTTAGCATTATACCTTAAGTTTATAATAATCCGTTTAAAAGAATGGCTTAACTACAACCACATCCACCGCCACTTTGTTGTGGTGTAGAAGCTGTTGAACATGCACTGACACCTGGAGGTGTTGTTGGTTGTACAGCTTCGTTATCAACACCACCACTTGCATTAATCTCTTCAACCATAGACCAAATAGACTCAGCAGCTTGATGATATCGTTTTGCACTTTCACTCTCAGGAGCTACAAATGTAATAGGTTTTCCATCATCACCACCAGTTCTAATAGCTGGTTCAATAGGAATCTCAGCAATCACTTTCGTATCAAACTCTTGTGCCATAGGCTCAGAAGTTCCTTTACCAAAAATGTCATACTCTACACCTGTATCTGGAGCGATGAAGCCACTCATATTTTCAACAATTCCAGCGATAGGAATGTTAAGTTTTTTAAACATATCTAAAGAACGACGAGAATCATCTAAAGAAACACCTTGTGGTGTTGTTACAGTAAGACCAGCTGTTACCGGTACACTTTGTGCAAGTGTAAGCTGTGCATCACCTGTTCCTGGTGGCATATCAATCACTAAAACATCGAGTTCAGACCATAGAATATCTCTTAAAAACTGTTCAATAGCTTTCATAATCATAGCACCACGCCAAATGAGTGACTGCCCCTCTTCCATAAGTGAACCCATAGACATCATCTCTATACCATATGCTTTAATAGGAAGAACCTTATTTCCTTGAACTTCTGGTTTTACATCAGCAACACCAAGCATACGAGGAATATTTGGACCATAGATATCTGCATCTAAAAGACCCACTTTTTTCCCTTGTGCAGCAAGAGCAATAGCAATATTTACAGATGTAGTTGATTTACCAACGCCACCTTTACCACTACTTACCATTAAGAAGTTTTTCACTTGTGGTGCTATATTTTTCCCACGAGAAGAAGACTCTCTTGGCATTACAGGTGCCTTAATATTTACAGTTACATTCATTGCCCCTGCTCTTTTAAGTTCCGTTGTCGCCTCATCTTTAAGTTGTTGTGCTACTTCTGGAGCCGATGATGTAATGTCGATTGTTACACTTACATCGCTTCCATTGACAGCAATATCTTTTACAAAACCAAAAGTTACAATATCCTTAGTAAACCCAGGGTACATAACTTTTGATAATGCTGATTTTACAATTTCTTCAGTCATAAAAGTTTTTCCTTTTCATAAATTTTATATTTTAAAATCATATCATATCTAAATAAGACAAATATTGTCCTATTTAGAATTAACTTTTTTACAAAGTTCGTTTAAGCTAACAAATTAGCTTCTTCTGCCTCTTTTTCTTTTGCATCTGCTGCAATTTGAGCAATAGCTTCAGGATTATCCATAATATCTTGTGTAATCTTATATGAACAAAATTTTGGTCCACACATAGAACAGAACTCTGCTTCTTTAAATACATCTTGAGGTAATGTTTCATCATGATATTCTCTTGCTCTTTCACTGTCAAGTGCAAGTTCAAACTGTTTTTCCCAGTCAAAAGAGTATCGTGCATCACTCATCGCATCATCTACATCTCTTGCACCTTTACGACCTCTTGCAATATCAGCAGCATGTGCAGCAATTTTGTAAGCGATGATACCCTCACGCACATCATCAGCATTTGGAAGTCCTAAATGCTCTTTTGGTGTGACATAACAAAGCATACTTGCTCCATGCCAACCACCAACAGCAGCTCCAATAGCACTTGAGATATGATCATACCCAGCAGCGATGTCAGTAACAAGTGGCCCTAAGATATAAAAAGGTGCTTCATGACAAAGCTCTCTTTGAATCTTCATATTTCTCTCAATTTGGTTAAGAGGCACATGCCCAGGACCTTCAATCATCACCTGTACATCTTTTTCCCATGCACGAAGTGTTAATTCACCAAGAACTTTCAACTCACCAAGCTGTGCATCATCACTCGCATCTGCCAAACAACCAGGACGGAGAGAATCACCAAGAGATAAACTGACATCATACTTACGACAAATATCCAAAATATCATCAAATGCAGAGTAGAAAGGATTTTCTCTATGGTAGTGCATCATCCATGCAGCCATCAAAGAACCACCACGAGAAACAATACCCATCTTTCTTTTTGCCACTTTTGGCATAGTCTCAAGTAAAAAACCAGCATGAATTGTAAAGTAACTCACCCCTTGCTGTGCTTGTCTTTCAAGAACTTCTAACATAACTTCTATAGTCAAGTCTTCTATATTGTTGCCAACATCATGAAGAATTTGGTAAATAGGTACTGTTCCTATTGGAATTTTTGAGTTTTGAATAACTGCTTTTCTAATCTCATCTAAGTTCCCACCTGTACTTAAATCCATAGCCGTATCTGCTTTATAATGTTGTGATACCTGTATCTTTTCTATCTCACCCTGAACATCTGAAGCGATTGCCGAAGAACCAATGTTAGCATTTATTTTACATTTTGATGCTAAACCTATTGCCATTGGCTCTAAGTTTGTATGGTTTATATTAGCAGGAATGATTAACCTACCCCTTGCTATCTCACTACGAACAAGTTCAGGAGATAAATCTTCTACTTTTGCGACATACTCCATCTCTTGTGTAATGATGCCTTGCTTAGCGTAATACATCTGTGTTCTTACAGTATCATTCTTACGCTCTTGTACCCATGAAGATCTCATATTTTCTCCTAATAATTTTCTAAACTAATATTCTTTTCAATATGTTATGATGGAAATATAATCAAATAAAGTTAATCTAATATTAAAGCCTAATATGCTCAAAAGTTAAAGAGTTCCTTTAAGATTACAAAAGCATTAGAAGTGTATAATTTCGTAACACTTTTAAATTTTAGGAGCTTTTTTGTCTGACTTGACACTTATTTTACTTTCAGCTGGGAGTTCTAGCCGTTTTTCCATGGATATTAAAAAGCAATGGTTACGCATTGGTTATCGTCCATTGTGGCAATTTGTAGCAGATAATTTTGCTCAAAAAGATATTTTTAACAAAATTATTATTGTTGCATCTCAGGAAGATATTCTCTTTATGCAAAACTATACTTCCGATTATACTTTTGTAGTAGGTGGTGCTTCTCGACAAGAATCTTTAAAAAATGCGCTCTTACATGTAAGTAGTTCTTTTGTACTCGTTAATGATGTTGCAAGAGCATGTATAGGAGAAAAAATTTTACAAGCTATTCTTGTAAAACAAGGGGAAGCAGATAGCATTGTTCCTTATTTAAAGATAACAGATACAGTCGTATATGAAAATCAAACAATAGATAGAGAAAAAATAAAAAGAGTCCAAACTCCCCAACTTTCCCGTACTAGCATCTTACAAAAAGCACTTAATACCTCTATACAATATACTGATGAAAGTAGTGCTATCGTAGCTTATGGAGGTAATCGAATATTTATAGATGGGGAAGAAGATGCCCATAAGCTTACTTATATTCACGATATAAATAAACTTCCATGCCTACAACCACCAAGTGAAGATATACTTAGTGGTAATGGTTTTGATGTCCATGCCTTTGATACACAAGGTAGTATGTGGCTAGCTGGTGTTAAAATTGATTCAGATTTTGGCTTTTTGGCACATAGCGATGGTGATGTTGCTATCCACGCACTGATAGATGCTTTACTTGGTGCAGCTGGTATGGGTGACATTGGTATGCTCTTTCCAGATAATGATATCCAGTACAAAGGTATAGATTCTAAATTACTTTTACAAGAGGTTGTACACAAACTTTGTAATTATGGTTTTATTATTGTTAATGTAGATATCACTATAGCAGCACAAAAACCTCGTATAGGTAAATATAAAAATCAAATGAGAAAGACACTTGCAAATATCTTACATGTAGAACAATCTCGGGTTAATGTCAAAGCAACTACAACAGAAAAACTTGGCTTTATTGGTAGAGCTGAAGGTGTTGCCGTTATGGCAAATGCAAATTTAAAATATTATAACTGGAGCAATGATACAAAAATATGAAAATCTTAATTATAGAAAATGAAGTTTATTTAGCACAAAGTATAGCAACAAAACTTGGGGAACTCGGCCATATCTGTGAAATGTGTACCTCTACAAAAGATGCTATACGAGAAAACAATTATGATGTAGTGCTTCTCTCTACAAACATTAACGGTCAAGACTTTAATCCAGTTATAGAAACATTTAAAAAATCTATTGTTATTTTAATGGTTTCTTACATATCAAACGATACTGTTTCAAAACCCCTTTCTGCTGGGGCAAAAGATTATATTTTAAAGCCTTTTATGATTGAAGAACTCATAAGGAAAATCGATCATTATCAAGATTATGAAAAATTGAAAAAAAGTAATGAAGCTTACAAAAAGTATTTAGAATATACCTTTCAGAATACAAAACATAATCAAAATTTAAATACGCTAGAACTTCCTTTATTCATAAATTCAAATTTTCAAAAATATGCTGATGCTTTTGCTTTTGAATATACACAAGAACATAATCTTCCAATCAATTTCATATCTCTAAATAGTATAAAATCATTTAATGAAATAGAAGCAGTCCCACATAATGCCCTCCTTTACATTGTAGATTATCAAACACTAAAAAAAAGTGAGCAAACACTCTTCTTTGAATATATTAAAGATAAAAAAGCCATTGTAGTAAGTAGTGATAAAATTGAAGATATTCCATACCCTGCTATCGAAATTAAAAGCGAAAGTAATATTTTTGATAAAGGGGAAATTTTACCTATTGAAGATTATGTAAAATTTATAGTCTTAAATTATCAAGATAAATATCCAGATACAGAACTTTCTAAAAAACTTGGTATCTCACGAAAAAGCTTGTGGGAAAAAAGAAAAAAATATGACATCATCAAGAAAAAATAAAACACTTTATATAGATAAAGAAGCAGCATCAGCTTTAGAACTTGTTTCTGAAGGGCTTTTATACCCTGTTACAAAATTAATGAACGAAGAGGAATCTAAACAAGTTTTAAAAACAGGACTTATAGATGGAAAATCTTTCCCTTTTCCTTTTATTTTAGCTCCTTCTGGAAAAAAAAATGAGCAACTTATTCCAACATTACAACACAATGAAAAAATCATTATACTTTGTGATGGAAAAGAGTTTGCAACACTTATTGTAGATAGTGTATTTCAAATTAATCCCAAAGAAAGAGTAAAACATATTTATGGAACAGATGATTTAACACATCCTGGTGTTATGACAACTATTAAACGATTAGGGCATTGGGCAGTTTCTGGAAATTATACTATGATAAGAAATACACCATATAGTGTAAAACAAAAAATCCAAGAAGCAAAAAAACTCATCGATGCAAAACATACAAGTTCCCTAGTAATGGCTGTAAATCCTCTTCATAGAGCGCATGAAAGACTTATAAGACAAACACTTGATACTACTGATTTACTTGTTATTTTTCTTTTAAAACCATATGATAGTGCCAATTTAACTTATGATATTAGAAAAGCATCTTTAGAATTTTTCATTAACAACTTTTTACCTAAAAATCGAGTTATTATCATACCACTAGAAAATAGTTATATTTTTGCTGGATATAATGAGATTATTATTGATGCTATTGTTGCAAAAAATTATGGATGTGATAGACTTACCATTGGTCGTAACCATGCTGGTCTTGGTATGTTTTATGATTGTAATTCAAATAAATCTATCATAGATAAAGTTGTTGGAATAGATATAGAAATTACTGTTGCAAGTGAATATGTGTACTGTGATCAGTGCCGTACACTTGTAAGTAAAAATACATGCCCACATGGACAACACCATCAAATTTCCTACCATGCTAACTCTATACTTGAGTTACTTGAGGCTGGAATTTTACCACCTGCTGTACTTATTCGCAAAGAGATAAGTGCTTTTATACTTTCAGAACTTATTCCAAAAAGATTTAAAAATCTTGAAAAACTCTACTACGATACTTTTCCTGTTAAAGGATTACTAGAAGAGCATAGTGAAAAAGATTTTTATCTCGAACTCATGAAACTTTATCAAACAACATCTCTTACTTAAGGAATACAATGAATTGGTTTTTTTTAACATTAGGCTATAGTGGACTTTCACCTAAAGCCCCTGGAACAGTAGGAACTTTAGTTTCTTTACCTTTTGGTGTACTCATTTTACTCTATTTAGATGTAACAACACTTTTTTTAGCAACTATGCTTATTTCTATTATAGCCATCAAAGTTATTAATAAATATGAAGAAGAAAGTGGTATTCATGACAATCAAAAAATAGTGATTGATGAACTAGCAGGAATGTGGTTTGCACTCAGTGTAGCACCTGCACTTACTATAACACCAGAAAATATTTTTCATCTTGAAAATGGTTTTTTAGTACAAGTTATACTCTCGTTTATACTATTTCGTTATTTTGACATAACAAAACCTTCTATTATAGGTCGTATAGATAGAGAAGCACAAGGTGGTGTTGGTGTTATGGGTGATGATATTATCGCAGGATTTGCAGCTGGTATATCTTCAGCTGCATTATGGCAAGGGTATTTGAAACTTCAAACCCTCTTTTAATTTGTAGTAAACTCTTGAAGTTTACTATTAAGTTGATTACTACTTTGCTCAAGACCTTTCCCTAAACTATCAAGCTCTTGAGCAAGTTTTTCATTCTCTTGAGTCACTCCTAAAATATGTTCCATAGAAAGAGAAAGCTTCTGAATCTTAACATCCATTGAAGAAGCTTGTTTAGATGATTCTTGTGAAGTTACAACCATCTGTTGTGAAGATTCTTTTGAAGTATCTAAAATCTCTATCATATGAGAAGTTCTATCTGTTAAATGATGCATCTCCTCACTATTTTGATCCATTTCCGTAGAAATATCTTGTACTGTTTGAATCACAACCATAATCGTTGCATTTATTGTTGTAATACTATGTTGTGTTTTTTCTGCAAGTTTACGAACTTCATCGGCAACAACAGCAAAGCCTCTTCCATGTTCCCCTGCACGAGCTGCTTCTATAGCTGCATTTAAAGAAAGAAGATTTGTTTGATCCGCTATATCTTTGATAACATCTAAAATATCTTGAATATCTCTTGTTTGCTCTACTAATGACTTGATTTTATATGCTAACTCATGTTCTTGAGAAGCATTTTTCGAAACAAGTTCTGTCACCTCATTACTAATATGTTCAAGTTCTAAAAGTGCATTAGAACTCTTTAAAACATCCTCTAATGTCTTTTCTGCAAGCTCTTGTGTAACTCGTAAATCTTCATTGGCACTTTGTGCAAGTTGTGTTGAATCACTAACAATGTTAAGTTGCTTTTTAGAAAGATTTGAAAGTTGATCGGCATCTTCTAAAATGTTATTACTTAATGAAACATTATCTTTTGATATATTTTTAGTATTTTGAATCAGATTATTTAATAATGTAATAAATTTATTAATATAATGACTTACTTCTGTTATCTCATCATGATGCTGAATTGGTAAAAGTTTTGTTAAATCTCCACGACCACTAGAAAGATTTTTAACAAGATGTATTAATCTTTCAAGAGGTTTTTTAACAAAAATATTAATTGTAAAAATCATTATAACAAGTACTATAATATTTAACAAAGCTATAATAATAATTTGATGAGTAAAAGCATTCGTAGCAAGAGAGACAGACTGATTAACAAGACTAAGATTTTCACCAAAAATAACATAACCAATAGTACTTCCCTTGAAATCTTTCATCGGATATGTTCTTACAAAATAAGAATCTGTCACAAGACCCTTTTCAAGATCATGAAAATTATAAACTGATAGTTCTTTAATAAAACGCTTATCTAAAGTTCCTTCTTTTTGAGCTATAAGAAAATTAGCAACTCTTTGCTTTTGTCGATTTTTGAAAAAAGTTGCTGTATCTTCATTTTCTGTATTTAATAATACTAACATAGATGTATGTAAACTCTTTTTAGCATCTTTTCCTATAGAATTAAATCCTTGCATAACTTCCAAAGAACCTATATAACGATGATTTTTATCAAATAAAGGAGCAAGTCCACGAATAGTAGGACCAGCTTTCCCAACTTCAATAGCTACAAGTGGCTTATGTGTTTTTTTAACTTCCAAAACTGTATTTCTAAAACCACTCAGATTATCACCATACTTTTCTGGCTTCCATGCCCGTAAAAAACTATGAACATTCTTATCATGAATATGAACTTTAATATTTTTAAATTTTGTAAAATTTTGTAAATCTTTTACAAGTCCATTCGCTGTTTTTAATGCAAGTACCCTATCGTTTGTTTCTAATGCTTTAACAAAATTTCCATTCTTAGCAAATGCTATTGCATTTGTTAAACCTACAGCAAATTTTTCGCTTAGTGATCTCTGCCAAAAAACTTGAATTTTCTGTTGTTCTTTCTTATAAACATCTTGTTTAATATCTTGAATATTAACATAAGCAGATAGAGCTAAAATAATTAAACTAACAACAGCAGATATAAGTAAAATAAGGTAGATTTTTGTAGCAATGGAAGCTTTTCTCATAGGAAACTCCTCCCCCCCTTGCATTTTTTCATTATAGTGCATCATTCTACCTTTTTCGTTGATTATAATCTAAAAATATTTAAAAAGAAGTTAATTTTCCTTATAAATAGAAAGCGATGGAAAAGCAAATTCTAAAGAATTTTCTTCCAAAATAAACATAATTTTTTCCATCACATCTTGTTTTGTTTGTAACCATTCTTCCCAATCTACAGATTTTGAAAAACAATAGATAAGTATATCTATACTAGAATCTGAAAATTCATCCAAATAAACAAGTAAAGTTTTTTTAATCCCATAAAGATCATCTGCTGAAACAAGTTTTGCTGTATAGCGTCGTTTAGAAGGTGTGTTTTCATATTTTGTTTCAGGTGTAGCAATTTCAGGATGATTTACTAACATCTCTCGTATAGCTACAATAGCATTTTGTATATCTACTCTTTTGGAATCATATTTTATTCCAAGTTTCATTTTTATACGACGACCTAATTTTCTTTTATTCCAGTTTTTTACATCTTTAGAAGCAAAAGTACCATTTGGCATAGCAATAAGTGCATTATCAAATGTTCGTATAGTAGTAACACGAAGACCTATTTCAACAACCGTTCCCTCTTTACCATCTATCTCTATCCAATCTCCTTGTGAAAAAGCATCACTAAAGAGAATAGAAAGTGTTCCAAAAAAGTTGCTAATCGTATCTTTAGCAGCAAATGCAACAGCAAACCCACCAATTCCAAGACCAGACAATACCGCAGTTAAATCAACTCCCGCAAAATATAAAGCGATAAGAATACCTATAATCACAATAAAGAAATTAATAATTTTTATACCAACATTTATAAGTTCTCTTTTTACTTGTGTGTTGTTTCTTTCAAATTTACTTAACTTAATTCCAGCAATCACATTAATAATTTTATAAATAAGTAAAGTAAAAAATGCACCATAAATAATATTAAAAACTTTTACTACAATTGCCACACTACTAAAATTATAATACACATACAAAATCATATTAAGGTTAATGATAATAATGAGCCATTCAATAGGCTTTTTAATCTCTCCAACAATCTCTTCCGAATATTTATTATAAAAATCAAGTTGTAAAAGATAACGCTCAAGTGCTACATAAACTATAGTTCTAAAAAAATACACTGCTATAATTAAAAAGACAATAAGAAATATTTTAATAACATCCAATCCCACTTTATCTAAGAAAGGATTAATTATCTTCACAAGATCCAAAGAGTTGATATACATTACAGGTTTAATAAGATGATATTTAGAATATTTATTAAGTCTATACATTTTATCTTTAAATTTATAAACATAACTGATAATATCATTATTGATATCAATAATCATATAGTATTCTTTAATATTCTTTTGAGCCTGTTGTAAGACTCTTGAAGCAGGTGTAATTGTAAGATATTTTTTATAATCTTTATTGTTTATTTTATAAATATCTTCTTGATTTTGTGTGATGTACTGATTAAGTTTTTCATCAAATTTTTCAATTGTTGGTGTATCCAAAGCCAAAAGAATATTTTTTTTCATAATATTTTGACTTTGAAGTATAAGATAAGATTTAATTTTTACCTCATCTCTTAAAACAGCATAGGTATTTCCCGCTCTCTTGTTAATACTTATAATTTTTTTTAAGGAAAAAATTTCAGCATCATAGGAAGGCATATTTTCTAAGTATGCTTGTTTATTTGCCATAAGGCTGTCAAGTGCTTCTCTATAAACTTTTTCTTGTTCATGTACAAGAGCTTTAATCTCAGCTTGTGTAAGATTACTATCATTCATTTTTTCTTCTATTACAAGTTGTGTATCAATTAAAGGAGAGTACTTTACCTCTGCATGTAAATTCAATACACCCGTAATGAAAAATACAAAAAAAAGAATTAGAGTTTTTAGCATAATTTTTTTAAATACCTTCTGCTATCATAGCATCAGCTACTTTTTTAAATCCTGCAATATTTGCACCATCTACATAATTACCTTCAACTCCGTAATCTTTCGCTGTAAGTGCTACCCTTTTACAAATCATACGCATAGTTTCTTTAAGTTTAAAATCTACTTTTTCAAAACTCCACTTACTCATAGAAGCATTTTGACTCATCTCAAATTCACTTACAGCAACTCCACCAGCATTAGCAGCTTTTGCAGGAGCAAAACATACTTTATGTGATTGTAAAAGCTCTATAGCTTGAGGTGTTGAAGGCATATTTGCACCCTCTGTAACACTCACACAACCATTTGCTATAAGATTTTGTGCATCAATCTCAGTAAGTTCATTTTGTGTTGCACAAGGAAAAGCCGCATAACAAGGTATTTCCCAAACAGCATGACCATCTTCTGGATACTCAGAAACAGAAATATATTTTGCTTCTGGATGTTGCTGAACATACTCTTCTAAAGAAGTTCTTCTTTTTAATTTCATATCTTTAAGTAATGCTAAATCAACCCCTCTTGAATCATAGATAGTACCATGAGAATCACTACATGAAACGACAACAGCACCAAGTTGTTGTAGCTTTTCTATAGCATGTAAAGCAACATTACCCGCACCACTTACCGTACAAATTTTACCATCTAATGGTTCTTTATTTTCCATTTCTAACATTGTTTCAGTAAAATATACTGCTCCATATCCTGTAGCTTCAGGACGCATTAATGAACCACCAAAGAAAAATGGTTTTCCTGTTAAAACACCTTCATAAGTAGAAGTAATTTTTTTATACTCACCATATAAGTAACCAATTTCTCTGGCACCTACACCTATATCACCAGCTGGTACATCCATTCTTGCACCTATATACTTATGCAATTCAGTCATAAAAGCAGAACAAAATTTCATTACTTCAAAATCACTTTTACCTTTAGGATCAAAATCACTTCCACCTTTTGCTCCACCTATAGGTAATCCTGTTAGAGAGTTTTTAAGAATTTGCTCAAAACCTAAAAATTTAAGTACCCCTTCATTGACTGTAGGATGAAAACGCAAACCACCTTTATATGGTCCAAGAGCATTGTTAAATTGTACCCTATAGCCTGTATTTACTTGAACATTATTGTTATCATCTAACCAAGTTACTTTAAATTTTATAATTCTATCTGGTACGATAAGTCTATCTAAAATACCTAGTTTTGTATAAATTGAATCAGATTCAAGAAGTGGTGCTATAGAATAGATTACCTCTTCCATTGCCTGATAAAAAACAGCATTTTCCGCACAATTTCCATTTTCAAATTTTTTAATCTCTTGTTCTGCTATTGACATACATATCCTTATATTTTGTTCTTTTTTGCAAATTGTACCACAAGAATGTTATTTTTACTATTCCCAATCTGCATATTTTGCTTTTGCATGCTTCTCTTTTTTGTATCTTCGTCCATTTTTTGTTTTTTCAAGCTGATTAGCATTATAAAGAATATCATTTTTAATAGATTCTATATCTTCATCAGAACCTTTATAAGCAATCATTTTTTTTACTAATTTTTGTAAATCTTGAAAATCACCTTTATATAAATCCATTTCTTCAACTCGTAATAAAAGTTTAAGAGCATTTTCTATCTTTTTATCAAATTTTTCATGAGTTAACTCTTGTGTATTGAGAAGATACGCAACTATACTTTTATGAAATCTTTCTAATGCTCTTATATATCTTAGCCTATTTGCATTGTTTACTGCTTTTTTTGATGCTGACATTACTACCCTATTGTTATTTTCTTAGTATAATTATACACTTTAATTTTGGAGATTTATAGTGAAAAAAATATTTTTTGTATTTTTACTTGTGAGTGTATCATTATTTGCCGATTTAAAAAGCCAGTACCCTTCAAAAGGTTTTTTTCTTAAGCATATACCCATTGTAGATATTAGAACTGCTCAAGAGTGGAAAGAAACAGGTGTACTAAAAGGTGCCATTCCCATTACATTTTTTAATCAAGAGGGAAAGTATGATGCCAATAAATTTTTACATCAATTAAACGATAAGGTAGATACAACACAACCTTTTGCACTTATTTGTAGAACAGGACATAGAACTTCTATGGTTGCACCATGGCTTGCTAAAGAGTTTGGCTACAAAGTTATCAATCTTAAAGGTGGCATGTTATATGTTTTAGATTCCCTTAAAATAAAAACTATTCCTTATAAAAAATAGATGAAAATCCCACCTATTTTACGCTTCTTTTTCTTTTTAGCACTCCGTATGCTTATCACTTTTGGAGTGCTTAGTCTTTTCATTTTTTTACTATGGGGTATTTTGTACCTTATCTTTTACTAAAATAATGACTTTATAACATTACTTACACCTTGGTGTAGATTGTAGTTAGCTATAGGAAAATCAAGATTTTCATATTCTAAATTTACTGAGTATTTATTTAAATATTCTGCAAGTTCAGATAAATCTATCTCCTTATACTTACTACATACTTCCTCATCTAATGAAGTTCTTAAAAGTTTTCCCTCCATATTTGAGAATTGTAATGTAAATGCTAAAATTTTTAAACTTAAGAAATCACTCCAAAGTAAGAAAAGTTCAGGAGTCAATTTTTCCACTTTATTACCCTCAGGTGTAAATAAAAGCTTCTCGTCTCTCAAAGGAATAAGTACAGATAGTATAGCACTAGTAAATGGAACAACCTTATCTTTCCAAAATGGTGATTCATTGCGTAATGCAAGTTCTGTTTCTAATGTTTTGACAATTGTTGCTTTATCTGCATAAGCAAACATCTCATAAGTTTCTTGTTTCATTATAACTCCAAATATATTTTAATCTTGATAGTATATAATTTCATATTTAAAAAGGAGATATATTTTGCAATTAGATAAAAGTTTTATAACAAATACAATAGCTGTCCTCTTTGTTGCTTTGTCATATGGAACAACACAGTACCATAACCCCCTACTCTACACAGGACTTTTTGCTCTTTCGGGTGCATTAACAAATCAACTAGCAATTCATATGCTTTTTGAAAAAGTTCCTTGGTTATATGGTAGTGGTGTTATTGAAAATAATTTTCAAAGTTTTAAAATCTCTATAAAAAACCTTATGATGGAACAATTTTTCACAAAAGAACAACTGCAAAACTTTTTTGCCTCTGAAGAAAAAAAAATCAATCTCGCACCTATCATTCAAGAAACAGATTTTACTCCCGCTTTTGATGCACTTGCAAAAACGGTCATGGAATCTCAATTTGGTGGTATGCTCGGTATGTTTGGAGGTGAAGTGGCACTTGAAAGTCTAAAAGAACCCTTTACAAATAAAATGAAAACAACTATTATTACTATTGTCAATTCAGAAACTTTTAATACAACAATGCAAAAACATTTACAAAATTCTACTGTAAGTGATGATTTACTTCATTCTATAGAAAATATTATAGATACAAGACTTAACCAACTAACACCCAAAATAGTGAAAGAGATGGTTCAACAACTCATTCAAGAGCATTTAGGTTGGCTAGTTGTCTGGGGTGGTGTATTTGGAGGGCTTATTGGATTAGTCTCTTCTTTCTTAGTATAATGCTTTTTTTAAAATACTTAAATATTAAAAAAATCTTTCTATATACATTACTATTTAATATCACTATATCTACACTCTACGCTGATATTTATCTCACTAAAAATGAGAAGGACTATTTAAAAGATAAAAAAATTATTAGCATGTGTATAGATCCAAATTGGATGCCTTATGAAGAATTTGATACAAATCATCACCACATAGGAATGACTGCTGATTATTTTAAAATATTTCAAAAAGAGATACATACAAAGATAAAAGTAATCTTAACACATAATTGGAATGAATCATTACAATTTGCTAAAAATAGAAAATGTGATATTTTATCTCTAGCCATGCAAACACCTCAACGAAAAAAATACTTAAATTTCACTACACCCTACTTAAGAATACCTTTAGTCTTAACAACCAAATTAGATGTGCCATTTATCAATGAAATAAGTGCCATAGGCAATAAAACTATAGGCATACCAAGCGGTTATGCTTTTAAAGAATTACTCAAAGAAAAATATAAAAACTTACATATTATAGAAGTCAAAGATATAACAGAAGGTTTAAAAAAGGTCAATAATGGTACATTATTTGGATATATAGGTACGCTTTCAAGTGTAAATTATATGTTTCAAAATGGATCATCAGGTGATTTGAAAATTTCTGGTAAATTTCCAGAAAAATGGGAACTAGGCATTGGCGTAAGAAACGATGATATGATTTTGTTAAATATTTTTCAAAAAGCTATAAATAATCTCTCCGCAAGACAACAGAAAAAAATTTTAGATGATTGGGTTTCTATAAAAGTTGATAAAAAAATTAATTATATATTAATCTTTGAAATCCTTTTTTTAGTTTTATTAATTATTTTATTTGTTTTTTATAGACAAAACATATTAAAAAAAACAAACAATGAATTAGAAAATAAAGTTGATGAAAAGATTAAAGAATTGAATGAGTTGAATAAGAATCTTGAAAAAACCATCTTACAAAGAACAAGAGAACTAGAAAATAAAACAGAATATCTCAATAGATTTTATAACAATAATGGTATAGGAATACTCCTTGTCGATGAAAATAGAATAGTTAAAGATATTAATGAAAAACTAGCGCAGATGTGGGGATATACTCGAGAGGAAATGATGGGAAGAAATGCCCAATTTTTTCATATTTCTGAAGAATCTTATAAAAAATTTGGAGAAATTGCTTTCACATTAGCAAGAGCAAATAAAAAAATTGATATAGCTTATCAATTTAAAAGAAAAGATGGAAAATTCTTTTGGGCAAAGTTTTCTGGTGAACCCATGAATACAAATGATGTTTTATGGATTATAACAGATATAGATCAACTTAAAAACAAAGAAAAATATCTCTTAGAAGCAAAGCAAAAAGCGGAAGAATCTACACGATTAAAATCAGAATTTTTATCTAATATGAGTCATGAAATAAGAACACCCATGAATGGTATAATAGGTATGACAAGATTAGCATTAAAAACATCTTTAGATCAAAAACAAAAACACTATTTAGAACAAATAGACAATAGTGCTACGAGTTTACTTAATATTATTAATGATATTTTAGATTTTTCTAAAATTGAAGCTGGAAAACTAGAGATTCATAAAATTGATTTTAATATGAAAGAACTACTAAATAATCTGCAAGAGATTACAAGTTTAAAGGCCTATGAAAAAGGACTTAGCTTTGAAATAGTATATGATGATAAACTAAATCCTATATATTTTGGTGATAAATTTAGAATAAGACAAGTGTTATTAAACCTCATAAGTAATGCTATCAAATTTACAGAAAAAGGTTTTGTCAAAATTATAGTTAATCAAAAAACAAATAATCTCGTAATGTTTCAAATTATAGATAGCGGTATAGGTATTTCAAAAGAGCAACAATCAAAATTATTTCAATCTTTTTCTCAAGCAGATGGAAGTACAACAAGAAAATATGGAGGAACAGGATTAGGCTTGTCTATATCTAAACAATTAGTTGAACTTATGGGTGGTACAATTTGGATAAAAAGTGAACAAAACATAGGTAGTAAATTTATTTTTGAAATAGAACTCAAAGAGGGTACTATAACTAAAGAAGAAAATAAAGATTATAAAAATATAAATATCACCACACTAAGAAATAGTAATATTCTTCTAGTAGAAGACAATTCCATAAATCAAGAAATAATTATAGGCTTACTTGAAGAAAGTCAAATAAATATAGATATAGCTTGCAATGGTAAAGAAGCTCTTAAAAAATTTAATGCAAATCCAAAAAAATATGAACTTATACTAATGGATGTACAAATGCCATTTATGGATGGATTTGAAACAACGCAATATATAAGAAAAAAAGATAAAGATATACCAATAGTAGCACTAACAGCAAATGCTATGAGAGAAGATGTTAATGAAACTAAACGAGCTGGAATGAATGAGCATCTTAGTAAACCTATTAATATAGAAAAACTCTATACCGTACTATTGAAATACATATCTAAAAAAGTGCCTGTTCCAACTAATAAATCTAAGAATAAAGAAGATATAAACATCCCAGATTTTATACATATAAATACAACTATTGGACTTTCTCATATGGCAAACAATAAAAAGCTTTATATGAAAATTCTACATGATTTTTATACTAGCTACAGTACACTAGAATTAAAAAAATTAAACAATAAAGAACTCCAAATAACACTACATACTATAAAAGGACTCAGTGCTAACATAGGAGCTATAAAACTCAGTGCAATAGCTCAAGAACTAGAAAAAACACTTCATAAAAAACTATTTTATGATTTTCATAAACAGTTATCGAATGTACTAGAAGAATTAAAAAATATAACATACTATACAAAAACAAAAACTTTACTCCCATTAGATACGAATAAAAAGAATAAACTCTTTAGTACTTTGAAAGAATATGCACATAAAAGAAGAGGAAGAGAATGTAAAAAAGTTTTGCAAGAGTTTAAAACATATTCTTTAACTCAAGAAAATAAGCTTCTTTTAGATAAAATAGACTTATATTTAAATACTAGAAATTATAAAAATATTGTGGAGATACTCAATGAACAATAAAACGATTTTAATAGTAGATGATACTATTTCAAACCTCGATATACTTAGTGAACTTTTAGAAAATTATGATGTCATAGATGCAACAAATGGTAAAGATGCATTAGAGATTGTAGATGAAGAAGATGTAGATCTTATACTTTTAGACATTATGATGCCTACTATGGATGGGTATGAAGTATGTCAAAAACTCAAAAAAAGTCCAAGAACTGCCGATATACCAATCATCTTCATAACAGCAAAAACAGATGAAGATAGTATAGAAAAAGCTTATGATATTGGTGGTTCTGACTATATTACAAAACCTTTTAAAGTGAAAGAACTACAAGCAAGAGTAAAAAGAGAATTACAAATTAAAGATTTACAAAATGAACTAAAAATTTTAGCTTCTACAGATTCTATGACTAAACTTTATAATCGAAGACATTTTACTCAACTAGCAAACCAAACAATAAACCTAGCCCAAAGAAATAACCAGCAAATTACAGTCATTATGCTAGATATAGATAAATTTAAAAATATAAATGACACATATGGACATCAAATAGGTGATGAAGTAATTATTGCTTTAGCAAATATTTTAAAAGAAAATACTAGAAAAAGTGATATAGTTTGTAGATATGGTGGTGAAGAATTTTCCATCATTCTTCCAAATGCAAGTCTAACAAATACACAAAAAATAGCTGAAAACATTAGACAAAAAACAGAAGATTTTATTTTAAAAACAACAGAAAATTCAAAATTAAATTTTACCATTAGTTTAGGTATAGCAGAACTCTCTTTACAAGAGGAAAATAGACTCAAAAAAGCTTTACAAGAAGCTGATAATGCACTCTATAAAGCAAAAAAATCAGGAAGAAATAAAGTTTGTATTTAAAAAACTTCACTATAATTACAAAAAAATAAAGAGGTAACATAATGTTTGGAAAAACACAACTTAAAGAATATGACTTAACAACAGAAGAATTAGCAAAACTTCAGTATGCTAAAGTAAGTACAAGTAAAGGAACTATTTGGTTAAAACTCTATCCTGAAGAAGTACCTAATACAGTAGCAAACTTTGCCCATTTAGTAGAAAGTGGTTTTTATAACGGTCTTAAATTTCATCGTGTTATTCCTGGATTTATGGCACAAGGTGGTTGCCCAAATACTAAAGAAGGGGCAAATGGTATGCCTGGTACTGGTGGTCCTGACTGGGCTATAGCTTGTGAAACAGATAAAAATACTCATGTACATGTAAAAGGTACAATCTCTATGGCTCACGCTGGTAGAAATACTGGTGGAAGTCAATTCTTCATCTGTTTTGTACCATGTCCACATTTAGATGGTGTACATACTGTTTTTGGTGGTATTGAAGATGACGATACAGAAAGCTTTGCAACACTTGATAGCTTAGAGGGTGAAGATGCTATCATCTCTATAGAAATTTTTGAAACAAGAGATTAATAGATGAAAAAAATTATTTTAGCAACATCTTTACTTCTTAGCGTAAGCTCACTTTCTGCTTTTAGCTTACATAATGCTACAGACGCGATGACACAAGTAGCAACACACAAAAAGAGTACTAGCCTTACAAGTATGCTAACAAGTCAACTTGGGGTTACAGATACTCAAGCATCAGGTGGGGTTGGTAGTATTTTAAGTTATGCTAAAAGTGCATTACCAAAAAACAAGTACACAAAACTAGCAAGTGCTATACCAAATGCTAGTTCACTTATTTCTAAAGTATCGGCAACAAAAAGTGGTACAAAAACTTCTCAATTAGCATCATTAGCATCAAATTTTTCTTCATTAGGTCTTAGTACAGATATGATAGGAAAATTTGTACCTGTTATCATGAATTACTTTAAATCTTCTGGAAAATCAGATGCTATGAGCATACTCGCTGGTTTATTTAAATAAAGGGATTCTTTATTTTAGTACATATATGTTGTAGTGTTGATTCACACTTTTTTTTAGAAAAACTTCAAAAAGATTTCCCTCAGGAGAAGCTTATAGGCTTCTTCTATGATCCAAATATTCACCCATATTCTGAATACAAACTCAGACTTTTAGATGTAGAAAGAAGTTGTAAAAAACTTGGTATTGAACTTCTTGAGGGAGCATACGATTACAAATCTTGGTTAAAAGCTGTTCGTGGACTTGAAAATGAACCAGAAAAAGGTGCAAGATGTGAAGTCTGCTTTGATAAACGCTTTTTAGTCAGTGCAAAAAAAGCTCTCTCTCTTGGTGAAAAAAAAATCACAACAACCCTCTTAGTAAGCCCATTAAAATCACAAGAACAACTTCAACGCGTTGGAGATGCTTTTTTTAAAGAATATGGGGTAGAATTTATCGCTGTTGATTATAGAAGTGGTGGTGGTACACAAGACCAAAGTCGTGTCACAAAAGAGCAACAACTCTATAGACAAGACTATTGTGGTTGTATCTATGGACTTACAATGCAAAGAGAACAGCAACACAAACTTATGGATGAGATGTTTTCTCCCATAACACAACAAATACTTCCAGCTTCCATAGAAGAACGATTAGAACTCTATACACAACGTAATCGACTTGAAGATGAAGCAAAAAAATACAAAATCATAAAAGAAAAATTTCTCAACTATAGACAGTTTACATGTAAGCTTATACAAGGTAAAACACAAGTTATTCCCTCTTATGCTTTATGCTATTCTACCCTTCCTAGAAAAAGAACACAAGGTAAAATCGAGTTTACATGTAAGGATGTTTTCTACTTTAATAGAGATGAAATTAAATTCATAACACTTGCACATTTTAATACTCTTGCAAACACATACTATAATTCAGTAAAAGAACTTCTTTTTGCCCCACCTCCTTTTGAAAAAGAGTTATCCATACGTAATATCATCACACAAAATCCCTACGATTTAAGCCCACTTATTGTTATCGAAAACAGTATCACTTCAAAGCTTACATTACATCTTGATGCAAAGGTCTATGAGGACACAAAAGAAAAACTAATCATTATATAATAATAATTTAGCTAAAATATCCAAAAATTATTTTTCTAAAGGTTACTTACTATGCTTATGGATGTTGTAGAAATTCAAAAAATACTCCCTCACCGTTACCCATTTTTACTTGTTGATCGTGTTGTTGATTTAACACCTAAGGAGACCATTGTTGCTTATAAAAATGTTTCTATCTCTGAACCAGTATTTCAAGGTCATTTTCCTGGTCATCCTATTTACCCAGGAGTTATGATTTTAGAAGGGATGGCACAAGCTGGTGGTATCTTAGCCTTTAAAAGTATGGAAGATATGAGCGAAGAAGAAATTGCTAATAAAGTTGTGTACTTTATGAGCATAGACAAAGCAAAATTCCGTGCTCCCGTTAAACCAGGTGATCAACTTGAATACCGTGTAAGTGTTATAAGAAACAAAGGTGCTATTTGGCTTTTAAAAGGGGAAGCTTTTGTTGATGGAAAACTTACAAGTGAAGCTGAACTTAAAGCTATGATAGTTGATAAATAAAGGTTAATTCAGTGAGTCAAATATCACAACATGCCATTATTGAAAAAGGTGCAATTATCGGTAAAAATGTCACAATTGCACCTTTTTGCTTTATATCATCAGAAGCAGTTATAGGCGATGGTACTACTATAGATCACAATTCTTGTGTTTATGGTAAAACAACTATTGGTAAGAACAACCATATCTTTTCCCATTCTGTACTTGGTTCTATTCCTCAAGATTTAAAATATAATGGCGAAGATGTTGAACTTATTATTGGTGATAACAATACTATAAGAGAATTTACTCTCTTTAATCCAGGAACAAAAGGTGGTGGTGGTAAAACTATCATAGGAAACCATAACCTTTTTATGGGTTATGTTCATTTAGGACATGATGTTATCATTGGTAACCACTGTATCTTAGCGAATGCAGCTACACTTGCTGGTCATGTTGAACTAGGTGATTATGTTGTTATCGGTGGTATGACACCTGTACATCAGTTTGTCCATGTAGGTGATTATGCTATGGTTGGTGGTGCTTCTGCCTTAGCTCAGGATGTTCCACCGTTTTGTATGGCAGAAGGAAATAGAGCTTCATTAAGAGGCTTAAACCTAACAGGTCTTCGACGACAAATAGAACGAGATGACATTAATACTCTCAAATCTGCATATAGAGAACTTTTTGAATCAGGAAAACCTCTAAAAGAGTGCGCGAGTGAACTTTTAGAAGAAACAAAAAATCATTTCGTAATTGATTTATGTAATTTTGTTATAAAAACAAAACGGGGTATTCCGTTTGAGAGAAAAATAAAGGAAAATGTATGATCCAAAGAAAATGTAGTTTTTGTGATGTAACAGAAAGTAAAGAAAATCCACTCATTGCGGGTAATGGTGTTTACATTTGTAAAAACTGTGTTATTTCCGCTTATAAAATTATGTTTGGTGATGATAAACAAGCAGTTGCACAAGAAACAAACAAAGAACTTCTTGATACTGTTGAAACACTTATGACACCAAAAGAACTCGATAAATTTTTAGGTGATTATGTAATTGGTCAAGAACGAGCAAGAAAACTTGTAAGTGTTGCTGTTTATAACCACTATAAGCGTATTTTCAAAAATGTTAAAATAGAAGATGATGAAACAGAAATAGCAAAATCAAATGTACTACTCATTGGACCAACAGGAAGTGGTAAAACGCTTATGGCACAAACTATTGCCCGTGTTTTAAATGTTCCTATCGCTATCGCTGATGCTACAAGCTTAACAGAAGCTGGTTATGTTGGTGAAGATGTTGAAAATATTTTAACAAAACTTATTCAAGCAGCAGATGGTGACATACAAAAAGCACAAAAAGGGATTATTTTTCTTGATGAAGTAGATAAAGTTTCTCGTATGAGTGAAAACCGTTCTATCACTCGTGATGTAAGTGGTGAAGGTGTACAACAAGCACTTCTTAAAATCATAGAAGGCTCACAAGTAAACATTCCGCCAAAAGGAGGAAGAAAACACCCTAATCAAGAGTTTACTTCTATAGATACAACAAATATCTTATTTATCTGTGGTGGTGCTTTTGATGGTCTTGATGAAATTCTCAAACGAAAACAGGGAGAGAATATTCTAGGTTTTGGACATGAGAAAAAGACGAAAGAGGAAGCAGAACCAACTTATGATATGGTAGAACCTGAAGATTTAGTACATTATGGTCTCATTCCTGAACTTGTAGGTCGTTTACCAATCATCGCTTCTTTAAGTGAGATTACAGAAGATGATATGGTTCGCATTTTAACAGAGCCTAAAAACTCTCTCATTAAACAGTATAAAAAACTTTTTGCTATTGATGAAGTAGAGCTTAATTTCGAAGAAGATGCTCTTCGTGCCATTGCCCAAAAAGCTATTAAACGAAAAACAGGAGCAAGAGGTCTTCGTGCAATCTTAGAAGAAAGTATGATAGATATTATGTACGAACTTCCAGAATACGCTGGTTATGAAGTGCTTGTTACTAAAGAAGTTATAGAAGATGGTGTACAACCTGTTTACATCAAAAAAACTATAAAAAAAACTGCATAAGGCAAAAAAATGATTTTTAATAAAATAGTTGGACTCTTCTCAAATGATCTCTCCATTGACTTAGGAACTGCGAATACTATTGTTATTGCTAAAGGGCGAGGTATCATTATAAATGAGCCATCAGTGGTTGCTGTTAAAACAGAAAAGTATGGACATTCAAGAGTTTTGGCTGTTGGTCATGAAGCAAAAGAGATGGTGGGGAAAACACCAGGTAATATTCGTGCTATTCGTCCTATGCGTGATGGTGTTATTGCAGACTTTGATATGACTGAAAAAATGATACGAAAGTTCATAGAAAAAGCACATGGAAGAAGTTCTTTAATCTCTCCTCGTATCATTATTTGTGTTCCTTATGGTCTAACACAAGTAGAACGAAAAGCTGTTCGTGAATCTGCTATGAGTGCAGGAGCTAGAGAAGTTTTTCTTATAGAAGAGCCTATGGCAGCTGCTATTGGTGCGGGAGTAGATATCCGTGAACCTCAAGGTCATTTAGTCGTTGATATTGGTGGTGGTACTACAGAAATAGGTGTCGTTTCTCTTGGAGGACTTGTCCTCTCAAAATCAATTCGTACTGCAGGAGATACCATTGATCAAGGTATTGTTAACTATGTACGACGAAAATACAATCTTCTCATAGGTGAAAGAGTTGCCGAAGAGATTAAGATAAACATCGGAACAGCAGTAAGCTTAGATGAAGAACTTGTAATGACAATTAATGGTCGTGATCAAGTTGAAGGACTTCTAAGTTCTGTTGAACTGACAAGTGAAGATGCAAGAGATGCCATGAAAGAACCTCTTAAAGAGGTAGCTGAAGCACTTCGTGATGTTTTAGAGCGAATGCCACCAGATTTAGCAGGAGACATAGTAAACCATGGTATCATCCTTACTGGTGGTGGAGCACTTATTCGCCAACTAGACAAGTACTTAGCAGATATTGTCAAAATCCCTGTTTTTGTAGCAGATGAACCACTTTTAGCTGTAGCAAAAGGGACAGGTCGTGCATTAGAGGAGATAGACTTACTCCAAGAACTTTTTGAAAATGAGTAAGAAATATTTTTCTATTTTTTTAGTTATTGCACTCTTTAGTAGTGCAATTTACTATACCAAAGAGATTCAAACTCCCCTTTTATACTTATTTAATTCCATAAAAACGACCTATATAGATACAGTTGATAACTTTAATAAAACCATAGAAAATCATTTTTTTCAACAAAAAACAATCCAAAAACTCCATAAAAAATTACAACAATGTAATGAAAACAAGCTCATTATGCTACAACTTACATCTGAACTTAAAGATTTATACACACAAAACAATGTACAATTAGCTACAACACCTCAAGTACAACTTGTAAGAACTATATCTTATGAAAAATTTGGAAACTTTAATCGCCTTTGGCTAGATATTGATGATTATAATGGATCAAAAATTTATGGACTTATTTACAAAACATTTGTTGCTGGAATTGTTATTGAAAAAAACAAACAACCATTAGCATTACTCAACAAAGATATAAAAAGCACTTATAGTGTTTACATAGGCAAAAATAAAGCACCTGGTATAGCACATGGAAATAATACGCACTACATCATTATTAACTTCATCCCCGCATGGTATAACATAAAAAAAGGGGATGAAGTTACAACATCAGGACTCGATACTCTTTTTTTTAAAGGTCTAAAAGTTGGTAAAATCATCAGTGTTAAGCAAATACAAGGTTATCAAAGTGCTATAGTTCAACCCTATTATATGGCTAAAGAACCTAATTATTTTTATATTATAAGGAAAGTAAAATGAAATTTCTACTCATATTTGTACTTGTATTTTCTTACATGTACGCAAAAGACACCCAAAAAGTCACTCTAGGTATAGGTCCTTATGTCCAATCGCAACCCTATTATGGTGTCAAAAATATTGTAGTACCCTCCCCTGTTATCTTTTTTGATAATGGTCTTATTTATGTGAGATGGAGTCGTGCTGGTATCTACTTTTTAGGAGAAAAAGGTGATGAGATTTCATGGGGATTTTCCCTCACAGCACAACCTCGTCCTTTTGGCTATAAGCCAACAGATTCTACTGCTTTAAAAGGGATGGAAGAAAGAAAAAGTACTGTTGAAGGTGGTTTAGCTTTTAGTGCAAGTTATCAAAAAGATACATACATAGAGGTTATGCTTCTTACCGATTTACTAAGTCGTCATGATTCATGGCTCCTTAGAACAGAAATTGGCGATACTTATAAAGCTGGTGATTTTACTTTTTATCCTAGTGTTGTCCTTATGTACGAATCACAACATTTTCTTAATTACTATTATGGTGTCAAACAAACAGAAAGTACAGCTACACGAAAAGCTTATACAACATCAAGTGGTTTAGAGATTGGAATACAAACTTACATAAGCTATCCTCTTACTAAAAATGTATCAATTTTAACAAATTTACGTTATGATCATATAGCAACTACTGCTAAACATAGTCCTATCGTTAAAGATAGCTACATATATTCTGGACTTTTTTCACTCATGTATAGTTTTGAATACTAGAGTTCTTTTATAACTCATCAAATATTAAGTACCTCTTAGATATAATCACTAAATTTTATAACTATTTTCAAGAGGTAACATATGCCAAAACGCACCGACATTAAAACTATTTTACTTATAGGTTCTGGTCCGATTATTATCGGTCAGGCTTGTGAATTTGACTACTCTGGAACACAAGCGGTAAAAACGCTAAAAGAGTTAGGCTATCGTGTTGTTCTCATCAACTCCAACCCAGCTACTATTATGACAGATCCTGAATTTGCCGATAGAACTTATATAGAACCTATCAAAGAAGATGTTATTGCTAACATTATCAAAAAAGAAAATGTTGATGCAATTCTTCCAACTATGGGTGGTCAAACTGCTCTTAATGTTGCTATGAGTATGCATGAAAAAGGGATGTTAGAGGGTATAGAGTTTTTAGGTGCTGATCCTGAGGCTATCAAAAAAGGGGAAGAAAGAAACCTTTTTAATGAAGCGATGATTAAGATTGGTATGGACTTACCAAAAAGTAAAAATGCTTATAGTGTAGAAGAGGCTATTGAAGTGGCTAAAGAGATAGGTTTTCCTGTTATCTCTCGTGCTTCTTTTACTCTTGCTGGTGGTGGTAGTGGTGTTGCGTACAATATGGAAGAGTTTAAAAAACTTGCTCAAGAAGGTATCAGTGCTTCTCCTATAAATGAGATTGAAATTATGGAATCTATGCTTGGTTGGAAAGAGTATGAGATGGAAGTTATTCGCGATAAAGCAGATAACTGTATCATCGTTTGTGCTATAGAAAATTTTGATCCAATGGGTGTACATACTGGTGATTCTATCACTGTAGCCCCTGCTCTTACACTTACAGATAAAGAGTACCAAAGAATGCGTGATGCTTCTTTTGCAATTCTGCGTGAAATCGGTGTCGATACAGGTGGAAGTAATGTTCAGTTTTCCATTGACCCTAAAACTGGGCGAATGATTGTTATCGAGATGAATCCTCGTGTTTCTCGTTCATCTGCACTTGCAAGTAAAGCTACAGGATACCCTATAGCAAAAGTAGCAACACTCTTAGCAGTTGGTTTTACTCTTGATGAGATTACAAATGACATCACAGGAACACCAGCATCTTTTGAACCAGTAATTGACTATGTTGTAACAAAAATTCCTCGTTTTACATTTGAAAAATTCCCTGAAGCTGTCGATACACTTTCAACTTCTATGAAATCAGTTGGTGAAGTTATGGCTATAGGTCGTACTTTTAAAGAATCACTACAAAAAGCACTCTGCTCTTTAGAAACAGGACTTTGTGGTTTCAATGAAATTGATGCTGACGATGCGTTTGTTCGTCATGAAATTCGCCGTCCAAATGCTGAACGCATTTTATATGTAGCTGAAGGATTTCGTCGTGGTATGAGTGTAGAAGATATGTTTGACACATGCCAAATTGATCCATGGTTTTTATACCAACTTGAAGAGCTTATTCAAAAAGAGCAAACAATTACAGATAAAATTCTTTTTGACCCTAAGTTTATGAGAAGTGTCAAAGTAGATGGTTTTAGTGATGCAAGAATTGCTCAACTCATCAAGAAAAATGCAAACATTGATATAACAGAAGCAGAAGTATATGCAAAAAGAAAAGAGTTAAAAGTTTCTTTAGAATTCAATGAAGTAGATACTTGTTCTGCTGAGTTTAAAGCCCTTACACCATACCTTTACTCAACAACAAACATCACGCAACTACCAAATGTAACTTCTCGTGTAAGCGACAAGAAAAAAGTACTTATTTTAGGTGGTGGACCAAACAGAATCGGTCAAGGTATAGAGTTTGACTACTGTTGTGTACATGCTGCATTCGCACTTAAAGAGATGGGTATTGAAACTATTATGTACAACTGTAACCCTGAAACAGTTTCAACAGACTATGATACTTCAGATGTACTTTACTTTGAACCTATTGACTTTGAGCATGTTCGTGAAGTTATAGAGAATGAAAATCCAGATGGTATTATCGTACACTTTGGTGGACAAACACCTCTTAAGCTTGCAGATGGTCTTACAAAAATAGGGGCAAACATTGCAGGAACACCTTCTGCGGTGATTGATCTTGCAGAAGATAGAGAACAATTTAGTGATTTTGTAAATAAACACAACCTCAAACAACCAGCTAATGGATTAGCTAGAACAAAAGAGGAATCTTATATAATCGCTGAAAAACTTGGTTATCCTGTTCTAGTACGCCCTTCATTTGTTCTTGGTGGTCGTGGTATGCGTATAGTGTACTCTGAAGATGAACTTCGTCAGTATATGGACTTAGCAATAAGCGTAAGTAATGAAGCACCTGTTTTAGTAGATAAATTTTTAGATCAAGCTATAGAACTTGATGTAGATTGTATATCTGATGGTAGAGAAGTTTACATAGGAAGTGTTATGCAACATATTGAAGAAGCAGGTATCCATTCAGGAGACTCTGCTTGTTCACTTCCTCCTGTTAATCTTACAAAAGAGATGATAGAAAAAGTAGAACAACAAACAAAAACTATAGCATTAGGTCTAGGTGTTATTGGTCTTATGAATGTTCAGTATGCTATTTATGAAGGGGAGATTTATCTTATAGAAGTAAATCCTCGTGCAAGTCGTACTGTGCCATTTGTAAGTAAAGCAACTGGTATGCCTTTAGCTAAAGTAGCTACTCGTGTTATGATGGGTGAAAATCTTCGTGATGCACTTGCATACTATGATAAGTATAAAATAGTTGAGGAGGTAAATACGCTTCTTCGTCCTCGCTTAAAAGGGCATGTATCTGTAAAAGAAGCTGTTTTTCCATTTCATAAACTTTATGGTGCTGATCTCGTTCTTAGTCCTGAGATGAAATCAACAGGTGAAGTTATGGGAATTAGTTCTAACTTTGGTGTAAGTTTTGCAAAAGCACAACTCAGTGCTGGTAACAAAATACCAACAGGAGGAACATGTTTCCTCTCTTTTGTTGATTCAGACAAATGCCATGCTCCTGAAATCGCAGAAGGACTTGTTAAACATGGTTTCAAACTTGTAGCAACAAAAGGTACACAACAGATTATAGAAAAAGCAGGCATTACATGTGAACGCGTTTTAAAAATCTCAGAAGGTCGTCCAAATATTGAAGATAGTATGAAAAATGATGAGATTGCTATGGCTATTAATACTTCAGATAACAACACAAGTAAAAAAGATGCTGTAGTTATTCGTCAAGAGGTACTCAAACGCTCCATTCCATACTTTACAACACTTAGTGCTGCTCGTGCGCTTATTTTAGCACTTGATGAAATGAAAGATGAACAATGGTCAAGCACAACAGCTCTTCAAGATTTTCTTTTATAAAAACTCAAGTATTTTTGACACAAACCGACACAACTGTCGGTTTTTTGTCACAAGACGCAACACAACTCCAGTACATAAAATCTCGCTCATCTTCAAAACCTTTTATAAAAGTCTTTGCGACCTTTAAAGATTTTCAAAAAAACAACCGCATACCCAAAAGATATAAATCTCGTGTTCGTCGCTCTAAAAAAACGACTTTCATTGTAAAAAATCAAGCATTTCGTGTAGTACCCTACCCACTTAGCGTTAATTTTATGCAAAAAATTCCATGGTTTTTTTCTACATCAGCAAATGAGCGTGGTAAACATTTTGATAGAAGATTTTGTGAAGCATATTCTGACATTATTATAGAAGATAAAAACTCTCTTAAGGAGGGAAAAGCTTCACAACTTTATAAACTCAACAACACAACAAAAAAGAGGTTACGATGAGTAAATTTATACAAGCATTTTTAACAGGTTTATTTTTTACTTTTATACTCGATTTTTTTCTTTTTCTTGGTATTTATGAAAATTATATAAAAAAATACAATATAGAAGTTTACTACAACATTCTTTTTGCAGATCATCAAAACATCTATATTTTTCTTACATGTAGTCTTCTTATTGGTTTTATTATTATATATATAGGAAAAAAAATAGCAGTATCTTTTATGAGTTTACTTTTTATAAGTGTTTTTGCAACACTCATTCCATCTCTTGGTTATAGTGTTGCAGAAGCTTTACTTATGCAAAAAGCAGTTACTATACATACAAATAAATTCACTTACTATGGTAATCTTTACTATAGTGGTAGAAAAAATATAACTTTTTATGATTATGACTTAAAAAAGGTTATAATTCTAAATAAAAATACGATTAAATAAAGGGTAAAAATGAAACATATATCTTCAATCACAAGTGGTGTTATGTTAGGTAGTGCTGGTATAGCTATGATGAGTATCTTAAGTGGATGTTCCCAACAGCAAGAGCAACAACAAGCACAAAATAAATTTTTAGTTATAGAACAACAAGCGAATGGAAAATATAAAGTAGTTGAAGAGATGCCAACAGAGGGTCCTTCTCGTGCCATTCTCCGTACCTATGACAAAGATGGTCATATGACAGAAAGATTTATGTCCGAAGAGGAGATGAAAACTCTTGCTGAACAAGAGTATAAAAAAGTTGAAAATGGCACAAGTGAAACACTTCAAGAGGGTGCTGGTGAAGGTGGTATGGGTCTAGCTGGAACTATTTTAGCTGTAGCTGCTGGAAGTTTACTTGGAAATATGATAGGTAATGCACTTATGAACAACAAATCATTTGCTCGTAATTCACAAGCAACAAATAGAAGTGCTTACTCAAGAAGTAAATCCACATCTTCTACAACACGAAAAAGTTCAAGTAAAAAAAGTTTTTTTGGTGGTGGTTCTAAAAGCTCTTCTTATAAAAAAAGTGGTGGATTCTTTGGAGGTTAAATCATGGTAAATTTACAAGCAGTTACACCTCTTGATGATGCAACACTAGAGGAACTAGGTTTCTCTTGGCATACAGATGATGATGGAAGTAAATATATAAGCAATGCACTTGTAAAAGTAACGCCTCAAGAGGCAGAAGCTTATTATGATGCAGTTAATGAAATCTACGATATGTATGTCAAGGGTGCTGAGTATGTTATAGAAAATGAACTTTTTTTTGATTTAGGTATCCCTTTTAATCTTATAGAAGTAATTAAAAAATCTTGGGAAAATGATGTTCATTGGCATATTTATGGGCGTTTTGATTTAGCTGGTGGCATTGATGGTAAACCTATCAAGCTCATAGAGTTTAATGCAGACACACCTACTGCTCTTTTTGAAACAGCTCTTCTACAATGGGCCATTTTACAACATAATGATATGAATGAAGAACGACAATTTAATAATGTGTATGAGGCCATAACTGATAACTTTAAAAGACTTATCACCCTTTTTGATGATACAGAGACTTTTGATGAATTTTATGATGGATGGAAAATTCTTTTCTCTAGTATAGAGGGTAATGATGAAGAGGAAGCAACAACAAGACTCCTCCAACAGATGGCAACAGATGCAGGATTTGCAACCCATTTTGAGTTTTTAGAGCATGTTGGTTTTGATGAAGATGGTATTTATGATGCAGATGAAAACTCTTATGAGTATTGGTTTAAACTCTATCCATGGGAAGATATAGCAACAGATGAACCAGAACTTGCAACAACATTAACAAACATTATGAACAATCAAAAAGCCATTATTTTAAATCCTGCTTATACCCTACTTTTTCAATCTAAAGGGATGATGAAAATTTTATGTGATCTTTTTCCAGATTCACCTTATCTTCTACAAACATCATTTGAACCTCTTAAGGGTATAAAACAAGTGGAAAAACCTGTCTTTGGTAGAGAGGGAGCAAATACAAAAATCATAGAAGCAGATACAACACAAAGCTATACAACAGATGGTCCTTATGCTAATCATAAAAAAATATATCAAGCATTTTATGATTTTCCAAAAGATAGTGAAGGTGCAAAATATCAAGCTGGTGTTTTCTTTGCTTATGAAGCATGTGGTCTTGCTTTTAGAAAAGGTGGAGATATTTTAGACAATATGAGTAAGTTTGTGGGTCATATTCTCACATAAAAAAGAACAAAAAAGTCTATTTAATCTATATTTAAGCCTCGTTTTAAGGGGGGGGGTATAATGGATGTCATTATAAATAAAAGACACAAAAATGATATATAATGAAATAAAATTACACAATATAAAATATATTTATCGTATTTTAATCATAACTCATGATGAAAAATACGATAACTCTTTAAAAAAAACACTAACTCAAAAGTTAGATAACATAACTTTATGTTCAACATCCAATCTTCAAAATGCTTTAACTACACTTCATGAAACAAAAATTGATGTAATACTTTTAGATTCAAATACATTAGAAATACACAATGAAGATTTTATAAAACTATTAAAATTGCTTACACCTGTTATTTTACTACTTGATGAACAGCACCCTCTTTTTGCACAAAGAGATACGATTGCTATTGATTATATTATAAAACCATGCACTCCTCAACAACTTGTCAATAAACTTACCTTATATATGAAAACTTTACGACAACAAAAATTACTTGAATTAAAAATTGAAGAACAAAATCAACTTCTCATTCAACAGTCAAAAATGGCATCAATGGGTGAAATGATAGGCAATATAGCCCATCAATGGCGACAACCACTTAATGCCCTGAGTGCTATTAATATTAAGCTTTATTTCCTTTATCAACAAAATCTACTTAACGATAAAATCATGGAAGATACCCATAAAAAGACAAATACTATCATTCAAAAAATGAGTGAAACTATAGATGATTTTAGAAACTTTTTTCAACCAAATAAAGAGAAGAAGTTTTTTAGTATTAAAAAACTTTTACAAGATGCTATAAACTTTGTAGAAGATTCTTATACTGAAAACAACATTACCCTCATAAATACTATTACAGAAGATGTCATCATTGAAGCTTTTGAAAGTGAACTTAAGCAAGTGATTTTAAATATCTTTAACAATGCAAAAGATGCCATAAAAGAAAACAATATACAAAAAGGTATAGTCTCTATAGCAATAGAAAAAACATCCCAACATATCATTATAATCATAACTGACAATGGTGGTGGTATAGCAAATGAAATTTTACAAAAAATATGTGAACCCTACTTCACGACAAAGACAAAAAATAAAGGAACAGGCTTAGGACTATATATGTCTAAGATGATTATTGAAGAGTCTATGCTAGGAAAATTAACACTTGAAAATTATAACGATGGTGTGAAAACAACTATCACTTTACCATCATGTTTAACTTATGATGAAATTCAGGAACAATCTCTTTAAGCTTAAGAAGTTTATCTTTACATGTAAGCAGTTCTTCTATATCTTCATTTAACTTTTCTATATTGTAAAGCATTGGTTTTGCTACAGTAATAGACTCGTAGTCTGTTTGTGCATCACTCTCATTGATAAGAAGCTCTTCATAAAGTTTTTCCCCAGGTCTTAGCCCACTAAACTCTATTTTAACATCTTTTTTACCACTTAAAGCTATCATTTTTTTTGCCAGATCAACTATTTTTATAGGTTCACCCATATCAAGTATAAAAATCTCACCCCCTTGCCCTATTGCACCAGCTTGAAGTACAAGTTCACACGCTTCAGGAATGAGCATAAAATAGCGAGTAATATCTGGATGTGTTACAGTAATAACACCCTCTTGAATCTGCTTTTTAAACTTAGGAATAACACTTCCACTACTCCCTAAAACATTACCAAAACGCACAGCTACAATCTCTGTATCTTTAGCATCCACATTTTGACTATAGAGTTCACAAATGCGTTTTGTCGTTCCCATCACATTAGTAGGTCTTACAGCTTTG
>Ga0256828_1000150_pt1 | contig 46884 bp, 34 predicted proteins | sample CV88metaG_FD_185993 | JGI IMG/M metagenome (GOLD analysis project Ga0256828, IMG submission 185993) | Hydrothermal vent microbial communities from East Pacific Rise, Pacific Ocean - CV88 | ecosystem: Environmental > Aquatic > Marine > Hydrothermal vents | place: Pacific Ocean: East Pacific Rise...
TAAAACGAGCAATAGCGCTATTGCCAGAAATCGAAAAATATGATATATAGACTATAATATCTTATATCTTCTTATATCGAATATTTTTCTAAAACGAGCAATAGCGCTATTGCCAGAAATCGAAAAAATATGATATATAGACTATAATATAGAATATAATAACCAAGTATAATTTTCTCTTCACAAATAATATATTACACATAAGGATTAACATGAAATTTTTAAAAGAATATCTGAAAGAAATAAAAGAACGTGTTAAAATAGAAAGAGACAATTTAAAAGAAGTAATGAAAAAGAAATAAAGGATTAATATGAGTAAAAGCATATTACAAGAAATTGCTGCTTATAATGCACAACAACTTGATTATAGTCAAATGAAACACACTTTATTAGATTTATTTACTACAAATGAAGAGTATTATACGCGAGTTTTACAGAAGAATGTTAGTAATATGAATTTATATGCATCTAAAATAAGTAATGCTTTAAACGAAAGTAAATCACTTATAATTGATGCACAAACAAAAAATAGTATTACAAATTTACATATTGATACACTTGAAGATGCAATGAGCACAGAATTTGCAATGATTTATAAATCTTTAGGTGAATTAAAAAGAATTAGTAAAAGAAATGATAATCAAATTTTAAATAGTATTGATTTTGTAAAATTAAAGAAATTGGAAGATATTAGTGGACCAACAAAAGAACCCATTTATGATGCTGAAAATAATTTAATTGGATATACTGAACCTGAATTGGATGAAAAATTAAGAGATTGGATTTATATTATAGATTCAAAAATAAAATATCTTGGAAAAAATATTATATCATATGCTGATACAATAAAAATAGGTGAAGATGAAACTGTTCAAGTTAGTGATCTTATTACTAAGAATATCACTGCTGATGGTAAACTATCTATTGTGAGTGATAGCGATGAAAGTATTATATGTAATAAAAATATAAAAACCGAGACTAATATAATAGCAAATCAATTAGATATTGAAAGTGATATTAAATCAGGTGCAAATATAATTAGTGCTAATGATATGATCAGTCACGGAAATATATCAAGTGATAAAGATATTAATTCTAAAGGATCATTAGATATTGAAGGTTCTGGACACATTCATGATGGTTTAACAATTGATATTAATGGAATTAATTGCCAAGAAGGTGATTTAGTAACTGAGAATGGTAAAGTTAAATGTAGTCAAGGTTTTTTTAGTAAATCTGGTAAAATAGTAATAGGAGAAGAAAATCCAACATTTGATTTTGGTAATGGTGATTTACGAATTAGTAACGCTTATACTGGTAATAGTATAGAAGTTTTAACTTTAATGGTGCAACAAAATTCGACATTAAAAGGCAATACGTATTTTGGTGACGCTGTAGGAAATGAACAATATCCAGCTAGTATTAATAAAACTGGAGACTTAACATGTTTTCGAGGAACATTTAATTCTCAGTTATATGTAAAGGAAACTGGTACATTTGATGATTTATTAACTTTAAATAATGGGTTATATATTTCTGATGGGTTATTAAATAGTAAAACGGTATTAGTAAATGATAAATTTACTATTGGGCAAGATTGTATATGTGAAAATGTAGATGCTTGGTCTTTAAATGGGTATGTTGCGGATGTAGAAGATATTCCTCATACTGTAGCTCTTAGAGATGATAATGGGAGAGTTAAAATGAAATCATTATTTTTAACTGAGGAAAATTCTGCTGTTGAATCTATTATACCATTAAATACTCATATTATGTTTAGAGATGTTAATGATAATCTTGTAAAATATATGAATCAGGACACTCTAAAACAATTTGCTGGTATTGATCCATTACTAGATGCAAAGATTATGGCTTTACAAAATGATGTAAGTCAAAATAAAACAGATATAACTGATTTACAAAATGATGTATCGAATATAGATGATTTACGAGCATCTGTTCAGTCAAATACAATTGATATAGCAACATTGCGAGTTGATGTTGATCGTAATACTGGTTTAACCGCATATATCAATAGTATGTTAAATGAATTATCTTCTCAACATTCAGATATTAGTGATTTAGATACACGAGTAACAACATTAGAAACTAATTCAAGTTCAGGATCAAGTGATGATGATTTAGAAGATCAAGTAAATTCAAACACAAGTAGTATTAACAGTATATTATCTGAATTAGCTTCTCAAAACGCAGATATTAGTAATTTACAATTAACGCATACCCAAGGCAGTGGAGATGCTTATGGTAACTCAATTAATAATTATCAAATTTTAAAATCTGGTGATCTGATAATTCAAAGCATGCACCTATATTTAGATGGTGATCATGTTGCTTCTAACGGTGATCAATTAGGAGTTATATTCCCACAAGTGTTTCCAAACGCATGTGTTACCGTACAAGCAATAGGAACTTATTCATATGATGATGGATCAACTATACACCGAACAGTAACTCCTAGAGTATTAATGAGAAAAGATAATGTTAATACAAATAACATTGGAATCACATTTGGTAAAACTGAAGTTTTATTTGATTTAGATTTAGTTAATAATGGGTATGATAATCCAGATGTAGAATTCTTTGTATTGGCTATTGGGTATTAAGGAGATAAAATGAGTTTATATTGTATTGTTGAAAATACAGAAGATGAAATAACAAAAGTAATTAGCTGGTGGGACACTGAATTTGGAGAATTACCATTTGAGAATGCTTTACTGGTGGGTGAAGAAGTACGTAATGAATTTTATAGATTCAATAATAATTCTATTAATACTAAAACTTTAAAAACATTATATATTGATTATACAACAGATGAAGAAAAAGTAATTAATATAAGACGAAGAAGAGATAAAGAGTTAACGAACATAGATAAATATCAAGGAGTATTTCTATATAATGATTTAACTGATATTCAAAAAAAAGAACTTAAAGAATACAGACAAGCATTATTAGATGCTCCTAAAACAATGATATTTCCTAAACGACCAAAATGGATAAAAATATAATAAAGGCATATAATGAAAATTTTAATTTTGAGTGGTGTTCATGGGAATGAACAATCTGCGGTTCAAGTTGGATTATCTTTAAAATCTTATTTTAAAGATAATGATGATATAACAGTAATTCCATTTGCAAATGAAAGTGGATTAATTCATAATACTCGCGAGATGCAAAATTCATCAACAATTGATTTAAATAGAGCATTTAGAACAATTGTTGATCCAGTTGAAATGATAAAAGAAGCAATTGATAATCATGATCTAATTATCGATATACATAATTCACCAAGATGTTCAAATTTTGTATTAATTGATTATAATGATCGTCGTTTTGCTTCACAAAAATTATGTCATTTAGCAAATGTATCTTATGCTTGTAGATACTCCAGTGGAGACACTATAAAAGATTATTGTTTAAAACATAATAAAATTGGACTAACATATGAATTTTCTGGAATGAGTAATTTAAATAATAATGATTTAATTCAAAAAGCAATTCAAGATGTTAAATCTTTAGTTCAAACATATTTAGAAAAATCTAATATAGTATATAATTCAGAATCTTTAACAGATTTAGAAGATAATTTAATAACAGAGATATTTAATACAGAAACTGGATTCATAAATTATGTAAAAGATATTAATGACGTAGCTGCGCCACTTGAAGTATTATTTGAAGTATATAATAATAAAAATGAAGTAATTGAAACTGTTATTAATGATAAAAATTATAAATTAAATATTGTAGCAGTAAGTAATAATTTTGCAAAAGCTGGAACACCAATTATGATGGTGTATAAAGGATTATAATTTATAACATTAAATAAATTATAGTAATCGATAATTTATATATAAATAGAACAAATAGGGAAGCAGGATAATATCGTATCCTATCCTGCTCTGTTAAATCTGCAGAGTTAACACATAAAGGATTACAATGAATATTGAATTAATTCATGAGGTTGCTTTTACAGCTAATTCTAATAATGTAGAACTTCTTGAAGAATCTAGTTTCGGCAATGAAACGAAATTAAAATTTCGTGCGAAACTTCAAGAAAGAGATGTTGTTAATAATAATGGTAGAACATATAGCGATGAAGTTCTGCGCACTATTGTTGATCAGCTTGCTCCAAAAGCTACAGAACGTAAACTTCTAGGAGAACTTGATCATCCTACTCCACAAGGAGATGATAAAGCAAAATTAAAAAGAAGTTCTACTATTAGTCTTCAGGATAGTTGTGTTCTTTTTACTAAAATAGAATACGACGGAAGATTCATTATAGCAGAGTGTGAAACATTAACGAACGACAAAGGTATGAATTTATATAGACTTTTAAAAGATAAAGTTAGTATAGGTTTTAGTCTTAGAGCTTTTGGTTCTAGTACTAAATTACCAACTGGAGTTATTCAAGTTAATGCTCTAGGATTAAAAGCTTTAACATTTGATGTTGTAAGTAATCCGAGTCATTCAAACGCTGTTATTTATGAATTTATTACTGAAGGTACTGATGTACTAGATGCAATTCGTGTTCTTGAAAATATTCAAGAATCAGTTACAGAAGTAAATGTTAATTTATTAGAAGAGTCTGATAATTTAGACTCAGATAACGAAGTACCGTTAGATGTAGCATGTAAATGCAAGAATGGAAGCTGTTTAGCTGGAACAATCACAGAGTCAATTGACTATCTAATTGATATGTCATTAACTAAAAATACATTAAAACATTTTAATTTCAATATAAATTAAAAATTAATGTCATTATTTAACAAATAACTTATAAAAATAAACTTAAGGAAACAAAATGCCTGAACAATTAATTTTAGAAAACTTTAACAACTTTATTACTGAAAACAGTGAGCTTTTAGAAGAGTCTACTAGTGCGATGACAATCGTTACTGATCAACTTACATATGAATCTTATACAAATAAGTTACTTGAAGGTATTGAAGAATCTCAACAAAATTTTCTTCGTGGTATGTTTAATCGTCAACGTGAAGTACTTCTTGAAGAATCTGCTAGTTTACTAGGTTCTCCAGATGCTATTACTTATGCAGTTGCTTCATTCCCAATGCTAGTAGATGTATATTCTGATCCACTTCTTAGTAAAGTTGTTTCTGTATATCCATCAAATGTTCCAACTATGTCAATTCCTCGTCTTAAATGGGTTAGTAAAATTATTGACCACCTTGGAAATGTAACAGAGGTTGAATTCCCAACTTCTACTAGTTTAGTTCGTAATGGTTCAGTAGAACCAATTATGGTTGGTCAAGCAGGTAATGTATATTCTGCTCTTGGTATTGCTGGTGAAAAATCTAAATTCCGTCTTAATAAACGTAATTTTAAAGTAATTAAATTAGTAGTTAATGATGGTTCAAATGATCGCGAAGTTGATGTAATTGCTGTAGCTGATGCACGCGGTAATTTTGCAGCTGAAGATGTAGAACTTCTTGATACTAATGGTAATGTAGAAAGTGTATTTAAACTTCAAGGACAAATTAATTTTGAATCAGGTGATATTACTTGGTCAATTATTAACCTAAGTGGTACAACTCTAACTGCAGTACAAGCAAAAATTAAACTACGTGTTATGGGTGTTGGAAATGGTAAAGGTGTTGTTAAAGCACGTCCAAAACAAGATATTTTAGATATTAACTGTGATATTGAAGATTCTTTTGAAATTGAAAATATTGAAGAAGTTATTCAAGATTGGAAATCACTTTATAATCTTGATATTATTTCTCAACTAAAAGGTTTTGTAAAAGATCAAATTAAACTTAACCGTGATTGGGAAATTGCAGATTTACTTGAATCAAATGTTCCTGCAGCTAAAAAATACGGTCATTATCGTGAAATTGATCTTAGTACAGTAGCAAGCGCAACAGATACTAAACCAGGAAGTGTTCAAGATATTTTCAAAAATATTATTCCTGTACTAATTGGTCTACAAGAAAAAATCCGTAAATCAACTCGTATGGAAATCCGTTATCTTGTAACAGGTATTAACTCTGCATCTGTTCTAAAATCTTTACAACAATTTGCAATTAAAATGGATAAATATGAAGGTGAAGGTGGATTTAAAGGTGAAGTAGGAAATCTTTCTAAACTTGAAATTATTACTTCACATGCAGTAGGTGATGAATATATTCACTTAGTACCAAAATCTGAGTCTTTAGCTCAATCAACAATTGTTGAAGTAAGTCATAAACCACTTTATGTAATTACAGAGACAACTGATAGTGTTAATCGTTCATTTATTAAATCTCGTAACTGGATTGGAATTGTTAGAAATGAAAGTCTAGGTGTGATCAAATTAATTGGATATGAAGCTGCATTAGGATTAAATTAATCTCTCTTGTATGATTTAACATATTTAGCATAGAAATCTATTACCTCAGGGTAATAGATTTTCTTGTGGTTAAATTCATACAAAGGAAAAAAATGGATAAAATAAATTATGTTTTAACTTATTATACTATTTTAGATGATAATTTAAAATATAAAGATTATATTTTAAAGTTAAAGCGATTAAGTAAAGAATATAAGGAAAAATATTATAAAGAATCAATATTATATTATGATCAAGATATAGCTGATTTAATTCTTTATTGTAAAAATATAGAATGTACAAATCAAGTAAAATTTGATTCAGATAAAAATAGATTTAGAGAATTTTGTAGTGTTAAATGTAGAAATAAAGATACTCAATTAAGAAAACAGATTAGTGAAAAATGGACAGATGAATTAATTAAACAGAAAAATCAAAAGACTATAAAAACTAATTTGCTTCGTTATAATGTTGAAAATGTTATGCAAGATAATACTATAAAAACTAAAATGTTTAATACACATAATAAAAAATATGGCGGAATAAGTAAAAGCCATTTTAAAAATATTAAATTTTATAACAAGGAATATATAATATCTAATTTTATACAGGATAATAAATTAGATGCTTATGCATTATCAACATTTTATAATTTAAGTATTAGTAATATAAATATTAGAATGAAGCAATTTAATATCGAGTATTCATCTCGTAGCAAATTTGAAGATGAAGTAAAACAATTTTTAAAATCATTAAATATCGATTTTATACAAAATGATAGAAGTTTAGGAATTGAATTAGATTTTAAAATTGGAAATTTAGCTATTGAATGTAATGGTTTATATTGGCACTCATATGGCAAATCAAATATAAACCCAAAACAAAATGATTTAAATTATAATAAATATAGACATTATAATAAAACTAAGATTTGTGATAAACATAATATATTATTATTACATATAAATGAAGATGAATGGTATAATAAAAAAGAAATATGGAAAAGTGTAATTAAAGCAAAATTAGGATTGTTACCTAGTATATATGCAAGAAAAACTATTATTAAAGAAATAAGTTCATTTGAAGCAAATAATTTTTTATCTTTGAATCATTTACAAGGTGAAGTAAATTCAAAATATAATATTGCGCTTTATTATGAAAATGAAATAGTTAGTTTAATGACTTTTGGTAAATCTAGATACAATGAAGGAACTGAATTATATAGATTTTGTAATAAATTAAATTATCATGTTGTTGGAGCAGCTAGTAAATTATTTAAATATTTTATATTACAATATAATCCAGATAAAGTGATTAGCTATGCTAATCGTCGATGGTCAAATGGAGTATTATATAATAAATTAGGCTTTAAATTATTACATGAAACAAAACCGAATTATTTTTATTTTAAAAATTATAAAATGTATAGTCGTTTAACATTTATGAAACATAAAATTAAATCATTATATGAACAACAAAAATTATCATATTTTAATTCAAATGAAACAGAAATACAAAATATGATAAATAATAATTTTAGAATCATATTTGATTCAGGACAATTAACATTTATTTATGAGTAGGTTATACCTACTCATTTCTTGTGCTTAATTTCATTGATATAAATATTCTATATTATAGTCTATATATTAGATATTTTCGATTTCTGGCAATAGCGCTATTGCCAGTTTTCTAAATATTCTATATTATAGTCTATATATTATATTTTTCGATTTCGAGCAATAGCGCTATTGCCAGTTTTCTAAATATTCTATATTATAGTCTATATATAGAAAAATATCTAATATTTTTATATGCATATAACAAAAACAAATATATTTAATAAAAGGATACGAAAATGAATGAAATATTTGAAGGTTTAGAAGAACAATTACCAAAAACAGATCAAGCATTAAATGCTTTAAAAATTCTTGCTGGTACTAGAACAGTAGAGGTTGAGTTACCTATTTTAAAAACAAAAGTTAAGGTTTCTCCAATTGATGGAGCAGAGGATTTGATATTAAAAACACTTAAAAGTTCAGGTGCAACTTTTATTCATTCTTTTAATGAATTATTATTTAAACATTGTAAATTTGATGGAATTGAATTTGAAGGTGTTAAAGATTTTGAAGATCATTTAACTCCTCCCGATAAGCAATTAATTGTATATGCTTTACTAAACAGTACATTTAATAAATTACCAGAAAAGACAATTACTTGTCCACATTGTAAAACAAGTGAAGTGTATTCTGCTCCTCCAGAAGCAATGTTTCATCAAGATACAATTCAGAAAGTATGGGATAAAGTAGATTTTGAATCATATGAAATTATGAGTGAAGTTGTTCCAGGATTACAAGTATTTTATAGCATGCCTACAGAAACAGATAAATTATTATTACTAGAATCAAAAACTAATGGACAAATGCGTGAAGATATTTTAGAAAATGATGATGTATTCAATACTCTAGAATTGTTTTCTGTTTATATTAAAAAATTAATAATTAAACACGAAAATGGTGATATCGTATTAACTGATAAAGTAAATGAAATTATTCCTACAATAAATGGAATGCCGTTAGAATTAAAAGCAGCTTTATTAAAAGATGAAACGGTATCTGAATTTACTGAATATGCTCCGAAGTTTTATCTTAATTTAACATGTGATAATAGAAAATGTAACCGTGATTTTACATGGGATGAAATAGATCCAGAACAAGACTTTTTTCGTAAAGCGCTATCTGTTTACAACTAGTGAAGAACATCATAATATTTACAAATACGAAATTTTAAGATATCAAAATGCAGTAGCTTATGATGAATTAAAAATAAGTATGAGTGAATATTTCTCACTTCCTATTTTTCTTAGAGAATTGATTCTTGAAAATCAAAAAAATATTTCACAACATAAAAGTGAAAAAATTAAAAATTTAAAATAGTGAATACGATAGCGACTTTAATTTAGTCAAAAAGGAATAAAATGTTTTCAGAAATTACTGTAAAGGATATGATTGGTAGTACTAGTCAAAAAGTCAATTATAATGAAGTAATTATAACAAGACAAGACTTGATAAATATGCCAAAATTAATGACGTATCTATCAGATAATAAATATCATATGGAAGAAGAAATTAATTATGACTTCTTCCCAATTAATATTCAAAATGGTGTTGGATTAATTTTTTTAGAATATTATGAATTTACAATTACTATAAATGATGTTCAGTATTTAATTAGTCATAAATTATATGATGTATTAAAACAACATGAAATTCTTATAGGTTATTTGGATAAAGTTAATAAATTATACCCTACACATATAGAAGATACTTTAGATATTTCTGGTTTTTCAGAAACTGAATTAAATGAAATATTACTTGCTTGGTTTAGTACAATATATCGAAACTTTAAAAGTATTTATAAAGATATACCAGAAAGCGATACTTTAATGGATATTAATTTAAATAAAGGATATTTTAATAAAGTTAATGATTTAGTACAGCATATTGTAACTTCATTTAGCACTTATTTAAAAACTCAAAAGGGAGCAATACCTTTTTCTCAAAATTTTGGAAGTACTATCAAACAATCATTACAGAGAAAAGCAGATTATTTCACAAAAAATATTTTACTTGAAGAAATTGGTTCATTTATTAATGAAATGAATAAAGTTTATGATAATGCATTTGAAATAGTTGACATATCATATGATGAAAATATTGAAATATCGACAAGTATTACTGTATATGTAACATTAAAAGTACTTGATGAAGAACCGATAACTTTACAAATACAAGGATGACAAATGAATGTGGATTTATTACATCAAGATATGTACGCTTATGATATATATTCTGAATATTTAGATAAAGTGCAATTTTATGCACTTAATAGCAATATTAATAGTTTATCGATTAGATATTATAAATTAAATATGAGTCAAACTACAGGTGTGCATGAAGATATAGGAGTAATGACTGATAATCCAAAAGCGAAAACTCGGGTATATGATATTTTTGATTTTGTCCCTGTGCTTGAATCTCAACCATTTTCTTATACTTCAAGTAATGATGAGATGAATCAAGGTTTAATTAGAAAAACATCTGGTGTTTTAACTGTACTTGCTTTAGTAGAACCTTTACCTTATGATATATTTAATTTTTATCAAACTGGTAAAACTAATGAATTTTTTTATGTTACAGAAGTAAATTTTATTCAAAGTTTAAAAGAATTAAATATTTATCAATTAACATATGAAACAGCAAACCTAACTATGACCAGCGTATCAAATTTAACAATTAAAGACCATTTTTATTATTCAAAAGAATTTAATAAATTTTTTGATCAGACCCTTTATGATGAATATTCAAATTTAATAAACAATAAAGATAATTTAATGAATGATATAAATTTATATTATTCTTGTATTGAAACTCGTTATAAAGATGATGATTTAAGTGAAGAAATAATTCAATTAATTAATTCAATGTTAATATTTTTAAATGATAAAGTATCTCTTAAAATTCAACCGATTTTAAACTATAATGTAATTTATCAGGATGTAGATCAAACAATTGCTAAAACATTAACATTAGATGATTGTTATATTCCTGATCCTGATTATGTTCCTACATTAGAATACGACCCATATCATAATCAAAAATTAAATATATTAGCCTATAATGTATATTATATTCAAAATATATACTATAAATTTTTAAATTTTCAATTATCAGAAGCGAGTGGATTGACAAATGTAGAAAATAAAGAAGTTACAGTAGATACAACTAATTTAGAATTTATTAAAGAAATTAAAGATTTAGATGGTCAGGTTATTGGAGTTATTGGAGATACAAATGAGTGAAATAAGCAAATTAAATGATGTGCCTTATATAGTTAAGAAAAAACAACAGTTAGAAGAATATGTTGATATTTTAATGAGTACTTCAATATTTAATGAAAATAACAATATTCCGGATATAAAAGAATTATTGTTAAATGTTCTTCAAGATTTATATATAAATGAACCAGAAGATGTAATTAATTATTTAAGTAAACGGCCAAGTGCGAAATTAATGGATATTATATTTAGTAATTATGGAATTGATGAATACACTAATAGTAATTATCCATCTGTTTTAAAAAATAAAACTTGTAATTATTTAAGTCAATTGTTTGAATACAAAGGAAGTAATGTAATTTATAGTTTATTAAATGATATAGTTAGAGATTTTTATCAAGAAATAAATTTTTATAATGTTAGAGTTCATAATAAAGAACATCGTTCTTTTTATGAAGATGCAACATGTAATACCATTTATTATTTAGATTCAAATAATGAAAATATAAATCCGTCTGTTACATATGATGAATCTATTGAATTTAAATTATTTATTAAAATTAATGCTAATGAAAATGAAATAATTTATAGAGTTAAATTTTTTGAGCCTTTAATTCAAGATGTTTTAATGCGTATCGATTACTACGATGAAGATATTATTTGTCATCAAGGTCAAGAAGATATAACTATTAAATTTTATGCTAACTCAGTAAGTGATAATTACAAAAATCCTCAGGTTGAATATCTTTATTATATAAATGATGATTTGACTATGCTTGATACTTATAATGAAGAAGCTAAAGAAATAGGTGAAAGACATTTTATTGATTCATCTATTGTACCAAAAATTACATTTACTGTAGATGATAAAAAAAGTCAAGTTATTTATTTAGTTGAATTTATTAATCCCCCTACACATAAATGTTTGATGAAGATCTCAAATGTTGAACAAGTAGTCATCGAAACAGGGGAAATAAATAAAAGATTTGTAATAAATGTAGATAATATTTATAATTTAAATTCAGATGTAAATGATTTAACGTATGTACTATATCCTATTTTAATTAATGACCCTAGTAATATATTAACCGAAATTGAACCAACTGAATTATCAAATAATAAATATTTAATGACTTCACAAGACTATTTAAACTTTGATTATTCTTCTCCTAAAAATGTATTTCCAATTGAAACAAACATATTATTAATACAATTTAATACTACACATAGTATGGATACTATGAAATATTACCCAGATTTAATTCGTATGTATAGTATGACTTATATGCAAAATACACCTGTTACTTTTTCAATATATGGAACTAGTGCTACGATGCCTATGAGTGACTATATGGACATTCTTATGTATATGAAACTAAGAGAATTAAAAATAAATAATAATTGGTCATGGGAAACTAAACATCTTATGAATTTTACTAGTTTTACTTATCCTGTATCTGATTTACCTGAAATAAAAGATTTAATTGCTTTATATCGTGATCTTAAACAAGATCATACACAATTTACAAATTTTAAATTACGATATCAAAAATTATTAGGGAAGAGTACACAATTAAAACAAACAAAAATCTCAAATTTAAATGAATTTTATTCATATTTTGCTGGTAATTTACCTTTAACATTTGAATCATTTTTTCAAGCATTAGAAGAATATTACCCATTAAATACAAATTTTCTCTTAGGTGTTGATCAAAATAAATTAATTATTGAAAAAATTAGTGATTTATTTAGTGCTGGTAATTTTGAAACAGTTGAAGAATTTATGACGTATTTATATTCTCAACCTTTATATGAAAATATAAATTTATATGAAGCTGTTAAGATGACATATACAAGTAAATATCCAAGAATAATTAAAAAAATTAATGATTTAACAGAAACTAGTCAGTTTATATCAGTTTTACTTGATAATTATAAAAGAATGACTTTACAAATTAATGATGATTTAATTCAATATTTTATCCAAGATACTTTTCAACGTTTCTTATTAGCAGGTAGTTTCAAAGAAGCGTTTTTTGAAGATACATTACGTTTATTTACTAAATATTTCTTCAAAGCAGAATTAACGTATCAACATAAAGGTATGGATCCAATTATAATCAAAGATAAAATGCACTATATAACAACATTAAGTAAACATTTAATTGATATTGATTCTAAAAATCATTGGAGTGAGATAAATTTATCTGATTATGTAGTGTTTAATTCACCAAATGGAGAAATAAGTACATTAGATTATAATGATTTATTTATAATTCAAGTTACAAATGAGGATACAGGTGAAACATATACTAGTACTAGTGAAGATGATAAAACATATGATGAAAATAGTATAGCTGATCAAGAGCAAAACCAAGAAGACAATATTGTAGGATTTAGTGAAGGTGATTATCCACCAAATTTTGAACACAATGAAGTAAGTACAGATGACCCAGGAGAAGATACAGATGACAACATCAGCAAATATATCTAATATATCACCATTTCTTATAAAAGATAAAAAACATTTTATTATAAAAGAAATAAAAACTCCAGATAGTAAAATAAGTATTGTTAAATTACATAACAATAAAAATGATTTTATTGTTCATAATAAAATATGTATTAAATTAAAAGATGATAATATAGATAATATTAAACAATTTTTAAATGAAGGTAATATTCGATATCGAATATTACCTAAAGTTAGTGGTATGTATGTTCTACAATTTAAGACTAGTTTAATTGCTATGAATGCTAGTAATATAATTGATGAATTAGATAATGTTGAATTCTGTGTTGTTGAAAAATATGATGGTGTCCCAATTAATACACAACGTTATATACCAACTGAAATATATGAAGATAATAGTTGGTATCTAAATGATAATAATCTTAAATTATCTAGCGTATTTAATTATGTAAAAGGTGACGGTGTTATAATTGGTGTTAGTGATCAAGGAATCCAATCAACACATCCTGAATTAGAAGGTAATGTCTTACATGGTTGGTCTATACAAGATGGAGAATTACAAGATGGAGCAGAACCACGAAATGATTCCGAATCACATGGTACAGAAGTTAGTGGTATTATAGCTGGAGTTCATAATCCTGATGATCCACATATAGGAATTAGTCCAGAAAGCTTCTTGAAAACTTTTCATTATTTTACATGTGTTACAAATTTAGATGCTGCTTTGCATTATGATAAATTACGTGAAGAAGGTTGTGCGGTTCTTAACTGTTCATGGGGCTCAAGTACCGGATACTATGATGATGGTACAAGTCATGAACCTTCTGAAGTAGTAAGTGAAGCAGTTAATAAATTAGAAACTGAAGGTCGAGATGGTTTAGGTTGTTTATTAGTAAGAAGTGCTGGAAATTCAGGAAACACTAATTATATTTTAAGAGATCCATATACTCAAATTTATGGTCCATTTAATTCAGAATATCACGCAGTATTACAAAATTATTCATATCCTCAAACTATTACAGTAAGTAGTGTTGGATACAATATAAATAATGAGATAACACGTAGTTATTTTAGTACATATGGACCAGAAGTTGATATATGTGCTTTTTGTGGAAACTCAATTGAAATTAAAATTCAAGATTATATATCACAGCATATTACAGGTGATACAATAAGTGATATAATAAAAAATAATATTTTAAATTCTAGCACTCATCATGGTATTTCATCAAGTGATTTATTAGGAGAAGCTGGTAGTTCAAGTGGTGATTATGCTTCTGATTTATTAGGAACTAGTTTTTCTGCACCATTAGTAACTGGTACAATTGGTTTAATTCTAAGTAGTAATCCTTCTTTAACTAGTGCAGAAGTAAGAGACATTTTATATACGACAGCTGATCAAATACAAACAGAAATATGGTATAATGATTTACCTTATTTGACGCAAATTGAGACTAGTAAATTAGATGAATTTAATATAACTTACCAATATACAACATTAGGGCAAATTAAAAATGATAAGCCTGATTTTATATTACCCAATATAGAGGATGATAGTACTTGTATTATAGTTAATTCTGCTGACTTAGGAGCATTATTTCAATTAGATTTATATTATCTTGATATTGTAGAAAATAAATCTAATGATTATCAAAATTGTAAATTTGATTTTTCATATCATCCTTATGATTCAAATGGAAATTATATATATTTTGGAATTAATATTTGGCGATTACATGCACCTGAATATATTGAAAAAGATGGTTATCTCGTAGATAACTCATATGGTGCTGGATTAATTAATCCAGAAAAAGCTGTGCTTGAAGCCTTATCTAGAGATTATATATTAAAACAATCGAATTCATCTAATTTTTATTTTATCGGAAATACTCATTATTCATCTGAAGAATTTAAAGTTATTTTAGATGATCATAATTTAATAGGTTATAGATATAATAGTGGAGAATGGGAAGAGTTAGAAAATGATTCAGTAAATGCTGGTTATGGTTTAGTTGTTCATTCTCAGGAACCTTTAGAGTTAACTTACCCTGGAATAGAATTAGATAATATAGGTGTTGGTGTATTTGATAGACGAGAAGAAGTAAGTGTAAACACATGGCATTTACTTTGCGCTAGTACAAATATTAGAGTTCAAAATCTAGATCAAGAATATTTTGTATATCGTAAAGATGTATGGTATTCTCACCCAAAACGTAATGATAATACTATAACTAGACCTTTATATGTGATATATAAAGGTGAAAGTTATTGGTTTAGAAAAAATAGTGATGATATTATAATTTAAAGGATAAAAATGGAAAAAGTAGTATCTTATGTAGATGAAAAAGAATTAAAACCAAATGATAAATTCATATCAAAAGAAGAATATAATAAACATTACAATAAACCAACTAGAGGGTTTGTTGTAATAAGTGATGAATCAGGTAACGTATTAGAAACACCAAATTTAGTACTATTAAGTGGTAGAGAATTTTTAGCTCAAAAATTAGCGGATATACCAAGTAGTACTTTAATGCCTGAAGAAAATACTGATCTTACTAATTATAAGATTAGATATTTTGGAGTAGGTACAGGTGGAGCGGATACAGCCGAACAACCAAATAAAATTGGGCCATTTGATAATGATTTAGGATTATTATCACCTGGAAAATTTGCAGATAATAATGCAGATAATTATCAATATATTCATGATGGTAAATTAAAAAGTATTTTAAGTGATTCTGGATCAATTGAAATTATTAGAGAAAGTCATGAGGTTGTAGTAAATGGTAATGTTATAACATTAGACGCTTATACGACTATTAAATATACAATGAATGTTAGAAAAGATGAATTATATAAAGAATCAGATGAATTAGGTCCTTTTGCTTTTAATGAAGCTGCTTTATATGCTGTTGATTTTGATGGTAATATACCAAATAAAACTAGTGATAATACAGAGTCAAGTAGATATTCAGCAAACTATCGAGCATTTGCTAGATTTACAACTTTAACTAAATGGTTAGAAGTAAAAGATAGTTTAAAGATAGAATGGTATATTCTAGTTTAAATTACTTTTTATAATATAAGTAGAACAAATTAGGGATACTTAATGGAAACAATTTTATAATGGAATATCTTAACAAGGAGATATAATGTACATACCTAATATCCCATCAGTAACTACTTCAGTTATTGATAGAAGTAGAATCAAAAAAACGATTCAAGGTAAAAGAACAATTCTATTACCAGGTTTTTTTAAATATGGTAAAGAAGGCTTTATGACTAGTGATAATATTGATGAATTTAAATTTCATCACGGTCGTATTAATACTAAAAAATATGGAAATGCTTATTTATATGGTCTTGCAGCTGCAAAAACAGATAGAGTAATCAGTTATCGTTTAGTTCCTGATGATGCAACATATGCAAATAATGCTATTAAAGTACTTGGTGATTATGAGTCTCTTCCAAATATTCATTCAAAAGAAGAACTCTTAATGACAAATGGAGAAATTGTATTATCTGCTATGGCAACTGCACGTGGAGAAGGATATAATAGCATATTCATTACTTTTAAACCAGCAACAGATTTTGAAAAAATGGATGCTAATGTAAATGGTGAAACTAACTATAAGTTTAACTTCGTACAAGCAGAAATTTATGAAGAAACAGTAAATGGTATTAAATCACTTGGTGATCCAGTTGTATTCTCATTAATGGAATATGATAGATTAACAGACGAACCTATTTTTGATAAAATTAGTGGTAAAAATTTATTTGTAAACAATATTTTTAAAGATGCTAATGAATTTGCAACGTTAATGGTTAATGAAGATTATTCATATGAAATGACAGAAAAAGCAAATATTGATCAAGTTGTAGATGAAAGATTAATTATCGAAGATAAAAATGTAATTGGTAAATTTTATGAAATTAAAGTAGAAACTTATGATAAAATTGTTCCAGATGCTAATGGTGTTAATCAAAGAATTCCTACACAAAGATTAACTACTGTTATTACTACTACTCCAGCTACAGCAGGTGATAAAATTCTTAAATATGATGATGGTACAGGAACAGAAGTTGGTAAACGTATTGAAGTAGATAATTCTATTATCTCTTTTGTAGATGTTCCAGTTACAGCTGATTCTGTTGATTATTATGATATTGATGGGCAAGATGCATTTTATAGAATGAGTGTAGAAGATGGTACAGGTGAAATTAAATTTAATGAAATTAATTTCTTACGTCATACAATTTATACTAAATTAATGAATTATTCTATGAAATTATATTCTGGTACTGATGGTGAATTCTTACATGTTAATGGAAAATTAAATTTATTTGGACCTAGTGCTCCTGGAAAACAAAATGCTGTAGAATTAATGTTAGATTTTTATAATAATACTCCTGATCTAAGAGAAGTATTATATCCTAAATATGATTTTGATTATATGCCTGATTGGACAAATATTGCTAGAGTTCAACAAGCAATTATTGGATTAGCTGATGATATCGGTGTTGCAATGCCAATCCTTTCATGTCCTTTAAATTACAATCCAAAAATTGTAACTAAAGACTTAGCTGATAAAGATGTTGTAACTCGTCGTGAAAATATCTTCCAAAGTTCATATAATTCAATGTTATATTCAGGTCAACAAAATAAAACACATAGAACAGATGGTAATTTACGTATGTATATGCCAATGAGTTACTATGCGATGGTTGCACATCTTAGAATTGATAATCAATATTCTATTACAGAACCAGTAGCAAATATAATTAAAGGTACTTTAGATAGTGCAGAAATTAATTTAACATATGCTCCAACATCATTAGAAATTGAATCACTAAGAAATCATCAAATTAATGCTGTGATTGTTGAACCAGATGGTACATATATTATTGACCAGCTTACTATGTATAAAAGAAATACTAAGTTATCACGTGCAAATATTGTAAAAGTTCTTCATAGAATTCGTAAAGATTTACCAAAACTACTAAAAGATCTATTACAACTAAAAGCATTAGGTTCAATTATTGGTGAAGCAAAAACTCGTACTGAAGATTATTTAAGTAAATGGTTAGTTACACCAGAAAATGATAAAGATGGTATTTTTAGTACAATTACAGTAGATGCTGCATTTAATGAGGAAACATATAAATTAAGATTAACTATTACAGTTAATCCAATTGGTACAATCGAATCAATTGATATTCCAATTATTGTAATCTAAGAAAAGGATATATAAATGAGTACTGCATATATTGATGCAATTAAAGTAGAAGCTGAAACAGGCTTAGATGGTTCTAGATATTCAGGTGGTGCTAACAGAACAGTTAGCGACCACCCATATGTAAAAGGTTATTTTTACGTATTTTTTGGATTGCCTAGTACATTATTTGGTGGTGCTGCAGGTGGTATAACAGCTGAACGAGCGATGAAGTATTTACTTGTTTCAGCTGAAGCATATACACCTCCAGGGGATAGAACAATTAATGTTCAGGATATTCAAGGACAAGGTGGAGTAGATGCTAGTTTTATTACTGGACAAACTATTACACGTGAATTTAGTATCCAATACAAAGATTATTGGGGTGCCCCAATTTTTAGAATCCATAGACAATGGACAAGTTATATTAATCCATATCTAGGTGGAAGTATATTTGCTAAAGATTTTTCAAGTACTGAATATAAAGGTGCTTGTATGGTTATTCAAACAAAACCTTTAGCTAGAGGTACAGGTGCTAAAGATACTTGGAAAAAAGAAGATATTATCAAAGTAGACTATTTTGATGGTGTTCAACCTATTACAGATATCAAAAGTGCGTTTGATGCAAATGTTACAGATAATTCATTTGTAAAACCTACAGTTCAATATAAATTTGATGGTTATCCGTTAGATGAAACTAACGCTGACGTATTGACAAAAGCTGTAACAGTTATGAATTCTCAACAACATTTTGAAAAAGTTGGCGCTCTTTACGAGGCTCTTGGACAAGGCGGTGCAGATCAAATTGTTATTTCTGGTGGAACAGGTGGAACTACACCTGCAAAATCATAATATATCGGAAGCATATGCTTCCGATACTTTCTTGTGCTTAATTTTATTGATATTTCTAATTTCTAGCAATAGCGCTATTGCTCGTTTTTAGAAATATTCTAAGATATAAGAAGATAAATAATATATAGTCTATATATAGAAAAATATTCGATTTCGAGCAATAGCGCTATTGCTCGTTTTTAGAAATATTCTAAGATAAATAATATATAGTCTATATAAGATAATTTTTTAGATTTCGAGCAATAGCGCTATTGCCAGTTTTTAGAAATATTCTAAGATAAATAATATATAGTCTATATAAGATAATTTTTTAGATTTCGAGCAATAGCGCTATTGCCAGTTTTTAGAAATATTCTAAGATATAAGAAGATAAATAATATATAGTCTATATAAGATAATTTTTTAGATTTCGAGCAATAGCGCTATTGCCAGTTTTTAGAAATATTCTAAGATATAAGAAGATAAATAATATATAGTCTATATAAGATAATTTTTTAGATTTCGAGCAATAGCGCTATTGCCAGTTTTTAGAAATATTCTAAGATATAAGAAGATAAATAATATATAGTCTATATATAGAAAAATATTCGATTTCGAGCAATAGCGCTATTGCCAGTTTTTAATTATTCTGTAGAAGTATTCTAATAAAGTTAAGAACATGTAAAATAGTAACAAATAGAGTAAAGCCAAAGGATATGACAATGAATGAAAATTATGAATTTGATAATGAATTATATTCACAGAATTTAAATGAACAAGTAAAATATATAAAAAGTAAAATTAATGAAGCTGATCGAAAAATAACCTCTTTAAAATCTAAAGAAGAAATTATAAATCAGTTAATTAGTCGTACTAATTTTCTAATTGAAAAATATCATGAAGAAAAAAATTATAAATTAGAAAATATAAACAATGATCGTTTATTAACTCAATTTGAAACATTAAATGTTGTACATGATATTCTTAATAAATATGAAGATCAAGTATTTAAATATGTTAAAATGTTAACAGATATAGAGAATCATAAACTAAACGCTTTTGTAAAAATTAAAAATTTAAAAAAAGAAGAGGTTAAAAATGATGATGATTATGGTCAAGTACTTCAAGAAATGCATAATTTATTATCACAGCCTCAAACAGCAGAAGGATTAGCTGTACAAGTACAAGAAAGTTTAAAATTAGAAGGATATTAAATGAATAACATTCCACAATCAAAAATAATTTTTGATAGAACAGTTGAACTTTTAAGTCAACGTTTAGAAGAATCAGAAGATACAATTTTTTCAGGAACAGATTTAACAAGTTTAAAAAATAAATATGAAGAATTTCTCGAATCTGTTTATGGTGAATTATATTTTCAAGAATCAAGTGATTATGAAAAACAAAAAGTAATCTTAAAATATTTACATAATGAACCATTATCTGATATATTTACTAACACATATGATCATTTAGTTCAAGAAAATGGAGAATTATCATTTAGAGAAGAATATCTTTTAGAAAATTCTTTAAAATATAATGTTCATTATAAAGGTTCTAAATTATTAGATAATTTAATTGAAGAAGGATTTGGTATAGGTGTAGTTGCTGGATATTTAGGATCATTTGTAGGTGGTTTAATACCAATCGTTGCATTCTCAAGTATTGCTGTGCTTGGTACTGCTTTATTTTTACCAGCGAGAATGGCAAAATCTTGGGATGATGGAGTCAGTAAATTATTAGGATTAGTCGGTGAGGCTGCATTTGGTACTCAGTCTGTCTTACATGCATTTGCAAGAGATACAGCTTTATCATCTAGTAATAGAATTATTGTTAATTTTGATAATATTGATGGTAATCCAGAAGTAAAGAAATTATTTTTTAAATTAAGTAGAAGTAAGAATAAAAAAGAATCAGTTGAAGGACTCGGAACTATTGTTGCTTCTTGTTTAGAAAATAACGATATTTTAGAAGGGATGAATATTCAACCAAATCAAAAAAATTATTTATTTGGAAAATATACACCAAGAAATAATACAGTATTTACAGTATTTATTCAATCAATATTTAAAAATTCTGGTACACCAAAAGAACAATATTACCAGGAATTATTAGGATATAGAAAATGTCTTAGTGATAAACTAACTGATATTTATAAATTTTTAATGATTGGTAATATTGCACAAAATAAAGATTATAAAAAAATAGTAAGGGTTATGAAAAAAGGCTTTCATAACAATCCAGATCAATTATTACACTTTATTGATAATGGTGAAGATGATGAAAAAACTCGTGAAAATATTATTATTTTAATTAAATATAGAATCTTACTAGAAGATTTAGCTAAAGAATTAAAGAAAGGTATTTTTGATGTGGATAGAGAAGCTAGTATTTATCTAAGTCAAAAATTAAAAGTTGTTGATAATGAAATCGAAGAATATTTTAAAAGAAACGATAGACAATTAACAGTAGCTCATGAAAATCAAAAAGATTTTCAACGAAAAGATTTTAAATATAATAAACCAGATGAGAAAAAAATAAATACTAGAAGTTTATTTAATACTACATCAAATATAAAATAAAAGGTTTAAACATGAAAGACATAGATACAAATGTATTTAAAAGTCTTCTTGTTTATGATGCAATGGATTATAGTATAGTAAAGCAATATATTAAAAAAAATAATATTCGTGTTAATTATGAAATAAATGATGTATTTATCATTCATACTTATTCACAGGATATATATAATCAATTAAAAGCTTTTCTAAAACATGTGAGAATAAAACATAAAAATTATAAAAAGGAAGACTAATGGTTCATCAGAGCATGGTTAAAAGAACAACGGAAGCTAAAAAGAATGCTGCGATCGCAGCATTATCTATGAAATTAGCAAAAGATAAAGGTGATATTCTTCAGAAAAAAGCTGAAAAATATAAAAAATTATTTATTGCAGCAAAACAAGCAATCATTAAAAAATATGGTCCTATGGCTAGACAAGAATGGGTGAAACAACAATCTCAAAATTATAGTAAAAAGACTACAAAATAAGGAAATATAATGAATTTATTAGATCAGGTGAAGCCAAAAGATTCTAAACCAGAATCATATACTTTATTAGATTCTAATAAAGTTATTCATGTAAAAGAAAAAGAGAAAAAGAGAAAATTAATTAATCAAATAAATTTAGATATTCAAGAGATTAAATTAATTGATATTCTATTGGCATGTGAAGATTATTATTTATTAAATAAGGAATTTAATAAATTAAAACAAAAAGGTTTAAGTACCAAATTTAGTTCCGCTTTTAATATTGTACAATATAATATTAAAAAAAGTACTTTACAAGCAACTTTAGATTTTTTGAGTGAAGAATATCACAAAGTTTTTTTCGAAATAACTTGTGTAATACAAGATAAAGAATATCTTTTACGTGATTATATATTCTCTGATCATATAAATTATATTATCCCTCCAGATTATAAATTTTTAATACATGGAATTTTACAATTTATTGAACATAAACCAATTATGATAATAAATATTAAAGAGAATAAATTGAATAATTTCTCTTTATATGATTCAAAATATCATATGAAAATTATTGATAATAAATTATTAATTAATCAAGGGCATTGTACTGAATGCCCTTTTAATGATACATGTACAACAAAAATATAATAAATTATTTAAAGGAATAATAATTGAAAAAATTGAAATTCGGATCATTTCCTCTTGTATCCATTCGACCTGAAGATAGAGAATGCATTGATTCATATTGTATAAAAAATTATGCTGATTTAATCACGTATAATACACAATTAAAAAGTGTTAATCGATCAGTTAAACGTTATATAACACCTGAAACAATTAGAAAATATTTTAAACAGGATCGTCAAAAAATACAATTTGACGATAATATAAAAAGTAAAACGTATGATATGAAACGCGCTTTTTTCTTGCTTCAGAAATTTTCAAGAGGAATAAAAAATAACCCATTTTATAAAAACACTATTACTTTCCCTATTTATGTAGAACAGGAAATTGAAAATAATAATAAAGTTAATTATAATTATGATTTCTTAGTACTATCTAATGATTTGCAAAAATCTCAAATATTAGATGAAATCCATTATGATGATAAAATCACATTAATATTTTTATATTTAATGTTAACTTTATTTCCAGATGATGATATAAATGAAATTGGACAATCTGGACAAGGTCATGAAATTAGAGTAGCAATTGCTAAATTTATTGAATTTAGCAGAAAAACTAATACTGACCCAATCAGCGTTATGGTTAAATTAATAAAATTAGCTGGCGAAAATCGTAAACGTGATATAATGAAGAAAAATAATACTTATAAAGGTGTTATTGATTATGTTAAATCATCATCTTTTTTTAAAAATAAAGATGATTTAAAGACAAACGGTAAATTAGTCGATCATTTAAGTACTAAGTTTTTTAAATTATTTGGAAGTGGTAATAGTAAAGGTGAAATAAAAAGTGTAGATTTCTTAGTGAATGAAATCAGCAAAACAGATATTGTAAACTTCTTTAATGATTTAGATCCATTAAATTTAGAAGATAAATCAGATTTAAATAAATTAGAACGTGAATACTTAGCAGCAAAAACAGTAGAATATAATAAAATTCTTTCTTTGGTTGATGCATTAATGGCTTTTAATAGTGTTCGACGCGAAGATATTTTCACAGACTTAGATACTACAATTCAAGATGCTGTTATTAAATTACAATCAACTGATAAAGATGGTCAAATCCTAGAAATTAAAATTAATCATGATGAAATTCTAAGTAAATTGGAAACAGAATATTTAGATGGCTTTATGAAAAATTTAATAATGCGTTTGAATTCAATTTTGATTAGATTAGTTCCAAATATTAAATCAACTACAAATAAAGAATATGATCCCCAAGAAAGTTATAATATGTTAAATCGTGAAATTATAACTTTAAGACAAGAGTTAGAACAAGCTAGAAATGATGGAGATTATGAAAAAGCTGATAGTTTAAATGATGAAATTCAAAATTTAGCAATGCAAATGAATATTCATCAAAATAATTATACTCTTAATCGTATTTCAAATACTAAATCACCTGATACTAAACATTTAAAATCTGAATTGCAATTTGATAATGATTTAATTGAAGCTGATTTAACATCTTTATTTCGTGATATTCAAACAATTATTGTAAATAATGATAAATTTCAAGAATTAATTGATTATATTGGAAATCGTCAACAATTTACATATGATACAATTAAAGATACGCAAGCATGTAAATATCTTAACTATAGTATTGATTCATTAGCTGATACAATTGTTGAATCTTTTGCTCAATCTCTTAGAGAATGGGGAGCAGACGAAGTTAGTACTTTAAGTAATAAATATTCAAGTCAAGATGAATACATAGATAAATTGCAGACAAAATTAGATGAAATTATACTTAAAATCGAAGATGATAATATTGGATTAAAAGAAGATTTAGTTGAATTAATTCATAAATTATTAGTAAACCATATATGGAAACGTATTGGTAAAGATTTTGGTGATGCAACTGTTGCTAGAACACAAAAATATAATGATCTTAGAATTGAAACAAATCCAATTATTCGTAAAACAATTACAAATGTAAATTTATTTAAAACATTTATTGTTAGTGAAGAAGTACTGGTTTCATTATATGATGCTATGTTTTATACAGATACTCAAAAATACTTAAATGGTTTAATTAGAATTCCACCATCAAAAGTAAGAAATGAGCAAAATAAAATTATAATGATTTTAAAACGTTTAGGTTTAGATAAAAATCAAGTATTTATAATATCAAAAAATAATGTTATTATGAGTACACCAGATTTCTTGGGATTAACAGGTAGTAGCATATTTTCTAAAATACCATTTTATAAATTAGAAACTGCTTGTAAAATCGATTATTCTAAAGATTTATGGGAAAATAAAGCTATGTTTGCTAAAGTTGAAGCATATAATATAAAAGATAAAATTGATAATCACAAAAGTCAAATTCAAAATATACGCAAAGATTTAGCTAAATATAAAGGTAAATTAAGTGATTCTGATAAAAAAGAAAAACGTAAAAAAGAAAATTTACTTCGAGAAATTGAAGCAAAACTAAGAAAAACCGAAGACCAGCGTAAAGATTCAGAGCACTGGAATATTCAATCATATGGTAAATATCCTAGACAACAAGTAATAAGAAACAATCAAAATAATCAATACTCTCAAAGTAATCAAAATAATCAATACTCTCAAAGTAATCAAAATAATCAATAAAGGAAATAAAATGCCAAATTTAGGTTTAAATAAAAATAAATTTGAAGCTGCAAATGCTGGAGCAAAGGCTCTTAAACTATTAGAAGAATCTACAAAATTTGAACAACCTGTTATCGGTGCTGATAAATACAATGAATCAAAATTAGAGCATAAACTTTATCATGATGCTAATTTTTTTAATCATTTAGGAAGTAAATTAGAAGAATCGGAAAAAACAGAATTTTTAGGTAAATTAAAAGAACTATTTGAAACAACAGTTTTATTGTATAAAGAAGTTGATATGAAACCTCGCACAATTAGTCAAGCTGTTGACTCACAAGAATTAACGGAAAATGTTATTTATGATATTTATTCTAAGTACTTAACAGAGAATATTAATAAAGAATATGCATTACCACTTCTAGAGGGAACTTTACTAGAAGACCATAAATCAGAAAGTAAACTATTAATGGAGTCAGCTATCGCAGCTGACGTTATTCATGATCTCAATAGTGAACTATATGTGAAATATGCTTTATTTGAAAATACTTTATTTGAAAACTATCGCCGCATAATTCTTCCAGGCGTTCTTCTAGAACGAACAGAAAATTACATTAATAATCAAGATTCTGAATATTTTGAATTGTTTGAAAATGATGCTCAAACTTTGCTAAATAATTTAAACTCTAGTATTCATGAATTAGTGACTTTAACAGCACCTGGATTATTCGAAGAATCAACAGGAATAAGTGCTTCACAATTTAAAGGCATTAGTAAAATATTTAGATAAATTTTAAATAATTTCAAAATAAAGGAATCTAAATGGTTAAAATGCCTAAAACTTTATTATATATAGCTGATCGAGTCTTAAACGATAAAACTGTATATCGAGACATTGAAAATCTTTTAAAAAAAGAAATGTTAAGACTTCAAAATGAAAGTATGTCACATAGCACATTCTGTGACATACTAAAAACTCCAAAAGATACATTTACTAAAAAATTATTAATGTATTTTGGAGTAAATGATAGACAGCTTCTTGAAGCATTTCAAGAAATTGGTTTTCATCCAGAATATAAGATGTATGGTAATTTATATTATCAAACACTATTAACTTTATATTATATTGGTGTTCGTAGTGATGATCCAATGTTACGATTATTTAGCCTCAGTCTTATATATGTAAAATTATTTAATGGTAGAAAATATCATTACATGCCAAATGGTTGTCAAGAAGAAATTGCTCATTATTTACTTCAAAATGTTATGCGTAGTAGTAGTGTTGTTCGAAAATATCCTAATCCTTATAAATTAATTACTGAGTATTTAGCTCCAACTCTTGATAATACATATAAGAGTTATATTGAAAAGGATGCAAGTCATCCATCAAAAGGATTAATAGTTATTTTAATGCAATCTTGGGGTAGAATGGATCAAATATTCGTGAGAGTAAAAGATCATTATTATAAAGCAGTTAGAGATGGTAATCGTCTTAGTGTCGATACAATTTCAAATGGACAAGGTCAAGAAGTTGATAGATTAGATACAACCAAAACTGATATTTTAATTGATAAGATTCAAAAAAATATTATGTATCATCCACAAAAAATAACTGATAAAGATAAAGAGTATTTAAAACAACATTATAAGTTAAGTGAATTATTTTTAGAAAAAGCAACTAACTTTTTAAATGATGGTTTACATGATGATGATATTAGACATATTTATGAATTATTATTTAATATAATTGAAGTATCTGATCAAAATAAATTATGTAATTTACATGTAACGAAAACAATTCATAATGTCACTAATAAAAAAGGTACAGATAAAGAAATTGTTAAATTAAAAAAATATTTAGAGACTTTATTAAGTTCAATATTTCCAAATATAACTAAAACTGCTAGCACTAGCAGTATTTTAAAATTGCGAAAAGCTCTATTATTAATTTTAATGCTTCGTGCAAAAAGAAGTCATTGTAAAGCAGATTTTGAGAAGAATTAATTCTTCTCAAAATCATTTAAAAAAGGAAAATAATGAAAAGATTAAAAATATCAGGAGAGGATCATATATTTGATGATATCCAACAAAAAAGATTTGATGATGTATATGATTCGGATAAATTTAATCCAGATATCAAAAAATTTATACATTCATCAATAACTGATGGATATAAAACTTTTGCTCCACATGTATCAGGATTTTATTATATTCATATGGTACATGGAACTTGGTGGGATCATTATAAATCAGTTGGAAGTTTAAGTGTTTCTGGAAGCCAAGATGATTTATTCGGTGAATTTTCAAAATACAGTAATAAAATGTATTATTCAATAAAAAAGAATTTTGGAAAAATGGCTACTGATATAGATATACCTCAAATTAATATAGAGTATGAATCAATTAGTGGTAAACAACGAACTTTGAATTATGCTAATCGTATGCATTATGCAAGTGATTTTAGTATTTCATATGTTGAATCATATGAAAATGAAGTTATTAGATATCATGAAATGTGGATTAAATATATTGATGCTTTACGCCAAGGATATTTACCTAATATTAATGGTTCAAATGGTAATAAGCGTTTTGAACCAGGAAAAACAGATAAAGAATTTAGTGTTGATATTCCATATTTTAACGCAGTTTGGATAGCAATTTATAAACCATTTAGTACTAAGATTTCTGGTTTAATTAAAATATTAGGTGTGTCACCTATTAATTTCCCAATTAAACAAGTAATTGGAGATAGAGGTAAAAACCAATTAACTACAATAAATCAAAATTATAAATCAAATGATATGGTATTTAAATTTTTTGACACTGAAAAAGAAGCAATGGATTCAGAATTTTATCAAGAATTTATCGAAGATGTTCAAGCATCAATGAATTAAAGGAAATTAATGGAAGATTTAAAAAAAATACAACATGATATAAGTGAATTGCGAGCAATGCTTGACGCTTATATTGATGCAAGTGATAATACACAAAATTTAACTGATTTATTTACAAAAGTAAAAGAAGTAGATGAATCAACTTATGAATTATTACTTCTTATGTATCAAGAATTTGATACAAAAAATAAAGTAAGTAAAAAACAATTTATAAAATTGATGAATAAAACAATAGATATTAAACATGAAACTATAGAAAAATTAATGCGAGAAAAAATTATTTTTGATGAAGTAATTGGAAATAATAAAGAAGGATTAAAGAAATATTTTACTTGGAATAATTTTTTTAAAATTGCGCTTAGTTGGGCAGCAATTATATTATTTTTATTTACTTTGCATTATCTTGATCCACATTCATTTAATAGAGTAATGGAAGAAGAAAATAATATAGTAAATTCATTAACACAATTCAAGGATATATTATGGTAGATTTAAAATTAGCTTTTGGGTATTTAACTCAGAAAATAAAAAATATATATTATTATATAAAAGAATTATATATTGAACATGATTTAAAAACTCAATATAATAGTCAATCTGAACTATATGAAGAATTTCCTGAAATGAAAGAACAATTTGAATATTTATCGCCTAAGACAATTAAGCCACAAATATTCAATTCTGAAATAGATGAAGCTGTCCCAGTGAATAAAATAAACTCAAATAAACCAAATATTCTAATAATGGACGATTTTAAAGGGATGGTTGATTTATTACAAAATGAATTAAATAACGTTTCTGTTTGTGATGTACATGATAAATTTAATGTTTATTTGGCTTATGGTGAATTTGCAGGATTTGCGGCTCGTAATCTAATTGAACAAGGAATTAAAATTGATATAGCATTCTTAGATATTACATTAGGTGGTATAATTAGAGGCGAAGAATTAGATGGAATTGATATAGCTAAATTATGTTATAAATCTAATCCAAAATGCATTGTTCAATTTGTAACAGGACATTCTTTAAACAAAAGAAATCCTCAAATTTTTGAATTCATTAAAAAATATGAAAGCTTTTTTAATGATAAAATGGACGGAACTATATTATTTAAACAAGATGATACAGTACATAAACTTTTTAAGAATATAATTCATAAAAATAGTAATAGATTATTAAATATGGAATATATTTTTACTGAGTACATGAAAAAACTAGATTAGAGTATACTCATGAATTTTAATCATATTTTTAACTTTAAATTTTTTAAACATTTATTTGTCGGAATATTTATTATTAATATTTTATTAAATGGCATACTATTTGGTTCATTTTATAAAATTGCGGAAATATTTACAACCAACCATTTAACAATCATAAATAATATTATTAAACATGAGGGATCAATAAGTATCGAAAACATGTGTTATATTACAAATTGTTTAAGTATTACAATTGATAATAAAAGAGTAAACTCAGATGTGTTAATTAATACATCTGATTTAAGCTATACTGATTTTCAAGTAAATTACACAGAATATTATAAATTTAAAATTCCTAGTTTAGGAATAGAAATTATGAGTGATATAAGTGATATATGGAGTTTTTTTATTCATCGTTTAATATATATTAGTATCATTGTAAATATATTCTTTGTAATTGGTTTTATAATTTTTCATTATTCTAGATTTAAAAATTCATTATTAAATGTTTTAAACACAAGTGAAGTAATTCGAGATAAAAATATGAAAATCTTAACAGAGAATATTCATCATGAGTTAAATACTCCTGTTGCTATAATTCATGGTAATGTTAAACATCTTGAAGAGGAATATTATAAACTATACGACTTATTAGAACAATTAGAAAACGAATACACTCTTAATATTGATTTAGAACATTTAAAATCTATACCAGTAGAGTTTAACCATATATTTGCAAATATTGATCAGATAACTACTGTTCTCAAAAGAATGAGTAATTTTAAAGAATTAAAATATTCAAATGGTAATAAAACCTTACAAGATATTTTTGAATATGGTTCGAATGCTATGTTGGTTTATAAAAAATCAAATTTTAAAGTTCAACTTGATCCAGATTTAGTAAAATACGGATTAGCTGGTCCTCTTACAAATGGAGATTTATTAAATATTATAAATAATCATTTTAGGAATTCAATTGAAGCAAAGGCCAATCTTATTATAATTCAGACTAAATTTATACCAGAAACTAAAAAAACAGGTATGTTAAAAATATTTATAATTGATAATGGTTCAGGGCTTAGAGACAGAAATACTGGATTATTATTAAGTAAAAGTAAATATCAAGATATTTTTTTACCATATTATAGTTCAAAAAATGAAAATGGTGAATCAAAAATTAATAATTATACAGGCTTTAAGAAATTTATGGTACAATTAATAAATATTCTAAAAATTATTGATTTTTTCGAATATGAATATCAAGGAAAAGAAATTAGAGGTGTTGGATTATATTTAAATCAACAACTATTAAAATCAAATGGTGGTGATTTAAAACTTCGTGAAACAAGTGAAAAAGGTACAGTTTTTGAAATACAAGTACCTGTTGTATTAAAATAATATCTGAGATAATATCTCAGATATTTTCTTGTGGTTGATTTCATATAATTCTTATTATATATTGAAATCGAAAATACTCTCTTATATCTTCGAATATAATAGAAAACTGGCAATAGCGCTATTGCTCGAAATCGAATATTCTTCTACATAGACTATATTAAAATACTCTCTTATATCTTCAAATATAATAGAAAACTGGCAATAGCGCTATTGCTCGAAATCCAAAAAATTATCTTATATAGACTATATATCATTTATCTTCTTATATCTTCAAATATTTCTAAAACTGGCAATAGCGCTATTGCTCGAAATCTAATATTTTTCTATATATAGACTATATTAAAATACTCTTCTTATATCTTCAAATATTTCTAAAACTGGCAATAGCGCTATTGCTCGAAATCTAAAATATTATCTTATATAGACTATTAAAATCTAATACATCTTATATCGAATATTTTTCTAAAACTAGTAATAGCGCTATTGCTCGAAATCTAAAATATTATCTTATATAGACTATTAAAATCTAATACATCTTATATCGAATATTTTTCTAAAACTGGCAATAGCGCTATTGCCAGAAATCTAAAATAAATGATATATAGACTATATTAAATTACTCTTCTTATATCTTCAGATATTCTCATGAATTCAATCACGTAATTTAAAACAAATAAGTTACATAAAATTATAAAGGAATATAATGACGAGTCTAACAGATACTTTAAAACAATATGAGGATATAACAAGAGATTCTTTAAAAGTAAATAACCCAGCATTGTTAAAAACAGGAGCACTCGGAACACTAGTAAATATTTTTGCAAATTTAAAATATGATACAGCTATATATTATAATAAATTACTTAGAGAGATTAATGTTTCAACAGTTACAGAATTTAAATCTATATTATTTCATAGTGGAATTTTAAATTATAATATTAATTTTGCTACACCTAGTACTTTTCAAATATCTTTTTTAATCCCTGATTTTAGTTTAAGAACAGAAGAAAATGTTGAGTACACAATTAGAAGAGATTCTGTGTTTCAAGATGCTCAAGGTTTTGATTATACTCTTGAAGAAGATATAAAAATCTTCGTAAATAATTCTAATATAACAGCTAAAAGTTACGGTGACACAGAAGCAAAAGATTTAGAGATAACTAGAGCTACGCATCCGACAAATCCAAATATAACGTTATACTTAGTAGAATACTCAGGTTTAAAACAATATCTTAGAACATTTAATACATTTTTAATCCCTGATTATGAAGTAGGCGAAAACTATGAATTTAGTGTTGCAATTCCTAGTTTAAATGATATTTATGAGATAAATGCTTGGTATCGCCCAAAACCAATAAATGATGAAACATATGACACTGATGAGTTTTTAAAAATTTCGACATTTAATATTAGTAAATTATATAATTTAGAGCAAATGCCTATTAGTTATAATAAATATAATGCAAGTCAATTTGATAAAGATTTATTTTTAACGATAAATGAAAATCAACTAGTATTTACAATTGGTGATGGTATTAACGGTGTAAAATTAAATGAAGGTGATCAAATATATATAGAGACTAAATTAACAAAAGGTGCACGTGGCAATTTAACAAGCACTGAAATGACTGTTAATAATGTTGAATTTATTTCTGTTGACACAGGAGGATTTACACAAAAATATACAGATTCTATTAAAGTTCTTTCGCTTACTGGTGGTGAAGGTGGAAAAGATATAGACGATATTGAATACACTAAAAGTCAAATGATTGATAAAGCAAGCACTAGAGGAAATATTAGTACATTAAATGATTTTGAAGTATATTTTACACAAGAAAATAGTAAACCATTTGTAGACACAAAGTTTTTTAATTCTCAAAATCATGTATTCATTTATAATATTTTAAGAGATGATCAAAAAAATATATTACCTACAAATACCTTCAATATTGAAGAAAATGAATTTCAGCAAGATTTATTTTTACCTATTCGTACATATGAAGGTATTGAATTAATTAGCCCATTTTATTATAAAAAGAAATTTAATTATTATACTGCTTATATGATTAAACCTGAAATTAGTATAGAATTACAAGCCGATTCAAATATTGATAATTTGAAAGTTATTGAAAATAGAGTAAAATGTTTAATCACATATGATTATTTTGAGAGAAAAACTCGAATAGAATTGCGTGATTTCAAAAGCACTTATACTTATAGATTTAAATCAAATTTATTTAATATGGAATTTAATACTTTTAATAACTATAATCAAATGGTAAATCAAAGATTTACAGATGAATACTGTATAATAGAAGAACCTTTAACCGATATAACTTTAGAATTATATGATGGTGAAGATTATGTAATGACTTTTACTGGAATTGGTAAATATTTTCAATTGGTACAAAAACAAAATCATTATCATTATAGTAAAATAGATCAACTTGATTCAACAAAAGAAACTAGATATATTTTAAATTTACCATTTTTATCTTTGGATTATTTAAAATCTTCTAAATTACCGGCATTTTTTACAAAATTAGATGATTTTTTTAAATTAGATGATTTACAAGAATATATAAGTTTTAATGTTCTTACAACACAATCATTTTATAATACAATATTACTAGAAGATAAATATAGAGACTTTGTACTTAATCAAAACAATAATGGTAAATTATTAAATACACAAAATATGATCATTTTAGATATTGTGGCTGATAAATTTAAATATAATCAAAGTATTTATAAATCAGTACAAGAATTAGAATTTGATATAAAAGGTGAAGTATTTAATATCCTTTCAAAAGTAGAAGGATTTAATACTCAATTTTATGAAACAACATTAGAAAATAATTTAGCAAATAAATTTGATTTAATTAATAATGTTGATGTTGTGAGTCCAAAATTATTTAGTACAAATCAAAGCACTAGAATATATGATTTAATGCAAGAAGAATTAAATAAACAATCTACTACACAAACAGAAACTACACAAACAATAGATTGTGCGTGTGAGACAGAAAAAGTTACACAAGTAAAAGAAGAAGAATTTTCATTATTTACAATAATAGATTTTGTACCACCTTATTTCTATTTTGATTTTAATTCTTTAACTTTAAATATAACATTTCAATAATAACATTTCAATAATAACATTTCAATAAAGGAATACTATGAAAAGACAAGTAATATCATTTGAACCAGAAGTAAAGGATTTTAGTCCTTTTGGTTTAGATGTACCAAATACAGCTGATTATACAGATGAAACTGAAAATATTAGACAAATAGTAAATGATTTTTTAAATAGTTCAGATTTATTAAATATATTTAAAGATTATCTTAATACTCCAGATTTTGAAAAAGATTTTGATGAAATAATTGATCAAAGAATAGAATTTGATAGAAAATATATTCAATTAGATGATGAAAAAGTTCAAACTGTTTTAGAACGTCCAAGTTTAGCTCTAGATACTTTTAATGAATATGAAATAAAAGTACTTATAAATCAAGCAAAATTTTTCGAATTAATAGATGATGAAACATATCAAGCTTTATTAGATGATTATACAAAATTTACACATTTGGTACAACCAGATCAAATAATTTTCTTAATGAATAAACAAGTGTCTTTTGTTTCTAGAATTCCAAATATGAGTGATTTAGAAGATAATGGATTATTAGATTCAATTATTAAAGTTATTCAACAGAATCCCAATTTATTAATTGATGAATCCTTGGTACAAAGAATTACAGAAGAAACAGTAAATAGAGTATTACAAGATGCTCAATTTACTTTATTTACTCAAGCCCAAAATATTCTTCATAATCCAGCTGATATAAAATTAATTTTAAATGATAATGAATTAGAACGATTACTTAGATTAGTACAACCGTATTTAAGTTTTATGACTAATTCTAAAATAGAATCCGCTTTACAATTAGATGAAAACGAATCAATTTTATCAATATTTGATGAAAATGAAATTCGTCATATTATTGATAAAGAATTAGATTTAAAATATCAGTTGATGAAAACTCTTACTCCAGCTGAAATTGAAGCACGTTTCAATGAATTAAAAGAACAATTTCTAAATACTGATTTTTCGGAATTAGTTCAAGTATATATTACAAATATTCTTAGAAGTGAAGAATTGACAGATGAACGAGTTTTGTTATGGATAAGAGAAGCAAAAGATGAGGTAAGATTAGAAAACGGAGAATTATAATGTATAACGAAGCATATATTGTTAATACAAATGGTGGTGAAATCCTAGTACCACTTAGAAGCACAGTCCCGTATTTAAATATAGCTTTTTTAGGGTGGAAGCATCCTAGTTTTCATGAATTAACTAGTAAAAGTTTAGTTAATTTAAGTGAAGATTTAGTCGTATTAAGTAACAATGGATACATAGTTACAAGCAACGCAGATTTAAGTAAATTAAAATATGAAATATATGGTGATGTTGATTATTCAGGTGTGCTTGATTCAATAACAACTTTAGATACTCAATATAATGATGCGTATTTAAAACTATTAGAACACAATCAAGAAATTCTCCAAATGTCTGCTGATGTTGTTTGGTTAATTACACATATAAAAGATAATGCTGACAATAGTACAACAATAGAAGAATTAATAAAACAAAATTCATCTGATATTACAACAACAGATGATAAAGTAAAACATAATCAAGAATTAATTGATGCCTTAATTAAAGAAGTAAATTATATAACATCTTTAATTTTAAATAATAAGAAAAATAGTATTCGAAATGATAGTATGATAAATGACATTAAACAATCATTTATACAAATGATAAATGATGCTCATGATAACATGAATACATTAGATGATTTATTACAAATTATATATAATCATAAAGATCAAATTATAAAAAATGATGAAGATATATTAAGTATTCGTGAAAAATTAATATATAATAAATTACGCATTGAAGACTTAGATAATTTATTATCTGCAACTCAAAATGATTTTTCAAATGTAAAAAATACAGTACTTGATTTAACTAACACAATTGAATCAGTTGAAGATTCAATAACTGAAATAAATGATACTGTAAATGCAATAGAAAATGATTTAATTGAATTAAAAGAAAATACAAATGATAGATGTGCCCAAATCAATAATGTTAAATGGCAATTAGATAATGTACAAGAATTACATGATACTATAAACTATGAATTTCAAACACATAAAATGGAATGTGATGATAAATGTTATGTTGCTAATTTTTCATGTACAAAAGCAACAAAAATAACAAGAGAAGATGATTCAAATTTAGAAGTGACATTTACTATTGATTGTAAAGAAGAAATTGAATATGATGTTTATTTTAAAATGTTAATTATAACAGAAGATACTGAATTTCCTGAAGATTATACATCAACAGATTATCCGGTAACTGAAGCTAGTCCTCAAGATTTTGAAAAAATAGTTTATACAAATTCAGATGGTGATAAAGTAACTTTAATAGATGCAAATATTTTTGCTTTTTTTAACACTTTTACACAATTAGGAATTAAAGTAGGAGAATCAAAAACTGATGTAACTTTTACAATCTATGATGATTCTTTAATTGAAGAAAAATATGAAAAATTAGTAGTATTCATATATGATTTAAGCGAGGGTTTAAAATTAGGTAAAAATGATTTTGTTGTACATTCAATTGAAGATGATGATATGCCTTTATTTGGTATTTTTAGTAAAGATGGTAGTTTGACACCTCAAAAAACTGAAGGCTCATTAGGACAAGATAGTTTTTTACTTGAAGTAACTCTTGATGTTCCAACTATACAAGAAGCATTTGTAACTGTTAGTGCAGATGGAACATTAAGTACAGAAGATATTCAATCAGTTACATATACAGATAAATATGATGTTATAACACAATTAAAAGGTAGTGCTATAAATAAATTATATTCTGGAATTAATTTACATGTTAAACCAAATGAAAAATTAGCATCTTTAATTCATATTGTTTTATATGATGATGAGCTAATAGAAGAAACTGAAAATCTAATATTAACGTTATCTAATCAAAGTGATTTCACAGGATTACAAGATGGTCATAAACATCCAGGTGACCCAGATTATTCAAAAATTGAATTACTTGTAAATGATACAGATACAAATGAATTAATGTTAGTTGTTGAAAAAGAAGAAATTGAAGAAGGAGAAAGTTTTAAAATTCATGTTGAAACAGATAAACCTGTAAGTGAAACAATAACATTAGATCTAAAATTAATTAATACACAATTTGATGTAACAGATTTAATCTATATTCAACAAGGCGATCATAAATTAACAACAGATGAGATTATAAATTTTTTAAATTCTACCCCTTTAGAATTAACTATTTATCAAGATCAAACAAAAAGTGAATTAATTATTATTAAAACTCTTGATGATATTCTAGCAGAAAGTATATCAGAAACTAGTTTAGTTAGAATAGAAAATAATTCAGGTAGAAGCGAAATTGTACAAAGCACAAACGATGTATTAATAACTATAAAAGATAATGAATTTTCAACTTTAAGTATTACAGTAGTTACGGATGAAGGTATAGAAAGAGATTTAGATATATATCCAGATGAAACGGATAACTTTGTATCTTTTCAAGTTCGTAATGATACGATTAATACACAAACTATTTATTTTAAAACTAGTATTAGTGGAACAGTAAGTGCAGATGATATATACAAAATCCAAATTTTTGATGGTAATTGTAATCCAATTATATTAGATACAGATGATAAAATTCAAGCATTTTGGAATTCTCCCATCCTCCAATTAAATCCAGGCTTTACTAAACCACCTTTAATAATATTCTGGGCAGATGATACTAATGATATTAGCGAAGGAACAGAATATATTACATTAACATTAACTGATGTTACAAATGGTATTCAAATTCAAGGAAGTGGTTCTGCAACTGCAGCTATAAAAGATATTAGAGATATTACATATATTGGTCTAAGAACTATTCAAGATACTGTTCAAGAAAGAAGTGAAGATAAAGAAATAATCTTTAGAGTAGATTTGGATATGAATCGACAACCACACAGTAATTCGAGTCTAAGTAGTACCCCAATTCAAATTCAATTTAATTTAGGTGGTGCAGCAAGTGCAGCTGATTTTGAGTACGTTGAATTTGAAGGAGTTTATAGTATTGATGACTCGCCATCATTTTTTCATTTAACTGATACTGACTTAGAAGAATTTTTTAATGATAATGGTCCTATGATGTATATACCAGCAGAAGTAATGACACATGATATAATATTTAAAATTAAAGATGATAATATTTTAGAATATTCTGAAGATTTAATATTGAGCATTAATAGAGCAAGTGATAATTGTGTAGTACTTGATGATTTTCGAAGTGTAACTGGTTTTATAACAGATGCCTGGGAAGATGTTGATTTATCAGTTAATGTGCTTACTCCAACTGTACATGAAGAGTCAACTGATAATCAAATACAGATAGAATTTAATATAACAGAAGCTTTACCAGAAGATTTTATTATTTATTTAAGATCTGGTAATCAGAATGTTTGTCAAGCAGAAGATTTTAGTAGCATTACATATTATAATGGATCAAATAACACTTTAGATTATCGGGATTTTGCTGATGACGGTATACCTTTATTATTTAAAGCAGGATTAACAACAATCACAATGACTATGGTAGTGACTGAAGATTTAATCATTGAAGCAGAAGGACCAGATTGGCAATACATTTTTAGTTTTTATGTAGACGGCCATAATCATCCTCATGATAAAGATTTATTGTTAGGTTCATGGAAAATAAGAAATATTGATAACTCAGAACAAGTAATCAATATTATAGATAATGATTATCCTATAGTAACTTTCGCATTTGAACCAGGTGCAGGAATAGGTGCAGAAGAAGGAGATCTCGTAACATTACGTGCTGGTGTAGATCAAAGCATCCCAATTACAGTAAGTTGTGAAATATATGTTATTAATAGTGATTTAGATTCAGATGATTTTGAATATATTCGAGATCAAAATGGTAATGAAGTTAATATAAATAATTTTTTAAATGGAACAGGTGTGTTATTTGAAGTATATAATACAAATTCATTACAGGATTGTTTAATATTTAAAATATTTGATGATGATTTAATGGAAAATCGTGAAGAAAATATTCGATTCGGTCTTAGAAATCCTTCTAATAATGCTGTTATATCCGATATTCTAACTGAGAAAGAATTCGAAGTAGGTGTAGCAATTTCTGATATTCCACCTGTTATATTATCAGTTAATGGTGACAATGAAGCAACTGGTGAAGGTCATTGGACAGCAAATTTCACAATTAATGCACAAGATTATGATACACCTGATTTAGAGTTTGATGTAGATTGTTCAACTTCGATTTCATCAGATGTTGAACCTACAGTACATATTGATAAAACCAATACTGATTTAGTTGTTAATATTGATGATCCTTGTCGTCCACCACAAGGAGATAGAACACTTCGTTTCACATTAAGTAATCCAACATTCCCAGGAGAGTTAAGTGATACACCTTATCATGAAATGACATTACATGATACAACTGAATGGGCAGAATGTACATTATCTACACCATCATCTGTTCATGTTAATGGAACAACATCAAAATCATTTACATGTACAATTAATATACCAGATTATGATGATGTTAAAGATGATCCTTGTAATCTCAGAGTGGGTATAGGTTCAAGTGCAGCTGGCGCATTGGTTGTTTATACTCCAAATTATGTTGATATTAATAGTTCAAGTACAAATTTTACATGTCAGGTTCAAGATACAGATAGGAACCCAAATGATGATAGAGATATTGAAATTAGATTATCTATTAATTCAGGTAGATTAAAAGAAGGTGACCCATATAGAAAAACTATTACAATTATTGATGATACTACTTATGATGATCCAAATAATAATTTTAGTAGCCGCGTTGTTACATCTTCTTATACATGTTCTAATGGTACAACATATGATAACTATGAATTACAAGTTAAATTAAACGATGGAATATATGAAGAATCAACTATGTATTGGGACGGACATTATCATTGGAAATATGATTATTCAAATTGTAACGGTAGTTCAGGAACAACAGATGTTGATGATCAATCAACATCTGTTTCAAGTATGGTTGATAACTGGGTAACTATTTTATCTAAATCCGGACATTGTATTGATGATACTTGTAATGGAGCGTTTACAATTACCGGGATGGAATTAGACTCACATCGTTTTGAATAAGGAATATCATGACAAATTTAAATGATAAAAGTTATATTGTTAGTACAAAAGAAGGTGATATTGTCGTTAATAAAAACGACAATATCTCATATTTAAATATATTCCTTAGTGGTATAAATTTTGAAGATTATGCTAAATTTCTAGCTCAATCAACTGTAAATTTAATGGATATGTTAAATACTCTGATTAAAAGTGATGAATTAAATGAACAAACACTTCAACATGATACTGATTTATTAAATAGAATGTATATTGATATATACGGAGATGAAACAACTACTGGGTTATATAATCACGTATTGAATATTTTAGAAAGTATAAAAAATACTAATTACCAATTAGATTTAAATAATAATAGTATTGTAATGTTGTATACTAGAACTAAAGAGATTCGAATTAATATTAATGAATTAACAGAAGATATTAAACGTTTAACTGCTATGATGATGACAAATGTTAGTAATATAAACTCAATAGATTATACAAATCAAAAACAAATGGCAACATTAGAAGCATTATTAAACAGAATAAATAAAAATGAAATTCAATCTAAATTAAATAAAGAAACTAGTTCAAATGTTGGAAATCTAGCAGATGATATTAGAGCATTAAATGATGAACTTCAACTTCAACAAGATAGACTAGAAAGTAGAATAATTGAATTAAGAGAATTAGCATTACAAAATAAAGAAGGTATTGATTCAAATACAACAGAATTAATTGAAACTAGTGCGCTTATAGATGAAAGCAATACTCAATTATTAAATATTAATGCTTCAATCCAAGATACACAAAATGAATTAAATATTATAAATGAAAATGTTACTGAATTAGGAAATCGTATAAATATTATCGAAGGAAATTTAACAACTATAAATAATGTTACTACTTTAAATATAGATAATATTGAATATATTTCAAATGAAACAGAAGCTTGTAATCAGAATCTAGAATCAAGTAGAACTCAAATTTTAACTGTTCATGATATAGTACATGACTTAGATAACACAATTAGTGAATACAATGAAATCTGTAAAGCTTTTTGTAATGTAAATGGTATTACTATTGGTGCTGGATCAGGTGGAGGCAATCGATATTTTAAATTCAAAGATGTTGATGTAAAGGTTATATGTTATATGACTCTTACTTTTCATCCTTTTAGTACAACAGATAGAAGCAATATTTTAAATGCTTCTATTTTATTTGATGATAATAGTGAAGTACAATTAACTAGTGAGCAAATAGATCGAATGTATTCTCCAGATACAAATGAAGGAATTATTCTTAAATATGTACCAGAGGGTAGAAAATTTTTAGGAATTAGCATCAATTTCAATTTAACAAACGAAAGCATTTATATTATGATTAGTAATCCTATTAATTTTTTTATTGATAATTTAATTGCTTCTAGTGTTGTATAAAGGAATATAAATGGCAGACTTTACAGTTCAGACAGAATTATATGGAAAAATTAGAGTCCCAAATTCTTTAATAGTTCCATATTTAGATATAAATATAATTGGATATGGAAATTATGATTTTTATAAAATCCATGCTCAAAATTTAGCTAATATCGCTGACGCAATTAGTGAATTAAAAGAGAAAGTAGTCAATGATAAATATAAAGAAATATTAATTGAAAATGAAGCTAGAATAAATATTCTAATGGATTTTATTTTTGGTACATCTACAACTGATAGTGTAAAACAACAATATAGTAAATTTCAAGAAGATATTAACTCTTTAAATATTAAAATCAGTAATAATACAAGTCAAATAAAAGAACTCCAAGCTCTTATTGAAATATTAATGAGAGATTATCGAACAATACAAGAAAGTTATGAATCATTAGAACATCAAGTACACGAAAATTCTAATTTATTAAAACAATCTAATATTACTATAGATTACATAAGTGAATTAATCGATAGTTTATCTAAGAAAAATAAAAATTTAATAGATATTATTAATTCAAATACTGAAAAAATTAATAATGAGTTACAATATATTTATGATCAAAAAGCAGTATTATTAGAAGCAATTATAATTGCTAAACGAGTTAAAAATGATTTAGATGAATTAATAGCATTAATTAATGAAAATGATGAGCATCAAAAAGATAATATATTAGAGATTCAAGATCAATTTAGACGATTATTATTACATTCAGCATCAATTGATAATTTAACAAGCGTTTTAAATAGTATTTCAAATGAAATACAAACATTAGATAATAATATTACTGTATTAATAAATGATGTTAATGTACAAGAGGGAATTAAACAATCAATTTTAAATAATATTGTAGATAATCAAGTATTTGTAAGTGAGCAAAATCCCGAAGATATTTCAGATGAAATAGATGCTATGAATGAAGAAATAAATACTTTAAATCAGGTATTAAATGATATTGAAGTTACTCCTGATGTTAATTCAGTATATTGTGAAATCCTATGTTCTGTTTTAACTATTGATTTCGTAAAAGATTATAGTGGTGAGACAGTAACTAGAGTACATGATACAGCAATAGAAGGTGACCCAAATAAAGATAGTTTAGATTTTGCAATATTTCGCCCTAAGGTAATAAATGGAGTTAAAGCTTGGTTTGATGTGCAAGTTCTACCAGATTCTACAGTAAATGCTGAAGACTTTGAATACATTAGGTTCACAAATATTTTAGGAGTTGATACATATTTAACTGAGTTAGAAGATAAAGAAAAGTTTTTTAATTCTAGAACAACTATTATGATTGAAGATGATGCAGTAGGAACTATAATTCAATTTAAAGTAAATGAAGATTCTGAAGTAGAACCAGAAGAAGAAATTTTAAATTTAAAAATTAGTAATCCTATAAATTGTATAATACATACTAGAAATGATAAAGATAAAGCTAGTGCTTCTATTATCGGCCCAGCTTCTCCAACTTTAAAATTAGCTTTGCAAGATCAAGTTGAATTCAATGAAGGTGAAATAATAACTTTTTTTATAGAACCAACAATGACAATGAATGAAGATGTTAGTTTTACTTTTTCATTTGATACTACAAGTAATTTAAATTTAGCAACTGCTGATGATTTTGATAAAATAGAAATCATCAGCCCTGATGGAACTATAACCCAAGCAAATTACAATAGTAGTTATAACCTTATTATTCCAGCAGGATCTTTACAATATCAAATTAAATGTTATATAAAACGAGATAATGTATTAGACGAACCAGTTGAATATGTTATAGGTAAAGTAAATAATTTATCTGATAATATTATATGTTATGGTCCAAACCCAGTTGAGATGAAAGTGAATGCTCAGATTAAAGGGAATCAACCATCAACAATGCATTTAACTTTATTAACAACACCAGAGAATCCAGCAGAACCAGCATTTGAAGGGTACAATGAAGAAGTTCATTATTATTTTCAATTAGATGCTTTAGCAAATGATAAAACTCAAATTAGAGTTAGATTTGATACAATTGAACATACTGAAATAGAGTATATTAAGTACTACAATAATCAAAATCAAGTTACTATAAATCAAGAAGACGTAGCTGATTTTCTTCAAACACAAACTATAACAGTTGTTATACCTCCTGCTGAAGAAAGAAGTGCAGCAATTATAATTGCTTATTTAACAGATAGTGATCATAGCTCAAATGAACCAATTGATAATATATCATTAAATATAGCATCAGTTAGTAATGATAACCCTGATATAACAATAATAAATGATTGTGTAACATATATAGGTTTATCTGGAAATTAAGAACAAAAAAATAATTTAATATAAAGGTTTATACAATGAATGAATTACAAGAAGGCTCAGTAGAATTTGCACCATTTGCCTTAGATGAACAATCATCACCTGATACAGGTGATGATCAATATGAAGATATTGATTGGAGTAATTATCAAGTAAATTATACTTCAATGGAACAGATAAGTGAGATGTTGAATTCAACTATGTTAAAAGTTGATGTTGCGTTACAGAATTTACAAGATGGATTTAATCAAATCCATGCTGAAACAAATGCAGTTGTTCTTGAATTACAACAAGAATTTCAAGAAATTAAAGATGGAGATACTCAAGCAGCATTAAATTTACAAAATTTATTAGATACAAGTTTAACTCAAATTAGAGGTGAATTCCAAGGTATTCAAGATGCAATGGATAATAACGTAACTTATGTTAATAGTAGTATTCAAACATTAAATACTAATGTTAATAATAGTTTATCTGGTATGCATGATACTTTAGATGCAACAGTTGTTACAATGAATCAAACGATAAATGATTCAATAGCAACTATGAATACTAGTTTATCTAATGCTACAACTGATATGACAAATAATTTAAATTTAGCAACTACAAATATGGCAAATGACATTAATAATTTAAGAACTGAAAATACAAATTTCCAGAATCAGATCACTAATGATTTAAATACAGCTAAAACAGAATTAAATGATAGTTTAGCTAATGCTACAACTTTAATGAGAAATGATTTAAATGCAGCTATTACAACTATGAACAATACAATATCATCTGAAATAGCAGCGTTACATAGTTCTTATGATTCTTTCTTTAATACAGTTAATGATAATACTGATCATATTACATTCTTAATGAATAATGCTGCAATGAAAGCTCAAACAATTGATACACTTACAACTTATCATGATTATATTGAAGATAAAACATATAAACTTAGCGTTCAAAGTGGAAGACTAGCATTAGATTTATTACCAGATTCAGAATAAAAATAAATAATTTTAGACAATACCAGATAATACAATAACAAATAAATTACAAAATAAAAATTAAGGATTTCCTATGGCAATTGTTTTTCCATCACAAACTGACGTTGAAGCGTCAATTTTAGTTGAAACTAATAATCGTTTAGCTGATGTTGCATCACTAAACACAGCACTTGCAAATGAAGAGTCTGCTCGTATTGCAGCAATTACAGCTGAAGCTACTGCACGTGCAAACGCTATTACAGATGAAGCTACTGCTAGAGATGCTGCTATTACAGCAAAAGAAGCAGCTATTACTACAGCATATACTGCAGCTATCGCAGCAGAAAGCGCTGCTCGTGATACATCTAGAGCAATTGATATTGCTGCTCAAGCAACAATTACAGCTAATAATCTAGCTGCAGCAATTAATACAGAAGTTACTAATCGTAATACAGCTATCGCTGCTGAAGCTACAGCTAGAGATGAAGCTATCGCAGTAGAAAGCGATGCACGTGAAGCTGCAATTACAGCTGAAGCTACTGCACGTTCAAATGCAGATGCAGTGTTAACTACTAGTGTTGCTGCTGCACAAGCTGATGCGACTCAAGCTCTTGCAAATGCTGCTACAAATGCTACTGATTTAGCTACAGTATCAGGAAAAGTTGACGCGATTCTTAATGGTGCTGATGCAGATCTTGATTCATTTACTGAAATTGTTGCTCTTATCAACTCTGTTGATGCTACTAATGATTCTGCATTTGCTGGATATGTTAGCACAACTAATGCTAGACTTGATCTAATCGAAACAGTAGAAAGAGCTACTACAAACGTAAAATATGTAGATGATACTAATGGTAAAAACTACAAATTATATGTTTCTAATGGTCTTTTAACACTAGAAGAAATTACAGAATAAGTATCTTAGAGGTTTATCCTCTAAGACTTTCTTGTGGTTCAATTCATATATTTTATCTTAGACTATAATATAGAATATTTCTAATTTCTGGCAATAGCGCTATTGCTCGAAATCGAATATTTTTCTATATATAGACTATATATCATATTTTTTCTAATTTCTGGCAATAGTGCTATTGCTCGAAATCGAATATTTTTCTATATATAGACTATAATATAGAATATTTCTAATTTCTGGCAATAGCGCTATTGCTCGAAATCGAATATTTTTCTATATATAGACTATAATATAGAATATTTCTAATTTCTGGCAATAGCGCTATTGCTCGAAATCGAATATTTTTCTATATATAGACTATAATATAGAATATTTCTAATTTCTGGCAATAGCGCTATTGCTCGAAATCGAATATTTTTCTATATATAGACTATA
>Ga0256828_1000151_pt1 | contig 46831 bp, 41 predicted proteins | sample CV88metaG_FD_185993 | JGI IMG/M metagenome (GOLD analysis project Ga0256828, IMG submission 185993) | Hydrothermal vent microbial communities from East Pacific Rise, Pacific Ocean - CV88 | ecosystem: Environmental > Aquatic > Marine > Hydrothermal vents | place: Pacific Ocean: East Pacific Rise...
GATCTTCATATCCAGCTTCAATCATAGACTCTAAAAGAACAATATTTGATTTTAAATACTCAGCAACCGGTTCTTTATTCAATCTTACTGTACATGCAGCAGCAGAACGCTCAGCAGAAGCATCAGAGAGTTCAAATGCTTGCTCAGCTTTAAGATTAGGAAGCCCTTCTATTTCTAAAATACGGCCTGCAAAGATATTTTTCTTACCTTTTTTCTCAACCGTTAAAAGACCCTCTTTGATTGCTTGATGTGGAATTGCATTTACAAGATCACGAAGTGTGATACCCGGTTGCATTTCACCTTTAAAACGTACAAGTACAGACTCAGGCATAGTAAGAGGCATAGAACCAGTAACCGCGGCAAATGCAACAATTCCAGAACCACCAGGGAAGCTGATACCGATAGGGAAACGTGTATGACTATCTGCACCCGTACCTACAGTATCAGGAAGAACCATTCTGTTTAACCAAGAGTGAATAACACCATCACCAGGACGAAGAGCAACACCGCTTCTACAAGAGATAAAGTCAGGAAGTGTATGGTGCATCTGTACATCAGAAGGTTTTGGATAAGCTGCCGTATGGCAGAAAGACTGCATTACAAGGTCTGCATTAAATCCAAGTGCTGCAAGCTCTTTAATCTCATCACGAGTCATTGGACCAGTTGTATCTTGAGAACCAACAGTACTCATTTCTGGTTCACAATACATACCAGGGCGAACACCTTTAAGACCACAAGCTTTCCCTACCATTTTTTGAGCGAGAGTATAACCTTTTCCACTATCTTCCGGTTGATCTGCTGTTAAGAAAACATCAGTTGAACCCATACCTAAAACAGAACGAGCTTTTGAAGTTAAACCACGACCGATGATTAATGGAATACGTCCACCTGCACGTACTTCATCAGTAATAGTATTTGGACGAAGTTTAAATGTTGCAATACACTCACCATTTTTATGTGCTTCACCTTTATATGGATAGATATCAATAACATCACCCATCTCCATTTTTGTAACATCAAGCTCTAATGGAAGTGCACCAGAATCTTCAGCAGTTGCAAAGAAGATAGGAGCAATAATTCCACCAAGAATTACACCGCCTGTACGTTTGTTTGGAACACCAGGAATATCTTCACCCATATGCCATTGAACAGAGTTAATACCTGATTTTCTTGAAGAACCGGTACCAACAACATCACCAACATAAGCAACTGGATAGCCTTTCTCTTTAAGCTTGTTAATTGTACCGATAGGATCATCCATTTTTGCAGCAAGCATAGAGTTTGCATGGAGTGGAATATCAGAACGAGTAAACGCTTCAGATGCAGGAGAGAGATCATCTGTATTTGTTTCACCCGGCACTTTAAATACGGTAACTGTAATTTTTTCAGGAAGTTCTGCTTTGTTTAAGAACCACTCTGCATTTGCCCATGAAGTCAATACTTTTGTAGCTGCTTCATTTTCTTTTTTATGAAGCTCTTCAACATCATTAAATGCATCATAAACAAGTAGTGTATTTGAGAGTGCTTCAATAGCAGCTTCAACAACTTTTTCATTTTTTGAAGAGAGGCAATTTACTAATGGTTTTACATTGTAACCACCAAGCATCATACCAAGCATTTTTACAGCCTCTTCCGGAGAGATTGAGGCAACGTGATGCTCTTCAGCAGCTACTTCATTTAAAAAAGCGGCTTTTACATAAGCAGCATCATCAACACCCGGAGATACACGATTTTTTAGAAGTTCTAACATCTCTTCTACATATTCACCAGTTTTAATAAACTCAATAACTTCTACAGTCTGTTCTGCAGTAAGTGGTAATGGAGGAACACCAAGTGCTTCTCTTTCAGCTACATGCGCTGCGTATTCTTCTCTAAATCCCATAATTATTCCTGTTTGGTTAATTTTGAAACATTATAACTAAAGAAGTACAACCTTTTTTTAGAGTGTTACCTGAAGAAACGAAAATATTTTATTTTATTTTGGAAATGTGCAGATATGTAACAAAAAAAAGTATTAGAGCTTTCTCTTTGCTATTTCCTTCTCAAGAAAGGCTCTTTCAATCCCTCTATAGTTGTTTTGTAGCCATAAAAGATAGGAGTCTGGAAGTTCACTGTAAAACAATCCCTTATATTGTCCAAAACCTACCCGTGGTTCAGTAGGCTGTTGAAGTGGAGCATTTTGTAACACTCCATCCAAGTTACTCTCTTTAATTAGTTTTTCAAACGCTTCATATTCTAAACGTTTTTGAATAACAAAACTATAGCTGTTAAAATCAAAATAGCCTTTTCGCTGCTGGACAAAAGCCTCAATAGCCTGAATATCAGAAACACGGAGTTCTTCTAAATTTGGAATATGTACACGAAAAGAGTTTTGCAGTTGTGTAAAGACAAAGTGAGGTTTTGGCATTAGAGGATCTCTCTAATACCTTTTGCATTTGGTGCAGAGAGAACGCCTTCATGCTCAAGTTGTTCTATCACACGTGCTGAACGATTATAACCAATTTGTAATTTTCTCTGTAAATAAGAGATTGATGTTTTTCTATCATTCAAAACTACATTTTTTGCTTCTTCATAAAGAGGATCTAACTCTTCATATGTTTCACTAGAGCCATTAGAACTACTTTCACTCTCTTCAACTAAAAAGCTTTTATCATAGTTTGGTTCACGTTGTGCTTTTATAAAATCAACAATCTTTTCAATCTCCTCTTCTGTTGCCCATGGCGCATGCAGGCGCACAAGTGCAGGTGCTCCCGGAGGAGTAAAGAGCATATCTCCACGACCAAGAAGTGATTCGGCACCCATCTGATCCAAAATGATTTTTGAGTCCACTTTTTGCCCTACTCTATAGGAAATACGAGATGGTAAGTTCGCCTTAATAAGTCCTGTTACAACATCAACAGATGGACGTTGGGTTGCAACAATAAGGTGAATACCACAGGCTCTTGATTTTTGAGCAAGACGTGCAATAGATATTTCAACATCTTTTCCGCTTGTCATCATCAGATCTGCAAGTTCATCAATAACAACAACAATATAAGGAAAGTGTTCTCCACCCTCTTTTTTTACCTTTTCATTGTAGTTTTCAATATTTTTTGTACGACTTTCAGCCATCAACTCATAACGTCGCTCCATCTCTGCTACCATATTGTTCAGCGCTACAATCGCCTGTTTTGGTTTTGTAATAACCGGCGTGAGAAGATGTGGAATATCATTGTAGATTGAAAACTCCAGCATTTTTGGATCAATCATTAAAAGACGCAACTGATCCGGTGAGTTTTTATAAAGAAGTGAGAGAATCATTGCGTTGATACCGACACTTTTCCCACTCCCTGTTGTTCCTGCGATGAGAAGGTGTGGTAGTTTTTTTAGATCTGTCACAAACGGTTTACCGACAATATCTTTTCCAAGTGCAATAGTCAGTGGCGATGACGCTGTTTTAAAGAGTTTGTCATCTAAAAGTTCACGTAAGTAAATTGTCTCCACCGTCTCATTTGGTATCTCAATACCGACTACATCTTTACCCGGAATCGGTGCTTGAATACGGATGGTCTCTGCTGAAAGTGCCATAGCTAAGTCATCTTGAAGATTGAGTATTTTACTCACTTTTACATTTGCAGCAGGTTTAAACTCAAAAGTCGATACTACCGGTCCTGCATAGGTACGCACAACATCTCCGTCAATTTTAAAGTGAGCAAGTTTATCAATAAGATAGCGAATCTTGTCATCAAGCTCACTCTCATCGACACGCTGTGAAGTCTTTGGCGGTTTTTGTAAAAAGTCCAATGGTGGAAGTTTAAAGTTTTTTGGTTTTGCAACTTTGCCTTTTTCAAGAGTTTCCAACAGCTTTTTATTCTCTTCCAACTCTTTAACAATAACAGTATTTTTATGTTCTTTGAGCTCCTTGGCAACATCTAAAATATTTTTTTTCTCTGTTCCGGCAGATTCTTGATCTATAAGTTGTTCATTTAATTCTTTTTTAGGTACTTTTTTAATAACTATTTTTGTCTCTGGTTCACGTAAAAATGCAGGTTTATCAAGCTCTTCGGTAAGAACTTCTTCTTTTGTATTCATTTCGACAGAGAGTTCTGAAACTTCATCATTATCATTAAAATGATAATCGTCTTCTCTATCATCACCCTCTTCTTTTGTATCTTCAAATGGATCATACTCTGGTATTTCTTCTTGAGGTTTTTGTTCTTTAAAGCGAGCAATAATATTTGTTGCGATCTCCGCACCGCTTTGATCGGCCACAATAACAATAGCAACCGATGTTATAATGATCCAAAAAATCCATAAACCAAAAATACCAATGTATGGAGCTAAAAAATCTACAAAATCAGCACCAAATTTTCCTCTGTAATTATTCGTAATAAGAAGTGCTTGTGCAAGAAGCAGTGATGAAAAAAGTAAAAAAGATGCGATTGTAATCTCTGCTGATCGAAAATCAAACTTCGTCTTTCTGTAGAGTCTATAAAGAGGATATAAAAGTATAAAGAGATAAACAAAAGCTACATATCCAAAATATTTTTGATTATAAAGTGCAAAATTTGCACCATAACTTCCCATAAGTCCTGTATCTCCAAGGAGTGTAGAAAATCCAAGATAAACAAGTACGCCGACAACAATAATAAACAGAGTTTCTTTCAATAATATACCTTTATTAGTGTAATAAATATATGCCACTATAGCCAAAAATGTTCCAAGAGAACATTTTTATGACAAAATGAAAGATATATTATATATTATAAGTAGTTTACCAAACTTAGCTTAGAGACTTTTCCAACTGTTGAAAGCATTGCCTGATAATTTGTTGTAAGTTGTGTTAATCGTAAAGATGACTCAGCAAGATCAGTATCAATAACAGAAGATCGTAAAGAAATTGTACTTGTTTCGAGGATCTCTGTTCTTTGAAGAGAGACTGAAAGTGTATTTGACTGTGCGCCTACTTTGGAATGAATACGGTTAACATGATCTAAAAGATCATCCATTTTTGAAAGAGAGTTTTCTATTCCAACATTACGCACTCTTCCGCTATTTGCATCAGGATAGAGTTTATGATCTTCAACCGAATTGACTATTTCATCGAGTGCTTTAAAAAAGTCTGTTTTAGGATCAGATACTGTTAATGCATTATTTGTATTAAATGTCATAATAGAAGCTTGTGCAGTTGAACTGAAATCATCACTGTTTGGATCATATAAAGAGATACTTGCTTGTGTTTCAGGCGCAGTTAAATCTTTAAAGTTTATTTTACCATCGTAAGTGAGTGATGTTGTTCCTTCTGTTGCCGATTTTTTAATAGCTTTATCATATTCATCTGCACTATCTGATGCCGGTAAATTTTTCGTAACAACCATATTGACGACATCTAAAAGTTGTTGATAGGTCATTTTGTCAGCATCAACCGCTTTTCTACCATTTGGATCCATATCATAAATATGATATTTTGAACCGTTATAAATAAAATAAGAGCCACCATTAGCAGTTGATTTAAAGTCGATATCTACATCATATTCATTGCCTTTAATATCTTTCCCTGTCAATTTTAAAGAAGAACCGTCAAGTGTATCTGCATTGGTTTGAGAGAGATCGGCAACCTCGGAGATCTTCGTAGAAGGTGATGCAAAAGCATTCCCCTCTTTTACAATTTGTGGAGCATTTGATTGCAACAATGAACCCGACTGTGTAAATTGTGTTCTATCATAGATCAATCCCTCAATTTTATCTGCTGCACCTCTTACAGGTTGAAGCCCGGACTTGGAAAATTCATTAACAAAAAGATCATTTTTTGGCGGATAACTTGTCTCTCCATCATTAAGCTGATCTATATCATCAACATTAGCTTTGTCTCCACCACTGTAATCAACAGCACCAACAAGATGAAAATCAAGTTTAGAAGATCCTTTTAGTTTATCTTTAACTTCTATTTCACCTTGACTATTCATAGTAACATCAACAATATTAATATTTCCAGAGTTTCCATAAGCTGTACCAATACTCTCTAAAAGATCACTGATTTTTTTATTATCATCAAACACAATTTTCTTTTTTATAGCAGTACCATCACTTTTTGTACCTCTAAGGTAAAAATAATCTTTATTAATGGTTGAATCGTCATTATCTTTATCACCCATCAACTCTCGTAATTGACTTGATTTGTCCAAAGTTTTGCCTGAATCGACAAGATTACTGTGTTTGACATTGCTGGTAACTCTTCTTTTTCTATTAACTTCTTCACCTAAAAAGAGTTCACTGCCGCTAATATTATATGCCTGTTTATTATTTGAGCCAAGAAGAACATTTAATGAAAGATCATTGCCATGATATATACCATCACTATCAATAGGTGCAACATTCACTGCTGATCCTGAAAATAGATATTGTCCATTAATAGAAGTATTTGCTAAACCTTTAAGATTTTTTTCTATTCCTTTTAATTCGTTTGCAATAGCATCCAAAGAGATATCATCATTTGTGCCATTGGCAGCTTGAACAAGAAGCGTACGCATTCTTTTCATATTATCATTAAATTGACTTAAAACTGTGTCTGTTTGTGTCGTCATTTTAGAACCTGTCTCGGTACTTTTTTTAATCTGTTTTAATGTAGTAATTTCATTATCGAGACGCATTGTTTCAGAAAATATTCTCACATCATCTTTTGCATACTCTATTTTAAGACCTGAAGCAATCTGTTTATTTACATCAAACAGCTCTTTGTTGATTTTAGAATTATTTGTTCCGTAAATGCTATTGTAATACATACTATTGACGATTCGCATAACAGGCCTCCCTAATTTTTTAAGATTCTAGCAATTTAAGTTCCATTTGTGAACAAATCGGCAAAATGTTATTTACTTTTAAGTAAACTCTGACTATTATTTCACATCCAACATAAATGCCAGCGTGGTGGAATGGTAGACACGACGGATTCAAAATCCGTTGGCTTCGGCTGTGGGGGTTCAAGTCCCCCCGCTGGTACCACTTTTATAAAACAATCAACCTACATATCTTTAGCATCATTCTCTTTAACTGTCCAGATAAATACTAACGGAATAAAAAGCAGTGTTAAAAATGTTCCTATGATCAAACCACCAATTGCTACAGCTCCAAGTGGTGCTAAACGCTCTAGTCCTATCGCAGATCCAAGTGCAACAGGGAGCATTCCTGCAGAAGTTGCAAAAGCTGTCATAAGAACCGGTCGTGTTCTGATCTTTATACTCTCAAGCATCGCTTCTGCTTTTGGCAGACCCTCTTGCATTTTTTCCAAAGCAAAGTGGATCAGTAAAATTGCATTGTTTACAATAATTCCCGAAAGTAAAATAAATCCCATCATAGCAGGCATAGAGGTATGATAATGCATACCCAGCATCATCCACGCAGCTCCAATAATAGTCAAAGGAATAGAGAAGATAATCATTAATGAAATTTTGATCGAGTTAAAGAGTGCAATAAGCGTAAAAAGGATCAAAATAACAGCAAAACCGATTGCTCCGACCATTCTGCCCGCAGAGTTGTTAAACTGTTTAATATCTCCTGTCTGCTCCATTCTTACACCTTCAGGAAGTTTTGTTCCTTTAAAAGCCTCTTCAAAATTACTCATAATATGAGAAATGGCGGCTTTTTCTCTAAAACCATAAACGTTAAGAGTATAGTCAAGTCCTTCCCGTGTAATTAAAGATGGCTCTTTAATCTCTTTTATAGAAGCCATTGCAAGAAGTGGTACTTTTCCTTTTGGAGAAGTTACAAGAAATGATTTCATATCCTGCAATGAGTTTCTGTTGCTCTCATCTGTCCATACACGAATACCAAAGTCAGCACTGTTTTGCAGATAAAAAGATGCAGCTTTTGCACCACGTGTAAATGTCTGCAACTGTCTTGAAATATCAGCATTGCTTAAACCGTAAAGCGCAGCTTTTTTATCATCGACAACAATTTCAAATACCTTTTTATTTTCTGCCCATGTTTTTGATACAGAGACGATACCTCCGGTATTGTACATCGCTTTTTCGACCATATCTCCTGCACGTTGTAACTTTTTAAGATCAGAACTGTAGAGTGTTACATCAAGATTGGCACGAATACTTGCAAGTGCCGTTGCCCCATAATCAACAACATCAACACTGTAAACATTCTTTATTTTACTCAACTCTTCACGAAGCTTTCTCTCGATCTGCCAGATACTCTCTTTTCTATGGTATCTGTCAACATAGGTTGCTGTTATGGCAATATGATCTGTTCCACTTCCGCTTCCTATACTCATCACACCCGCTTCGCTTCCGATTGCACTTGAGAGATAGAGCAGTTCACCCTGCTCTTTTATAATTTTATTTGCCTCTTGAACAACTTTTTTACTTGCTTCAATCGGCAAGTTTGGATCAAGAGTAATTGAAATTTTTGTTGCTCCTGTATCCATAGGCGGCATTAACTCCTGCCCTACTATCGGCATAACACCTTTGACACTTGTTACAAACAAGAAAATAAGTGCGACGATATAAGAGAGTGCAACTGCTTTGTTGTTCAGTGCACTCTTTACAGCTCCGGAGAAGAAATCGGCTATGGCACGAGAGAAACTCCCTGTTACTTTCTCAAAGAAGGCTTCACTCTTCATAATAAAAGGGTGTTTAATTGTCAGTACTTTTAAAGAGATAAGCGGTACAGCAGTAATAGAAATAGCATACGATGCCGCCAAAGCCAAGAGAAGTGTTGCAACAAGCGGCTGAAATACTGTTTGTGGATAACCACCGACAAAAAGCATAGGAGCAAGAGCTATCATTGTTGTAATTGTACCGGAGAGGTCTGCAAACATTATCTCTTTTGTACCACCGTAAACAGCCTTGTGAATCTCATCATGAAGCTCTTTATAGTGCCGTTCAATATTCTCCATAACAACAACGGCATCATCGAGTAAAAGACCAAGTGCCAAAATAATTGCCGTCAACGTTACAACATTAAACTCAATGCCCATAATCCACATCAATGCAATAGTTGTTGCATAAACAAGCGGAATAGTTACAAGAACAACAAGTACCTGTCTAAAACTTGCCAAAAAGAAAAAGACAACGATTGTTGACATAACAATAGCATCACGGAGTGATTCAAACATATTGGTCGTACTCTGAACAATCGTATCTTTTTGAGTATCGGTTATCTCAAATTCAATATTTTTATATTTTTGTTTGAGTTTGTCAATCTCCTCTTGAACACGATCAATACTCTTAATAACATCAGCATTCTCTGCACGCTGCACAGCTATTGCAATAGCTTCTTTACCGTTACCAAAATATTCGGCAGAGTTTTCATAATGACCAAAGTATATCTTTGCCACATCTCCAAGCGTTACATTTTGCGCAATATTTATACTTTTCAATGCATTGATTTTATCTCTTTTGCCTTTTGATTTTAAAAGGTATCGACTCTTTTTACTTGTAATGAACCCTATAGCAAAATCATCATCATTTGCACGTAAAGCAGCAATAACACGGGTGATATCAAGATTGTATCTGTCAAGTTTGTTTTTATCGACAATAACTTCGATCTCTTTTTTATATCCTCCAAAAACATCAACATCGGCAATACCGTTTAAACGGATCAGATGGTGTTTAATGTCTGTTTTGGCAAGTTGTCTGATATCTTCAAGAGAGATTGAACCATCTTTTGAACGTAAAGCATACGTAACAATAGGCGCAGTAGCTGCCGTAATCTGAATGATCTTCGGAGCTAAAATAGAAGTCGGCAGATCCGATTTTATCTTATCAAGTGCGTTACTTACATCACTTGTTGCGGCATCAATACCCTTGGAGTACTCAAACTCCGCACTGATAACACTCACTTCATCAATAGTAGTCGAGTAAACACGACGGACTTTATCGAGTGTATAGAGCTCCTCTTCAACAGGAATGGAGACATTGGTTGCAATACTTTTTGCAGAAGCTCCCGGCTGGACAATAACAACGGCAACGGTCGGATAGTTAGAATCCGGAAAAAGTTTTCTGTCTATCTTTTGATACCCAACAACTCCCAAAAAGAGAAAGAGCGTTAAAAAAGAGAAAATAAAATAGGGACGATGCAGCAGCACGTCCACGATTGATGATCTTTTTTTCATACCTAGTTACCTTCGTTTATAATAATTTTTCCATACGTTGGCAAAAGAGAGAGTTTTGCTTCGGATGCAGTTGCAATAGGCTCTTCTACACAGCTTGAAAGGAGTGCTTCATTATCATTTTGTAAAACAATATCAACTTTTTTTGCATAAAACTTTTGATCTTTGTAGAGAAGGATATAGACACCATCTTTTTTATGTAACAGTGCATTAACAGGAACACTACACCCCTCAGCACTCTCAACAACAACAGCAATCGTCTTAAAAGATTTGTTTGCATACGGAAGTGCTTTGTTTGGTTTTACCTCTGCTACCAAAAGTGCATTTTTGGCATCATCATAACGTTTCGATATACTTCCTATAAGCTCAGAACCGATAAAAACTTTTTGACCCTGCAAAATAGGTTTTTGGCCATCTACAAACGAAAATACAAGTTTTTGATCATCAGAGTTCAGTGTCAAAATAGGCTTGCCGGGAAGTGCCAATGAGCCGTTGTCTGCAAGTTTTGCACCGACACGACCGTTAAAAGGAGCACGAATATTAAGATAGTGAAGCTGTGACTTTGTCTGCTTGATCTTCTCATTGACTGTTCGCAATGCAGAGAGCTTGTTTTTATAGACAACACTCGAAGTATCGTATGCTTCTTTGGAAATAGCAGCAATAGCAAAAAGCTTTTTGTTTCTGTTTAAAATAGTTTTTGCATTGTGCAGATCAGCGGCAAGTGCAGTTTTTTGCTCTTGCAGGGATGCGAGATTTGCTTTTATTTCAGAATCATCAAGTGAAATCAGCAACTCCCCCTTGGTAACTTTATCATTTTCATTCACATAGATTTTTTTAATATTTGCACTAAATTTTGATGCAATAAAAGCACTGTTTGTTGCTTCTAGCTGTGCCAAAAACTCTCTTGTCTCATTGACTCTTTTTTGTTTGGCATGCACAACCGTCACACTGTGTGTATAGATCTTCGGTTTGGCAAGATTTGCAACACCCTCTTTTTGTTTCTTTAAAAAAAGTCCTGCGCCAACGGCAACAGCCACTATAATTATAAATGCTATAATTTTTTTCATCTTATTTTTTTTCTCCTCTTTCTAACAGATAGTCTATATAATATTTTGCTTTTTGAAACTCATATTTTGAGCTAATCATTTTGGCATACGCTAACTCCTCTTTTGCACGAGAATCAAGCAGATCGGTCAATGTCGCTGCATTGTTTTCATACTTCACCTCTTGGGCTTTTGTGATCTCCTGTAGCAGTTCATACTGAACCAAAGCGCTGTTATACTCGGCTTTTGCAAGAGCAAGCTTGTTCTTTGCAACTTTAAAGTTTTTATCGAGTTCGAGTTTTATATCTTCCTCTTCAAGTTTTGAGCTCATCAGTGCCAGTTTCTCTTTTTGGACAAGTGCCGATTTTGAGCCAAAATCATAAAGGTTCCATTTTAAATGCAGACCAACCTGCCAGATTGTCTCATTGTTAAAATCCCCTTTGTTCAAATAGGTAACACCCGATGCAGGGGAAGTGTTTGTTGTGGCATTTGGTCCCATACTGTAACCGTAATAGGAGCTGAGATCAATCTTTGGATAGTAAGCAGCATTGGCATTGGCAACTTTTTTTGCCGCAACATCACTCTTTAGTTTATAGAGTCTGTATCGTTGCAGATGTGCCACATCTATACCTTTTTGTGTTTTATAATCTATATCAATGGCAATTTTCTCTTCATCTTTAAAAGATTCTCCACCAATAAGAGAAGTTAATGTAGCACGTAAAATAGCAATATTTGCTTTGAGCTTCTCTTCAGAGGATCGACTCGCTTCGTATGCATTTTTTGCTCGGAGTGCATCAAGTTTTGACTTGCTTCCAAGCTCATAAGCGGCAACTATCTTTTCATACAGCTGCATCTGTGCATGGGTATATGCTTTTTGTGCCGCAAGCTGTTCATCAAGAGAGAGCAAAGAGAGGTAGAGTGTTCGTACATTATAGATCAGCTCCTCTTGACCGAGTTTTGACTTTATAATTGAGTTTTTATATAAAATATCGGAAATTTTATAACTGTTTTGCTTTGCAAATCCGTTAAATAAAACAACATTATAGGCAACTCCTGCCGTAATAAGATCGTTGGTTGTGGGAATCTGATATGCGCCATCTGCCGCACCGACAATATCCATCGGTGTTAACGGTGAAAGCGTTCTTGCATTGTTATAGTGATCATAATTTGCAATCAGATCGACTCTACCAAAGTTTTGTGCTTTTTTGGATGCCCTGTTCTCTTTTGACTCTTCAACTTCCAAAGAGATCTTCTTGAGAGAGTTGTTGTGCAAAAGTGCTTTTTGTATCGTCTCATCGAGTGTCATTGCACTGAGTGCACCTGAAACCAAAAGACTCAAAAATAGTTTTTTCTTCATAAATGCAACTACCTTTTAAAAATTTTATTTTGTTATAGTACAACATCTCTATTAGCGTATTGTTAAGATAATATGTTACAATCTAAATATGGAAAACAATATGCCACTTTTAAGAGTATTTTTACTCTTTTTTCTTCTTAGTTTTTCACTCTTTGCAAAGCAACAATTACAACAAGAGTACCTTATAAAAAGTAAAACTATTTATCTTTCAGACATCGTAAAAAGTCCAAAAAAAGATGAAATACTATTTAATATTAACCCAGCACGATACTCTAAAAGAGTAGAAGCTTCCAAACTTATTCAAAGACTTCAATCTTATGGCTATACAAATTTTATATCAAAACATACTTATATACAATTCACACAAGAAAGTCCTGTTAATTTAAAAAAATTAACAACTGCATTGAATAAATATTACAAAAAAAACTACAATAATATTTCCATTCAAACCATTTCTATAAGACCGACAAAATATATAACACAACTTCCAAAAATATTTATAATAGGCTTTCAAAAACATTCTTACCTTGCACACAAAGGTATTTTTTATATAAAAACACCCCAAAATAAAAAAATCTTTTTTAACTATAATATTCAAGCAAAAATTCCGCTCTGTATTGCAAGAAGAAAAATCGAAAAAGCAGAAGAAATCTCACTGCAAAATACAGAAAAAAAGAGTATAATGCTACAACGATTTAGAGCCGATCCTCTTATGGATTGCAATACAAACCGATTTGAAGCAAAACATCGTATATCAAAAAATATGCTCATAACAAAAAGAGATATTACAGGATTACATTTAATCAAACGAGGTTCAAATGTAACCGTTACTCTTAAAAGTGGTGCTGTTTTAATAACTTTTAGTGCTCGCGCACTAAAGAGTGGTCGTTACGGTGAGACCATAACAGTTTTACATGATAAAAACAAAAAAATCCGAGTTCGTGTAACAGGAAAAAACAGAGCAGAAGTAGAATAGATGAAAAAACGAAAAATTATTATTGCAAGCAGTGGTGCAAGTGGTGTCAACCTTGGTTTAAAAGCTCTACACCTGCTTCCAAAGGAGATAGAACGCCACTTTATTATCTCTAATAATGCAGAAGTTGTTCTTCAAAAAGAGCTCAAAGATATCACTCTTCATCAAAATGAGGATATCTCTGCTGCCGTTGCTTCGGGCTCTTTTGGTGCAGATGCCATGCTTATTGCACCCTGTTCTATGAATACACTGGCAAAGATAGCCTGCGGTATAGCTGACAACCTTATCACCCGAACGGCAGCTGTAATGATCAAAGAGCAAAAAAAGCTTATTTTAGCACCCCGTGAAATGCCCTTTTCTGCCATAGCACTTGAAAATATGCATAAACTTGCATCGCTTGGTATTATTATTGCACCGCCGGTAATGGCATACTACTCCGATCAAGAGGATCTCGATACAATGGAAAATTTTATTATAGGCAAATGGTTTGATCTGCTTGCTATTGAAAATGATTTATATAAAAGGTGGAAATAGATGAGTGAGTGTAAAATTGCCCTCTATCCCGGGACATTTGATCCTATTACAAATGGACATTTTGACATTATAGAGCGAGCCCGTAATCTTTTTGACGAGGTTATTGTAGCTGTTGCCGAGTCAAAAGATAAAAAACCGATGTTTACACTTCAGGAGCGTATTCACATGGCAACAGTTGCCTGTAAAGGTATAGAGGGTGTTCGTGTTGTCGGTTTTGACAATCTTACCATAGAGTTGGCACACGAACATGGTGCGGGTGTATTGATCCGAGGACTTCGTGCAGTCAGTGATTTTGAGTATGAGCTTCAGCTTGGATATCTCAACAACTCTTTGGATGAGACAATTGAGACAGTCTATCTTATGCCAAAGTTAAAACACGCCTTTATCAGCTCTTCCATTGTAAGAAATCTGCTTAAATTCAATGGAAAAACAGAACACCTCCTTCCAAAAGAGGTGCAAAGCATCATAGGGAGTATGCATCCATGTATATTGCAATAGAGGGAATAGATACAGCTGGAAAAAGCACACAGATAGCAGCACTTCAAGCTCACTTCAAAGATGCCATTATTACAAAAGAACCCGGAGGAACAGCTATCGGCAAAGAGATCCGTTCACTTGTTTTGTCTGCAAAAACAAAGAGCAAACGAGCCGAATTTCTCCTTTTTCTAGCTGATCGGGCTGAACATATTACAGAAGTAATTGAGCCAAATCTCTCAAAAACAATTATTAGTGACAGAAGTGCCATCAGTGGCGTTGCCTATGCGCTGATCCAAGGAGAAATACCCAAAGAAGATCTTGTAAAACTCAATGATTTTGCCACAAAAAAGATCTATCCTCAGAAAGTTTTTCTGTTACGTTTAACAAAAGAAGAGCTTACCTTTCGTCTCTCTCAAAAAGAGCTTGACGGAATAGAATTACGAGGCAGTGATTATCTTTTAGCGATCCAAGATGCTATAGCTGAGGCTGCAAGACTGCTTAATATAGAACTCATAGAGATTGATGCCACGAAAAGTAGAGAGCATATAACAGAAGAAATATTAAACAATATTAACTTGTAAACAGATTCTACAAATATACTCTAAGCCATTTTTCGCTATCCTTACAATACTAATTTTGAAGGATAAAAATGATTGCATCACTCAGAGGTATGAATGATATACTCTCCAAAGAAGAGTCCAAACGATTTACCCATTTTATTGATACGGCTACAAAAGTAGCACAGCGATACGGATTTCACTACATAGAGACACCTCTTTTGGAGGAGACTGCCCTTTTTAAACGTTCTGTCGGTGAATCAAGTGATATTGTCGGTAAAGAGATGTATCAGTTTGAAGACAAAGGAGGCAATGATGTTTGTCTGCGTCCGGAAGGTACAGCAGGTGTTGTCCGTGCTTTTATTCAAAACAAACTTGATCGTGCAGGCGGAACACACAGATTTTTTTATCATGGTCCCATGTTCCGTTACGAACGTCCGCAAAAGGGTCGTCTGCGTGAATTTCATCAGTTTGGTGTAGAGAGTTTTGGAGTAGAGAGTGTTTATGAAGATGCCATGATGATTATGATGGTTGCAGATATCCTCTTTGAACTTGGCATTGGATATCGTCTTCAGCTCAACTCTCTTGGATGTAAAGAGTGTATGCCTCCTTATCGTGACAATCTTGTCAAATTTATTGAGAGTGTTGAGAGTGAGATTTGTGAAGATTGTCAAAGACGAAAAGTGACAAATCCCATCCGTGTTCTTGATTGTAAAAATGAGAAGTGTCAAACACTTTACAAGAATGCTCCAAAACTAATAAATTCACTGTGTCAAAGCTGTGAGAGTGATTTTAACAAACTCAAAACTATTTTAGATACAAACAATATTGTCTATGAGATAGATACAAACCTTGTTCGAGGCTTAGACTACTACTCAAAAACAGCTTTTGAGTTTGTCAGTGACAATATCGGAAGCCAAAGTGCCATTGCAGGCGGCGGACGTTACGATCGACTTGTAGAGTTTTTAGATGGTCGCCCTACTCCTGCTGTCGGTTTTGCCATGGGAATTGAACGTCTTTTAGAACTTATTAAAATGCCTGAAGAACAACGTGAAGGATACTATTTTGGTGCTATGGATGATGAGGCTATAGAGCTTGTTATCTCTTTGACTCAGCAAAAAAGAAAAAACGCCAAAGCCTCTTGTGAATATAGAGCTAGAAATCTCAAAAACCACCTTAAATCTGCCGATAAAGTCAATGCTCGTTACTGCTGTGTCATTGGTTCCAATGAACTTGAAAATGGTACTGTATGGGTTAAAGATCTTCAAAATAAAACAGAAGATACAGTGGAGATTGCAAACTTATGATACTGCAAGAGAATGGTTTTATAGATACGGCTTGGGAGTTTTTTTTAGAATTTTTTGAATTCTTCATTGTCGGTTTTCTTTTCCTTATTATATTTCTATACTTTTATGACCGATATGTCCAAAGAAAGCATGCTCTTTTAATTAACTACCCTGTTATTGGTCGTTTTCGATACCTCTTTGAAGCACTGCGTGAACCTTTACGTCAATATTTTGCCGAAGAGACCTTTTATGAATCAAAAGACAAAGTCGATTGGGTTTACAAAGCTGCAAAAGATAAACCAAACTATCAATCATTCTCAGTAAATCAACCCTTTTCAGGTTCTCGTTTTATTATCAAACATGCTTCATCTGTTTTAAATGAAGATGAAGTAAGCAGTGATACAACAGTAACTTTTGGTAAAGGGAGAAAGTATCCTTTTGTTTCTACAACACCGATTATTCGCTCTGCTATGAGTGATGGGGCACTCTCTCCAGAAGCAGTCCGCGCCTTTAGTCTTGCAGGACGTGATTCTGATCTGACTATTAATATAGGAGAAGGTTCTTTAACTTCAAACCACCTCTTTACACTCAAACCAGATCTTAAAAATGCCAAATTTTTAGAGATCGTCAAAAGCAAACCATATGCTGAATTTCTTTTTAAGATGGGAGATCTTTTCTTTAACAGAAAAATTGCTTTGAAGTGGTATAGAAATGCGCTTTTGAATAAAAAGACACAAAATACTTACATTTACGATACAGCTTCACATGTGCTCTTTCGTGTTAATTGGAATGCGTCTTTAGAAGATTTTCCAAAAGAAATACCACAAGAGATCCCAAATATGATCTTTCAAATGAGTTCGGGTCTCTACGGTGTTCGAGACAGTGAAGGTAATTTTGATCCGCTTAAATATCAAAAAGTAATGCGATTTTGCCGTATGACAGAGATCAAAATTGCACAAGGAGCAAAACAGACCGGAGGAAAACTTGCAGGGAAAAAAGTAACTGCCGATGTTGCCTACTATCGTGGTGTTGAAGAGGGAAAAGATATCTTCTCTCCAAATCGTTTTCCGTATGCAGACACATCAGCGCACCTTCTTGACTTTGTTTCACAACTCCAGGAGCTTTCTCAAAAACCGGTTGGTTTTAAAATAGTTATCTCAGATGTCAAATCGGTTGAAGAGCTTGCTCTTGCTATGCAAAAACACAAAGAAGCAGGAAAAACTCTTCCTGATTTTATTACAGTGGACAGTGGTGAAGGTGGAAGTGCCACTGCACCGCTTGAACTTATGGAATCTGTAGGACTCACAACAAATAATGCGCTCTATATTTTAGATACAACATTGCGAAAATATAATCTTAGAGATGAACTTAAAATTATTGCAAGCGGAAAAATTCTTACTCCTGATGATGCTATTATAACACTCTGTATGGGTGCTGATGCAGTCGGTATTGCCCGTGGTTTTATGATGAGTGGCGGTTGTATCCGTGCTCGTATGTGTTCAGGATTTGGCTCTCATGTCTGCCCTGTCGGTATGGCAACACAAGATGAGAAAAAACGTGCCTCATATCTTGTAACAAAAGAGGGGCGTGAAATTGGCAACTATCATAAAAACCTTATTAAAAGCATGAAAGTAGTTTTAGCCGTTATGGGTATTAAAAGTTTTAAAGATCTCCAGAAAAAACATCTTACCTATAAAAATAGAAATGGTGAGATCTTTTTTGATATTGATCAATACTTTGATCAAAAACTCCATAGATAGGAAAAGATCGTGAATAATTTTGGTTTGGATATTTGGGCAAATAAAAACTTCATCATAGAAGACGGAGAGATCAAACTTAACTACAAATGTATGCCATCCCTTCTTGAAATTACACAAAGGATCCGTGCCCAAGATGTTAAGGGTCCTATCATTTTGCGTTTTCCCCATCTTGTCAAACGCCAGATCAAAACACTCTATAACTATTTTGAAAAAGCCATTGAGAAGAATGACTATAAAGGAAGTTTTAACGCTGTTTATCCACTCAAGGTTAATCAATTTCCTGCTGTAGTCGAAGCTGTAACAATAGAGGGAAAACGTTATAAATATGGTTTAGAAGCGGGCAGTAAAGCAGAACTTGTCCTCGCTATGAACAAAGCACCAAAAGATACCAATATTACGGTTAACGGTTTTAAAGATGAAGAGATGCTTACACTAGGCTTTATTGCAGCCCAGAGTGGACATAATATTACCATAACCATTGAAGGATTAAATGAGCTTGAAACTATTATTGAAGTTGCAAAAAAATCAACACTCAAAGTTCCAAATATAGGTATTCGTGTGCGACTGCATAGCAGTGGCAGTGGTATATGGGCAAAGAGTGGCGGTATGGATGCAAAATTTGGTCTTACCTCTACAGAGATTATTGAAGCTATTCATCTTCTGAAAGATGCACAACTCTTGCAACAGCTTACAATGATCCATTTCCATATCGGATCACAAATGTCTGATATTGCTCCACTAAAAAAGGCACTGCGTGAAGCAGGTAATATCTATGCAGAACTCAAAAAAATGGGTGCAGATGCACTCTCTAACATTAATATTGGCGGTGGTTTGGCAGTGGAATATGATCAGCATGAAAAGGCATATGCACGCAACTACTCTATTGATGAATTTTCAAGTTCTGTTGTCTTTTTACTTGGTGAAATTATGGATGCTAAAGGAGTCTCTCATCCTAATATTTTCACTGAATCAGGTCGCTTTATAGTCGCTTCACATGCTGTTTTAATTACTCCTGTTTTAGAGCTTTTTTCACAAGACTATCAAGAAAAACTACTTAACTTTAAAGAAGAAAACCCACCTCTTTTAAATGAGCTTATAGAGCTTAACAGACTTTTAACAAATGCAAACTGTATCGAGTATCTCCATGATGCACTTGATCATATGGAGTCTCTCTTTACACTTTTTGATTTGGGATACATCGATCTAAGAGATCGTTCAAATGCAGAAATTTTGGTGCATAATATTATTAAAAAAGCACTCTATTTAAAATCAGCAAACCCTACAAATGAGCTTGAACAACTTCAGATCAAACTTCAAGAACGCTACCTTATCAATGCTTCAATATTTCAGAGTCTCCCTGACTATTGGGGACTTGGTCAACACTTTCCTGTTATGCCTATTCATCATCTCAATACTACCCCTCTCCGTGCAGCCTCACTCTGGGATATTACCTGTGACAGTGACGGAGAAATAGGTTTTGATCCACAAAAACCACTCTATCTGCATGATGTTAATTTAGACGAAGAGGAGTATTTTTTAGCCTTTTTTAATGTTGGAGCATACCAAGAGACTTTAGGGATGCAACACAACCTCTTTACACATCCAAATGAGTACACTATTGCCATCAATGATGCATCATATGAGATTATTGAGCAAAAGGAGTCTCAAAATATTTTAGAGATCTTGGAATCAATAGGCTATAGTTCTCAAGACATTTTAAATAAACTTAAAAGTGATCTCAATAAAAGTAACTTTATCACAAAAAAAGAAAAAAGTGATACACTTTCAATATTAGAAACCCTACTCCATCAAAATGGATATCTAAGAACTACAAATTAAGGAATTTTATGGGACTTTTTACAGAGATTAAAGAAGATTTTTCAAATGCTTACAACAATGATCCTGCTTTAAACTCCCGTCTTGATTTTCTCTTTAACTACCCCGGCGTCTGGGCACTTGCTTGGTATAGAATAGCGCATAAACTCTATAATGCAAACTTTAAAAGAGTAGCCCGTATACTTATGGGAATATCTCAAATTTTAACAAATATTGATATTCATCCTGCTGCAAAAATTGGGAAACGTGTTTTTATTGATCACGGCATTGGCGTTGTTATCGGTGAGACAACTATTATTGAAGATGATGTTTTAATCTATCAGGGTGTTACTTTAGGTGGAGTCTCTCTCAATCAAGGTAAAAGACACCCGACAATTCGAGAAGGTGTTGTTATTGGTGCCGGTGCAAAAATTCTTGGTAATATTGAAATTGGAGCTCACGCAAAAATAGGTGCAAATTCTGTTGTAGTCAAAGCCGTTCCTTCTTGTTCAACTGCTATTGGCATTCCCGCTCATGTTATTGAAAAAGGAAGATGTAAAGATCCTTTTATGCATAATATGCTGCCTGATATCAATAAAGAGATGTTTGAATATCTCCTTAAAAGAGTCGCTGTTTTAGAACATATTTTAGTAAAAGACAACAAAGAGGTCCTCGAACAGGATCTTGAACTTGAAAATATATACAACTCTTTTATAAAATCGATGAAAAACTAGTAACTTTTTTCTCTTCTCAACTTAACTACATTATATTTTTAGTATAATCTCTTTAGAATTTTAATTTTTTCACCTAAAGGGTTTTTATGCTAACAAATCGCATTAACACACTATCTGAATCGATCACCATTGCAGTCTCTACACTTGCTCAAGAGTTAAAAGCAGAGGGTAAAGATATTTTAAGTTTTTCTGCCGGTGAGCCAGATTTTGATACACCACGCGTTATTAAGGATGCAGCAATTACTGCCATTGAGAGTGGTTTTACAAAATACACTCCTGTTGATGGCATTCCTAGTCTCAAAGAGGCAATTGCACAAAAACTCAAACGCGACAACAATTTAGAGTATGCTCCCAATCAAATTATTGCAAACAATGGTGCGAAACACTCACTTTTCAATCTTTTCTCTGCAACAATAGAGAATGAAGATGAAGTCATTATTCCGGCACCATATTGGGTAACCTACCCTGAGCTTGTCAAATATTGTGGTGGAAAGCCTGTTACTATCCATACAGATGACAGCAGTGGATTTAAAATAACACCAAAACAGCTTCGTGAAGCAATTACACCAAAGACAAAGATGCTTGTCTTGACAACACCGTCAAATCCGACAGGTGCACTCTATTCAAAAGATGAACTTATTGCACTTGGAAAAGTTCTTGAAGGAACAGATATTATTGTTGCGAGTGATGAAATGTATGAAAAACTCACCTATGAGGGTGAATTTACATCTGCTGCTGCTGTAAGTGAAGATATGTTTAAACGTACTGTTACAATTAACGGTCTTTCAAAATCTGTTGCAATGACTGGCTGGCGTTTTGGTTATATGGCTGCTTATGATACAGAGTTAATTCAAGCAACGAAAAAACTACAGAGTCAAAGTACATCAAATATCAACTCCATTACTCAATACGCTGCAATTGCAGGACTTAATGGAAGTGCTGATGATGATATTGCCATGATGAAAACAGAGTTTATAAAACGCCGTGATGAGGCTGTAAAACTCTTTAATGCAGTAGATGGACTCAGTGTTTTAAAACCAGATGGTGCTTTTTATCTTTTTGTCAATATTAAAGAGATAAGTAACGACTCTTTAACTTTTTGTCAAGAACTCTTAAAAAGCAAAGGTGTAGCCGTTGTTCCAGGTGTCGGTTTTGGAAGCGAAGGTTATTTTAGATTTTCTTTTGCAACAGGAATAGCAACAATTCGTGAAGGTATTCAAAGAATAGATGCCTTTGTGCAAGAGCTACAAGCAAAGTAGGTTTACAAAAACCTACTTTAACTCTTGAAGTGCTTGAATAACCTCTTCCACATTTTCAAGAGGAATATGAACTTTCCATTCAGGATTATTTACTTCTCCATTTAAAGAGACACCAATGCTCGCAACAGTGCCACTTCCCTCTCCATAAGGATTTTCTAACTTTGTTACAGAGATAACGCCATTTTTTGTTCCATTGAGTGCAATTGTTTTACTCATAATAACTCCTTATCTGTTATTTGATAAGTCTAGCAAGTTTTCCCTGAATTTTAAGCCATGTTTTATGATCCATAAATGGAAAACCTGCAAAAGTTTTACCACTCTCTTTGACACTTTTTGTAATACCGGTGCGTGCTGCAAAAGTATTAAACGGAGCAATTTCAAGATGCCCTGCTGAACCAGACTGTGCCCCAAAAACATTGTTTTGTCCTATAATTGTCGATCCTGCAAAACCAGCCTGAGCAGCTGCAACACTCCCTTTTCCAAAAACACAGTTGTGTGCAACCTGAATCAGATTGTCAAGACGGGCACCCTCTTCTATACGTGTAGTACCAAAAACAGCTCTATCTATTGTCGTATTCGCTCCAATTTCAACATTATTTTCAATAACAGCATTTCCAATATGATAAATCTTATTATGTTGACCAAGTCTGTTTGATGCAAAACCAAAACCATCGCTACCAATAACCGTTCCTGCATGGATAATACAATCAGAACCTACTTTACAATCGCGATAGACAACAACATTCGGATATAAAATAGTATTGTCGCCTATTTCGCAACCCGAACCAACATAAACACCTGCCATAATCGTTGTGTTTTTACCGATCTTTGAACCATTGGCAAGTGTTGCAGTCGGAGCAACACTGCTCCCCTCACCTATCTCTGCTTCTGAGGCATCATTATCTTCTAATGGAGGAGCAAAATATTTTGAAAGTGTTGCCATCTGCCAATAAGGATCTTCAACAACAAGTGCTACAGAGCTACTTGGAACATACTCTTTTGTCGCTTCTGTTACTAAAACAGCTCCGGCATGTGAAGAGGGAATATCTTTTATATATTTTGAATTTGCGACAAAAGAGAGCTCATTTTCATTTGCATCTTTGAGTGTATTTAATGAGAAAATCTCTCGATCATTACCTTCAAAAACAGCATTAACAATTTTTGCAATTTCACTTAACTTCATAGCTCTATCTCTCTAATGCCACTGCACCACTGCGAACAATCTCTTTTGGGTTGTAACGCTTCATTGCACAGAGTAAATTATCAACACGTTTTGGCTCATCTGCAACCATTGCAATAACCATATTTTCGCTTACATTGACTATTTTTCCATTATATGCTTCACAAAGAGCATTAATATCACTTAAATCTTCAGTGATTGGAAGCTTAATCATTGCAACTTCTTTTTCAACCATATCAGCATGTTCATAAACACGCAAAACCGGTATAAGTTTATGAAGTTGTTTCGTAATTTGCTCCATAACTCGAACAGAACCCGATGTTACAATAGTGAGTCGAGAGTATTTTGAATCAGGAATAGGAGCAACGGTCAATGATGTAATATTATAACCACGCCCTGAAAAGAGATCTGTTACACGAGACAAAACACTCGCTTCATTGACTACGACAACCGAAATTACTCGTCTTGCATTTTCGCTCATTATTTACTCTCCTTTTTCTCTAGTAACATCATATTAAAGAGGCTTCCGCCTGCCGGAACCATTGGTAAAACATTCTCATAACGCTCTACGATCACTTCAATAAAAGCAACGATTCCTTTATCAACAGCATCTTTGAGTGCCGCATCAAACTCCTCTTTTGTTTTAACTCTATATCCAATACCGCCAAATGCTTCAGCAAGTTTTACAAAATCGGGCTGGACAGAGAGATCTGTTTCGGCATGACGGTCATCATAAAAGAGTGTCTGCCATTGACGAACCATCCCCAAAAAGTTATTATTTAAAATAATATTAATAACCGGAAGCTTCTTCTCAACGGCTGTCATAAGCTCTTGACAGTTCATCAAAATCGATCCGTCACCCGTGAAGTTGATACTTACCTTATCCGGTGTTGCAGCTTTTACACCAAGTGCCGCAGGAAAACCAAACCCCATTGTACCAAGACCACCAGAACTGATAAATTGGCGAGGTCTGCTAAAAGGATAAAACTGTGCCGTCCACATTTGATGCTGTCCAACATCAGTTGAGATATTTGCATCATCTCCAAGTAGTTTACCAACTCTTTGTATAACCCATTGTGGTTTGAGACGATCACTGTCTTCATGATATGCAAGAGGATGCAGATCGTTGAAATTTTGAATTGTCTCTCTCCAAGACTCATATTTTGCTGCATCAATTTTATCAACCTGTGCCAACATATCAAGAACAACATTTTTAACATCACCGACAATAGGATAGTCGGCATTTACAAGTTTAGAAATAGATGCAGGATCAATATCGACATGAATAACACCTGCATTTTTAGCAAACTCAGAAAGTTTACCGGTTACCCGATCATCAAAACGAGCACCAAGCGCAATCATTAAATCGGTTTCACTCGCAGCCATATTTGCGGCATAACTTCCGTGCATACCAAGCATACCGACAAGTAGTTTATCATCGTGTGCAAGAACACCACGTGCCATAAAGGTCTCAACAGCAGGAATGCCTGTTTTATGAACAAACTCTCTTACTTCATAGGCTGCATTAGCATTGATAATACCACCACCAAGATAGAAAATTGGACGCTTTGCCTTGGCAATGGCTTCTATTGCTTTTTTGATTTGACGAGGATTCCCTTTTACATGTGGTTTATATGTTTCAAGGTTTATATCAATATCATAATTAAATTCAGCGATCTGTGCCGTTACATCTTTTGGAATATCAACATGGACAGGACCGGGACGACCCGATGCTGCAATATAAAATGCCTCTTTGAGTACGCGTGGCAGATCGGCTGCATCTGTTACAAGATAGTTGTGTTTTGTACATGAACGTGAAATACCTACAGCATCGATCTCTTGAAAAGCATCGGTACCTATAAGACTCATTGGAACCTGTCCTGATATAACAACCAAAGGAACAGAGTCCATATAAGCATCAGCCAGACCGGTAACAGCATTTGTAAAACCAGGGCCAGAAGTGATCATTGCAACACCGACTTTTCCGCTTGCTTTGGCATAACCCTCCGCAGCATGGACAGCAGCCTGCTCATGACGATTTAAAATATGTTGAAAGCTATTTTGTTTGTATATCTCATCATAGACATTCATTATTGCTCCGCCGGGGTAGCCAAAAACTGTATCTACACCCTCAGCAATAAGTGCTTCAATGACCATCTGTGCGCCACTAATTTGCATGAAAAGTCTCCTCTAACTATTTATATTTAAAAATTTGCTCATTATATTGAAAAATAGCTATATTTGAGGTTAAATTCCTACTCTAAAATAGAGTCCACAATCATACTCGGTCGCCACATAGAGAGTGATCCTTTTTTAAGATGTTCAATATCTAATTTGCTATCAGGATATTTTAGTTTATAAAGCTCTAAAAACATCTCTATTTGATCATCAACTCCAAAGTTAAGAACATAATTTTTGATCCCTTTTTCTATCTCGTTTCGAGGATATTTTGAACGCACTGCATTCTCCAGTTGATTGATATAACACCAAGCAAAAACTGTTGCAAGTGCTCCATATTTGGAAGAGACATGAAAATATTTTCCAAGTACCTTTTTCACACCTGACACATTACCATTGGCCGCAAAACTATTGGCACGATCGAGATCTTTATTCCACTCCTGTAAAAGCTTTTTCCCTATTGGGGTGTCTTCAAGATCTTCATTTATTGTCATCATATTATAGGCAATTGCATAGTTTTTCTCTTCAATTGCATCATAAAATTTCTGTTTTGCATCAATACTTTTACTTAACTCTCGAACCTCTTCTTCAAAATCTGTAAAATTTGCAAGCAGATGTAGCAGCTTCATTGCCTCAACATTTTTTCCATCATAAATAAGTTTCTCTGCTTTCATATAAAGATTATCTGCATAACGCATCATACTCTCATATTCAGGGAACTCTTTTAAAAACGCATGCTGTTTAATCAACTCAGAGGCAATGCGAAAATCTTTTTTCATCAAGGCATCTTTAAAACGTTTATAGACTTCACCTTTGCTCAAAACTTCTTGAATGAGAACTGTTTTTTCACTCACGCCACGATAAGGAGCCAAAATCTCACGAGCCTTTTCAAGTCCGCGAGGCTGTAATGCAAATTTAAGTGCCTCATGCAGTAATTTTTTCCAACGTTGTTCCAACTGCTTATAAATATTAGATTCTTTATAGATTGGATGTTGATTTGCAAGACTATATGCCAATGCAATTTTCCCCTGTTTTGCGAGTTGAACAAATTTTTCATACTCTGCATACTCTTTTACAAGTTTTTGAATAACACGATTTTTAGACGGAATATCCTGAAAAGATTTCAACATCAGCAGGGCTTTCTCTTTTTGACCACTTTGAAAAGCGAGTTTTGCTTTTGCCAAAGCATTTTCCCAGAGATTTGAAACCATATCATAAATATCTGTATATTTTAAGATAGGATTCTTCTTAACCTCTTCTTCAATAGCATCCATATTCTTATTCATTAAATACTCTTTGAGTTTTACCTCATTCTCATAAATATAGTAATACATTAAAAAACCATCTTCTGTCCCAATTATAAGATGATGGCTCACTTCATCATAATGCATAGCGCTGATAGGAGATGTAATTTTAATAAACTTTGAAGAGAGTTGCTCATAGGTTACAAGGTCATATACTAAGACATATCCAAGTTTCGTTCCTATAAATAAAAACTTATCATCTTCTGCCGTAACTATTTGAGTTACATCATCATGTATTCCCTGCAGACGTTCAATAACTTTACCACTATAAATATTCCAGATAATGGCTTTTGAATTTTTATCTATACTGATAAGTTTGTTTTTTCCAAAAAATTTCAACTTCATAATAGCTGCAGCGTGGGCACGAAATTTGTCTTTTGCAACCATTGTAACAAGATTAAAGAGTTGAATTTTTTTATCATACCCCCCTGTTGCAATCCAGTTGCCATTTTTTGAAAAAGCAATATCATTAATGGTATCTGCATGGTGTGGTAATGTGAAAACAAATTTACCACTTCTTGTATCTAGTGCAAACGTTTTTCCATCATCACCACAGGAAAACATATAGCGAGAGAGCGGATCAATGCCGACACAAGACACTTCGCCCTGATGCCTTGTAACCCGAGCTATAATCTTCTTTGTTGTTGTATTATAGAGTCTTGATTCTCTACAATCAGCAGATAGCGTTGCAAAAAATTGAGCATCATTACTATAGTCAACAACCTTTGTTTGGAATCTTTCATGCACAATTTTAACTTTAAAACCACTCTCAAGTTTAAAATCATCTTTATTATAAAATCGTATTGTCGATTCCGAATCAATCACAAGCAGACGCTCATCTTCTAACAATTTTACTAAAATGACAGGCTTGACAATACTTAAACTCTTTAACGCTTTCATCTGCTTTTAATCCCTTAAATATCCCTCTTTTTTAAGCACAGAATGAATCTCTTCTTGATGTTCTTTGCCTTTCGTTTCCATATGCACAGTTACATTTGCATCACCATAGTCTAATGAAATCGAAGTTCGATCATAAGATATATGTACTATATTGGCATTTAGTTCCTGAAGAATTTCTGTAAAACGCATAAGAGATCCCGGTTTATCAATAAGCGTTACTGTCACTTTCATTTTACGGTGTGATTTTAAAAGTCCTTTTTCAATAATAACAGACAAGAGTGTAACATCCATATTACCGCCACTCAAAACTACTGCTACATTTTTTCCTTTCAACTCATCCAGTTTATGATGAAGCAGTGCTGCAACACCGACAGAACCAGCTCCTTCAACAACAAGTTTCTGCTTTTCCAAAAGGTATAAAATAGCACTCGCTATCTCTTCGTCATCTACACTTAAAACTTGATCAACCTCTTTGAGTGCATACTCAAGTGTTACCGGAGAAGTATCCCGAACTGCAATACCATCAGCAATAGTGCGAACACTTTTAGAGTCGATCGGTTTTTTTAATGCATAAGACTCTTTAAAAGCAGGTGCACCGCTGGCACTGACACCAATTACCTTAATATTTGGATTTGTCTCTTTAATCGCAGTTGCAATACCTGCTATCAGTCCACCTCCGCCGATAGGAACAATAACAGCATCAAGATCTTTACATTGTTGTAAAATTTCAAGCCCGACAGTTCCCTGCCCTGCAATAACAGCTTCATCTTCAAAAGGGTGAACAAAAGTAAGCTTGTTTGTCTTACCGTACTCTAAAGCATAGGCATATGCTTCATCATAATTGCTACCTGCTAAAATAACCTCCGCACCATAATGCTTTACACCATTAACTTTTGTAAGTGGTGTCGATTCAGGCATAACAATAACTGCTTTTGTCTGAAAAAGACTTGCAGAGAGTGCAACACCCTGTGCATGATTACCTGCACTTGCGGCAACAACACCATGATCCCGCTCTTCTTGTGTTAAAGAAGCAATTTTATTATATGCACCACGAATCTTAAAAGCACCGGTGATCTGTAAATTCTCTTTTTTCAAATAGATATTTATACCTGTTAACTCCGACAGGTAGGGAGCATATGCCAAAGGAGTATGAAGAACAACACTCTCTATACGTGATTGAGCCTCTTGAATTTTTTTTAAATTTACCAAAAAAGCAACCTATGCAAAGAGATGTCTATGATCAACCATAGCACATCTATTTTGAATAACTTTCATCCCTGCATCTTCTGCTTTTTGTGCGGCTGCATTATTGACAATACCCTGTTGCGCCCAAAACACTTTTACATCACCACGTGCAATAGAAGCATCAGCTACAGCATCCAATGCTGCCGGTTTTCTGAAAATATCTACCATATCAACTTTAAAAGGAATAGCAGCTAAAGAGGTATAAACTTTCTCGCCCAAAATTGTCTCCCCTTTTGGATAAACAGGTACTATTTTATACCCTGCTTCTTGAAGATATTTGGCAACTCTGTGACTTGCTTTTGTCTCATCTGGAGAGAGTCCTAAAACCGCAATTGTCTTAACCGTTTCAAAGATCTCTTTAATTTCATCCATATTTGCATTAACAGTAGGAAATTCACACTCCATATTTGTCCTTTTTCATAACTTAAAATCACCTACGTAAAGAGCAGATTTTTTTATAAAAAGATTATATCTAAAAATGACAAAAGCAGAGATAAAACCTCTTTATACACAAACTTTTATAAAGCTTTAAATGTATCGCAAGAGCGAATATCTCCCGACTTAAATCCTCTGTAAAACCACGATTTTCTTTGTTGTGAGGTACCATGAGTGAAACTATCGGGAACTACATATCCCTGAGCTCTCTTTTGAAGCGTATCATCTCCAATCTGTGTTGCAGCATTAAGCGCTTCATCGATATCACCTTTTTCTAAAATATGATTTCTTCTTTCATCAAGTTTTGCCCATACACCACTAAAGCAATCTGCTTGCAATTCTGTTTTAACAGAGAGACGATTTGCCTCTTTTTTACTCACTCTTCGCTCTAACTTATGCACTTTTGATAAAATTCCAAGCTCATCTTGCACATGGTGTGCTATCTCATGCGCAATAACATATGCTTCTGCAAAATCACCTTTTGCACCAAACTTTTGTTGTAACTCATCAAAGAAACCAAGATCAAGATAAACCTTTTGATCTGCAGGGCAGTAAAAAGGACCCATGGCACTCTTTGCCTCTCCACATCCACTATGCGTAGAACCTCTATACATTACCAAGATTGGTTTGCGGTAATGCACCCCATATTTTTGTAAATATTGACTCCAGATATCTTCGGTATCTTTTAAGACAACGGAAACAAGTTTTGCATACCGTTTCTCATGTGTTGAACTCTGTGTCGTATGATACTGTGTTGCAGATCCACTTCCTGTTGTATTAGAGACTACAGCATTCAATACCGCATTCATATCACCGCCACTTGTAAAGTATGCAATAGCAGCAACAAGAACAATGCCACCGATACCACCTACTTTTTTAGAGCTTCTTCCAAATGAACCTCTTCTATCTTCTATATTGTCACTACCTTCTCGACCATCTATTCTCAATGGAACTCCTTTATTATAAATTAAAACTTCTAAAAATTAAAAAAGTAACCTACACCATAAACAGTTTTCAAATATTTTGCATCTTTTGAGTTTTCACCCAATTTTTTTCGTATATTTTTAATATGATTATCTAAAGAACGCTCTGTTCCTACAGAAGAGAGGACAACAGACAATTCGCTTCTTCTTATAATTCTATTTCTATTTTTTATAAAATATTTTAATAATTCATGTTCTATTGTCGTCAAATCTAGCTTTTTTCCTTTGAATAAGATCATAAAATCTTTGATTTCAAAAATAGGCACCTCTTTCATATGTGAGTGCATAACACCATGATTATCTCTTTTTAAATGGACCCAAATCCGCGCTTCTAGTTCTTCAAGATCAATAGGTTTTATCATATAATCACTCGCACCATATTTAAAAGATCGTAGTTTGATATTTTTATCATCATAGGCACTCGTTACAATAACAGGTGTTGTACTGTTTTTGTTCTCCATATGTTTTAAAACTTCAAAACCACTTGTATCAGGGAGATTAAGATCCAAAACCACTACATCATAAGATATCTGTTCCAGTTTTTCTATGGCTTCTGCAGCTGTTAAAGTATAAATAACTTCAAAGCCGTAATCTAAAAAATAGTTATATATCAGCTCCGCAGCAAATTCATCATCTTCAACGAGCAGTATTTTTAATTCTTCCATCACCATTCTTTTCAAAAAATTTCTTAATTTTAACAAAGTTTAACTTTATTTATCGTTATATACAGATTTAACAGATTTAGTACAAATTATTAACAGATTATTGTGATAAAATTCTCACACTAATAATTATTTAGCAAAGATATTAAAAGGGAACTATAATTCTACTATGAAAATTAACAAATCTGATATTCTCATCATAGGGATTCTTGCCTTTTTATATTATTTTATGGCAGAGATGCGTTCACAACTGCTCATTCATACTAATATAGTAAGCACACTTATCTTTCCTTCAGAGGGAATAGCTCTCGCTTTTGCACTCTATTTTGGCAAGCGAGTCTGGCCGGGTATTTTCATCGGACAGTTTTTCATTGCTTATGGTAATGGACTTGACATAGCAACATCTCTCAGTATTGCAACGATCAATTCACTTGAAGCCGTCTTAGCAGTGACACTGTTTCAAAAATTTAAACTCAATAATAAACTAGAACATTTTCGTGATATTATAGGACTCTCTTTATTGATTGTTTTTATTTTGCAACCCTTTAGTGCACTCACTGCAAATGGTGTTCTCCTCTATTTTGGACATATTGAAACAAATACATTTTTGTCATCAAGCTTTTCATGGTGGTTTGGAAACATTATGGGACAGTTCCTTTTTGCTCCACTCTTACTCTTGCTTTTTCATTCCTATAAAAAGATAAAAATTACAGATTTTATTCTCTTAAATATGCTCTTTGCATTCTATATTTCTATACTTATATATCTTTTAAATATTCACAGTTCACTACTGTTACTCAGTTTAACACTTCCTATTTTGCTTTATATTGTTTATAGCAAAACAGCCTTTTATGCTCTCTCTATGGTTACATTGATGTCCTATATCATCTCGTTTTTTATGAGTTATAGTATCGGTCCGTTTCTCTTTCAAGATAAGACAATAGATGTTGTTGATTATAATCTCTATCTCTTGACATTAACCCTCACTATCTTAACGGTACGTATTCTTTTTGAAAACAACAAAAAACAAGAAAAGATTCTACAACAAAGAATTCAATATGAAATTGAGAAAAATAAAGAGCAACAGTTTTTACTACTTCACCAAAGCAGACTTGCACAAATGGGTGAAATGATAGCAATGATAGCACACCAGTGGAGACAGCCTTTAAACAATCTCTCACTGCTGCATCAACTTGTTATTTCCAAATATAAGAAGAACAAACTTGATGATACTATGATCGAATATTTTAGAAAAAACACCTCATTACATACAAATATGATGGCAGAGACAATCAATGACTTTAAAAATTTCTTTAAACCAGAAGAGGCAAAAGAGAAATTTAATCTCAATGAACTTATTTTAAGCATTATTAATATAATTAATCCCTCTTTACAAAAAGAAAAAATTAAAATTATCTTTTTTGCGCAAGACAGTTATAACTGTTTAGGGTATAAAAATTCTCTAGGACATGCCCTTTTAAATATTATTAACAATGCCAGAGATGCCCTACAAGAGCAAGAGATACAAAATAAAAAAATAGAAATTGAGATCATAGACAATGAGAGTGAACTCACTATTTGCATACGAGACAACGGAGGCGGTATTCCCGAAACAATCATTGAAAAAATCTTTGATCCTTACTTCTCTACAAAAGAGGAAAAAAACGGAACAGGACTTGGTCTTTATATGACGAATATGATTATTACAGAACATATGGATGGAAAAATCTACGTTAAAAACGATTATCAAGGTGCCGTATTTCAAATAATTTTAAAAGGGGAACTCTGTGAAAGAACTACATAACACAACACTGCTCTATGTTGAAGACAATTTTGATGCACAAGAGACAATGCAAATGCTACTTGAGGATGAGGTCAAAGATCTCTATCAAGCTTTTAACGGAAAAGATGCTTTAGAGTTTTACTACAGAGAACAACCCGATATTATCATTACAGATATTAATATGCCGGATATGGATGGTCTTCAATTTGCACAGAAAATAAAAGAGATAGATGAAGAACAACCTATTATCATTATCTCCGGTGAAGACAACCGAGACAACCTGCTCTACTCTATTGATATAGGTATTGATCAGTTTTTACCAAAACCTATAGATATGGAACTTCTTTTTGAAAAACTCAAAAAAATCCTTAAAACAAGCAATAAACGACAAAAACAGAATAAAATGGCATACTATGACCATCTTACAAATATATACAACAGACACCTTTTTGATATTAAATTAGAAGATGCTATGCAAAATGCATTAAAGGAAAACAGCCCTTTGGCTCTCTTTTTTATTGATCTTGATAATTTTAAAACAATTAATGACACATATGGACATACCGTAGGAGATATGGTTTTAAAAAAAGTTGCATCAAATCTTCAAAAACTCCTAAAAAAAGAGGATGTTTTAGCCAGAATAGGTGGTGATGAATTTGCCATTATAGTCCGTACAAAAGATGAATTTGAAATAGAACGTCTCCGTAAAAGAATTAATGAAGTAACGCATTTCACGTTAGAGTTTAATATAGATATTTCCAGTTTTTATGTTGATTCAAGTTCACAAAAGATCTCTATCAGTTGCAGTACAGGAGTTTGCTTACTTTGTGACAGTTGTCGTTCAAAAGAGGAGTTCATGCACTGTGCCGATCTCAATATGTATAAAAACAAACAATGCAAAAAAAGTTAACGCTTTTTCTTTTTTTATTTGTAATATCTCTTCTTCAGGCAAAAGAAGCACACTTTTTAACACATAAAGAGCGTCTATGGATCCAGCAGCACAAAAGTATTCGAGTCGGTATTACACAAATTCCCAATCAAATTCTTCTAAAAAAAGATCAAAAACCGACTGGATTGTGCATTGATCTGTTTCGTCTTCTAGCACAAAAGACCGGGATCAAATTTCACTATGTCATTTTTGAATCATGGAATGAACTTCTGCAAGCAGCAAAAGACAATAGAGTCGATATCATCTTTTTAGCCCAAAAAACAGCATCTCGTCTTCAATATTTTCACTATACAGATACTATTCTTACACTCCAAAATAAACTTATAGTCAATAGCAAACACAAATTTCAATCACTCGAAGAGTTAAACAATCATAAGCTTGCGATCACACAAGGAAGTGCAATTGAGGAGTATCTGCGCGATCGCTATCCTCATATTATTATAGTACCGACACAAAACGAGTTACAATCCTTAGAGTATGTTGCAAATAAGAGAGCTGATGCAACGGTTATAGAGGTTGTAAGAGCAAGCGCCTATATAAGAGAGCACAATATTAACAATCTAATTATCAGTTCAAATATTAACTACAACTACTATTTAAGTATTGCAAGTACAAAACAACTTCCTCAGCTCAATATTATTCTCTCCAAGGCAATAAAAGAGCTGCCAAAAACTGAAATAGCCGCACTGAAACTTAAGTGGGGATATATAAGAGAAAATAATTTTTTCTTTGATAAGCAAACTATCATCTACCTTACTATCGCTTTTGCCATTATTATTCCTTTTACCTTATACCTCTTTTTAATTAATAAACGACTCCACAAAGAGATGCGAGAAAAAGAGCTGGCTCTTAAACGAGTGACACAACTCAGAGACTCCAAACTCAATGATATGAGTGAAATTATCAATATGATAGCTCACCAGTGGAAACAGCCACTCAATAATCTCACCCTTTTAATACAGCTTGTTATTACCAATTACAACAAAAACAAACTCAATCAAAAGAATATGGAGTATTTTCAAGTAAACTCAAAAAAACAGATATCCTTAATGTCTAATACGATCAGCGATTTTATTGATCTCTTTAAAAGTAATGAAAAAAAGGAGCCCTTTGATCTCAAAGAGATGATAGAGAACCTTATAAACCTTATGAACCCTATTATGAAACGCCATAATATTACAATTCACTCCTCTTGCAGTATAGAAAGCCACCTTATCACAAACTATAAAAATATGCTTTTTCAGATCATAATGAATATTATGAGCAATGCAAAAGATGCTCTTTTGCAGAATGATATAAAAGAGAAGATAATTACGATAAAACTCAAAAATCAAGATAATAAAACAATTATAGAGATCCAAGATAATGGTGGTGGAATTGATGAAACTATTATTGACAAAATTTTTGATCCCTACTTCTCTACAAAAGAGGACAAACATGGTACCGGAATGGGACTCTATATGGCAAAAATAATTCTTCAAGAACGTATGCAAGGTAATATAACCGTACAAAATAAAAACAATGGAGCCCTCTTTAGCATTATTTTACAATAGTTACACTATAATTTAATTGACTGATGGTCGGTCAATTAAATATAAAGGCTAAAAGTTGGCAATAATCGTTAATAAAGAACAGAAAAAACGCGACATTGCACTCTCATGCAAAAGATTAATTCTCACAAACGGCATTAATAATCTTACAGTTTCACAAGTTGCAAAAACAGCAGGTGTCGGCAAAGGTACCATCTACGAATACTTTGAGAATAAAGATGAAATTGTTTTTGAACTTGTCAATATTTTAATGCAAGAGCATTCAAAAAAGCTCAAAGAGAAACTCCAAACCAAAACAACCACAAAAGAGAAGATCCAAGAATTTTCAAGCTTTTTCTACTCGCATGAAGAGCAGGAACTCAGACAACTCTATAAAGAGTTTATATCACTTTCCCTTGTTGCACCAAAGAGTGACATGATTGCTTTTCATGCAGAGTGCACAAAGCGCTATTTTCTTTGGTTTGAAGAGATCCTTAAAAATGGCATCAAACAAGGAGAGCTTAAAGAAGAAGCGCTGCTGCTTGCAAAAGGACTCTTTGTTGTCGGAGACGGTATCTTTATTCAAAACAGTGTTATTGGTCAAGAGTCAAACACACAAAATGATCTTCATACATTTATAGATACACTCTTTAGACTCATGGAGAAAACACAATGAAACGATTATCTCTCCTACTCCTTCCTGCTCTCCTTTTTGGAACAGATCTCAAAACACTTTTAGAAGTTGCACCAAAGAACAACAATCTCATCAGAGCTGCAAAGATCACACAACAATCAAAAATAAAAGAGTTGCAATCCGCAAAGAGTAACTACTATCCAACCTTAGACACCAACCTTTTCTACCAAAGAGAAGATGCCCCTACCCCATTTTATCCGGGAACAACATATGGTGCTACAGCGAAAATTAATTTTGATATCTATGACGGTGGTCAGAAATCTTACACAAAAAGAGCAAAAGAGAATGAACTCAATGCTGCTACGCATAGCTACAAAGCAGATCAAAATGCTCTTGCCTTAGCAATTACAAAAGAGTTTTTCAATCTCAGAAGTCTCTATGCCTCTTTAAATGCAAGAGAGGAGGCATCAACAGCAGTAAAAGCACAACTCAACAGAATGCAACAATTTTATGCCGCAAATTTGGCGACAAGTGATGATGTTGATCGCTTACAGTCAGCCTATGATCGAAATATCTATGCAATTGAGTCATTGAAATTTAAAATTTTTTCACTCAAGAGTCAGCTTGAGTTACAAGTAGGTATAAAAATATCGAAACTTGAACCATCTCATTTTCAAAAATCTTTACAAACAAAAAGTCAACTTTTAGATGCTATTAAAACCATTCACTATAATAAACTAGCCTTAAAAAATCTTAGTGAGACAATTGATAGTTACTACTATCCAAACATTAAACTCCAAGATAAATTTACACTCTATGGATATGAAGACAAACCATTTTTTGCGGGTCGCCCTATTGAACTATTAGATCATCAAAACACCATAATGGCGACACTCTCTCTACGTCTCTTTGACTTTAACAGACTAGCAGAGAAAAAAGAGGCTCTCCAACTCAAAGCAGATGCACTCAATGAAAAACTTCTCTATAAAACAAAAGAACAAAAAATGCAACTTGACTTAGCAAAAAGAGGTATTCAAACAGCACAACTCAACATTAAAAGTTCCCAATCGGCACTGAAAGCTGCGAAAAGTGCCTTAAAAACAATTACAAAGAAGTATGAAGCCGGTATAGCCGACAATGTAAGCTATCTTGATGCACTTTCATCAAAAACAGAAGCCAAAGCACTCTATGAAAAATCACGCAATGATCTTGAAATTGCCTATGCAATTTTCTACTACTACAACGCAAAAAATTTAGAGGAGTATCTCAAATGAAAAAAATTTTACTAACACTTATGCTATTTGCATCTATATCACAGGCACAAAATGTCTATGCAACATTCAATGTTATTGCTGCAAAAAATGCAAAACTTGCTTTTGTGGCAGGTGGTATTGTCAAATATGTTCATGCTGATATAGATTCAGTTGTCAAAAAAGGTGCCATACTTGCTTCACTCAATAATGATGATATTAAAGCGATGCTTGCAAGCGCAAAAACAAATCTTAAATTTGCAAAAAGAAGCCTTAAGAGACAAAAGAAGATCAAAAAACTTATTGATGAAGGGAAGTTTGATCGGGTATTAAGCAGTTATGAGAAGGCACGAAATGCTCTTGCTTACCAGCAGGCTCTTTATAACAAGACCTACCTCAAAGCACCTTTTGACGGTATTATTTATGCTAAAGATATAGAAGTTGGAGATGCTGTCAGCGGAATGATGCTTAAAACTGTTTTTAAGATTCAAAGCCAACATGCCAGAAAACTGATCTTGGAATTTGATCAAAAATATAACAAAGTTGTCAAAGCCGGCGATACATTTGAGTATAAACTCGACGGTGATACAACACTTCATAAAGGTATTATTACAAAAGTATATCCATATGCCGACTTTAACAACCGAAAAATGCGTGCGGAAGTCAAAGCAAAAGATATTATTGTCGGACTCTTTGGAGACGGTACTATCATCACCGATAAAGAGTAAGTTATGTATAAAATAGCCATCAACAGACCTATTACAACACTCATGTATGTCTTGACACTCGTTATCTTTGGATACATGAGTTTTAAGAGTATGCCAGCTTCTCTTTATCCAAATATTGACTTTCCTATTGTCACTATTAAAACACTCTATCCTGGTGCAGAACCAAGCACCATTGAATCACAAGTAACCGATAAACTTGAAGAGGCAGTAAGCGGCATTAGCGGAGTTGACAGTATCCGCTCATCAAGTAGTGATGGTATCAGTATTATTACAGTAAAATTTTTTCTCTCTCGGAATATTGATGAAGCAACCAATGATGTACGAGATAAAGTATCGGCAGTGCGCCTACCAAAAGATGCCCGTACACCACTTGTCAGTAAACTTGATATCGGTGCTGCACCGGTTATCAATGTTTTTCTAACAGCACAAAAAGGAACACTGCAAGATCTCATGCTCTTTGCCGATGAAAAAGTCAAACCGACACTTCAAAAAATAGTTGGTGTTGGTGCTGTTAATATTGTTGGTTATAGAGACAGAGAGATTCAGATCAATCCAAATCTTGAAGCACTCAACAAATATGGGATCTCTATTTTGGAACTTAATCGTGCTATTGAAGATGAAAATCTCAAAATTGGTGGTGGTAAGCTCATTACAAAAAAGCATCAATTTATTTTAAAAACTAATTCTGAAGCACTCAATGTAAACGCATTAAAAAATATTTTAATTAAAGATAATATTCGTTTGCATGATATTGCAACAGTACAAGACAAACTCAGTGATGCCAAAAGCTACGCCTCTTATAACGATCACCAAGGTGTCACATTACAGGTACAAAAAATTTCAGGTACCAATACTATAGCTGTTGTTAAACAAGTAAAAGCAACTATTCCACAGCTACAAAAGATAGCCGCTGATCAATTTCATGTAACAACACTTCAAGATACGACCCCTTTTATTGTTAATTCTTTAAATGATGTAAAATTTGATCTTATTTACGGATCGATCTTAGCAGCGATTATTATCTTTTTCTTTTTACGTAACTTTACCATTACACTTGTCTCTGCTCTTGCCATCCCTACTTCGATATTTGGTACCTTTGCACTGATGAACTATATGGGATTTAACCTCAATAAAATGACTCTCATAGGACTTACACTTGCTATTGGGATCATTATTGATGATGCCATTGTCGTTATTGAAAACATCTATAAAAAGATGGAAGCGGGTATGGGTAAGTTTGAAGCGGCTTTTGAGGGGACAAAAGAGATGGCTTTTGCTATCTTGGCAATTTCGGCAATGCTTTTAGCTGTTTTCGTTCCTGTTGCAAATATGAGCGGTATTGTAGGTAAATTTTTTGAGAGTTTTGCTATGACTGTCGGTTTTGCAATTATTATATCTTATACCATTGCTTTAAGTTTTATTCCAAGTATCAGTGCACGTGTTTTACATAAGGGAGAGAGTCGTTTTTATAATATGACGGAGCCTCTTTTTAGAGTAGTTGACACTCTTTATGAAAAGCTCCTCAAAGTGACACTTCGCTTTAAATGGATAGCGCTGCTCCTTGTTATTGCTATTTTTGTCGGTTCACTCTCTCTTTTCCCCAAAATTGGGATGGATTTTCTTCCAAAAGAGGACAAGAGTGAATTTCAAATAAAAATAAAAGCCCACACCGGTATCTCTCTTGCTGCAATGATAGAAGCATCAAAAAAAGTGGAAGCACAACTCAAAGATGACAAAAATATTCTTTTTACAACACTCAATGTCGCTTATAATGCCTCTCGTGAGATCAATAAAGCACTCATTTATGTCAAACTTACACCAAAAGAGAAACGCCATCTCTCTCAAGAACAGATCATTGAGAAGTATCGTACAAAACTGAAGAAATTTCAAAAGAGTCTCTTCATAACCGTTTCGGCAATTCCCAATATTAAAGGTGCCGGTGCAGATGTTCCTTTTCAAATTGTACTCAAGTCAGACTCTTTTATAAAACTGCAAGAGGCTAAAAATCGGCTTGTTGCATACCTTCATAAGAAAAAAGGCTTTATGGATATTGATACCAATCTTGACAATCCAAAACCGCAATATAATATTACTATATTACGCCAAAACAGTAATCGTCTCGGCATAACAGCAGCACAAATAGCACAACTCATAGCTACTGCTTTTTCAAGTGATATTGAAATTTCACATTTCGATGAAAATGGTAAGCAATACAACATCACACTGCGTGTCTCAGACAAAGAGAGATCGAAACTATCAAGCCTAAAAAAACTTCAGATCCGTTCAAAAAATAATAAACTCGTCTATCTTGACGGACTCATTAAAATCACAAAAGGAGATGCAGAAGCCACTATTTATCATTACGACAGAGAACGCCAAGTCAGTATTTATGCCGATCTCTATGGTCTTGATCTCGGTTCTGCGGTTAAATATACACAAAAAGCACTTGAAAAACTCCTTCCAAGCGGTGTAAGTTACCGTTTTACCGGTTTTGCAGAGGAGATGGGAAAAACAAACAGAGCCTTTGGAACAGCTATAGGCATCAGTGTTGTATTGATGTTTATTATCTTGGCAATTCTCTATGAGTCACTTATTCAACCTGTTATTATTATGATTGCACTGCCTCTGAGTATTATTGGTGTTATGATAGCTCTCTACCTTTCTCATCTACACTTTTCACTCTTTGTTATGATTGGCTTTATGCTGCTGATGGGAATGGTTGGCAAAAATGCTGTTTTACTTGTTGATTTTGCAAATATGGCAGTACAAAACGGCAAAAGTGCCGATGATGCACTCATTGAAGCCGGAGAAAAGCGTCTTCGCCCTATTTTAATGACAACTTTTGCAATGGTCTTTGCAATGCTGCCATTAGCGATTGGGCATGGTGTAGGAAGTGAAACAAAAGCACCTATGGCAATCTCTATTATTGGAGGTCTATTAAGTTCTATGTTTTTAACTCTTTTTGTTGTTCCTGTAATCTATAGACTTATTGCACCTGTTGATCAATTTTTAAGAAAATTTTATGATGTCAAAAAGATCAAATAGAGACTATAACCATACTTAAAATAAGAACAAAGCCAATAAATGCAACAAAGAGACAAAGAAGAAGATAAATTGTTTTATCGGTATTGATCTCTTTGTTTTGTAAATGTTGGATCCAAGAAACATAATAACGGTATGTATAAAGGGCAAGAATAATACCTGCCGTAACAATTGCAATACCCAAATAGTTATAAAAATCTATATGTGCAAGTTGCGGTATTTTTGCACTGCTTTTACCTTTGAGTTCTGCTGCAATAATGTGCAAAAAAAGTTCAAACTTCTCAACAATAAATCCAAGAATTATGAGAGATATAGAAGTACCAATGAGTGCCGTTGTCGCACGCTCTACTGCCATAAGATCTTTGGGATCTATATTTTGTGTCTCTTCATTGTCATCTCTTTTTTTTATCATTTCAACTTCCTAACTGATAGAGTTTTTTACGTTCGGATGAGCCTGCAATATTGAGCTGTTTTCTATACTTGGCAATGGTACGGCGTACCATTTTTACTTTAAATTTTGTTTCGATCTTTTCAAGGAGTTTCATATCACTAAATGGTTTTACCCGACTCTCCTCTTTGACAAGCTGTACAAGATACTCTTTAATGGCGGCATTACTGACATCTTCATCAATAGCTGTCGTAAAGAACTCTTTCATTGCAAGCAATCCTCTGTCACAGGCAATATATTTGTTTGCAATAGCACGAGAAATAGTAGAAGGGTTATGTCCAAACTCATCTGCCAATGTTTTGAGTGTCAAAGGCATAATCTGCCCACCACAAAAGAAATCATACTGATACTCTACAATCATCAACCCAACTTTGTAAAGTGTCGCTTTACGCATATCAAGAGCATCAACAAGGCTCTTTGCTTCTTTGATCTTCTGTTTGATAAAATCATGCTCAACACCATAAGAGGTATCTATATTGATAGTCGGATAGTAAGCATCATTGAGTTTGACCTCTATCTCATTGTCATCATTAAAATATATCATCAGATCCGGAACAATCTGTGCAGACTCCTCCTGATACTCAATGTTTGGCGGATTTTTAAAGCTCGAGATCACCCGCATAGCCTCCTGAAAATGGGGCTCTTTTGAAAAGGAGTGAATATCTTGCATATTTTGTATGATCTTCTTTGCCAAGAGATAGGCTTCATTACCGATCTCTGCATTTTCAAGCTGAAATAAAAAAGACTCAGAGAGATCCCGTGCAGCAATTCCAACCGGATCCACAAAAGCAAAACGGGAGCGAACTTTTTCAAAAGCATCACTCTCTATGGTATGCTCTTGACAAAATTTCTCTGTATCACCCTCATAGTAACCGTTTTCATCAAGGTTTTCTACAACAAACTGAGCAATTTTTTGGGAGATGGGTGTTGGAAAGAGAGGTGCTCCAAGTTGTTCGTCAAGAACTTCAAACAAAGAGCGAGATTGAATTGTCAAAGCTTCAATCTGTTCAGTTCGTGAATTGCTGACACTTCCTGAGATAATTTTTCTTGGGATCTTTCGCTCAAAATCCTCCTCAAAACCGTTTTTTACTTCAACAACAGGATTGGCCTCTACAAAGGGAGCCATAGCCTCATCAAGTTCAGAGAGAGAGGAGTGCAAAATCGGCAACCAGTTACGCAGCGTATTTGAGAGTTTGTGTTTTGTTTCAACTGTCTGTGTCTGCCTTAATGCTCCCATACTTCTCTACTGCCCCTAAAGCTTAAAGCTCTCACCAAGATAATGCTTACGAACATCTGCATTCTGCCCGATCTCTTCACTCGTTCCGCTTGCTAAAAGCTCTCCTGATTTAATAACATAAGCCCTGTCACAAACATCAAGCGTCTCACGAACGTTGTGATCGGTAATAAGTACACCGATATCATACGAAACAAGCTGATGAATAACCTTTTGAATATCCATCACAGCAATTGGATCAACCCCCGCAAAAGGTTCATCAAGCAAAAGAAACTTTGGATGGTTGACAAGCGCACGGGCAATTTCAACACGACGACGCTCCCCTCCTGAGAGTGATATACCTTTACGATAACGGATAGGCTCAATGTTGAACATATCCAAAAGTTCCAAAATACGATCTTCTTGTGCTTTTTTCCCTTTTATGCCAACCTCTGCGGCTATCATGAGATTATCTTCAACAGAGAGATCTTTAAAGATGGAAGCCTCCTGCGGCAAATACCCAATACCTTTTCTTGCACGCTGATGCAACGGCATACCGATAAGATCTTCATCATCAAAAAAAACTTTACCGTCACTTGCTGCTACAAGCCCACAGATCATATAAAAAGTTGTTGTTTTTCCTGCACCGTTTGGTCCCAAAAGTCCAACAACTTCACCGCTGTTTACCTCAAGGCTCATTCCTTTGACGATCTCCAAATCTTTAATTCTCTTCTTTAAATCCACCGCTTTTAGTGTATGCATACTTTATACTCTCTTGCTTTATCTGAAATTTTTGCTATATCTATAACCATGACATCAATACCCACAGAATCTAAAAGTTCAATGAGTGCATCATCACCCCACTCTATAAAATGAAGCCCCTCTTTGTCTAACTCTTCAAGCATTCCCAAGGCTATAAAATGTTCAAGCCCGTGGTTGTAGATATCATAATGATATATATCCTCACCATAACACTGTTGGAGTGAAAATGTCGGAGAGGTCACAGCATCGGTACAACCAAGTTTTTTGGCAAAAGCCTTTACCAGCGTTGTTTTTCCTGCTGCCAAATCTCCACGTAAAATAATGACACCGTTTGTAAACTCGGCTAAAACATCATCTACAAGTTGGTCAATCTCAAAAAGCTCTAATTGGTACTCTTTTTTCATAACTTGTTTGAGATCTCAACTATCTGTTTGAGTTTTTTCTTGGCTCTTGCATTGCCAAGAGCTTCACGACCCATCTCAAGACCATCTTGAATATCCCGTGCCAGACCGTCAACCATCAAAGATGCTGCGGTATTAAGTAAAACAATATCTCGCTGCGCCTCTGTTGCCGTATTGTCAAAGATACTAAGCATTATTTTGGCATTCTCTTTTGCATCACCGCCGGCTATCGCTTCTAGTGGTGCAAGTTTGAGCCCGTAGCTTTGCGGATCGATTTCATATTGTTTAATATTACCATCTTTAAGCTCCGCTGTGTAGCTTATGCCACTGATGCCAAGCTCATCCATCCCCTCTTGCGAACTCACAACAAGTGCCGAAGTTGCACCGTTGATCTTAAGTGCTTCTGCCATCTTTGGTACAAAAGCTTTGTCAAAGACACCAAGCATATACTTTTTGATGTTGGCAGGATTGGTAAGTGGTCCTAAAACGTTAAAAACTGTCTTTGTATCTATGGACTTACGCACCGGCATAATGAATTTCATAGCCGGATGGTGGTTTTGTGCAAACATAAAACACCACCCTGCTTCTTCTAAAAGACGGGCATTTTGCTCTACTGAAAGCCCAAGATTGATGCCAAGTGCTTCTAAAACATCGGCACTTCCACTCTTAGAGGTAATTGATCGGTTTCCGTGCTTAGCAACCGTTGCCCCACACGCTGCACTTAAGATAGAAGTCGTTGATGAGATGTTAAAGGAGCCTATCTTGTCCCCACCCGTACCGACAATGTCAATAGCACGCTTACGTAACGCTTCACTAATTGGTAAAGGCACTGCATACGATCGCATAACCTCTGCAGCAGCAGCTATCGTTTCTACCGGTGTCTGCTCATTAAGCTCCAAAGAGAGCAGAAACGATCGCATCTCATCATCACTCATCTGGTGTTCAAAGAGTTTTGTAAACTCTGCTTTTGCCTCTTCATAGTTCATTATGAAAGCTCCTTAATATACTCGTGTTGGAGTGATTTCGGTGTTGATTTTGTTGTAGGAATTTGCAGTACTTCATACTTTTTTGGCTCTTTGAGATAGTTGATAGTTATAATTGAGCCCACTTCAACATTTTTACTCGGTTTTGCAACAACACCATTGATCTCAACAACACCATTTGCCAGCATATCTTGAGCAACTGAGCGTCGTTTTGTAATGTTTACGGAGTTTAGGAATTTATCTATTCGCATTCAATTCTTTCCTTTTATGCGTCTGTCTTGATAAAGAGTCTAGGAGGTTTTTGGGAGGCTCAGACCCAAGGGAGGATTTGTCCTCTCAAAAATCTCCTAGACTCTTGGGATTTTTTTATTTATTGTAGAGTAATTAAACTAAAAGATATCTAAGAAAAAAGGAAAGTTGGAACATTTTTTGCATCTTTAGCAAAAAGCTCTCTTAAGTGGAGCATAAAAGAAGATGAAGAGATCTTCTCTTATGCTCAATAATCTATAGATTTAGATTGTTCTACCATTATAAATCCTGTTAGTTTTTCACTTTTAACTTTGACAGGGAAAGGAAAATCTTTTTTTTAGCTATAGGTTCTAATATCTTTGTATATCCAAAGTATATCATAGCTTTATTATGTAATTAATCATCTGCCTTTTGTCTATGTTTAAAATCTACAACAACTACAATCAGTTTTCCATCTTCAATAAGGTAAAATAACCTATAATTCCCAACTCTATATCGATAATAACCTTCAAGATTATCTTTCAGTCTTTTAATATTAGCACCGTAAAATGGATTTTCTCTTAATTGAGGATAAACAAAATTCTTGATTTTTTCATAAAGTTTTTTATCTATTTTCTTTTTGGATTTTTCAAATGTTTTTGTTTCTGCAATTTGGAACTTAGACAATTTTATAGTCACCATTTTTAAAATCTTCTAAACCATTCATTAGGTTCTCAACAAGTTCTTTATCACTGGAAATTTCATTCATCTCTTGACTATCTACAAACTGTGAAGATGTTAAATATTGCAAAGTAGCAAACTCTATAAAGTTAGATAAGTTTCTTTTTTGACCTTCAGCAGCAAGTTTTATCATATCGTAAACAGAATCATCAACTCTCATTGTAACTGTTTTCATTGAATATCCTTTGAATATTTATATTCTTTATTGTATTCAATTTTATTCACATTGTCAATATATTGCTTTTTTACATAACGGGGGCGCAGGTGAGTGACGACGACATCTGAAAATTCATTTTCTGATGTTGTTGCGCAAGGTGTTTTGTCAAACTCTTTTATGCGTTCTTCTTCCTCTTTGCCTTTTGAACTGAGTGACTCCACACAAGAACTCTAATCATTAAGCTATAATTTCATATGCAAAATTTTTCACAAACACCACTCTTTGAGATCATACAACTACTCCAAAAGGAGTTGCAGAGAAAAACTCCAAGAGACAAGATCGCCTTTGTCGTTGTCAATCCTGATATTGCCAGTGCTACATACAATGGCAATAGCATCATTATAAAAAACACAGAACATATCTACAGAGGCTATAAAACATGGGTAGATCTTGCCCATCAGTTAGGGTGTAGAATGCTGACACCAACGGCTATAAATGAGCATTTTGTAAGGCTTTGCTATGAGAAACTCGCAGATGAGAGTTTTCACAGCTCTACTGCCGATGCAGAAGAGAAGTATGGAAGCAGTTCTATCTTCTCTGCGATTCACAAAAATGAAGAGGCAGGATTTTTACACTACTTCACACAAGCCCTGCACAATGCCAAACTCTCCTCCCGCAAACGGATCTTAAATCTCGGTATAAACAGCGGTGATGAGTTTGCACTCATAAAAAAGATGGCTGCAAACTTTGCAGATCTTGAGCTTGTCGGCATAGATTACTGCAACTCTGCCATAGAAGAGGCCAAAGAGAGATTTAAAGATGATCCAAACATCACGCTGATCTGTGCAGACATTAACCATCTTAATGATCTCAACCTTAGAGAGTTTGATCTCATTATCTCCATAGGAACGCTACAAAGCTCCTCTTTGCAGTACAACAAGCTCCTGATGTCTATTGTCCAAAACCAACTCTTACGCAGTGGAGCAATGATCCTTGGCTGGCCAAACTGCCGCTGGAGAGATGGAGAGATGATCTATGGAGCAAAGATGAAAAATTATGCCTTTAGCGAGCTCTCCAACCTCTACAAAGATGTCAATTTTGCAAAAAAGTATCTCCAGCAAAAGAAATTTCGTGTAACCATTACGGGAAAAGATTATATTTTTATAACGGCTACATCTATAAACAATAGGTAAAAATCTCTC